>Ga0272442_10002250_pt1 | contig 28279 bp, 21 predicted proteins | sample SSMForm2O_FD_200262 | JGI IMG/M metagenome (GOLD analysis project Ga0272442, IMG submission 200262) | Marine sediment archaeal communities from Little Sippewissett salt marsh, Falmouth, MA, United States - SSM-Form-2O | ecosystem: Environmental > Aquatic > Marine > Wetlands > Sediment ...
GCTTTTAGTTCCCCATTCTTATAAATTCCATAAAATCCGCACCCATAACCTCGGATATATTCCTGAACAATTATGGATGTATGACTAATTTTAGTCAAAATATTATAATTTTTATTTAATTCTGAAGCACTATTTGCATATCTTATGGACGATCTAGAATCATCAGACGACTTTATGACCACTGGAAAATATTTTATGCTTCTTAGGTCGGACTCAGAGTGTATTACTTTGGTTTTTGGCGTTGGTATGCCAAGACTATCTGCGAATTCCATCGTTTTGTCTTTGTTAGATGCTACTTGCATCATGTCCCAGTCTGCAATTACCAATTTCACATTGGCTGATAAGTCATTCTTGTATTTCGATGCCGCTAAGCAACTAGTTAACCCTACAGGTATTAAAATATCGTAATCTTCTTCAGCCAATAATGATACTAACTTTTCAGCGTAGGTGTCTATATCTTTAGATTTACCTAATACATGTCTATATCTACAATATTTTGAATAAAAACACTTATTTCTAAACGCTGAAGATGTTGACGAACAACCAACGAAAAAATCCTTCCTACCGAGTGATCTCACACATGCAAGACTATTTTTATGTCCTGCATCTGTTATTAATACTTTATATTGTGACATCGCCGATCATCCCAAAATTCGCTTTTTCCAAAATTATCTCATATTCCCGTTGCACAAGAGATGTTCCCGCGTTAATATCCTCTGGATGTATTAGCACAACAACATCTCTATTAGTGCTCTCATCTATAAGCCAATCAATTGTAAATTTATCCTCTCTGTAGTTACGATTAAGCCAAAATGCAGATGGAAAATACAGTATGTTATCTACTATAGACCACGGTTCCGTTGGGTTTTCCCCATTTCCCAAAAAATACGCCAAATTTGATTTTTTTGCATATTCAATATACCTCTCTGGATCATAGAAACTGTCGTGCCGCCTGGAAAGTTTAAGCATCCCAGAACCATGCTTTGTGAAACCTTGAATTTTACAACTAAATCTCTTAGATATTTTACTCAAATCTTTTAGAAAATCGTTATGAGTATTTGTATGGACCGCATGAAGACCTACGCTATGCCCCACTTTTTCCAGCGATTGTGCAAAACTTTTATTTGGATTTGTGAATGGCTGGAAGAATATGGAAGCTTTAATCCCCCTTTCGTCTAAATCTTTCACAGTTTTTTTACATAATTCAAGGTACCCCAGAGAATCTATGGCCAGAAATAACTCTTGATTTACCCTAGCGTAATGCAACACCCTGTTCTGATAAGACTCGTCTACATCTATTCTCAGTATCACTGACATACTTTGCCTGCCTCTCACGATCTGAGGTAGTTTGCATCTATATCAAACTTACCACAGCCCTCATATAGCTCTCTTCCCTCTTCTTATTCCCAAATCTCGTTCCCGCACAAGCCGAGTTCGGGTAGTCTACCGCAACTGAGTTGATCTCACAACCTCAAATCACATGTGCGACATAAGGAGGTCGATTGCATCCGATTGGCTCTCATAAGTGCCATCATATTGGATGAGGTCTCATGTTATGGGTTTCATGCGCAACAACTCGTTATAGGTGGACTACCCAAGTTCGACTATAATGAAATCTAATCGCCAATCATCACGTGCTTGTCTAAAATGTCGTCATATACTTTAAATAACCGCTCCTCTATGGCTTCCCAATTGTATTTCTCCTCTACCGCAAGCTTTCCGTTCAAGCCCATTCTTTTTGCTTCTTCATGGTAGCTCAGCAGATAAATCATAGCAGTTGCGATCTCATCTGGAACTGTTGGATCAACCAAGATGCCACAGTCTATTTCTTTGGCAATATTTTTTATCTCGGAGAAGTTGCTTGCAATTATGGGCTTTCCACAAGACATATATTCAAAAAGTTTCATAGGAACTGCGTTCTCATAACGGGGAATTGGTTGCAGGAATACGATACCAACTTCGCTCAAATTTATGTAATTGGGTATGTGTTTATGTGGAACATAACCTAAGAAACTCACGGAGTCATTTAAATTATTCGCATTGATATATGAAAATACGTCTTCTCTATATCGTGCGTTCCCACTAAAATTTCCAAGAAATAATAATTTTGTATTGGGTACCACCTTTAAGACATTTTTAAACGCCTGTAAAGACTGGAGAACGCCCCTATTCTCGGTTAAACCTCCAACGTATAACAGCACCTTGCTATCTATAAATTTTCGGTTTAGTTCTTCAGAGTAGTTATCCTCTTTAAAAAACGCAAGTCTCGGATAGTTGGGCATTACCACCACATAATTGTGAAATTCTCTGTACTTTGATGCTAAAATTTCGTCAACTGTAATTATTACATCAGCAAAATTTATTAGCCCTCTTTCGCCAATATTGGCCAAAAATCTAACAAAAGGCTTCATGAACTTTGGAAACAGAGAATTTTCTGCAATTAGAGATGGGTAGTGTTCGCGCGCATCGTATACGATCTTAGCGCGCTTTAACATCTTCAATAATGCGCCTAAGAACAAAGCGTCCGGGCCGTGGCAATGATAAACATCACATTCCCTCCTAAAGCTCTCTTTGAGAATTCTCCACATCGTTATCGGATGAAAAATCCTTTTTGCAGGTTTTTTTACCGTAACAACTTCTATCCCATCGTGATCTTCTTTTATTGGTTCAGCATAAGGGGCAATTATTACGACATCATGAACCTTAGCGAGGCTTTTTGCCTCCTTGTAATAAACCCTCGGATCAAACGGACTATCAACTGTAGTTATTATACAGACTTTCATCTGTTCATCTCCTATTTGGTTGTAATACAAATGAGCTCTCGATCGCACTTGACATCCAGATATCCATCACCCGACAAATATTCTCCACTAACATATTCGACGCTCTCTGGATCAATATGAACCCTTAGCCTCATTCTTGGAAGATGACAGTTTTGATGCGCCTCAAGACCACCCAAATGTATATTGATCTTTTTTCCATTCTTCGAGTAACTGAGCTGGACATCTCTTCTGACCCTAAACCAATCAACTATATCAACGGCTTTGGTCACCCAAGCCCCATCTTCCAATGCGCTCTTAACCAAATCTCCGTAAAGTTCTCCCCAGTTATGTGGCTCAGCCAAGCTAGTTTGATGCCATAATAAAGTGACAACGCCACCATATTTCCTAGCATAATTAAATATTGTGTCGCAAATTTCCATTGCGTCGTCTTTTGGCAAGTTCAGATATTTTCTCCTGAACAAAGCCACATCTTGAATGTTTAAAGGAAGCTCTACTAAATTATAGGCACCCTTAGGTCGATAAGCCTGTAAAGTTCCAGCTCGAAATCCTACATCTCCGTTATATCCAAAAGACGTATCGTAATGGTATCCTGCATCATCCAACCGCTTTAAAGACCACTCATCGAGCAACAGCCAGTGTATTCGCGTCCCAATCTTGGAGATGCCGAATTTCGATATGCATTTTAATTCATTCATCCCGGATCTCACATCTTTCCAGTTATCGATTCCGTGAACTCCTACCTCCCACCCACCTTCGACTAATCTACGAATAACTTTCTCGTTCAGATTGTATTTAGCCTCCCTTATTCTGGGTGCATCGAAACCCGGTTCATCCTTAAATGGTATGAAATAAAATGAAGATCTCACGCCCAAATTGTCCTCCATGGCCATCCATTTCTCGAAGAGGTTCCACGGGTCCTTTCTCAAACCCCATTTGGCGAACAATATCTCAATTCCACTCAGAATTCTGAATGCCAAAAAACAGTTTAATATGGCGTTCCCAACAGAGATCCATCTCCTCTCCCTTACAGAGGTAATATCCACGTCGTGAGTTAGGGCCACCATGTAAGAATACTGCCATGGGATCGGAGGGATCTCCACCAAAGTAGTTGCTAGTTTCAATTTTTCCCGCAACCGGTCCAAGAGAACATCGCATGTTGGTTCTCTGTTGCCCTCTAATCCCGAATTAAGCATCATCTCTACTTCATCAAAAAAGTCGGTCTCATATAAGTCGATGAGGGTGAAGCTGTCAGTGGATTTTAGGCCATCACGTTTGGCAATTACTACGTCATAATCGCGAGAGGGGTCGTAATATTCCCAAGCTGTCTTTAATAATTGGAAGGTCTCTTCAACTGCATATCGGTCTGGAAACAGTACCCCAATCATCCATGAACCTCTGCCAATGTTTCTACAGCTCTCATACGACTGAAATCACCTTTTCCAGCTTCTTCTCCATCTCTCTGGCCTTCTTTTTCCAGCTGTAGTTCGTCATGTCCACCTCGAAGCTTCTCGGATCGTTCTTGATCTCAAGAACCTTGTCCAAAAACTCGCTCATGTCCCTATAGATAAAAAGATGCTCGCCCCCGATCTTCATCATGTCAGGGATGGGCGTGGAGAGTATCGGCTTTCCGCAGGCAGAATACTCAAAGAATTTGTTTGGAAGGGCTATGTTGACCCAGTCGTCTGGAAGGAGAGGTATGAGGCACAGATCCATAGCCGAGATATAACTTGGGAGCTCGTTGTACTCGACTAAGCCAGAGAATATCACCTTATCTTCGATCCCAAGCTTCTTCGTCAGCTCTTTAAGCTCCTGGTCGTAATCGGTGAATAGAGACCCACCCACGATTAATAATCTGAGGTCTTCTTCTCGATCAGATATTCTAGCAAAGCTTTTTATGACCTGATCTAAGGCGTACCACCTTTCAATGCTGCCCGAGAATCCGATGACGAAAGCGTCTTCATCCAGCCCCAACCTTCTTTTCCCCGAGATCGAGTCCATGGGCTTGAAGTAGTCGGTATTCACGCCGTTCGTTATCAATTTCGCCTCGAACCCGAGATCATTCAAACGCTCGACTAGAGAAGGAGAAACTGTGGTGATCAGATCGCTCCTTCCCAGGTTGTACCTGGTGATCTGCCATACGCCATTTCTCAGGGCCCATTTCAACACCGGATTTTTGTAATACGATGCTGCTGAATCCGGAAACCAGTCTTTCAAATCGAATATCGTTGGAACCCCGCACTTTTTGGCGGCCTTTATGGCTGCAGTTCCGGCCAGGACGTGAGAGGCAACTACGACGTCGATCTCTTCCTCCTCAATAAGGCCCTTGATCACCTTGTAATGGTGAGGTGCATTCAACAGATAATGAAGCGCGGGGTTCTTGACCGGATACTTGGTGGCCTCATGCACGATTAGTCTTGTATCTCGCTCCTTGCCCGCGCTTACATGAAAATGAGGTACATGGACTTCATGCCTCTTTGCAAGCTCCTCGAATATGTAGTGGTGTCGAGAGGGCACTGGATGATGTATGTAATCCTGGGTGGAGACGAGTAGTATTTTCATTGTTATGCGCCGTCCGGTACATGAGTACTCTTGATATATAGGTTACTCTGCGTTTTAACCCCTGGTTTGGATATCAAACCGACTAATAAGCCATAAATATCGCTACCTCTACGAATACGGCTCCAGGATGTGGGGTATAGTGTCCTTGCTGTAATATATCCTCGAATATGAGGAGTGCGCCACGATAGGGTAAGACCGACAGCGCTGGGATCAGCACAACTTGAAAACCAATATGTGGACTATTTTGAACTAGGCTCGTATCATTACCGCGTTATTGTACTGGTTTCCAGATGCTTTTGTGAGACATGTGAGGTCAGAGCGGAGCGGGTCGTCAAGAGGCCCATACCGATAGGCCTAAAGTCATGATCAAATGCCAATTTAGTGAAAGGGGCTACGTGGGTGGAGTATATATTTTAGTTCGTGTTTACGTTAGCGGGGCTTTGAGGTCGATTTGATGATTCCCGTAGCAAAACCGATACTTTCCGGGGAGGAGATAGAAGGGATCAGGGCGGTTCTCGATAGTGGAATCCTCGCCCAGGGTGACGTGGTGGCCGAGTTCGAAGATAGATTCGCCGAGTACGTGGGCGCATCCCATGGAGTTGCCACGAACAGCGGGACCTCGGCCCTCCACGCAGCTCTCGCGGCCCTGGGCGTAAGCGAGGGCGATGAGGTTATAACAACCCCTTTCACCTTCATCGCGACCGCAACGAGCATCTTGATGCAGAGGGCGAGGCCAGTCTTCTGCGACATAGATCCAGAGACTTACAACATAAATCCCGATCTCATCGCGGAAGCGGTAACTAAAAAGACAAAGGCCATCATCGCGGTCCACCTCTACGGCCTTCCTTGCAATATGAGGCCCATCTTGGAGATCGCCCAGGACTATGGCCTGAAGGTGGTAGAAGACGCATGCCAGGCCCACGGTGCCGAATATCACGGAAAGAGGGCGGGATCTCTCGGAGACGTCGGGGTTTTCAGCTTCTATCCCACCAAGAACATGACCACAGGCGAGGGCGGGATCATAACGACCTCTGACCCAAAACTGGCCGATAAGGCCGGCATGATCAGGAATCATGGCCAGAGCCAGAGGTACGTTCACGTGATGATGGGCTACAACTACCGGATGACAAATATTGCAGCGGCCATCGGCCTATCCCAGCTGGAGATGTTGGATCAATTCAACGCCAAACGAAGGGAGAACGCTGGCTATTACGACAAGAACCTCAAGGTCAAAACCCCCTTCGTTCCCGACGGTCTGAAGCACGTCTACCATCAGTACACCATCGAAGTGGAGGGGCGAGAGAGGTTCCTGAAGCACCTCGAAAGGCACGGTGTGGGTTACGGAGTGTACTACCCCATCCCGGTGCATAAACAGCCCCTTTTTAAAGATTACAATGATATCGCTCTTCCAAATACAGAAGCGGCTAGCGAGAGGGTGGTCTCCCTTCCGGTCCATCCCGGGCTCACCGAAGAGGAACGAGATATGGTGGTCCAGACGGTGAACAGCTATGAGTGAACCCCTCTTTCTCGGAGAAGTTCGCCTGGGAAATGGATGCATAATCCAGAACGGGGTGATCATCGGAGCTGAAGATGGAGTCGCCGTCATCGGCAACGGTGCAATCATAAGAAGCGGGACCGTGATATACCCGTCCACGAGGATAGGCCACAGGTTTCGGACCGGTCACAACGTCCTCATCCGGGAGAATACGGTGATCGGAAACGACGTCCTCATAGGCACCAACTCTGCTGTGGACGGAAACTGCAAAATAGGGGACAACGTCAGCGTCCAGACCGGGGTTTACATCACCACCAACACCACCCTCGAAGACGAAGTCTTCATGGGACCCTGCTCGGTTACCTCCAATGACAAGTATATGGTCCGAGGGGCGGAGCTGAGAGGACCTCTGATAAAGAGGGGCGCCAGGATCGGGGCGAACGCCACCATACTGCCGGGGGTGGTCGTGGGCGAGGGCGCAGTCGTCGGCGCAGGCTCGGTGGTCACCCGGGACGTAGGCGATGGGGAGACGGTAGTGGGGAATCCAGCGAGAAGGCTCGGTTGAGGGGGTCGGTGCAAGTTAAAGCGACTCCGACCTTTTGGTCAGAAGTTCCTGATATATCGAGATAATTTTACATCGGGATCTTCGGACGCGAGGATAGTTGTCGGCTTCATGAAAGTGATCTGTGGTGGAAGACATGAAAATTGGAGTAATTGGCACCGGAAACATGGGAAGAAACCACGTGCGCGTATATTCTGAGATGAGAGACGTCGAACGGGTTTACGTCTACGACCCCGATGAAAAGGCAGCAAAGAGGATGAGCGAATCTTTCGGCGCTGCTTCCTGCGATTCGATCGGGAAACTCCTCAAAAAGGTCGATGCCGTGAGCATATGCGTTCCGACCAGATACCATTTCGACGTGGCCAAGGAGGCCGTAGAGAGCGGTGTCAGCTGCCTGATCGAAAAGCCCATCGCCTCAGATTCAAAAGAAGGTGAACAGCTGCTGAGGATCATCCCCGAAGATCTGGTCGTAGGAGTGGGCCACATCGAGAGGTTCAACCCCATCGTAAGAGAGATCAAAAATCTTATAAAAAATCCGCGATATGTAGATGTAAGAAGGCATAACCCCACCTCATCGAGGATAACCGATGCTGGCGTTGTGGTGGATCTGATGATCCACGACATAGACCTCATCTGGAACTACTTTTTCAATGGCGAGCAGAGCTCCGATTTATGTTCTCTCGGAGACGATGACCTTCGGAAGATGATCGCCAGGTTCAACGACTGTGTAGTCTCTTTATCTGCAAGCAGGATCGCCTGTCGGAAGATAAGGACGATTCATGTCGAAGAGGAGGAGGTCACCATAGACGGCGATTTCATGAACCAGGAGCTGTACATCTACAGAAAGCCAGAGAAATACGAGGTGGAGAACACCCGTTATTCTCAGGAGAACATCATCGAGAAGGTGCAGGTCAACAAGGTTGAACCCCTGAAAGTGGAGCTTAAAACCTTCATAGATTGTGTCAGGGACGGAAGGCAGTTTCCAGTCACCCCCGATCAGGCGGTTCTCAACCTGAAGATCGCAGAGCAGGATGGATAGATTGTTGGCACGAACTTTTCGGTTTACGATAGATATTCTGAGGGGATGAATAAGTGTGAAGATTGGAGTCGTGGGGTTGGGCAAAGCCGGTCTGCCGCTGGCCTCGGTGGTGGCCGACAGCGGCCTTGATGTGATCGGCATCGACATCGACGAGAGAAGATGCGAGATGATCAATAAGGGCGTCAATCCGATACCCGAAGAGGAGGGGTTGGACGCGCTGATATCGAGATGCGGCGGAAAGACTCTGGTTGCAACTCCCAGATACGAGGACGCCAGAGAATGCACCAATTTCATAGTAATTGTGCCCCTCTTCATTGATAACGGCCACCGTCCGGACTATTCTATTCTGGAAGATGCCTTTCGGAACGTGGGCAGAATTCTCAAGAGGGGTGATCTGGTGGTTTTGGAGACTACGGTTCCGCCCACCACGACTGAAACCTCGGTCCGGAATTGGCTGGAAGAGGAGAGCGGTCTTTTGTTAGGAGATTTTCGCCTGGCCTATTCCCCGGAAAGAATAATGACCGGCTACAGCATATCCCGACTCAAGAAGTTTCCCAAGATAGTCGGCGGAGTGGATGAGTTGAGCGGAGTTCAGGCCTTCGAGCTTTATGGGAAATTCATCCCCAACCTCCAGAAGGTGTCCAGCTCCAGGGTCGCGGAGTTCGTCAAGATCATCGAGGGGAGTTACAGGGACGTCAACATCGCCTTGGCCAACGAGATATTCAAGATTACGGAAGAGTTGAAGATCGACTTTTATGAGGCCAGAGATTATGCGAACCACGAATACTGTCACATTCATCTGCCATCGACGGGGGTTGGTGGGCACTGTATCCCCGTCTATCCCTGGTTTTTGATCAATGAGATGGAGAAGAGAGAGAAGTTCAGCTTTGCCGAGCTGCAGAGAACTTCAAGGAAGATCAACGACGAGATGGTAGGGCACTGGGCCGAGAAGATAGTTCTCAGGGCTCTCAAGGTAGATAAACCATTGAGCCAGGTCAAGATCTGTCTCAAGGGAATAACTTATAGAAAAGGTGTGAAGGGTCTCTATCACAGCAGAAACCTCGCCCTGGCAAAGCTTTTGGCGCAGAAAGATCTTCATGTTGGGGTCTACGATGAGCTCTTCTCAAAAGAGGAGATCGAGAGCTTGGGGCTTAAGTTCATGAATCCTGATGGTGCTGATCTGGTCTTCGACTGCTTTGAGCTGAGCTTTTCACGGTGAAAACCATTCACTCGACGGTAACGCTCTTGGCCAGGTTTCGCGGCTTGTCTATGGGAAGCCCCCTCGCGTCGGCGGTGTAGTAGGCGAGAAGCTGGAGGGCTACAGTGCAGAGTACCGAGGAGAATACGGGCCTCGCCTCCGGGATCTCGACGACGGTAGTGGCGATCTTGGAGATGTCGGGATCGCCTTCAGAGGCTAAAGCGATGACATCTGCCCCCCTTGCCCTCACCTCCTTGATGTTGGCCTGGATCTTCTTGCCGTGGGTTGCAAGAGCCACCACGGGTGTACCATCGGTGATCAGGGCGAGGGGACCGTGTTTCAGCTCGCCTGCTGGGTAGCCCTCCGCAGGAATGTAAGAGATCTCTTTCATCTTGAGGGCTCCTTCCAGAGCGATGGGGTAGAGAAAATCCCTACCGATGAAGAAGTACTGGCTATTTTCGGCGTACTGCTCTGCGATCTCTCTTATGGCGTCTCGCCCGTCCAGCACCTCCTGTATCTGGCCCGGCAGCCTCGTCAGCTCCACCAGCATCTTTCTGGCATTTTCGTAGCTCAGATGATTCCTGGCCCTGCCCAGCTTTATGGCCAGGAGGATCATGGCCACCAGCTGGCCTGTGAAGGTCTTGGTGGCCGCGACTCCGATCTCGGGGCCGCATCGGGTGTAGATCGTCCCATCGACCATATTCGTCACGGTGCTGCCCACCACGTTGGTTATGGCGAGCCGCTTCACACCGAAGGTGCTGGCCTTCCTCAGAGCGTTCAGGGTGTCGGCGGTCTCGCCGGACTGGGTGATGCTCAAGAGGAGGGTTCCGGGCTTCAGAAGAAGATGCTGGAACTCCGAGGCGACCTCGATGTCGACGGGTAGGCCTGCGGCTTTGGGATAAAGATACTTGGCCAGGAGGCCGGCATGGTAAGAAGTGCCACAGGCGATGATCGAAACCCGGTCAAGGGCCCTCATCTCTCCGTTTGTGAGCCCTATATCCAACCGTACCTCGCCATCGATCTCCGAAGTCCTGGAAGCGAAGGTCTCCTGAATCGCCCTGGGCTGTTCGTGAATCTCTTTGAGCATGAAATGTGGATATCCCGCCTTCTCGGCGGCGTCGACGTCCCAGTCCACCCTCTCCAGGTCTAGGGGCAGATCTCTTCCAGCAACGTCTCTCAGAGTTACGGTCTGGGCGTCGATTACTGCGATCTCACCATCCTTCATCCTGATGACATCCCGGGTGTAGGGAAGAAGAGCGGAGACGTCGGAAGCCACGTAGTTTGCACCTTTGCCGACGCCGATCACCAGAGGGCTCTCCTTCCTGGCGCAGACGAGCCGCGACGAGCCCTTGGCCAGGACCGCAATCGCGAAGGACCCCTCCACCAGGGAGACCGCTGACGCTACCGCCTCTGCCAGGTCCCCTCGATAGCAGGATCCGATCAGGTGAGCCAAAACCTCGGTATCCGTCTCGGACCTGAACTCGAACCCCTGCCCCATAAGCTGATTTTTCAATGCCAGGTAGTTCTCGATGATGCCGTTGTGGACCACGGCCACGTCATCAGAGATGTGAGGGTGGGCGTTGACGGCCGTGGGAGGACCGTGGGTGGCCCATCGAGTGTGACCGATGCCCATGTTCTCCCCGGGAGAGCCGATGTCGCGATATATCTTCTCCAGATCGTCTATCCTGCCTGCAGATTTGACGACCTGAATTTCGCCATTGGAGATCACCGCCACCCCAGCAGAATCGTATCCGCGGTACTCCAACCTTTTAAGAGTATCGAAGAGGATGGGGCCAGCCTTGTCCTGGCCTGCGTACCCGACTATGCCGCACATCTCAGATCACCCTGGTTCCCCTTTCGATCCATCCGCGAATCACAGTACCCGATCCTATCTTGGATCCGGTCCCCACCATCGTCCCTGGATGCATCAGCACCCTCCCGCCCACAATCACGTTGTCGGCCACCACCGCCCCGAACTCTGCACGGTGAAGCTCCTCTTCTATCGGCACCACCGATTCGCCCGATTCTGCTATCAGATGATCGCCGAAGCTGGAGCTGGCCCCGAAGATTGAGCTTGATACGACAGTTCCGGCCCCAATTCTCGCGCCGTTCATGATGATGCTGTTTCTGATCTCGGTGTGGGATCCGATCTTCACCGAGTCGCCTATGGAGGTGGTCGGAAGGACTGTCACGTTCGGCCCCAGGTCGCAGTTCTTGCCTATGGAGACGGGGCCCACGATGTAAGATCCCGACCTCACCACGCTTCCCTGACCGATCTCCACCGGGCCCCGGAGCTGCGCCCCCTCCTCGATTTCGCCCTCCACCTTGGGCTCGCCGATTCCGGGAACGCTGCTGTTTGCCTCCAGGAGGTCCCAGGCGAATATGGCGTCTGCCCATACGCCGTCGGTTATCTTGGCCCTAACATCGCGCCCTTCCTCGATCATATGTGCGATGGTCTGGGTCAGCTCATAAGATCCTCTCTCAGATATCGGCGTTTTGGGCAGCTCTTCGAAGATCTCGGGGCTGAACCTGTAGACTCCCGTGTTGAGGATGCCTGCACAGGGGCGACCTGGCTTCTCCACTATTCTGGTCACCTTTCCCCCCACCACAGTAAGGACGCCGTAATCTCCAGCGTGCTCCCGGAGAGCTGCCAGTATTACGTTCTCCCCCTCTGCCAGCAGGACGTCCTCTATGGCCTTCTCATCGACGAGATTGTCGCCGTTGACCACCAGGATGGGACCATCGACGTGGGGTCTGACCTTGCTCAGGGCGTCGGCGGTGCCTAACTGCTCGTCCTGGACCACGTACTCGATCTCGACGCCGTAGTGGACGCCGTCGCCGAAATAGTTCATGATCCGCTCTTTCTGGTAGCCGACGACGACCACCAGGTCGCGCACCCCTTTCGCCGCCAGGGCCCCGATTATGTGCTCCATGAAAGGCCTGTTCCTCACAGAGAGCATAACCTTGGAGCGCGTCTGGGTCAGGGGTCTGCATCTCCTGCCCTCTCCTGCCGCCAGTATAACCGCTTTCACGATAAGATCACAGCCGAGATATCCGATGACGTCTTATTCTCGATATTTGGCTTTATACTTTTCCGGGATATGTTGAATCTCTTGACCGATATCCGGAGACCTTTCTCAAAAGACTATCTTCGCCTCTGCGGCACGGCCCATCCCCGCAGCACCTCGCCGGGCTTGCTCCGATAACCTGACTCGACCACCGTTCCCGGATATATCGTGGTATTGATCCCGGTCTTGACGTCGTCGCCCATTATGACTCCGAGCTTATGCCTCTCGGTGTTCACCCTCTCCCCCCTGATGTAGGACCGGATCTCTCCGCGATCGTGACGGAGATTTGCAACGATCGTTCCAGCCCCGAAGTTGCAGTTCGACCCGATGACGCTATCTCCGACATAGCTCAGGTGGGCGACGTTCGTATTTTCCATGATCGTGCTGTTCTTGATCTCTACGGCGTTGCCTATGCGGACGTTATCTCCTACGCACGTATAAGGCCTGATGAAACAGTTGGGCCCGATGTCGCAGTTCTCCCCGATCACCACCGGCCCCTCGATGTAAGAGCCAGACCTTATCCTCGTCCCTACGCCCACGGATACTCTGCCAGAAAGGGTGGCGTTCGGCTCGACGTCGCCCAGGACGGAATATTGCTCAGAGCCGAGCAGCTTTTCGTTGGCGTCCAACAGATCCCAGGGTCTTCCGATCTCGATCCAGTCCTTGATCTCTGCCACTCGTATCTCCTCTCCCCTCGATACCAGGGCGTTCAAACCGTCGGTGAGCTCGTACTCGCCCCGCTCAGAGACGGGAACTTCTCTCAGCACTTCAAAAATCTTCTCATTGAGGAGATAGATTCCCGCGTTGGCCAGATCCGATGGTGGTGACCTGCTCTTCTCCTTCACGGACTTGAGCGCTCCTCCGTCCACCTCGAAGATGCCGTATCTTGAAGGGTCCGAGACCTTTTTGGCAGCCACAGCGAGCCCGCCCGTCTCCGCCATCCTCTTCAGAGAATGTTCATCGGTAAGAACGTCGCCGTTGAGCACCAGAAACTCATCTTTTGCCATCTCTTCAGCCATCATGAGGGCGTGGCCTGTGCCCCGTTGCTCTTTTTGGACCGCGTACTCTATCTTTGTTCCGTAATTGCCGCCGTCTTTGAATCTCTCCATGATGGATTGCGATCGATAGCCCACCACGAAGATGAACTCGGTTATTCCGGCTTTGGACGCTCTTTTGACCATATGTTCGAGAAAGGGCTTTCCACCTGCGGGAAGCATGACCTTGGGCCGCGAAGAGGTGAGCGGCCTCATCCTCGAACCTTCGCCTGCCGCTAAAACGATCGCCTGCATGAATAGATCGGCTCCACGTACATCATTTTAAGAGCATTTGCTCTTTCAGTCACCCGACCCGCCCACCGTCGCCTCCTCGATGAGAAGGTGAGGCGAGCCGTCGCTGACCGGCACCAGCTGGCCGGACTTTCCGCATCTTCCGCTGTTGAACGAGAGGTCATCTCCGACGGCCTTGATCCTATCCAGGATCTCCAGGATGTGGCCGGAGAGGGAAACGTCCCGAAGAAGAGAGGTCACCTCACCACCCTCCACCAGGTAGCCGCGCTTGGCGTTGAACTGGAAGACGCCCTCGGCGGTGCTCACCTGGCCCCCCCGGCTGCCGAGAAGGTATACACCGTCTTTCATCTCCTCCAGGATCTCGGAGAGCTTCCATCCATCTTTTCCGGGGGCGATGTAGGTGTTGCTCATCCTCACCACCGGCCTTGCGCTTCCTTGCGCCCTGGCGTTTCGGGGGACTCCTCCCAGGCGGCCCGCCGTCTCCCGGGAGTGGAGGTAGGACTTAAGGACGCCGTCCTCGACCAGGACCGTCTCGCCAGAACTGGATCCCTCGTCATCGAAGGGGTAGTGGCCGTAGAGGGGGAGGCTGGGGTCGTCCTTGACGGTAACCAGGTCTGAGCCGATCACATCCCCGATCTTCCCCCCCAGGATCGATCCCCCCTCCAGGACTATGTCCGCCTCGACGGCGTGACCCACAGCCTCGTGGACGAAGACGCCCCCCAGCTCCTGGTCGACGACGACGGGAAAGCTCCCGCCCTTGGGTGCTTTCGCGTCCAGGAGGGCGACGGCAGTCTCCCCCGCCCGCCGGGCGAGGCCCACTGCATCGACCTCTTCGAAGAGCTCAAGGCCAGAGGTCCCGGCCCTGCTCTCCATCCCGGCCTGATAAAGCCCTGACCGGCTGGCGACGGCGGTGATGTAGAAGCCCAGCCTCGCCGTCTCATATTCGAGATCCCTGCCGTCGGAGCTGGCATATTGGGTCTTCACCGCGACCTCGTTGTAGACCGCCTGGGTGCTGGATACCCCTTTCACCTTCGCAGCGTCTTCGATCTCCCGGATCAGCTCGACCTTCTCTTCCAGGGAGAGGTCGCTTGGGTCCTTCGTCACCTGGATTTTTTCGTTTTTTCCGGGCAGCGAAGGCGCAAGTTGTAGCGTTTCATCTCTGCCTATCTTCCGGGCGGTTTTTTTTGCCGTCTCCAGACTTCCCGGGAGGTCGTCGAGGCTCTCGGTCTGGACGAATCCCCAGGACCCTCCGGATAGAGCCCTGATGGCTGCCCCCTGAAAGAAGCTCTCAGAGATCTCATCCAGCTCCCCGTTGTCTAGGACTATTCTGGTGCTCTTGCCCCTTACCACCCGCAGATCGTGAAACTCGTCCATCTGATGTACCTCTCCAAGCCTTCTCGATTATAGAGGATCACGTTGGTATGACTTAACCTTGTCTATGAGCTGGTATCAGATGAAGTAATATTTATTTTAAAATTAAAATCAATAAGAATAAGCAGCATTACTCAGAAATAAGCCCCAAGCTAAAGACCGTTCATGGGTAGCCCCAACCTCCAACTCGATCCCAAGAGAAATCTGCCAAAATTTTACTAACTAACAGACACAATCGGATTTTCATCGCCGAGATATCCGTTCAAAACCCCACCATTATCGCACCTTCGCCGATTCCGGCGGTCCAGGCCACATAGACCGCCGGAATCGTATGTCTTGTCGCCCTCTTATCTCCCTCGAAGTTCGCCGAGTTCGCCCAGAGCCGGTTGTCGTCGCCCACGGCTCGAGATCGCTTCGCTGATGGGCCTAAATCTCGCTGGCGTTTACGGAAGCCTCGCCCCTGACCTCACTGGCGATCTCATTCATTACCGGGTTGATCTCCTCGGAGCTGAACTCGGTGACGCTGTAGAACTCGCCACTGGTCTCATCTGAGATCTTGGCCAGGTTTGTATACTGCATTCTTGAGTCTTCAAAGCTCTCGTTAATCCCGACTCCTATCGTGAATACCCTGTATCCCGATCTCTTCGCCTCTGATATGCAATCGTCCAGCCCATCACCAGATTTGAACTCGCCGAACCCCGACACCAAGACGACCACCTTCGCAGATCGGCTGAAGGGAACAGCCCGGTCGCGCAACGACGCGATAGACCCGTTGAGCCCCTGGTCGTAATAGGTGAACTCCGTCTCGACGCACAGATCTGACAAGTTATCCAAGATCTCAGCGAGGCGGGATTCGTTCCCTGTCAGGGGGGCAGGTCCGAAGATCAGCTCGCTTCTTTCGTCCCAGCTCACGATCGAGATGTTTATCTCTCCGAAGCTGGAGAATCCCGAGACGATATCAGCGCTCTCATCCAGGTCCACCCGATAGATATTCTTCATGCTCCCGGAGGTGTCGAGGGCGAAGACGAGGTCTGTGCCGGTATATGACAGAGGGACGATAACCTCTTCAGAATCGTTAGCCTTGACGTTACTGCCTTGCCCTGGCGTCCCTACGACCTCGACATAGTTGGTGAGAGTTCCTAACTTCGAGCCGCTGATGTGAGCTACGAGCCCGATCTGGATCGAGGAGTTCGGGCTGAGCTTTCCCAGGGTCCACCTCACCTTCTGACCTTCAACCGATCCAGACCTGTTGTCCGAGACGTAATCGAGACCATCGGGCAGAACGCACGCGACCTCGACCATCTTGAAGCTCGCCTCACCTTCGTTGGTGACGTTGATCGCAAAGGTGACGTTGGTCCAAGGAGCACCTTCCCTCGGATAGGCAGTCATGTTGACCACTATGCCTGGTTTGAGTGCCGTCACGTCCATTGAACTGGTCGCGGTAACGTTATCTCCCTTCTGAGGGACGGCCGTGACGGCGACGCTGTTGGTGAGGTTGCCGAACTTTCTTCCGTCCATCTGCGCTACTAGCTGTATGACCTTCGAATTGCCCCTGAAGAGAGGACCTAGGTCATACCAGATCAGGGTCCCTTCCGGATATTCGGAGCCTTTCTTGCTGTCGGAGACATAATCGAGTCCAAAAGGCAGAACGTCCTCGACCTCAACTTCTTTGAAGTCGACCTCGCCATCGTTGGTGATTTTTATCAGGAAGGTGACGTTGGCAGAAGGAATCCCTTCTCTCGGATAGGCCGTCTTGCTGACCTGTATGCTTGTTTTCTGAGCGATCACGTCCGCGGTGTCACTATCGGTGACGTTGCATAACTGCGATCTCCCTTCGACCTCAACCCTTCCCGTAAGCCTTCCAAACTTCGAGCCGTCGATCTGAGCCGCCAACCAGAAGGTCGTCGAATCGCCCGGCTCCATCGAATCGATGGACCAGGTCACGACATCCTCCGAATGAGATCCTGTCGAGCTGACGTATTTGAGGCCAAGAGGCAACGTATCTTTTACGACGACGTTTTTCAGAGGGAAGTTGCCGGTATTGTTGACCTGAATCGAGAAGTTGACCGGAGTTCCCACGGGCCCAGAAGAGATGTTCGCCGTCTTGGTCACGTCTACGTTCCAGCGGTAGAAAGTCCCTCCAGTCTCTTCAGACATATACCTGAGACGTTCCAGATTGTCCAGGTCGTGGCCGAGGCCCACGGTATCAACCCTTATACCCTCACGTTTCGCCCTCAGGACGCCATCGTCTAGACCTTTAACGTTGCCATCCGAGATAAAGACCATAACTTTGGTCAACGTCCGATTTGACGCATATCTTTGTAATACATACGCTGATCTTTCACATAAAATGTCAAAATTTGTATATGCAGCGCCTTCACAACAGATAAGCGAATCCGTTTCATTGACGATATCGATTATACCCGAAAAATCACCGTTTTCCAGCCGTGTTGAATTATTTATTCGACCATATATATAAAGTGAAGCATCGTTATATTCTCTCGGGATAAACAGAACGAGTTCATCAGCGCTGTTGTTAAATTTACCCACGAAACATTTTGCCATCTCTATACGCTTGCATTCAAGATCAGATCTATTCGTGCTCACCGAGTTGTCGATTGCCAGCGCCACCGCCCTCCCACTGGAGTCACCGGATATGCTCTCCTCACCATGCACGATCAGGATGACGAAAAAGATCGCAACGATTGAGCACAGATACTTCAGCTTCATTTATCGCTCCTATCTTCAGATCTCCGTTTTTTGTCCTGAATTGGTGACTTCCACCCCGGAGGCGTCGGCGTCACCGGGCCGGATATCTACGACCAAAGTACATGGCAGCATTGATGCCGTCGCGGGGAATATTCCGTCAACTCCGGGGAGTTTAGAGGCTTGGTGAGGAAGCCTACTGCCTTCAGGAGGGACGAAGCGAAGACTATCCAGTATAAAGCAAGTAGTTGGATATACCAATTCTGTTTGTTCTGGTTGTATTCTTTTCGACTATCCTCCAATCAACCAGCACCCTCAAGCAACTATGGCTCAGCTTCTCCAACACGCAAAAGCGGTCTTCTCTCGGCCTCGAAGACGTCGTAGTTCATCCCCCTCAAGGAAGCTCTCCGCTCTCTCCACCATATGGGTTCTCTCGCACCCGAAGCCGTTCCATGAGACAGGAACAGATAAAGATAATACGCTCCAAATCAAGTTTAATCGGGAGAGATCCGCTTTGGAGATGATTGCCACCACTTGCGTCTACTGCGGCTGCGGCTGTGGTCTCTACCTTCACGTCGAGGACGGCCGGGTCGTGGGAGCCTCCCCCTCGCCCGCCCATCCGATGTCCAGGGGGAGGCTCTGCGTCAAGGGCTGGCTCGCCCACGACTTCGTCCACCACCCCGATCGGCTCAAGTTCCCCCTTATCAGGCGGGGCGAGCGTATGGTTCGAGGATCCTGGGAAGAGGCCCTGTCCCTGACGGCAAAAAGGCTCAAAGAGATCAAAGAGGATTCGGGGCCTGACGCCTTAGCGGTCCTCACCTCGGCGAAGGGGACTAACGAGGAGAACTACCTCCTCGCAAAGCTGGCCAGGGCCGCCCTCAAAACGAACAACGTCGACCACGTCGCCCGCCTCTGCCATGCCCCCTCGGTGGCGGGGCTGGGGGCATCCCTGGGGAGCGGGGCCATGACCAACCCCATAAGAAGCCTCCTATCGGCCGACGCCATCCTGGTGACGGGCTCAAACACCACAGAGCAGCATCCTCTCATCGCGGCTCACATCCTGGAAGCCCAGTCCCGCGGCGCAACCCTGATCGTCGCAGACCCCCGCAAAACTCAGATTGCAATGCTCGCCGACGTCCATCTGGAACCCCGCCTAGGAAGCGACGTCGCCTGGATCAACGGAATTCTTAACCTTATCATCGAACGCGGGCTCGCCGACGAGGATTTCATAAAAGAGAGGACCGAGGGTTTTTCTGCCCTCCGGGAGTCGGTCTCGAAGTACACCCCCGAGGTGGTGGAGAGGGTATCGGGGATCTCTGCCCACTACCTGGAACGGGCGGCCGTAGCCTTCGGAGAGGCGCCGAGGGCGGCGGTCGTCTACGCCATGGGGACGACCCAGCACTCCAACGGGACCGACAACGTCCTCGCCCTCGCTAACCTCGTTCTCGCCACCGGAAACGTCGGAAGAGAGGGGACAGGGATCAATCCCCTCCGGGGCCACCAGAACGTCCAAGGGGCCTGCGACATGGGAGCCCTTCCTGCCGTCTACTCCGGCTACGCGAAGGTGGAGGACAGGGCGGCGAGAGAGAAGATGGCAGCGGCCTGGGGAACCGACCTCCCCTCCGGCCCCGGGCTCACCGCAGTGGAGATTATGGAGGCGGCCGAGGAGGGCCGGATAAGGGGGATCTACATCTCCGGCGAAAACCCCATGATGAGCTACCCAGACCGGGAAGGGGTGAAACGGGCCCTGGAGTCCCTGGAGTTTCTGGCCGTCGCCGAGATCTTCCCCACCGAGACGACGGCCCTTGCCAATGTTGTCTTTCCTGTCGCCTCCTTTGCTGAGAAGGACGGGACCTTCACCTCCACCGAGCGGCGGGTCCAGCGGGTGAGGCGAGCGGTCCTGCCACCGGGCGAGGCGAGGTCAGAGTGGGAGGTGGCGGCGGACCTGATGAGACGGCTGGGGATTGATGCCGACTACTCCTCCGCGGAAGAGGTGATGGAAGAGATCGCATCGGTAACTCCATCCTACGGCGGCATCAGCTACCAGAGGCTCGGTATATCCGGGCTCCACTGGCCCTGTCCGGACACCAACCACCCCGGAACAGAGATCCTGCATCGGGATGCGTTTCCTATCGGGCGGGCGAGGTTCTTTCCCGTAGAGCAGCCGGAGCTGGATTTCGACCCCGATTATCCCCTACTCCTGACGACTGGAAGAAGCCTCTTTCACTTCCACACCGGGACGATGACGAGGAGGGTACACCTCCTGGACCGGGAGCGTCCAGGGCCCACCGTCGATATCAACCCGGAAGATGCGAAGGCCCTCGGTGTGAGACGAGGGCAGATGGTGGTGGTCGAGTCTGCGGAACACAAACTTGAGATCGAGGCGGACGTGACCGAGGAGGTTCCGAGGGGGACGGTCTTCATCCCCTTCCACTTTCAGGAGGCTCCGGCGAACCTGTTGACGGTAAAAAACCTCGACCCCAAGTCCAAGATCCCCGACTTCAAACGGACCCATGTCAGGATCAGGAGGGCCGACTGATGAAACCCCTCTTCCTCGACCCCGACAACCTGGTCCCCCTCCTCGAGGAGCTCGCCGAGACCCTCGAAGTCGTAGCTCCCATCCGCGTGGAGGGCGAGCCGGTCTTCGCCACCTGGAGGGGAGAGCCTCTCGCCTTGGATGCAGATAATCCCCTCAACTCTCCGGTGGAGTTCTTCCTCCCCCAAAAGGAGGTCCTCTTCAAGTACGTCCAGTACAGCGGTCGGTACACCTTCTCCGAAGACCCGCCAAAGTCGAGATTGATCTTGGGGATGAGGCCCTGCGACCTTCAGGCGATAAAGGTCCTGGACGAGATATTCGGAAGAGAGCTTCCTGACCATCCCTACGTCAGCAAGAGAAGGTCGACGATCATAGTCGTCAAAAACTGCACTGATCCCGGCGAAGAATGTTTCTGCGCATCGATGGGGTCTGGCCCTGCCGCCGAGGATGGGTACGACCTCCTGCTGACTGATGTAGGTCCCGGCTACCTGGTGGAATCGGGCTCTCCCGCGGGGATGTTCATACTTCGGGCGCACTCGTGCCATTTCCAGGAGGCTCTCCCCGAACACCTCAAAGAGAAGGAGAGGCTCCTTGATCTGGCCGAGGAGGAGATCAGAAAGAGAATGCCTGCTCTGACCCCCGAAGAGATCCGGCAGGCGATCGAGGAGACCGACTGGGAGGAGGCGGAGAAAAGGTGTTTGCGCTGCGGCGGATGCTCTCTCGTATGCCCCGTATGCCACTGCTTCAGCGTTTTGGACCAGGGGGTTCCCGACGGCGAGAGGCTGAGGTGCAGGGATTCCTGCACCTTTTCGGGCTTCTCCCGGATGACGAGCGGCGCCAACCCCCGAGCGAGCCTGGGGGAGAGGCTCCGCCACTGGTACCTGGATAAGTTCGTCTACATCCCGGAGAAGACGGGGATGCTCGGGTGCGTCGGGTGCGGCAGGTGCTCTCGAGTCTGCCTCAGCGACGTCGATCGGTGGTCTCTTTTGAGGGAGGCGATCGAATGAGAAAAGACTCGAAGTCATGCAGCTACGTCCCCCTCCAGGCTGAGGTGATCGACATCGACGTCGAGTCCTCCAACACCTACCTCATATCTCTCCGGCCCACAGACGAGGAGGACGAGACCGTCCGCCTCGCCTACTCTCCGGGCCAGTTTCTGATGGTCTCGGTCTTTGGCCTGGGGGAGTGCCCCATATCCATAGCCTCCTCTCCCACCAGAGACCCCCTCCAGATCTGCGTTCGGGAGGCGGGGAAGATCACTCAGGGGATCATGGCCTCGCGGGTAGGGGACGTTTTGGGGATCAGGGGGCCCTTTGGAAACGGGTTTCCCGTCGAGAAAATGATGGAAAGAAACGTCGTCATCACCGGCGGAGGCTCGGGGTTTGCAACGCTCCGATCCCTGATCAGCTACATCGCCGACCACCGCGAAAAGTTCCAAGACGTCACTGTCGCCTACGGGGCGAGAACCTCTCAAGACCTCTACTTCACCAGCGAGTACGGGAGCTGGCAGGCGGCGGGGATCGAGGTGGGGATCACCGTGGACATGATGGACGCGAGCTGGAAGGGGAACGTGGGCCTGGTCACATCGCTCCTCGCCGACCTCAACCCCAGCCCCGGCACCGCCGCCCTCTGCGGCCCGCCGATGATGATCAACGCCGTGGCCAAGGACCTCGTCCGCCGGGGCTTTCTCGAGCCGGACATCTACATCTCCCTGGAGCGGCACATGAAGTGCGGGGTCGGCAAGTGCGAGCACTGCACCATGGGCCCCTACCACGTCTGCACCGAGGGACCGATCTTCAGCTACGACGTGGTGGGAGATCTGCTCTGACGCACCTTCTATTTTTCCCGGCGCCGATCGCCACCCCGAGTCCACCATGTGGCGAGGATCGGGCCTGAGATGTTGTGCCAGACGCTGAATATGGCTCCGGGGATCGCCGCAGCCGGGTTGAAGTGGGCCATGGCCAGAGCCGCGGCGAGCCCCGAGTTCTGCATCCCCACCTCCACGGCGATCGCCCTTTTCCGGGGCTTCGTCGCCCCCAGGGCGGACCCCGCCCCGTAGCCGAGGAGAAGGCCCAGGAGGTTGTGGAGGATCACCACGGCGAAGATGGTGAGGGCGGCCGAGAGGATCTGGTCGGCGTTGGCGCTGATGACCGCACCGACGACGGCAACAATCGTCGCCACCGAGACGAGGGGCAATACGGTGATCCACCGGTTAACCTCCTCCTCGAAATAGAGGTGGGCGAAAAGGCCCAGAAGAACGGGCAGGAGGACTATCTTCACGGCGGAGACGAAGAGCCCTCCAGCCGGGACCGGCGCCCAGGCCCCGGCGAGGGTGAGGGTGAGGAGGGGGGTCATTATGGGGGAGATGAGGGTAGAGGCGGTGGTCATGGCCACCGAGAGGGCGACGTCGCCTTTGGCGAGGTAGGTGATGACGTTGGAGGCTGTGCCCCCGGGGCAGGCGCCCAGGAGAACGACCCCGACGGCCAGCTCCCCTGGAAGATGGAAGGCCTCGGCGATCCCGTAGGCGAGAAGGGGCATGATGGTGTACTGGGCGAAGACCCCCACGGCGACCTCTTTCGGCCGGGCGACTATCTCCCTGAAGTCCTCAACCCGGAGGGTCATCCCCATCCCGAACATGATCACGCCCAGGAGAAGTGGGATGTGGGGAAGGACCATTTGGAAGGTCGGGGGGCGCAAAAGGCCGATGACGGCTGCAAGGAGCACCCAGAAAGCGAAGTAGCGGCTGGCGACCTGGCTCAAGGCGTTCAAAACGCTTGAAAATTTCATAGCTTCTTTCGGTCTCTGTAGATCTCCCTCAAGACCTCCTGGTGCATCGAGGCCACGGCGTCTCCAAGGATTCCCATGAAGAAGAGCTGAAAGCCAACGATGATGAGAACGGCCATCAGGATTGTCATGGGGATGTGCTCGGTACGAGTGTTGAGCCATTCGATGGCGACGTAAAGGCCAATGGCGAATCCGGCTGCACCGAAGAGCGAGCCCATGAGGCCAAAGTAAAAGAGCGGGTTGTGGGTCTTGGCCATCCGATAGATGGTGGCGACGATCCTCGCGCCGTCCATGAAGGGGTTGAGCTTCGTCCTGGTGCCCTTGGTCCTGGAACGGTAAGTTATGGGGACTTCAACGATGGCAAGGCCCTTTTTGACGCTGTCGACGGTCATCTCGGTCTCGATCTCAAAGCCGGTCATGGTGAGGTCGAGCCGGCTGACTCCCTGGAGGGTGAAGGCCCGATATCCCGTCAGGATGTCGTTCAGGGGCACGCCGTATATCAGCCGAAAGAAGAAGTTGATAAGCCGATTTCCCGCCGTATTCAGCCTTGTTAGGGCCCCTTTCTGGAGGTTTCCGAACCGATTTCCCATCACATGGTCGGCCCTTCTCGCGAGGATGGGGTCCAGGAGTAGGTGGACCTCGGAAGGAAGGTAGGTCCCGTCCCCGTCGATCATCACGATGTATTTCGATTCGATCAGATCGAAGGCCTCTTTGAGGGCCTGACCCTTCCCCTTGCCGCTCTGGACGATGACTCGCGCCCCAGCCGCTCTCGCCCGCTCGACGGTCTGATCGCGGCTGTGGCCGTCTATCACCAGGATCTCTTCAAAGCCCATCGCCCTGAACTCACCGATCACCTCGGCTATGGCGTCCTCCTCGTTGAGGGTCGGTATCAGAACGCAGACGTCTTTGGGGGTCAATTTTTATCAGCTCGGTTTCAACTTGGTTGGGGATGGTGGCCGAATGGCTGCGGTCCTTTTGCAGCTTTTGTCACTTCAGGGCCCCTTTTATGAAACCCTCGAACCTATTTACAAGCTCGTCCTCGTCTCCTCCCGCAGTCTCGACGTAGAGCCTGATGAGGGGCTCAGTATTGGAGGGCCTGATGAGGACGCTGTAGTCTTCGGTACAGATCTTGAGACCGTCGGTGGTATCCGGCTCAAGAGATGCCAGGTCGCCAGAAAGCCGCCTCATCACCTCGGCCGGAGACCCCTCTATCCTGATGCTCTTCTGGATGTAGGGGTAGTCGGGGATGGAGTCCGCGAGATCTGAGAGCTTCTCGCCCCGGGAGATCACCTCGCCAAGGGCGAGGCTCATGGCAAAGGGGTCGTCCGAGAGCTGGAACTCAGAGAGGAAGAAGTGGGCGCTCCGCTCGACTCCGAGGACGGCGCCCTCGTTTTTGACCCGGTTGGCGACGTAGACGTCTCCGACCCTCTCCCTGATCACATCGATCCCCAGGGGTTCCAGCTCCCGCTCCAGGATCATAGAGCAGTCGAAGCCCGCCACCACCTTGTCTCCGGGGCCGTACCTCTCCCTTGCCAGGATCACCGCAACCTTCTCGGGGGTGACGATCCGTCCCCGATCGTCGATGACCAGGCCCCGATCTGCGTCGGGGTCGAAGCCGACGCCGTAATCGGCACCTGTCTCCACAACCTTCTTCGCGGCCACCTTCAGGGACTCCTCGGTGGGGGCCGGGCCGCGGCCGGGGAAGAGGCCGTCGGGCTCTCCGTTGATCGCCCTACCGTCGAAGTCGAGCCTCTGGTAGAGGACGGACATGCCGCAGGCAGAACCGTTCCCCATGTCCAGGACGACCCTGAGGGGCCGCTCGAACGAAAGCTTTCCCTCGACATAATCGGCGTACCTTTTGATCGCATCTTCAGGGGCGCAGTCGCTCTTTTTCCCCTCGCCCTCTCGAAAAGTGCCCTTCTCGTAGAGGTCCATCATCTCAGTCTGATGGTAGAGCATCCCGTAGCCCTCGGAGGTCCTGAACCTAATCCCATTGTACTCGGGAGGATTGTGGGAGGCCGAGATGTAGGCTGCAGCGTCGTAGCCCCCTTTCCAGGTCTCAAAGCTGATCAGCGGTATCGGAAGAACGCCGTAGCTTTCGACGTTGCAGCCTGTGGACAATACCCCCTCCAAAAAGGCCCGCTCCACCGAGGGGCCGCTCGTCCTGGTGTCTCGCCCCAGGGTGATCCTGCCGCCGGGAAGGTAGGAGCCCAGAGCCTTTCCCACCTTTTTGGCGATATCCTCGGTGAGCTCTGTACCGTAGACGCCTCGCACGTCATACGCTCTGAAGACTGTCACAGTTAAGGGGGTCGTCAGTCTATGTAAAATAGTTTTCGAAAGCAGCAACCTTAAATCTATTTTTCAGTTCAGTCCGCGGGCTCTTCGACCGCCCCGATGGCGTGGCCTGATCGAATCGATCTGATCCTCACCCGCACCCTATCGCCCGGAGCGGCCCCGGGAACGAATACCTTGAACCCACCGACGTCGGCGACACCGTCTCCGGACTTGCCGATGCCTACGATCTCCAGGTCCAGGACGTCACCCACCTTCACCGGCGACAAAAAGAAGCCCTGGCCCACGACGTACATCTCGGCGCTCTCCTTCCGGGAGGCGGCTGGCGAGTGGGCCTGGGCCCTCCTGAAGTTCTCCCTCACCTCTGAAAGGTAATCCAAAAAGGTGTCTCCCTGGAAGACCTTGACCAGGAAGTTTCCTTCGGGTTTGAGGACCTCTTTTGCCACCCGGAGGGCCGACGTGGACAGGTCGATGGACCTTGCGTGATCGAGGGTCCAGTTCCCCGAGAGGTTCGGCGCCGCATCGCAGATCACCACGTCCGCCTTCCCGCCGAGGGCATCGGTGATCAGCTCCAGGGTCTTTGGGGCGGTGATGTCGGCTTTGATCGTCGTGACCCCCTCGATCGGCTCGATGGGCAAGAGGTCGACTCCTACGACCCGGCCGCCCGAGATCTCCTTTGCCACCTGGAGCCAGCCACCGGGGGCGGCCCCCAGGTCCAGGACGGAGTCGCCCCTCCTGATCAGCCGGAACCTCTTGTTCATCTGCTGGAGCTTGAAGGCTGACCGGGCCCGGTAACCCTCGGATTTGGCTTTTCGGTAGAAGTAGTCCTTTCTATCCCTGGCCATCGCCGGAAGTTCGGGGCCCAAGGTAATAAAGGGCTGCGGTTCGGCAGATCGAGGATGAAGGAAAAACTTTTAGACGCTTTAGCACCTCGGATGTTAGCGTGCTCTCCGGATTTCCGCGGACGATGTTGCGCATCATCGGCATTTTGATGTGCTTTGCCTCAATCATCTGGGGATACTACGAGCAACAAGCCGGAACTATGCTTTTTGGACCGTTGATAGGTTTTCTGACTGGAGCATCAATCATCATCTCCACCTTTGACGCCACCGATGCCCTTCTTAGAAAACTGGTATCTAAATCCACATCTGAAGAAGAGCGGTCTGCAAGTGACAAGCACAACCGCCAGGCTATGCTCAACCGTGTGCGGGACTTCTGGGTGAAGGGCGTGCTGGAGTGCTCCCTCCACGAGGAGGCGCGGATCGAGCTGGGCCTTGAGGAGCAGAGAGACGCCGTCGCCGAGCGCCCCTGGGACGTGATCCTGCGGACCCCGGACCGGCCGGACTGTGTGCTTCCGCCGGGAACGAAGATGTCGGACGTCTTCGAGAGGGTCGGCAGGTCCCTCCTCATCCTGGGAGAGCCGGGGGCAGGGAAGACCACCACCCTGCTGGAGCTGGCGAGGGAGATGATCGACCGGGCCGAGAAGGACCCCTCCAAGAAGATCCCCGTCATCTTCAACCTATCCTCCTGGACTGATCCAAAACAGACCATAGGCGATTGGCTGGTGGAGGAGCTGAGGGCCAAATACAACATCCCAAAGAAGATCGCTCTCTCCTGGATCGAGAACGATTCCCTCTTCCTTCTCCTCGACGGCCTGGACGAGGTCGCCTCCGAACGAAGGGCGGTCTGCGTCGATGCGATCAACAGCTATCTCGATGAGCATTCGGCTCAGGCAGCGGTCTGCTGTCGCAAAGAGAATTACGAGGCTCTCGACTCGAAGCTCAAGCTCCAGAGCGCGATTCTTTTGCAGCCCCTGACGCCCGAGCAGATCGACGGCTATCTCGAAAGATTAAGTCCGGATCTGGATTCTTTGCGAGAGGCGCTTAAGATTGATCAGGAACTCCAAGAGTTCTCCAAAACGCCCCTCATACTGAGCATCATGACCCTCGCTTACCGGGGAATGCCAGTTGAAGAGCTTCAATCGGCTCGGATCACAGTATATCGCCCAAAGCATCTCTTCGAGACATACGTCGACCAGATGTTCAAGCGCACGACAAGAATTGATCCAAAGCTTTATCCAAAAGTGGATACTATCCACTGGCTCTCTTCGCTGGCCCGGAAGATGTCGGAGCATGGCCAGACTGTGCTTTTGATAGAGCGGATGCAGCCGAGCTGGTTAGAGACAAAATCTCAGCGACAACTCTACTCAATTTTAGTTAAACTTAGCCGCATTCTGCCCAATCGACCTGGGCTTGGACTCCGGGCTTTGTCTCGTACCGATATACAGCAGGGACACCACACTTTGGTCTCGTCTCTCTCAACATAGTCCTTTACGATCGTATATTTGCCCGAGAATCCCTGTTCTTGAATCTCACGATAAATTCGAGTTGCTGTAAGGGGATATTCTTGGAGACGTTGGTCTATGTACTCCTTGTAGTCGTCCAGTTTGCTCGGCCTCTTCGATCTCTTCTCGGATTTAGGAGGAATTTGAGAATGTATGTACTTGCGGACCGTTACTCGGCTATGACCTGTCTCTCTGGCGATCTCACTTATGCTCCAACCCTGGTTGAATAAATCTCGCAACACGAGGAACTCCTCCA
>Ga0272442_10002251_pt1 | contig 28261 bp, 21 predicted proteins | sample SSMForm2O_FD_200262 | JGI IMG/M metagenome (GOLD analysis project Ga0272442, IMG submission 200262) | Marine sediment archaeal communities from Little Sippewissett salt marsh, Falmouth, MA, United States - SSM-Form-2O | ecosystem: Environmental > Aquatic > Marine > Wetlands > Sediment ...
CGATGCTGACGCGACCGGCGCCACGTCGCATGAACTGACACCGTTGCGGCCGCAGCGTCGCCCACGCCCGGCGCTCCTGCCACAGCATGAGCGGCACGATCGCGGAGCCTCAGAACGCCGCGCACTTCTGGGAGATAGGCAATTCAGGGGCGCTACCGGTCACCGGATCCTTGGGGCCAGTACCGCGCGTGCAGCTCTTCCACCTTCGCAACGGTGCGGTGGGAGGCCAGCATCTCCGACATCATTGCGACGTCGCCCTCTTCGCAGGTCACCACCATGACGCCTTCACCGTCGCCGGTTCGCTTGAAATCGAGCTCTTCCGCGTCGGGGTCAACGCGTCGAATGAACTTGAGGAGCGCTTCAAGCTTGGTCACGTCGTTCAAATAGACCTCGAGGCGGCTCCGGGTCTTGATCTTCTTGCGGTACACGGCAGCATCAATCGCTCGAAGTCCGTACAGGGTCGCCAGTGTGACGGCTGTGCCGACGACGGCCACCTCGTAGGAGCCTGAACCTGCGGCCATCCCGATCGAAGCGACCACCCACAATCCAGCAGCCGTTGTGAGTCCACTGACGAAGGCCCCATCACGGAAGATCGCTCCCGCGCCGAGGAACCCGACGCCGGTCACGATCTGAGCCGCGATCCGGGACTGGTCCGGCCCGGGAAAACCAATGATCGAAACCACCGAGAATACCGCGGCGCCGACTCCGACCAGGGTGAACGTGCGCAGACCGGCGGCTTTGCGGGCGGATTCTCGCTCGTAGCCGATCAGCCCGCTGCATACGGCCGCAAGGATCAAGCGGCCGAGTATCACAAGGATCGACATCGCTTCTCCTCAGCGTGTCTCGTCCAGGCCCCAACGGTATCGCGCGAGCGACAGGATTGCTGGCAGATCGTGCGACGGTGGGGCGCAGCTACCGACCCGATTCGCAGGCACGCTGCAAATCCGAGGAATCACCCGGCAGCGACGAGAGCGACCGCCACGAGGGCCAGCGCCAAGCCCGCCATCCGTCGCGGTGTGAGCCGCTCCTTGAGTACTAGCCAGGCCAGCAGCACGGTGGTGGCCGGGAACATCGCCGCCAGGACGGTTGCGACAGCTAGCGATTCGAGGCCGGCGGAGATGATGAAAAGACCGTTGCCGACGACGGTGGCAGTTCCGGCAAGGATCGCCAACAGGCAGGACCGGCGTGGCAGGTGAAGTGGCTGTCCCAGCCGGGAGGCGAGGATGATCAGGAATACCGCCCCGCTGATACGGGCGGGGAGGAGGGCCCAGACATTGGATCCGTCCGACGTGAAGCTGAGCAGGATGAGCATGGCACCAAAACCCAGACCCGAGATCACGCCGTACTTCAGTCCATCGGTGTCTGCGACCAGCGTGGTGCGGCTTCCCCCGCTCACCACCCAGATGGCCACGATCCCGACGGCGATACCGATCAACACCAGGCCACCGGGAATGTCGCCGAACGCCATGCTCCACAAGACTGGCCAGATCGCGGCCCCAACTGCAGCGATCGGTGATACAACCGACATCGTGCTCCGGGTGAACCCGGCGTAGAGAGCGACAACCCCTATCGCTCCGGCGATGCCTGCAGCGGATCCCCACGCGAGCAGCTCAATCGTGATCTCTCCCCCAAGGGCAAGCGCCAGGGCAGGAATAGCGACTGCACCGGCGATGTGATTCCACGTGCCGACACCCCATACGCTGCCGCCGCGACTGGCGAGGCCGCCGAGGAAGTCACCCGTCCCGGTGAACATCGACGCCAGCAATGCGAGGAGAATGCCCATCGCGGCACCGTAACGGATTGGTTCGGAGGAAGGCGAGATGTTTGGTGTTCGAGGTGCTCGCTACGAGGGCGTTGCGGTCTCCACCGAGCACGGAAAAGGCGGGGTTGATCCGCATTGGGGCGTTGGCGGGCCCGACTCTCGAAGAGCTTGACGCCCGCAGGTGCGTCGATGTGCGAGGGTTGGTTTCTTCTTCATGAGGTGTTCCCAGGCGCCCCTATGGGTTCATCGGCGATCGATCTTCGGCAAGGAGGCGTGTGAGGGCTTCGGTGCGTGGGGTCATTCCGAGGTCCTTGGTGGTGGGCCATTCATTGATTTCGGTTCGGGCAAACTCGATCCACCGCTCGATGGTCTTGAACATGTCTATTTGGAAGGTGGCAAACAGCACCGAGAGGTGTGTTCGTTGAGGGAACGGGTGTCCACCGTCGAGGTAGGAGCCCATGAGATCGACGATGGCTTGGTGGTGTTCGCCGATGTCGCTCTCGAGTTCGTCGAGGGCTCCGAGCACGTCTTCTCGCGATCCGTGATCGGCGAAGAGCAGCCTCAGGAGGGCCTCGACCTCGAGTCGGGGCGGCTGGGTTCGGGTGGTCGTCCATTCGCTGAGCGCGTCGCGCCCCTCCGCGGTGATGGTGTATACGTTGCGGGTTCGTCCGCCGCTGTCTTCTTGATGGGAGGTGGCGTAACCGAGTTCGACGAGCTTCTTCGGTTCGGAATAAAGGAGACGCTCGGACTTGGGCCAGGCGTAACGGAGGCTTCGTTGGGCCTGATGTGTGAGTTCGTAGCCCGGCCAAGGTTTGAGATCGAGGAGGGCAAGGACCGCGTAGGACGAGGTTGTCATTCTTGGAGGCATACCCTTGACTCTACTGCAACATACAGTATAGAGTCTACTGCAAGTTGCAGTACAGGTGGCTCGCGACGACGCCTGTAGAAGCCAGAAGGAGAAGGTGAGTATGAAGAGCAACGTCAAAGACCTCCCGATCGCCCACGAGGCCCTCGGAGAGATGATTCGAGGGTTGGACTGGGGCGGGATGACCAGCGCGTACATGGAGTACCCGACCGGGCTCGACTTCAGCCCCCTGCTCGAGGGTCTCGAGCAGGACCATTGCCAGTGCCCGCACTGGGGGTTCGTCATCGAAGGCAGCATTCGCGTCAACTACCAGGACGGCACCGAGGAAGTCGTGGGCACAGGCGAGATCTACTACTGGCCGGCCGGTCACACGGTTGTCGTCGAGGAAGCGGTCAGAATGGTCGAGTTCAGTCCCCACGACCAGATGTCGCAGGTGGTCGCCCACGTCGTTGGCAAGCTGTAGGAGAGAGCTCGATCAGGGCATGAGATCCTTCTCGGATGGTCCGACGTCAACCGTCGGGCCATCCGAGAAGTAGCGGGACCCTCGCCCGGATCGAACGGGAGGACAATGTGGAAATTGCCGAGCACATCACATTCGTCGGACAAGAGGCCGAGCTCTTCGCTGAGGCAGCCCGACGGGGCGGACTCGAGGCAGATATCGCTACTTGCCCGGGATGGAACATGCGGGACTTGGTCCGCCACCTGAGTGAGATTCACTTGTGGGCCGCGGCACGGGTAGCGAAACGCACATCGAAGCTCTTCCCCGACGACATCTCAGAACACACCGAATCGTGGCCGGAGTTGGCCGTGTTCTGGCCTGACGATATCGATCTGGTCGACTGGTATCTCGAGACGAACGCCAACCTCGTTCAGGCGCTTGAGTCAGCGTCACCGGCTGATGACATTCCTACGTTCCTCCCCGCACCATCACCCCTCGCGATGTGGGCACGGCGCCAAGCCCACGAGACGGCTGTGCATCGATTCGACGCCCAGAACGCGAGGGGAGCCGGATCGGGGTTTGACCCAGTGTTCGCCTCTGACGGGATCGACGAGATGGTCAGCGGCTTCGCCCCGCGTGCCGAAGAGTTCCCCACGACGAGCCCTCGGACCATGCTCGTCCATGCCGAGGACACCGAGGACCGCTGGCACCTCACCCTCGCAGCCGACGGTATCACCACCGTTCGTGGCGACGGGCCCGCAGATGTGACCCTGTCCGGAGATGCTTCAGACCTCTATCTCGCGCTGTGGAACCGGGGCGACGACTCATGGATCACCGTTGAGGGCGATCGCGAACTCCTCGACCTGTGGCACAACAACAAACGAGTCCGCTGGCAGTAGGCGACGGCCAGCCCCACTCGCCAGCCTGCCTTGTCGTCCAACGGGATAGTGGCCTTCGCTGACTGAAGAAGAAGGCTCGACGTAACGCGCGAGTTTGATTTGGTCGGTCCCGTTCTGGCCAGGTTCGCCCTGCCCTATGTCGGCGACGTGGAGGGAGGTCGATCCATCCTCCGCGAGTTCAATGACCGCGCGTCGTCTACCACTTCTTGCGGTCGAGCATCTCCATGAGCGACCACTTCGCTCGGTGCTCGGTTCGCACATGTTCCACAATCACCTCGAAGACGCCGCTGTCTCCTGCACGATCCGCAAGGTATTGGATATGGGCAAGAAGATCGACAGCCGCACGGTAGGACCGCCGCTTCCTCTGCGCGATGTGAGAGAACACCTCGCGCTCGTACACCGGTATCGAGTCGAGCGGGTGTGAGGACTCGCGAGCCGCTGCCAAATCCCACCAGACAGCATCGGCTGCGCCGTGTGTGGAGGCAACCTCCCATGCGGCGTCGATGTCTCCCTCGTACATCAGGATCTGTATGAGTGGCGCCGCGAGCCTGAACCCATCTGCCGGCCAGGAGCGTGTGTCGTCGGGTGGGACGCTGGCGAGACGAGCCCGGAGCTCATCGATACAGCGCTTCGACTGGGAAGCAGCATCGACGCCGGCACGAGCGAGAAGCGCTCGGTACGTCGCTAGAGACGGTTCTGCCTCGAACCCCTCCCAGAACTGCTGAACGGCTACTTCATGTTCGCCGCGGGCTTCGAAGAGGTCTGCAAGCAGTCCCCTCAACTCACGAAGCTGGTACGGCTGCGAAGCCCACTCGGCCATGCCCCGCCGGATCCATGCGATCGCTTCCTCGTCTCGATCGAAGTCGACGAGGGACGTCGCGATCTCGAGGTAGTCGCGCGGACCCAGCTTCCGCTCGCTGAGCACTTCGATCAAGGCGTCCGGGTCGCCGCTCGCCGTGGCCACACCGGCCATGGCTCTCTCGATCCGGGACCGGCCGTTGGCGAATATGCTCTCCGCGTTCTTCACGGCTTCCCACCTCGGCTTCAGGATTCGCCGGTACTCCGCGATCCCAGTCTCGCCAAGAACGCCGCTGTAGAAAGCTGCAGCTCCGCGGAACCCATCGAGTTCCGACGCCAACTCGAGGTCGACCAGTCGACGGGCGAGAGCGACAGGATCGGGGCGCGTCGACCTGCACGCGGCGAGATGGAGCTCGCTCAACCGTCCCTCAATCTCCGTAAGCCATCCAGCGGAGTCGTCGATGTACTGGCTTGCTGCGTCGGCACAGCGATGAGCATGCTCAGCGAGCACGATGACCGCCCCGCCGTGCCCTGCATCAGCCAGCCTCTCGAGTCCGACGATGACGTCGAGGACTCCCGCTGCCCAGCGGTCGACTTCGCCGTAGGGGACGAATTCGCCGTGGGGAGCAAAGGCGATGTCGATGCGGCGTCGCCACGAGGCGAGTTTGGGACCATCCCCCGGGTCTGCTCTCGCTTCGGCGTCTAGGCGTTCCAGGAGCGCCCAGTCTGACTCGCACTGCTCGAGCACTATGTCAACGAGCCGCTCGTGCGGAAGTCCTTCGACGTACGACGTGAGATCTGGATCGCCTAGGGGCTCTGCCGGTCGAATCGACTCGGCAGCGAAGGTGGACGGGCGAATCTCGTCGGGTGCCGCGCTCAGAGCAACGGCGACGCAGTGCTTGCAGAACAAGCCGTCTTCTGCATATGGACACGTGCACGACCACTTCGGCTCGCCGGCATCGATCCACAGCGCCACGGAATAGGGCACCGACCCACGTACGGTCGCCTCGATCCGTTGATCCATCGTCACCGGGCGTTCGACCCGGCCGTCCGCGCAATAGCCAACACCGCGCGGGAAGACCCGCGGACCGGCCAGTTCTGCGACTTCCGCAGCGCTGAACGTGTCACTGATGCCCACCGGGCCTGACTCTACGACGACGGAACGCGCGAAGTTGCGTGATGCGGTTCGACAGGGTCCGACACGCGAAAATGCCTGTGGGGGGCGTGGGATTCCGACAGGGTTCTGCTCGTTGTGGGGCGGGATTCGACACCGCGACCTCCGGACAGTGAGCCCGACACGTGGTCCGTTGCCTGAGCCACCGTGGGCATCTGGCCCGGAACGACGAGAGTCTGGCTTCTCGAGGAGGCCAACGTAGCTCCGGCGTGCCGATAGCTTCTCGGGTGGTTGCGGGACCAAACAATTGGAACGTTCCAACGAGCAGGGGTAGTATGGGACGAACATCCGTTGCAGGACCTTGGTGTCGTTGTAGCCACCAGCACCACATATCGGCCTCGCGTGGGAGCCCGGATGCTGGTGTTGAGTTGAGGCGACGGATTTCGATTGAATCGCGGAGGGTACCTGTGAGCCAGAACGATGCGGATACGACGGCCTACATCTCCGATCTGATGCGCCGCGCGCGGAAGGCGCAGCAAGTTGCAGAAGGGTTTTCACAGCAGAAGGTGGATGAGCTCGCCGCTGCAATCACCTGGGAAATCGCCGCGAACGATGAACTTCTCGAGGAGCTGGCAGAGTTCTCGTTCAACGAGTGCCGCTTGGGCGACGTCGCCTCGAAGATCGCCAAGGTCGCCGGCAAGTGTCGCGGAATCTTCTACGACGTCAAGGACGCCAAGAGTGTGGGTGTCGTGGAAGAGATTCCCGAGAAGGGACTGATCCGCATCGCGAAACCGGTCGGCGTCATCGGCTCACTGGTGCCCAGCACACAGGGAGAGTTCCATCCGTTGACTCAGGCCATCTTCGTGGTCAAGGCCCGGGACGCGGTCATCTTCTCACCACATCCCAGGAGCAAGCTCACCACCCTGAAAGCAACGAATCTCCTTCGCGCCGTCATGAGGAAGTATGACGCCCCGGAGGATCTGTTCATCGCAATCGAGGATCCGTCGATCCCCAAGACCAACGAACTCATGAGGCAGTGCGACCTCGTCATTGCGACCGGCGGACAGCCCATGGTTCGTGCGGCACACAGTTCGGGAACTCCGGCATTTGGTGTGGGAGCGGGGAATGCAATCATCATCATCGACAAGACGGCCGACCTTGCCGATGCAGCAACCAAGATCAAAGCCAGTAAGACGTTTGATCTCGCGGCGGGGTGTTCGTGCGACAACAGCGTCGTGATCGACGAGTCGGTCTACGACGACATGCTGACCGAGTTCAGCAAGGTGGGCGCTCATCTGCTCGACGCGGACGAGAAAGAGAAGCTGAAGAAGGCAATCTGGCCGGAGTGGCCCGCCAACCACATCATCAACCGGCACGTCGTTGCGGCGCCGGTGAGCACTATTGCCGATCTGGCCGGCATCGATGTTCCCGAGGGAACCAGCTTCTTGCTGGTGGAAGAAGACAAGACCGGCGAGGCATCGCCGTTCAGCGGAGAGAAGATGAGTCTCGTGACGACTGTCTACAAGAGCACCAGCATCGACGAGGCAATCCGCATCACCAACGAGAACCATGCGTATTCCGGCCACGGACACTCATGTGGAATCTTCTCCGCAACACCCGAGAACGTCGAGAAGCTGGCGTTGGAAACCTATACGACTCGAGTGGTCGTCAACCAGCCTCAAGCCGCGACCAACGGCGGTAGTTGGGTCAGCGGAATGCCGTTTACCCACTCCCTCGGCTGTGGAACGTGGGGGGGCAACGGCATATCGGAGAACGTTGCCCTCAAGCACTACATGAACAACACCTGGGTCATTCGCGAGATCCCCAGCTTCCAGCCCACCGACGAGGAGCTGTTCTCCGGCTTCACGCCTCGCAGCTGATCAGACAGGAAACTGGACACGATCTTGAACGACAGCATGGGAAACCGCAGTCTGAGTGGCCGCATCTCGACTGCCGAGCAGGCCGCCGCCTCGATACGGAACGGTATGACCGTGGCCATGAGCGGATATGCCATGGCGGGCTATCCCAAAGCCGTTGTCGAGGCCCTCGTTGAACGCAAGCAGGGCGGTGAAGACCTCTCACTCAATCTGATCACCGGCGCCAACGTGCCGTGGCTGGATGAAACGCTCGGAGCGGACAAGATCATTTCCCGGCGGGCTCCCATGGTGGCCAGCCGCACCCTTGCCGCGCAAGCCAACAGTGGTTCCCTGAGCTACGTCGAACAGCAGATGAGCAAGATGCCCCGGCTGCTCCGAAACGGCAGCTTTGGAAAGATCGATATCGCAGTGGTCGAAGCACTGGGATTCAACGACGACGGAGATCTCATACCCACCAGTTCCGTTGGTATGACCCACTACTTGATGGACGCGGCGGATGAGATCATTGTCGAGATCAATGCCGCTCAGCCGGAGGTGCTACGCGATCTGCACGACATCTACATTCCGGCCGCGGCACCCGACACACAGCCGATCCCGCTTGTCCGCACCAGCCAGCGAATCGGAGAACAAGGAATCCGGGTTGACCCCAAGAAGATCCGATACGTCGTCGAGACCGACATCCCGGAACGAATGGGACCCCAGCCATCGGGGACGGCGCTGACCAGGAGCATCGCCAACCGCCTGCTGAACTTCCTCGAGGCGCAGGTGCAGACGACCGGCGGGCGCCTCCCCCCGATCCAGACCGGCTTCGGCGGTATCGCCGATTCCGTCGCCGAGGAGTTCACGCGATCCGGCTTCCGTGACCTTCAGTTCTACTGCGGAGGTGTCACAGAGCCCGTGTTGGAACTCCTTGCCTCCGGCAAAGCAGCCGCCATATCAACCGGCGGGTTGGGCATGAGCGAACGAGTGGAGCAGATCCTGAGCGACACGCCGAACCTGCGCGACCACCTGGTGATCCGCAACGGTGACATCACCAACAGTGCCGAGGTGATCGGCCGATTGGGTTTGGTTGCATTGAACACCGGTGTTGAGATCGACATCTACGGGAATGTGAACTCCAGCCACATTGCCGGCTCCCGGGTCGTGAACGGCATCGGAGGCGGAGCGAGTTTTGCCCAGAATGCCGGTCTGTCGATCGTCCTGATACCGTCCACAGCCAAAGGTGGAGCCATCTCGAACATCGTTCCGATGGTCTCGCACCAGGACATCTCCGAACACGATGTCGATGTAGTCGTGACCGAGCACGGCATCGCCGACCTCCGTGGGTTGGACGACGGGGAACGGGCGGACGCCATCATCACGAACTGCGCGTCTGAGTCCTATCGGGGGCAATTGACGGCCTACCTGCGGGATGCACGTGAGCAATGCGGTGGACACCATCCGCAGCTCCCCGAAGCGGCGTTCGGGTGGTACCGGCGGCTGAAGGAGCAAGGGACCATGCTGGAGAAGGGATCATGACCAAGATTGAACTGTATGAAGTCGGGCCTCGCGACGGATTCCAGATGGTGGATGAGTACATACCATTGGAGACGAAGGTTCGCATTGTCGAGGGGCTTCTGGATGCCGGTCTGACGCATCTACAGATCACGTCCTTCGTCAGCCCCAAGGCGATTCCCCAGATGAGAGATGCCCGCGAACTGGCTTCGATCATCGTCGGGAAGTACCCGGATGCAGACCTGTTCGCGCTGGTTCCCAATCTCCGTGGCGCCGAGGCGGCCTGGGAGTCCGGCTTGACATCGGTGTCCTACGTCGTTTCGCTTGGCGAGAGCCACAACAAGGCCAACATCAAGAGGACACATGAAGAGTCGCTTGCCGGGCTGCAGGCGATCCTGGAGTCCTATCCGCAGCTGGATGTCTGCCTGGACCTGTCCACCGCATTCGGCTGCCCTTTCGAGGGGATGAAGACCAAGGATGACGTTGTGCCGTTCCTCAAGCCCTACGTCGACAGCGGAATCCGGACCGTCAACCTTTGTGACACCATCGGAATCGCGAATCCTGCTCAGGTTCGCGAAACCATCGAAGCCGTCAGGACCGAGTACCCGGAGTTGGATCTGCAGGTTCATATCCACGACACCCGCAACATGGGAATGGTCAATACGTTGGCTGCCATCGAGTGCGGTGTCGACAAGGTGCAATCGACCCTGGGCGGCCTGGGTGGCTGTCCCTTTGCACCTGGGGCATCCGGAAACTTGTCTACCGAAGACTTGGCGTTCATGTTGTCTGAAATGGGATACGAAACTGGGGTTGATGTCCCGAAGCTGGTCGAACTCGCCAGATACCAGGCCTCGGTGATACCGACGGGACAGTTCAGCGGGCATCTTTTCAGAGTCCCGGACACAACGAGCAGCACGTAGTAGATCACTCACGGAGGAAACGCGATATGGCCAATGCAGAAACGGTTGATCTGATCGACGAGAAGGCTGCTCTGATGCGCAGGGCTGTCATCGAAATGGGATATGCCGCGGGAGGCCGCGGCGCCCACTTCGGACCGGCGCTGTCAAGCATCGAAATCGTCGCGAGCCTGTTCTTCGGGATCATGACTCATGATCCGAAGGATCCGAAGCTGCCAGACCGGGACCGATTCGTCCAGAGCAAGGGCCATGCCTGCCTTGCCTTGTACTCGGCTTTGGGAGAAGCGGGCTATATCACGAAAGAACAGATGGGCACCTTCAAGGCCGACAACAGCTTCCTTGCGGGCCACCCCACGCGAAACCCGCAATACGGCATCGAAGTGTCATCGGGAACCCTTGGCAACGGGTTCGCCATTGCCTGCGGGATGGCGAAGGCTGCGAAGATCAAGGGTGAGGACCACCACGTGTTTTGCCTCGTAGGTGACGGCGAATGCAACGAGGGGGTCATCTGGGAGGCGGCCATGAACGCTGCCAAGTATGAGCTGGACAACCTCGTTGCCATCATCGATCGCAACGGCGTCCAGTTGGCCGGCACCACCAAAGACATCATGGATGTCGATATCGAAGCACTGTGGAGAGCTGCGGGCTGGGACGTCCTGGTTGTCGAAGACGGAAATGACGCTTTCAGCGTGCTCGAGGCTCTGGAGGGGATGAGAGACTCCGACAGCGGCAAGCCCCACGTGATCATCGCCGACACCACAAAGGGCAAGGGCATCTCCTTCATGGAGGGCAGTCTCAACTGGCATGCCCGGCCGATGAACAAGGACCAGTACGAACAAGCCGTCTCGGACCTCGAGAACGCGTAGCGGGCGGGAAGAAGCAATGAACAACGTACCAATTGACAAACTGCAGGAATGGTCCGACCAGGGTCACCGCACCGTACAGGCAGACACGCTCATGATGCTGGCGGCCGAGAATCCAAAGGTCGTGGCGCTGAGCGCCGACCTCACCCCTACGGCACGGCTGGTCGAATTCAAGGAAACCTATCCGGACCGGTTCTTCGACGTCGGTATCGCCGAGCAGAACCTGATCGACTTCACAGCCGGCCTTGCCCTCGAAGGTCTTCGCCCCTTCGCCGTCGGTCTGGCCGCCATGGTGCCGATGCGCCCGGCTGAGCAGATGCGTGCTGCCCTGGGTTACATGAATGTGAGCGCGACCGTCATCGGAATCGAAGCCGGTGTGCGTTTCGGGCCCTTGGGGAACACGCATTTCGCCATGGACGACATCGCCGTAGTCAGGGCGATCCCGAACTTCACCGTCATCGCTCCGTCCGATCCGCTCTCAACCTACAAGGCGCTCTACGCGTGCGCCGAGCACGAGGGTCCGGTCTACCTCCGCCTGACAGGGGGACCGGGCTACCCCGTGATGTATCCCGAGGACTTCGACTTCCAGATCGGCAAGGCGATCGAGTATCGCTCGGGCACCGATGTTGCGTTCGTGTCGAGTGGATCGCTTCTCGCTGAAGCGGTCGGCGCTGCCGACATCCTGGAGAGCAAGGGGATCTCGACCCGGGTTGTCGACATGCACACGATCAAGCCGTTGGACACGGAGATGCTTGACAGGGTTTTCGCCGAGAACAAGCTCGTCGTTACGGTCGAAGAACACAGCTCTATGGGAGGCCTGGGAGGTGCGGTTGCGGAATACAAGGCCGGTTTCGCCGATGCTCCGAGACAGGTAATCGCCAGCCTGGGCGACAAGTTCCAGAAGCTCGGTGACCATGCATTCCTGATGAAGGAGAACGGGTTGACAGCCCCTGATTTGGCGGCGCTGGCGCAGACGAACCTCTAGGGCCAGATTTCAGGAACAGGCCGCCTTGGGAAGGGTGCGGGCGGGTACAGTACGACGCAAGGGCACCGGCCCTCTGAGCGGCACGAGGTGTCCAACGAGAGGGAGAGGTGACACGTATGCTCAGCAACCCCACCCGCCCGAGTCAACACGCGGTCGGACTCCTTGTGACGGTCCTCCTCCTAGCGAGCGTGCTCGTCACCGTCTCCGAGATGCCGGCATCCGCGACCGCTCCCGGTGCCAACGGCAAGATCGCCTACGTGAGGACCGGCGCCGTCGACGCCATCTGGACGATGGACGCCGACGGCGGCAACAAGGCCGCGCTGACCCCTCCCGCGGCGGGCAACGAGAACGAACCGACCTGGTCGCCCGACGGGACCACGCTCGCCTTCCGGATAGATCCCTTCGCTCTCGGAGTTGCGGACGAGATCGTCTCATACGTCCTTGGCGAGGCCGCACCGGTCAACCTGACCAACACGCTCACCGTCAACGAGTCCGAGCCGGCTTGGTCACCCGACGGAACCAAGATCGCCTACGTCAGGAGCGGCAGCATCTGGACGATGGACGCCGACGGCAGTGGTCAGGCCCAGTTGACCTTCCCCCCGATGACGATCAGCCACGCAGAACCGGCGTGGTCTCCCGATGGAACCAAGATCGCCTACCGACGCGACTGGCCGATCGAAGCCAGCGACATCGAGGTCGTCAATGCGGACGGAACCGGCACGGTCAACCTGACGAACACTCCCATGAGCGACGAGTTCGAGCCGACCTGGTCGCCGGACGGGACCACGATCGCCTACCGGAGAGAGGGTCTCATCTGGACCATGAACCCCGACGGCGGCGACGCGGCTCGATTGACTACGTTCGCGGACGGGCTCACGTTGGACCCATACTGGTCGCCGGACGGGACGATGATGGCCTATCGGTTCGACCCGACCATCGGCGCCGACGACATCGTCGTCATGAGCGCCGACGCCTCAGGCCACACCAACCTGACCAATTCCATCGGTGTTGACGAGTCCGATCCCGCGTGGCAGCCGGTGAATCGAGTGCCGGTGGCGGTTGACGACACGCACTCAGCACGCAGGAACATCGGATTGAGCGTGATGATGCCGGGCGTTCTGGGCAACGACAGCGATGCTGACGGGGACACCCTGACGGTCGATAACCCGTCCGGTGTGGTCGCCACCAACGGCACGGTGACCATGGGTGCCGATGGATCCTTCGCCTACACACCCGACCTCGGGTTCACCGGCATTGACACCTTCACCTACCGTGCAACAGACGGCGCCGCCACGTCGAACGCGGCAACGGTGTCGATCTCGGTGTTCTCCGATCCGGGCGTGGGTCTCGTGAACCCTGCTACCGGCCAGTGGCACCTCGATACCGGCTCGGGGGCGGTGACTACGTTCTACTACGGCAACCCCGGTGACGTGCCGTTCATGGGCGACTGGGATTGTGACGGGACCGACACACCCGGCCTCTACCGCCAGTCCGACGGATACGTGTACCTGCGGAACTCGAATACGGAGGGTGTGGCGGACATCACGTTCTTCTTCGGGAATCCCGGTGACGTACCGCTCGCCGGTGACTTCAACGGCGTCGGTTGTGACACGGTGTCAATCTACCGGCCATCCGAGGCCCGGTTCTACGTCATCACCGAACTCGGCGAGGACGGCGGAGGTCTTGGTGCTGCGGACTACAGCTTCTTGTTTGGCGATGCGGGGGACAAACCCGTCGTTGGCGACTGGGACGGCGACCGGATCGACGAGATCGGCCTCCACCGCGAGTCATCCGGGTTCTTCTACTACCGCACCACGCTGACGACCGGGGTTGCAGACGGCCAGTTCTACTTCGGCGACCCGGGTGATCGGTTCGTCGCGGGCGATTGGGGCATCGTCGATCTCGTCGAGACGCCCGGCTTGTTCCGGCCGTCAGACAACGTCTTCTACTTCCGCCACACCCTCACTCAAGGTAACGCAGATGCGCAATTCACCTGGACCGGAGCCGACCCGTCATGGCTCCCCGTAGCCGGCGACTTCGACCTGATGAGCCCTCCATAGGAAACCGGTCGAGCGGCAACTCGCGACTTCAATCCCCCTGCGGTGGGGCACGCCCCCGGTGCAGGCCAACCGTGCCCATGTCGGCTGCTACCCCTGGGGGTTATTGCAGCGGTGCGGCGAGTTTGTCCGATGGCGTCATCCGCTCGAGGGTCTGCCGAGGCCGGGTGTTGATCGAGTAGGCGACCTGGTCGGTTCGCTCGCACCGATTGGCCAAACTCGACCCACGATGGCCCATTCAAGCGAAAGACCCGGTCCCAATCCCCGTCACTTCACGGCAAAAGGAACCTTGCTCCGTCATCAGGAAGTGTGCATAGGGTCAACCACGGCGACGAATCTCAAAGAGAGGCAACTGATGTCCCCGACGTTCCGACACACCTTGGCTCTGTGTCTATTCGCTCTCGTGGCGGCAGCGTGTAGCGGAGATGACGGTGCTGAGGCATCGCCAACTTCGAGAGCGGCTGTCACAACCACATCCAGTACAACAACCAGTGCGCCAGCAACAACTACAACCGAGCCGGTCGACCCGACAGAGCTTCTCATCACGGCCAAGTGGGAGATGTGGGATTCCCAAGGGTTCTCTCCGTAGCGGGGGCGGGATTTGAAGTTACGTCCACGGACGTGGTGTATGGGGGTCCCGTTCTGAGGGTGCTTCCCATTAGGTGATCACCGCGTCAGCCTCACAGGTACGTGTGAAGCGACCGTGAGGAGAACGCGGTGATCAACAAGAGCATGGACGCGTTGGCGTGGCTGCGCAAGCAGCTCGAGGCTGACGACAACGACTTGCTGCGCGAGATGGTGCGCAGCTTCGCTGAAGAGTTGATGGGAGCCGAAGCCGACGCGATATGCGGCGCCCCATACGGGCAAGCGACCCCGGACCGGACGAACCGCCGCAACGGCTATCGGAGTCGCCGGTGGGACACAAGGACGGGCAGCATCGACCTGAAGATCCCGAAGCTGCGGGCCGGTTCATACTTTCCCGACTGGCTCCTGGACGCGAGAACCCGGTCGGAGCGGGCGTTCATCCAGGTCGTCACCGAAGCCTACGTTCGGGGTGTCTCCACCCGCCGCGTCGAAGGGCTCGTGGAGACGCTCGGGATCACGTCGTTGTCCAAGTCCCAGGTCTCGGAGATGGCTGCGAGCCTCGATGAGATGGTGACGGACTTCCGGGACCGGCCGCTCGACCAGGGTCCGTATACGTATGTGTGGGCCGACGCGTTGACGATGAAGGTCCGCGAGGGTGGCCGCATCGTCAATATTGCATGTCTGTTGGCGGTCGGTGTCAACGCCGAAGGACACCGTGAGATCCTCGGTGTCGACTTGGCCACTGCTGAAGACGGGGCCGGCTGGCTCGCCTTCTTCCGCTCCCTCGTCGCCCGCGGCCTTTCCGGCGTCCAGCTGGTGATCTCTGATGACCACACCGGTCTCGTCGACGCTATTGCAGCGACGTTGCCGGGTGCGTCGTGGCAACGCTGCCGAACCCACTACCTGCGCAACCTCCTCACGAAGGTCCCGAAAGCATCCGGGTCGATGGTCGCGACGATGGTGCGAACGATCTTCGCCCAGCCATCAGCGAAAGAGGTCTGGGCACAGCACCGCCGCGTCGTCGACCACCTTCACGATGTCGGCCTCATCGATGCTGCCGAGCACCTCGACGCCGCGGCCTCCGAGATCCTGGCGTTCACCGGGTTCCCCAAAGCCCACTGGCGCCAGATCTGGTCCAACAACCCTCAGGAACGACTCAACAAGGAGATACGGCGTCGCACCAACGTCGTGGGCATCTTCCCCACACGGCCATCCGTGATCCGGCTCGTCGGCGCCCTGTTGGCTGAACAACACGACGAATGGGCCATCGCAAGGCGATACATGAGCCTCGAATCACTCGCCCAAGCCCGCATCCGGGTACTCGAATCCGACCAACTCGAGGAGGTGACCCCGGCACTCGAAGCAGCAATCGGCTAGAAAGACAACAACGAGGCCGACGCGGTGTCACTCATACACCACGTCACAGGACGTGACCGGATTTGAACCCGCGACCTTCGGGTTTTGAGTTGCTTGCCGGGGTCCTTCACCAGTTTTCGTTGTTGCTCAATAGTGCTCGCTACCTGGGGTTTCGCGAAATCCGCGTGATGGCTGATACCTCCGAATAGCCCCCTATGCCGCCCCATCCGTTAGGAGATCCGTTAGAAGTCTGGGTGGCGCTCGGCCTCGCCGTAGGACTTTGCGCCCGGAGTCGTATGCATGCCTCAGTCGTCCGCCTCGCTATTCTCCTCGGGGTCTTGGTCCTTGATGGAGTTGATTGCCAACTAGCAGGGGACAGGCTCCCCAATCCGGACCGTTGGCTTGTTGGAATGGTCAAGATGGATCTCCAACCGCCTGCGTTCATGACAGCCGGACTTCGCGCTGAACAGAATCCAGCCCCGGATAGGCCTATCCGTCACCCTGAGAGCATCTTGCTCAAACTCACGAGGCATCCCACCGAATACGCCTGGGCTGAGGAATCTGACGTTTCGACGACGGCTAACCCGGGCGATGTGAAGTCGCTCCGGTTTGCCGGTGACCAACAGCGAGAGCACGGTATTGACGGAGTCCCATTGGAGGTTGATATCGCCATAACCAGTCGCAGCTACCCCTTCGACCGGGGCAATTAAGTAGGCCGAAACCTCCTCTGAATCGCTGTTGTTGGTGACTCGAATCGTCACACGCCAATCGTCGTCCCAGTTCGGGATCGCATCCGACTCCAGTTCGTCAATGCGTAAGTCGATCGAGGGAGCATCAACCGCAGCGTTCTTGGGCCACACGAGAGATGCGACAAAGGTGACAACGCCAATCGCCAGGGCAGCCCAGGCGACAACAAACCACGAGGTAAGGATGCTCTAGCCACCGTTGGCAGCTATTGCCAGAGCCAGAACCCCAGTGGTGCCGCCTCCCATCAGTGGGCCACCCATAACCCGGATCTCGGTTCTTCCCATGCCTTCATGGTAGGAATCGTGATCGAGCCATGTATACGATCCCGGTGAGTTGGGACAGAGCCCATCGGCGACACTCCGGACCCTATTCCAGTTCCCTTTACTTAGCACTTCCCTAAGCTAAGCTTTTTGGATAACCTTAGCTGAACGGTATGGGGGTCGAAGGATGGCCGAGTACGTACGAAGACGATGGGAGCCTCGATTCGAGGGAATGACTCGCCGCGACCGGCAAGGCTGCAGCTACGACACCTACCTGCCCGATCCTCTCGCCGGATGGAATCTCACCCTGCCCGGCGACCTGGCAGCGGACATCGCTGACGCTGAGACCGCGATCCGGGACCTGAATGCGGCCGGGACGAGCCATGTCAGTCTCGAGGGCCTCGCCCGGTTCCTACTCCGAGCCGAGTCGGTCGCCTCCTCCAAGATCGAGGGGCTCGACGCCGGGCCACGGCGACTGGTCGAGGCAGAGGCCGCTCTCGCCCAGGGTAGCGAGACGGCCGATCGCGTCGCCGTCGAGGTCCTCGGCAACATCGCAGCGATGGAGTCCGCCATCGAACTGGCGCTCCGAGCAGAGCGGGTCTCGGTAGCCGATGTGTTGGGGATCCACCGAGTCCTGATGGAACGTTCACCGAGGCCCGAGCTCGGAGGGGTCGTTCGCGAACGGCAGAACTGGATAGGCGGCAGTTCCTATAACCCGTGCAGCGCGGTCTTCGTTCCGCCACCACCGGACCAAGTCGATGGCCTGGTCCAGGACCTCATCGAGTACGTGAACGGCGATGAACACTCGCCACTCGTGCAGGCCGCCATCGCCCATGCCCAGTTCGAGACAATCCACCCATTTGCCGACGGGAACGGACGGACCGGGCGGGCGCTGATCCATGTCATCCTCCGACGACGAGGGCTCTCCCCCACATTCGTGCCCCCCATCAGCCTCATCCTCGCCACCTGGTCCGATGATTACATCTCCGGGTTAACCACGTTCCGTCATACACATCCCGCAGACAGCCCCGAGCGGTCTTTGGCCGCCCACACGTGGCTGCGGACCTTTGCAGGGGCCACCCTGCGGGCATGCAACGATGCTCAGATCTACGCCACGAGGATCGACGAACTGGTCCACCAGTGGCGGTCGAACCTCGGCACCGTCCGAAAGGGATCTGCTCTGGATCTGCTCATCGACGTTCTCTCCGGAGTCCCCCTCCTGACCGTGGAATCAGCCGCCAGGCTCATCGACCGCTCCGACGTCGCCGCAGGAGCAGCTATCAACCGCCTCGTCGACGCGGGAATCCTGACACAGCGAAACATCGGCAAACAACGCTATCGCATCTTCGAAGCGCCGACCGTCCTCGAACTGTTCACATCATTGGAGCGCGCTCTTGCCAGCCCAACCGGCGACACCGCGACCGATCAACCAGTCCGACCGGTGCCGCAACCTCCGCCCACAGGGCGGTAGTTGGCATGTCCGTCCTCGACTGGAACGTAGCGGTTTGGAGGCAACTTCGCCGTCTCGCAACACAACCGGTCGGCGGGGACACACCATCGGCGGCCGGACCGACCTAGTGCGGCCGGCGTCCGCTAGAAGATCCGTTAGAAGAACGACGGACCGACGCGAGAAAACCCTTGGGAGATGTGGGATTCCCAAGGGTTCTCTTCGTAGCGGGGGCGGGATTTGAACCCGCGACCTTCGGGTTATGAGCCCGACGAGCTACCAGACTGCTCCACCCCGCGTCGTGTATCGCTACCAATTATACGTGTGGACAACCCCTATCGCTATCGGGGTTTGAAGAAGCCGCCGTAGACTGCAGGCCACAACGCAGGCCGCTGACGTGCGCTCCCCGCTGCACGAATGGGCCCGAATGGAGCGACGTGGCAACGGCCCGCAAACCCTCGGTCATCGGCAGTCGGCTGATCGATCAGATCTCGGACCGGCTCGAACGGAATCTCCCGATCCGTCGATCGCTCCCCGATGGTGGACGGCTCCACATCGATCGCCAACTGCCATTCCTCGTCGTCTACCGACCACCGATCGGGATCGACGACGCCGGAACTGCACGTTTCGTAAAGGGCGAGGCGTCCTACCTGATCGCCCCGAGAGGCAAGCGGCACCGTCAGCAGGTCAGCGCTCTCGTTTCGGCAATCGCTGATTCGTTGACCGGCGTCTTCGGCGGGTTCTTGGTGATCGAGATTTGGGCGGGTCCCGACGACGATGCGGCAGCATTGCCGAGCGGCGCCCCGGGTCCGCCCGGATTCCGGGTCGTAACGGCTCGTCGCGATGCCGACGCGCCCAGCGTGGTGCGGCTGCTCAAAGGCCTGCGGCGGGTGCGGATTGCGGATGCCGCTGCCGAAGTCGAGCTTGCACCCGGCAGCCGCCTCTCCCCCCCCAATATGCCCCGCATCTCGCGAACGTTCGGAACGGCCTCGTCGCCGATTCACCTGATCGGGATTGAGGTCCGACCCGTCTATCGGGACAGCGACAGTGGCGAGGAGTACCCGATCGTCGGTCGGTCTATTCATCGACAGCTCTCGAGAGCCGTCCAGCGGTCGCTATACGAATTCGCATTCCACCAGACCACTCATCGCCCGCGGCACTACCAGGCGCTCGGCCGGCGCGCCTTCGTGAAGGCGGCGAGCCGTGCAGACACAGCGCTTGCTGCGGTCGGTTCAGCCTTCGATCTCCTCCTTCTGGTCTCCCCGGTCAATACGGAACGCGCGTACCGCAGCTTCCGCCGATCGAACTTCAAACGTCCGCCCGCATTCGCCTACCGCCATCTCGATGTCGATCCCACCGCCTTGAAGCGAGCGCTCTACTCGATCCCGATCGACCGGGTTGAGGATCCGACCCTCGAATCCATCTTCCGACAGAAGCAACGCGAGCTGTCGCTCCAACTCGACCTCCTTGGAGATCGTGGGACCAGCCGCTTCCTCCATACCGGCACCGCGCTCTATGGGGCCGTCGATTCGCAGATGGTGGCCACGGCCCAGGACCTCTTGCTTCGTATCCCACCGGGCACAACACGACAGCGCGGCCCAACGGTCAGCGCCGTCGATTTCGCGGCCGCAGCCGCCGACGAAATCGACAAGTACCGGCAGATCGACCCAAACGTGGGCGCCACCGTCGAACTCCGCGACGACGTCACCTCGCTCGTCGTGTCACGCGGGAGCCTGCTCGTCGGATCGAAGATGCGCTTCGCTGCCAATCGCGTGGAACCGCTCATTCAACACGAGGTCGGTACCCACGTCGTGACGTATTGGAACGGAGCCGTTCAGCGATTCCGACTGCTGTCGGCAGGTCTCGCCGGCTATGACGAGTTGCAGGAGGGCCTGGCGGTGCTCGCCGAGTATCTCGTCGCGGGCCTCACGGAACCTCGCCTCCGAACCCTTGCGGCACGCGTGATCGCCGCGCGAGCCGTCAGCGACGGCAGCGAGTTCATCGACACGTTCCGGCTGCTGACGGCGGACCACGGCATGGAATCGCGGCCAGCGTTCCAAATCGCAGCTCGCGTCCACCGCGGAGGTGGATTCGTCAAAGACGCGGTGTACCTACGCGGCCTTCAACGCGTCGTCGACTACCTCGGCGACGGCGGGCGTCTCGACACATTGCTCGTCGGCAAGATCTCAGTCGACCATGCGCCGGTGATCGAGGAACTCCAACGAAGGCGAGTCCTCATACCGCCGCCGCTCCGACCCAGCTATCTCGACCATCCAGACACCCACTACCGGATGGAGCGTCTGCGCAACAACAGTGATCTCGTTGCGCTCGCGGAACCCCGATGAGTCAGGGTCGGAGAAGATCCCGGACGGCGTCGGTCGCCGCATGGAGCGCGTCGCCGACCGTCCCGATCACCGCCTCATCGGGCTCGCCAGTCCACTCGTTCATGAAGATCTTCTTCACTTCGATCGCGAGGGCGCAGCCCCGACCGGCGTAGCGATCGTTGATCCACCGGCTCATGTGACCGCCCTTGAACTTGACGTTCTCCCTCACGTCAAGGTGGCCGCCATCGAACGGGAACTCGCTCATCGCCGTCTCGAACGCGTTAACAACGTCGCCCCACACGGATCGGTCGACGCTACCCGTTCCGACGTTGATCTCCGGATTGGCTTCCGGGTCATCAACCGGAGCGTCGGGTCCCCCCCGCTGATGGTTGTATGAGTGGAGATCGATAACGACGAACCTCGGGTGTGCTGCCGCCACCGCGTCACACACATCGCCGAGGTCTCGATAGAACGCGTCGTAGGCAGCGAGCGACTCTTCGATGACCTCGCGCGAAAGCGGCTCCATCCACACGTCGAGTGACCAGGCCGCGTCTGCATCGAGATACACCGCAGCGTCGCGAGGCCGATTGAGATCCACTTCGAACCGAGACTGCCAGAGCGCGATCTGGTTGCCTGCGACGGGGAGCCACCGATCGGTGAACGGATCCTCTTCCCGCAGACGAACGGCTTCGTCGAGAGCAACCCACGGCAGAAGCCCGGGCCGAACCTCGTGCCCTGCGTGAATCGCCGTGGCGATGATCGGATCGTCCGGATCGGAAACGATCGTCCAACCAAGAGCGGTCATAGTGTTGCCATCTCCCTGTTGTCGAAACTCCGTCGGTAGTACTTCATGTAGTCCACCTTGCGCTCGAGCGCGTCGATGACGGAATCCGAGAAGTTGACACCCTCCTGTTTCTGGGCTGAGCCGAGGCCGCCCGGCGAGAACACGTTGATCTCCATGAGCTTGTCGCCCACGATGTCGAGACCAACCAGAAACATCCCATCCTGAACAAGTTTCGGCCGCACCATCTCTGCAAGGCGCAGGGCATCGTCGTCGAGGTGAGCCTTGCCGAGCGTGCCGCCCGCGTGCACGTTGGAGCGCATGTCGCCACCGGTTCGTATCCGACGAAAGGCGGCGTAGCGCCCCCTGTGGCGGAGTGGCAGGCCGTTCATCAGGAACAGTCGGGTGTCGCCGTCTTCTGCCCTGGTGAGGTATTCCTGAACAATCACATAGCCGTCGCGAGTGACCGCATCGATGATCTGATTCAGATTCGCCACATCGTCCGAGCGAACGAGGAACACGCCGTCACCACCCGATCCTTGCAGCGGCTTGAGCACCGCCTTCTCTCGCTCACGGATGAACGCCTTGACCTCTTCGCGATCTCTGGTGATGAGGGTTTCGGGTCGCACTTCTTCGGGAAAGGTCTGGAAGTACATCTTGTTCTGGGCCTTTGCCAGCCCGTTCGGATCGTTCAGAACGATGACGCCGTGGCGCATCGCGACCCGCCCGAAGTCGATGGCCGCCGTCTTGGCCCACTCCCGCTTCCCCTTCTCGGTCGACGGGTCGTTGCGGAGCATGAGGACGTCCAGGTCGTCGACGGTCACGCGTTCCGTGATCGCACTCTTGCTCCGAAGATCGCGTAGGTAGGCCTGGCCCGTGGTGTATCGAGTCTTCGGTACCCGCCGCGCTCGAGCCTTCACTCTCTCATCCGGGTCGTAGGCAAGGTCGCCGACGCCGATCACCCAGGCTTCATGGCCTCGCTTCGTCGCGGCAATACCGAGACGAGTTGTTGTGTATACCGGTTCCTCGGTGGCGATATCGTTGACGACAAACGCAAGTCTCAAAGGATTCCCCTTCTTTTCAGTCTTGTGGTGTCGGACCGGATGGCCCGACCTCGGTGTCTCCCATGGACACTAGGAGCTTCGCGAATCGCGCGGGATCATGGGCACCCTGATGGCCACACCAAAGCGACGCGCAGGGCGCAGCCCAGTGCTCGATGTCAGGGCAGACGGCGGCGAGATCCCCATCATCGCGACGATTCTCGGGCCGGGGATGTTCCCTTGAGGACTCGACCTTGACGATTCGGCATGGCTACGAACGGTTTCGCAGCCAAGCAACCTCAGTCAGATGACCCGTCCGTCTAGCCGGCTACTCAGCCACGTCGTCGTCAGCCAGCAGGGGGGCGGCTGTTGACGACCTGGGCGGCAGGCTGATGAACCGCCCTTGCGGCGGACGCACAGCCCTGACGGTCCGCACCACCGCGTAGATCGCTACCGGCACGAAGAACGCGGCGAGGCTCCACAGGAAACCAACCGGGCCGATGATCGCCATCACAACAGAAGTCGTGAGCGGGCCCACGATTGAACCGATGCCGAAGACGAAGATGATGCCGCCGGCGGCGGGCACGAGTTGGTGCTCGGGCAGGAGATCGTTGATCAGCGACACGGCGAGCGAGTACATCGGGAATGCGAGGCTCCCGTAGGCAGCCATCACCGCGAACAGCCAGGCGCTCTCTGGATCGACGAACGTCCCCACTGTCGCGATCAGGACGGCGCCTACGGCCACCACGAGGATGACGCGCCGGCGCGAGAGACGATCGGAGAGATGCCCCAGCGGGTACTGCGTCACCAACGAACCCGCGAGCGAGGCAGCCATGAACACTCCGACCCTCTCGGGCTCCATCCCGATCCTCGTTGCGTAGAAGGCACCGAGAGCGAAGATCGCCCCTCCAGCCGCTCCGGACAATGCTACGGCCACCACACCGAGGGGAGCGGTTCGGCTCAGTGCGCGCACCGATAACTCGACCGGCACGATCTCGTCGGGCGCAGGGATCTTCAGGAGGGTCAGCGGCATCACTGCGAGGGAGATGAGGATGCCCGCAACAATGAACAGGGTGGGATGGATAGGATCGGCGGCACCCAGCAGCAACTCACCGAGCCCAAGCCCGAGTGTCACCACGACCATGTAGCTGGACAGGAGCCGCCCTCTGGTCTCGTTGGTTGCCCGTGCGTTCAACCAGCTCTCGACCGTGATGTACAACCCTGAAATGGCGAGTCCGGCGATGAAGCGGAGCGCTCCCCAGGTCACCGGGCTGACGAAGAGTGAGTACGCCAGCGTGGTCGCTGCCGACAGCGCCGCAAGACCGGCAAAGACGCGAATATGACCAACGTTCGCGATCCAGCGAGGAATCGTGAGCGATCCCAAGAGGAACCCGCCGTAGTACATCGTCATCACCACGCCGGTGACGATTGTGGGGAACCCTTCCAGATCCGCTCGCACCCCGAGGAGCGAACCGACGAGGCCGTTTCCGACCATCAAGAAGGCGAGGGCAATGAACAGCGGCAGAACGGTCGACGCGATGCCGCGCCCGCGTGAATCAGAACCGTCGGTTATGAGGGCCACCCTTCTCACAGTCGAAAGCGGAAGGCTACCGGCCCGCCGCTCGACAACAGCCTTCTGCCAACTCCCCTCGGCCTCTTCTCCCCTCCCTCACGGAATGTGAGAGGGTGCCCGAGCGCGGCGAGTGCTGGAGGGGGCGGCCTGGGAGCCAGCATCGCGAAGATGAGGTCCGCCGCGAACACCGCGGCGTGGAACGCGAAAACCTCCTACGCGTCGGTTGCGGGGGCTTCAGCCGGGGCTTCGGGTGCCGGCTCCTCGGCTGCGCCGGTTGCCTCCATCAGAATGCCGGTCGCTTCTTCGACCGCGGCCTGCGCTTCTTCGATCTTCTGCGCCCAGGTCACGAGGTCGCCGCTCTGCATCGCTTCGTCGGCTTCCATGAACGCCTGATCAGCTCGGGCCAGCAGCTCAACGACCTGCTCCTCGACCGTCCCGGTCAGGGGATCGGTCGTCCCGCCGTCGGCGCTTCCATCGCCGTTGCCGTTCGGCACGCCGAAGACGGCGGTGAGGGATTCAGCCAGACTGTTGCGCATCTCGATCTGTCCGTTGAACGACACAACAACCTTTTTGAACTCGGGAATGCCGGTGCTCGACGCCTCATCGTTCGCGCTGATGTAGATCGGCTGCACGTAGAGCAGCGACTGCTCGATCGGGATCACCAGCATGTTGCCCTGGATCACGCGCGATCCGCCTTGGCCCAGCAGAGTAAATTCAGCTGAGATCTCCGGGTCCTGATTGATGAAGTTGCCGACCTGACCTGGACCGTCGATCTGACTGTCAGACGGAAGACCGTACTCAATAATGCGCCCGTATTCCTCGAGTGGGCCACTCTTCGCCACCATGAACGAGACCATGTTCGGCCGGCCCCGAGGCGTAAACGGTTGCATGAGCAAGAACGACGGCCGGTCCTCCCCGGGCAGCTTCATCAACAGGTAGTACGGAAGCATCGGATTGAATTCCTGCCCACTCGCGTCCACAAACCGGCCCCGCAGCGCGGGCCGGGGTGACGTCGACGGGTCGCGAGCGATCTGCCACGGATCAGACACGGTGAAGAACTGGTCCGGGTTGGTCATGTGGTACAGCTGGTACTGATCGGTTTGGATCCGGAACAGGTCCTCGGGATAACGGAAGTGTTCGATGATCTCGGCCGGAAGCTCCGAGGAAGGGCGGAAGACGCCAGGGAAGATTGCCTCGTTTGCCTGGATTACCGGATCCTCGGGATCGATAACGTAGAGGTCGATCGTCCCGTCGTATGCGTCCACCACCGCCTTGACCGAGTTCCGGATGTAGTTGAAGCGGTTCGGAAGCCCTTCGCCCGCATTCAAACGGGCCGTGCTCGCTGGGGTTGAGTAGGGATATCGGTCGGTGATCGTGTACAGGTCCATGACCCACTTGAGTCGCCCTTCGGCGATCACGATGTAGGGGTCGGCATCGCCGTACAGGAACGGCGCGAGGCGCGAGATCCTGGAACGGAGGTTCCGTTCGAGCAGCACCTTCGAATCGGAATCGAGGCGGTCCGAGATCAGCGTGTCGAGGTTGCCGAACCGCAGGGCCCACGCCACCCGCTGGAAAAAACCACCGAGCTTCACGCCGCCGTTGCCGTCGTACGAGTTGGTTGCGACATCGGCACCGCTCGACCCGATCGGGAAATCGACTTCCTGCTGGCTCGTCCCGGCGATCACGTAATCGGTCTCCGCATGATCAGAGAAGTAGATCCGGGGCTGCTCGATAGTGAGGTTCGGGTCGTCCGAGAGGTTGATCGGCGGGATGTCCTTGACCAAGAAGTCCGGCTGCCCCTGGGTCGTGACATCGTTGGCGGGACTCAGCACCGAGCCAAATCCGTGTGTGTAGACGAGGCGCTCAGTGACCCACCCTTCACCCGGAATACCCGGTTCCTCAAGTTCGCGGGCCGAGACCATCACCTGGGTGAGATCACCGTCGATCACGTACCGGTCGACGTCCACGTCGCCAATGTCGTAGTAGGTGACGATGTTCTGAAGCTGCTGGTACGTCGCCTTCAGGACGCCGGGGTCCCACAGGCGGATATTGTCGATAGTCGTGGCATTCTCCGAGAGGTCATCGGGCGTCAGCACCGGTTCCGCGGCGAACGGCTCAAGATCGACGTCGCTGAGCCCGAAGGCCTCTCGAGTGAATTCGATGTTGTGGGCAACGTACGGTGACTCCTTGTTCACCTCGTCCGGCTCAACGGTCAGCCGCTGCACCAGTGCCGGGTAGACACCGCCGACGATGATCGACGTGACGAGCCACAGTCCCACGGCGACAATCGGCAGCGTCCACCCGCGGAACCACAGGTTGACGAGGAGAATCACCGCTGCGACGAGCGAAATGATCATGAGCAGATTGAGCGCAGGCACCTGAGCATTCACGTCGGTATAGGAGGCACCGAACACCTGCCCTCGCTGGCTGTACAGAAGGTCCCACTTGTCGAGTTGGTAGCCGGCCACCTTCAGCAGCGCCAGAAGTGCCAGAAGGATCGAGACATGGGCCTTCACGGCCGAACTCGTTCGTTTCCCCGGGCCTTGCACGCTGATCCCGCCGTTGAGATAGTGCACCGCAACAACGATGAGTGTCAAGACCAGAATCAGTTGGAACGCCCACGAGAACACGTCGCGCATGAACGGCACGTCGAAGACGTACAGACCGATGTCGTGGTTGAAGATCGGGTCAGAGAGGCCGAACGAGCCACCTCTCGAGAAGAGCAGCCAGTCCTCCCACCACGCCGCGGCGCCGATGCCGAGCAAGATGCCGAAGAACGCCGACGCTGCGATGCGAAGGCGCCCGGAGCGCGGCTCAACCCACGTCTGGTAGCGCATCAGGAGTTCCTCGTCCGGACTCCCCGGAGCTACGCCACGGCGAGGGGAGATGCGATCAACGAGGTAGAGGTTGAGCCAAACGATCGCAATCGCCAGCAGCGATGCGGCGAGGACGAGCCACAAGCGGGTGAACACGAGGGTTGACCAGACGCCGACCTGGCCGACGCTCGAATACCACAGATAGTCGGTCCATAAGGTCGCCATGGAACGCAAGGTGATGAGTCCGACGAAACCGATGCCGAGGATGATCCAGAGGATCCTGCGAGATCGGCCTTTGCGCGTGTACGGGATTGGTTCGCGATTGATCACGATTCAAGTCTACGAGAGTCGCCGCGTCAGGGAGACGGGACAATCGTACAACTGCACTCGAGGCGGGCAGGTGGCAGCGTTGTCCCCGCAGGGGGACCGTCGCTGATCATCCACGGACCCTTGCTCTCCGGGCACGCGGGGCAGGAACGTCCTGACACGACGACCGCGACACCCGTGGTCCCGAGTTCAGCGAGCGCTGCCGTCAGGCCGATGTGATAGGCGGCTCTCGAAGCGAACTGAACCCGCCGCTCGGCGTCGTCGGTGCGCCAGGAGCGGAAGACCCGCGACAGCGAAGAACCGGTCTCGCGGTGCCCGGCGCCGGACTCCCGGGATCGGGCGACCGAACCCTGGGCCGCCGCAACGAGTGCTGCTCCAAAGTCGACGGAGGGGTCACCCGGTTCAACGGCTCCTGGCTGTGGCGTCTGGTCAGCACCGGTCATCTCCGCAGCCGCTGCGAACCCTGCAACCATGCTCTCGCGGGCGAGTACAACCAGGGCTTCAACAACCTCTTCGCTCACGATGGAGGTGTCCGGCTCCCATCCGTCGGTCAGGCGAAGTTCCTCGAGCGCCCGGTTCTGGGCTTCGACGAGGTGGCGCTTCACCGTTCGCAGCGCTCGGTTCTGCACCGGAAGCAGAAGACGCTCGCGGAGCGCAAACGGGTCCGCCATTGCCTCGGAGAGCCCCCTTTCGTTCTCGCTGCGCAGAACTGCAGCAACAGCTGCTGGTGATGTGGTCTCGGGATCGCGTGCGGAATCGGAACTCGAGGCATCGGTCGCGGTTGACGCCTGATCCCCTGCGCCGCGTGGCGGCGTATCGGAACTCGATGCGGGCGCGGTTGACGCTTGACCCCCTCCGCCGCCTGGCGGCGGCACCTCCCCCTGAGGGGGAGGAATGTCGGATGAAAGGGAAACAGCCGACGAGTCGGATGAAAC
>Ga0272442_10002252_pt1 | contig 28260 bp, 27 predicted proteins | sample SSMForm2O_FD_200262 | JGI IMG/M metagenome (GOLD analysis project Ga0272442, IMG submission 200262) | Marine sediment archaeal communities from Little Sippewissett salt marsh, Falmouth, MA, United States - SSM-Form-2O | ecosystem: Environmental > Aquatic > Marine > Wetlands > Sediment ...
ATCTATTACCATTGCCATATGACAAAGGTGCATTTATTGTAAAACCCTCACCTTTATTAGAACCAATCTCCTCAATGTCCCCTGTTCCCGGATAATGTGGAGAAAGATGTAGAGATTGATATAGTACATCATTTCGCTCATAAAAAATATCTTGTGTTCCATTTCCATGATGTACATCAAAATCAAAAATCAATATTTTTTTTCCCTTTTTTGCCATTTCATTTGCAGCAATTGATGCATTATTAAAAAGGCAAAAACCCATTGACCTCTTTTTTGTAGCGTGATGACCAGGAGGTCTAACAAGTGCAAAGGCATTTCCGGCATTACCCCTTAAAACATTTTCACATGATTCAACAACTGCTCCAGCAGCTGTACTTGCAACATCAAAACCATTTTTACATATATATGTATCAAGGTCTATCCAATTCTCATTTAGATTGCTAGATTCCTTTATTTGTTCTATCATTCTTTTAGAGTGTACTTCAAACAATTTTTTCTCTTTTAAGATACTTGGTTCAATAAATTTGACCTTTTCACAATATTTTGACTCTTTTAGAGATTTTAGAATTGTATCCGTTCTTTTAAGATTTTCAGGATGACCAAAGTTGTTATGTTTATTAAATTTTTCACTATAGTAGATTTCTGTTACCATATGTACCAGACAACTAAAATACGATAAGCTAATTTAAGATTATTTATAATGTTTTAAGTACACAAGAATTATTGAGGTTAAGTACGGGGGTATTCAAAATTGAGCGACATGCTATTAGGTATTTCATCAGATTATCTTTATTTCCATAAACAAAAACCAAAAGACATATCAAAATTTCATAAACCTTATTTCTTAGCTTTTTCTCCAAAGGAAAGAGACATAAAATCTGTTAAAGGAGAACTTCTAAAAAAAATAAATGAAAGTAAATCAGAGGAAAACATATATTCAAAGATTTCAAATTTAGGGGAAATTGAAGAATACAAGAGTTTTTGGAATTTTGGGCAAAAAAGAGATGTCTTTAGAGTTTATACAAAAAAATCATATTTTGTTCCTGAAGTTAGTGACCATCTTTTTTTCAATAACTCAATGTTTACTGCAGAACATGACATTCCATATCAACAAAGAGCACTAATTGATCTCTCCGTTGATAATAATACTTGGATTTTTGATACAAACGGATCAAAAAAAGAAATTAATGTTTTAGTTTATGATATTGAAACAAAAGATTTTGCAAAGGGCAGGGAAAATATACCTATTGATATAATTGGATACTCAAATTTTAATATTAAATTTCAATCAAAAAAAGACCTTGATACTGAAGAGTTTAGTTTTGATATAATCGATCTTCCATCAGATTGGAAAGAACCAGAAATAAAACAACTGGTTTCAAGAAATATTGAAGAAGAAATTGAAAATCTCTCTAAATTTTGTAAAATTTCAATGGAAAATGACATCATATCAGGCCATAACATTATCGGTTTTGATAATTTTCAAATTTATAAACGAATAAATTGGCTAATTAAGAACCATAGAGATATCCTCTCTGATAAAAATTTAAATATCTTTCAAAAATTTGTAAGTGTTTATAGCAAACCTGACAAATCTTTTCATTTTGGTATGAGTTCAGATGCAGTTCAATTCTATCCCAGCTCTCTTGATACCTATCTAGGGGTCAGAAAATTTTACCACTTCTTAAATGACTTTAGTTTAAAATCGGTTGCACCATTCCTAGGAATCGAGATTAAGGATAGATTGATACTTTCTCCTTCTCAGATTAAGATAGATGACAGGACATTAAAATACAATAGACATGACGTTTTAGAGCAACTTGGTGTTACTTTAAATCTTATTCAACAGGCATTACCACTTTCATTTACAACCTGTATGCCCTTTGATATGCTTTTTTCTTCAGGTGCTGTTAATATGTGGGATCATATGTCCCTTATTAGAGGGTATTCTGATAAGAAGATTATGCCTCCTATCTGCAGAGTTATGTCAGTTGCCCAAACTCTACTTAGAAATTTTAAGAATTGTAATTCAAAAGAAGATATTGTTAAGGAATCAAAAAAGAAAAGAGAACAACTCTCAAAGGATTTTGTAAGAGCAATAAAATATGGAGACGAAATGCCAAGTTGGATGGAGGATCCTTATGTAATTTATAATGATAAAACAGATGATCCTGATGAGAGGCTGAATTATCATATGCCTGGCGGTATGACCATAAAGCCTGATAAAGAAGCCTTTTCTCATTTCATACCTTGGTGGTATGTTGTTGTTGCAGATGTTGGAGCAATGTATCCTACAATCCTTAAAGCAATGAACATTGGTGCTGATACTGTAAGGCTTGCAAAAGTTGGTGAAGAACCAGACGAATATATCTGGCTTAAGAAGATTCCTAAAAAGATATTGAGCTCAAAGAATGTAATTTCAAGGGAAATATCAGATAAAGAGTCATACGCAGATAAAGGTCATATGATTGGTATAAAGATTGACAATGATCAGGGTGTTGTAAATAGAGCAATGACTGGTATTATGAGCATGATTGCAAAGACAAAGGATGAACTTAAAAACGTTAAAGAGTCAGGGGATAAATCTGAACTTAGTAGACTTAAGATGATGTACCAAAGTGTTAAAGGAGCAAGAAATGCAGGGACACATGGAATACTTGCTGCTCCATCTGTCTCTGGTAGACAATTTAATTTATGGGGAGCTGCTGCAATTACAACAAAAGGACAAGCAATTCTTGCAGATACTTTAAATTATCTTAAAAGTAAGGATATCCGAGTCGTTTATGGAGATACTGATGGTATTTATTTAGGCTGCTCAAAATCAGTTTCAAATGTTCCAAATCTTTCAAAATCACTTGATTTGGAAATTGAAGATAAAGATGAATATTGGATAACAAGACCAGATATTGCTCTAGAATCAATTGAAGAATGCAATAAAAAATGGCAAGAAGAGCTTAATTATCCTAGTTTTGAGCTCGAGCCTGAGATACATGATGCAATGATTTTTGTAAAACATAAGAATTATCTAATTTTTGACTCTAAAAATAGTAATTTTGAGATGATTACTAAGGGAAATAATTTCAAGGGTTCTGATAAAGCAAATATTGCAAGGCAAATATTAAAACAGATAATGACCGCGGTTCTAAAAGAGAATCCAACTTGGACTGATGAAGAAGATGCAAGAAAATCTGTAAAAAACTGCATTATGGAAAAAACAAAGGAAATTGTTTCAAAACTTGATTTATCAAAAGTTGATTTGGAAGATTTAACACTTATACAATCTGTTCAACCTGCAAAAAGGTATAAACCCAATCAGGATGGTTCAATGTCAACATTTGGAAAGAGAGCAAAGGCACTTGAAAAGGTAATTGGTGAGCCTATTAGAAGCAGAATTAAACTAAAATTTGTTGTAACAAAAAGGCCACTACCAGGTATCACAAAGCCTTCAAAAAGTGGTGTAAAACCAATTGACTTTATGTATCCTATTGATTTTCTAAATGATAAAAGTCAAATTGATCTTGAATGGTATAAGGATATGATTAAGAATTATATCCAGGGTGCATTTGGACTTTCTGATATTGCTCTAACAGAGCAGACCGGGTTAGATGCCTGGATGTAATAAAAGATCATGAAATGATATTTACCCAAATTATTGGTATATCCTCAGGTACTATCTTTTTATTTTTAAATTCACACATCAATACATCCCATTCCAAATAATGTTATATTGTATCTTGTTACCAATAAACATAATATCTTTTTTGTTTAAATAGTTTTATAAAAAAAATGTAAGGAGATTAACAGAAGAGAAAAACTAGAGAAAACTATTTATTTAGGATAAATATTAATAAACTGGGGGACCTAGTAATATTAAATTGGGGAGGTTTACTGTACCTGCTTTCCGCTTTGAGGCGCATTCCTCCTATCAATGCATCCCGTCCCCCACTTCTTAACTTTTATTCTTTCTAAAAATAGACAAAAAAAAATTAAAATAAAAAAAGATTTTTCAATATTAAGAAGGGGAAATCCCTCTTTAACATTGAATAGCAATTTAATCCTACACTTATCCAAATAGTGCGCCAAGACCTGCAGCTGCTTCTTCTTCAGAGACTTCTTCTTTTTCTTCTTTCTTTTTCTTTTCTTCTTTCTTCTCTTCAGATTTTCCTTCAGCAGGTGCTGCTTCTCCAGATGTTGCTGGTGCTGCGGCAACTGGTACCGCTGCATTCTTTATAGCCTCATCAATATTTACTCCATCAAGAGATGCTGTCAAAGCTTTGATTCTACCATCATCAGCCTTAACACCAGCAGCAGTGAGGACTTTCTTTACATTTTCTTCCGTAATCTTTTTACCTGCGGAGTGTAGAAGCATTGCGCTGTATATGTATTCCATTTCTTTTTCCTCCTAAGATGTTACATTCTTTAAAGCAATCATACTTGAATTTGCTTTTGATAGTAAATATTTAATTGTTTCCTTATTTACTATATTCTGCTCCAATGCAAGCATTAAAGCATTATTGTAAGCCTTATTTATCATTGGTTGAATTGTTAGATCTGTAACCCAACCTGACTCGATAGCCAAATTAAATGCATTTGTTGAAGCTTGTCGCATATTACCCAATATTTCATCGATATCGATATCTAAAACATCAGGCTTATAGACATTACCATCTTCAAAGACCGCGCTAATATTCATACCAATCTCAATAGGGTATATCTCAAGTCTTGTAAGCATTTGAGCAACTTCAACTGCTATTTTTTCTCCTTTTGGAACAATAACTTTGTCAGATTTAATTATAACCTTTCCTTCTTGGATAGCAGCAGGTATACCTGCTTTTTGTAATTCTCCAACAATTGGACCAGGTTTAAAAGGAGTATCTCCTGCTTTAACTTCAATATCATGATTAGCAGTCTCCCCGCCTTTTGCTGGTGCCATAGTTCTAGTTGCCTTTATCTTTGCAAATAATTTGAATGGACTAATATCTGTAGTAATTATTGCAGATTGTCCTTCTATTGAGTCTTTTAATGATGAAATTCCCTTTACATTCTTTTCTGCATTATCAAGGGCCATTTGAATAAGATTATTTTTTGAAGAACGAATAGATGCATTCTCGTGAAGATTTTTTCTCATCTGTTGCATTTGAGGTGCAGGTATCCCGCCAATCTCAACAATACCAATTACTTTGTTATTGCTTAAGATCTCTGTAAGTTTTTTTACCTCGTCAAATTTCCATTCTGCAACGTGAGCCATAAAATTTTCCCCCTAAATTATTCTCTTAGTTTGCCCCATTGTTGTTTTAATATATGCTGAACCAATGTTCATTTTTCCTCTTTCAAGGGCTGCTTCTAATCTTCTTAAAATTGTTTCTATGTTTTCAATGATATGATCCTTCTGCATATCAACATTTCCTGCAATTGTATGAAATGTTTTATTGCTTTTAGATCTTAATTTAATTGTTTTTCTGAGGTTCTTGACCATTCCTGAAACATCAGCGTTAGGTGGTACAGGTTTTGGCATTTTACCCCTAGGACCAAGAACTGTACCAAGTGTCTTACCAATGGTTGGCATCAATGGAGCCTCTGCAATAAAGAAATCATAACTGTCAGCAATTTTCTTAAATTTCTTCTTTTCTTTTGATAAATCCTCGATTTCTTCTGGTTTTATTAATAAATCTACCTGTTTTTTTGATTTTACTGCAAGCTGACCACTTGCAAATAAAGCAACTTTTGCTTCATTTCCTCTACCGTGAGGAAGTACGATTTCCTCATCGACCCTATTTTTTGGAACGTTAAGATCGATATTTTTTAGATTAAAAATTAGATCAATATTTTCTTTGAATTTTCTTTTCTGAGTATTAGATTCCTCTAATATCTTCTCAACTGCATCTTTAGTTTTCTTATCTGCCATAGATATCAATTTTGAGTGTTTGTATGACATTTTCTCGATAAGTAAGAGAAAATGTAGTCTTCGGGAATGATAACCCTATTTATAAAAGTTTGGATTAATATATGGATTATTCTTTAATATACATCCTTTCTTCCACTAATTCAAGTATCTCTTCAGGCCCTCTTATCTTTTTTAATTCCTTTTTAAATATTATAGGAGTTCCTTCAAGACATTTTTTGTTTACTTCTTTATCAATTATCAATACTGCATTTCTCTCAGTAATCTTTGATATACTACTAACAACCTTTGCCTTCCTAATTAGTTTCTTGTTATATTCATTTACACAAGTAAGCATTATCTTTTTTTTATCCTGACTGACTGCCTCAAAAGGAGCTCTCTCAAGTGGAATTACCTTATAGCCTAGTATCTTTAACATAGAGAATATATCTCTTTGGAATTTCTGAAATATCTCTGAACTTGAAGCGTCTTTCTTTATTTTTTTCTTTGGAATATAATTTTTTGTAATATCAATTGGGGTTGTAATATTTGATCCAAGAATATCTTCGATTCTAATTGTTACATCTACACTAGCATTCATTCCACTTTCATACATCTGAACTGTTCTCCTTGAAACCTTTAAGGATCGTGCAAATGATCCAAGCGATATATTTTTCTCTGTCCTTATCTTCTTAATTTTCTCTTTATCAAGATTTACATAAAACCCACCAGGACCTGCAAATATCTCAACAGGTACGCCTTCTAAAAGGTGCAACTTCAGTGTTTCAGGTGTTAAGGCCTTTATTCCAAATCTATCATAAACTACATTATCTTCAAGAAAGCCTATTCCACTATGATTACCAATTACTAAAGGGCATGCTTTTAAAACATTTGATAATGTACTAAGTTCTCTTGCAACGTTTTCTGACATTGCATCAATATTTGTCAAAACTTTTATTATGAGAAGTGAATTGTCCCTTCTTGCAACTAAATCAAAACCTATTGGGCGTATCGAGTACAATTCAGAGACATAAAAACCTGATTTAATCAGGGTTTCTCTGACTTCCCCCAAGAGCTCTTCACGTCTCATATAATAGTATAGTAAAAAAGCACTTCATATAAATAATTAACGGATGTGAAAATATCTGGATTGGAATAGATGACACAGATTCTGTTACAGGAGGGTGTACAACTTATCTAATGACAAGATTAATTGAAAAAATAAAAGAGAAAAAAATAAATTTCCTCTCAAATCCAAGGCTAGTTAGATTGAATCCAAATATTCCTTGGAAAACAAGAGGAAATGGAGCAGTTGCGATAAATATTCAATATAATAATGCAAAAGAAATCGAGAGATTATTAGATGACTTTATTAAAAAGTATGCAAAGATGAAAGATAAAAAGACAAATCCCGGCTATGTAATCATAAAGGAAAAACCACCTTACAAGTTCTATGAAAAAGCAGTCAGAGAGATTGTAAATGTCAAAGAAACAATAGAGTTATTAGACTCATTTGGAGGAATTTACAAAGGATATAAAAATAAAAGAGGCCTTATCGGAGCAACCGCATCTATTTCATGGAAACCTAAAAATGATAGGACATTTGAACTAATTGCTTATAGACAAAAGAAAAGATGGGGTAAAAAAAGAAATATAGATGAAGAATCTGTAAAAAGGATAGAAAAAGAAATTCCTTCAACTTTTGATAATTATGACTTTAAAAACAATCATAATCGAATAGCTCCAAATTCTCCCTGCCCTGTTCTGTTTGGGATAAGGGGAGAAAATGAAAATGACCTGATTAACGCATTAAAAATAATTAAGTCAGAAAAGATTGATAAATGGATTATTTTTGAAAGCAACCAGGCAACTGATGAACACTTAAAAAAAAGGAAAATAAAGGATATCAATGCATATGAGTCAGTAATTGTCAAGGGAATTATCTTAAAAGAGCCGAATACAATAAAAGGAGGTCATGTAATATTTTCAATAAAGGATTCAACTGGGGAAATTGATATTGCTGCTTATGAACCTACAAAACAATTTAGAGAAATAATTAAAAAGTTAATAAGAAATGATAAAATTGAAGTATATGGGGGGGTTAGAAAAGAACCTTTGACAGTTAATTTAGAGAAAATAAGGTTATTAACACTTGAAAAACAATTTGAAAAAGTTGAAAATCCAATATGTCCAAACTGTGGAAAGCATATGAAATCTAAAGGAAAAAATCAGGGATTTAAATGCAGAAATTGTAAAACTTTTAGTAACACTCCAAGGATAAAAGAAATAAAAAGGGATTTAGAAACAAAATATTATGAGGTTGCAGTTTGTGCTCGAAGGCATCTAAGTAAACCAATCAAAAGAATACAACCATAAGGCTTTTTAAGGGAATTTTACTTTCAGATTTCTAAAATGCGGGTGTGGTGTAGCCTGGTATCACTTAAGCTTGCCAAGCTTATAACCCGGGTTCAAATCCCGGCGCCCGCACTTTATCTCAAAAATGATAAGTTTATAATACTTATTATATCTACAAGTTTTTTAAAAAGGGTTAGAAGATGCTGAAATTAGATTTACATGTTCATTCAATGTATTCAGAAGATGGAGAGGGTAGTCCAAAAGAGATAATTAAAAATCTTAAAAAAAAAGGGATTTCAGGTGTTTCTATAACCGATCATAATACAGTAAAGGGAAGCATTCAAGCACTAAAAGTTGCACCTAAGGATTTTTTAGTAATACCCGGCATTGAGATTTCAACAAGTGATGGGCATTTAATTGCACTTGACGTAAAAGAGGACATTCCTAAGGGACATTCTATTGAATTAACCGTTGAAAAAATAATTGAAATTGGTGGAATTCCAATTGTTCCACATCTTTTTAGAAATATGTCAGGAATAAAGAAAAAAAAACTGAAAAGAATTATTAAAAAAATAGATGCAATAGAAGTATATAATTCTTGCAGTGTCCCGCAATCTAATCTTAAAACCCAAATAGTTGCAAGAGAATATAAATTAGGCGGAACAGGTGGTTCTGATTCCCATATTCCAAAATTTGCAGGTTATGCATATACAATTTTCAAAATAGATGATTTAGATAAGGAAGAGATATTGTCTCAAATAAAAGAAAAGAAAACATGGGGAGAAGGAAATATTTTACCTACTGAATATAGAAGTAAAAGAATGACAAAGTCTGTTAAACAGTTCTTTGAACGTGGACTTAAAAGGATATAGAAAAACATTTTTAATAATCTTTATAGCTGATTAATCAATTCTATTTTTATGGACTCTAAAGAACTAATGTCAATTTTAGAAGGAAAGTTAAAAGAATATGATGAAAGGATTAAGGCACTTGAAAAAGAACAAAGACTGATTAGAGAAGACATCCTCTCAGAAAATACAAAGGAAAGAATGCAAAAAAGAATCCTTGAAAAACCACCTGAAAATAAAGAAAAAATAAAAGAAAGACTAGATAAGGAAATTAAGATTGAAATTTAGAATCGTATTCCCCTTCATCTATTGCTTTTTGAATCTCTTGAGGTTTTTTACCTTCAACAGTAACCCCTACTGATACACAAGTACCAATTATTTCCTTTGTCTTCTGTTTAAGCTCTTTTCCTAGTAAATTGTCATATTTCATCTTTGCAACCTTTATTGCCTGGTCAACTGTAAGATCACCTATCTTGTGAGACCCAGCTGCACCTGAACCTTTTTCGGCACCAAGCTCTTTTAAGATTAGTGATGTTGCAGGAGGAGTCCCAACTTCTATTTCAAAGTTCTTTGTTTTTGGGTCAACAATTACCTTTACAGGAACCTTCATACCTTCGAATTGTTTTGTCTTATCATTAATCGTATTTATTATCTGCATTATGTTTACACCAAGTGGACCAAGTGCCGGACCAAGAGGAGGGCCTGCTGATGCTTTTCCTCCATCTACTAGTGCTTTAATTGTCTCTGCCATAATTTACTTCTCCTTTTCTTTTTCTTCTTCTTTTCTCTTAATAACTCTAACCTGTTCACCGCGAACAGTAATAGGAATTGGAACTACTGATTCAAATAATTCAACAGTAATTTCTTCTTTTGTATCATCAATATGAGTAACCTTTGCTGTTTCTCCCCTAAAAGGACCTGCGACCATCTCAACCACATCTCCTTCGGCAATCTTTGCAACTGCGGATGCAGGAACCAGAAAATGCTCAATTTGTTCAATAGGTATATCTCCTTCAAGCATGTTCCTTGCATAAGAAACTGTTTTAATCATATCCTTAATTCTTTCCTTGTCGTAGCTCTCAATAAAAATATATCCTCTAAGTTCAGGCGTTGCAAGAATTGAAGGCATCTTAATTTTAGATTTATCTGCCCTACTATTTATCAAATCAGCTGTATTTTGTTCTTTACCTACTTGGGTCTTTATTGTTAGTATCTTTGATTTTTCCTCATTGGGTTCATCAATATTTGTATCCTGCATAAATAATACACCTTTTAAATTCCAAGTAATCCTGCTATCCAGGGAGCAATCTGTTCAGCAAACAAAAAAATTAAAAATCCCATTCCACCGATAAGAAGTATCCCTGCACCTGTAATCTTAGACGTCTTTGAGTATTCATCATCAGTTGGTTTTCTTGCCATCTTAAGTACTCTACCATACTTTCCTTTACCTACTCTTTTTTGTTTTGACTCAATATTTTGTTGTAAATTCCAGGCTTTCTCAAGTAGGGAACGGTCATCTTGAACTTTCTTTTTTCTGCTGAATAATTTCATACTTAAACACCTCTTAAAGGCAAATTGGTCAAATAAATAGGTATATATAAACAATTTGGCTTATTTATATAAAAAAAATAAAAAAAGTTGGAAATGATTTTTTTTAAGCTACAAAATCAATTCCCATTTCTTCGTTTTCAAATGATTTCTGAGATGGACCTAATATCTGTTTTGATTTAACACCAGTAATTACAAGCATTGCTCGAATGTTTCTCTTAAGTTTTGGATCAACTGTAGTTCCCCATATGATACGCGCATTTGGATCAACTCGTGAATATATCTCCTCAACTACCTTTTCTGCCTCAGATATAGTCATATCCTCTCCACCTGTTACATTTACAAGTGCACCAGTTGCATCGGAAATATCAACTTCAAGAAGTGGTGAATTTAAAGCCTCCACAACTGCATTTACTGCTTTATTTTCTCCTTCTGCTTCCCCAAGACCTATCATTGCAACACCGCCACGTTTCATAACTGTTTTTAAATCTGCAAAATCAAGGTTTACAAGACCAGGCATTGTAATCATCTCAGTAATTCCCTTAATAGATCTCATCAATACTTCATCGGCAACCTTAAAGGCTGCATTAAGTGAAAGGTTTGGAACTATATCAAGAAGTTTATCATTTGGAATGACAATTACAGTATCACAGACATCTCTAAGACGTTTAAGTCCAGATTCAGCATTTTCCATACGAATTACACCTTCAACACTAAAAGGCAGGGTTACAACTCCAATTGTAAGGGCGCCTGCTTCTTTTGCAATTTGAGCAACAACAGGTGCTGAACCAGTTCCAGTTCCACCGCCTAGACCACAGGTTACAAAAACCATATCTGCACGACCAAGAGAATTACGAATATCTTGTTCGCTCTCCTTTGCTGCCTCTTCACCAATTTGAGGGAGTGAACCAGCTCCAAGACCATGAGTTAGATGCCTTCCAATCAATATCTTGTTAGGGGCATCAGTTAATAATAAATGTTGAGCGTCTGTGTTTAATGCAAGTAATTCTGCTCCAGATATCTGACTTGTGACACATCTAGAAATTGTATTTGTTCCAGCACCACCACAACCAACAACCTTAATTGTTGTAGTAAGTCCTGCTAGAACTTCTTCTAACTCTTTATCTCTTATTCCACGATCAATATTTTGACGAGTTAAGGAATTCTTTAAATTATCATTTTTTTTATTTGATTTTTTTCTTCTTTTTGTTTTTTTAGCTTTTTTTTCATTTGCAACTACATCTTCAATAATTTTTTTCATAAGCTCACCATACCCTCACAACAATAAGCCCCTCTTTATTGTGATATTTACTCTTTCATATTCTAAAAGGGAAAACAGTTATTAAATATTTCCTAAAATTCTAAATAATTTCTAAGGAAAAATCCTTATTTTTAATAGAATGGGTCAAATAACCAAGGGAAATCCTATCAGCAAAGTGTGCATAATCCTTAATGTTGCCTGGATTTATACCGCCTGATATTTCAATTTTAATATTTTTATTAATCTCCCTTATTTTGTCTGAAATTTTTTTTGAATTTATTGGATCTAAATTATCAATCATTATTACGTCCACACCCAACTTAGCAGAGAGGATTGCATCTTTTTCATTTTCAACTTCAACTTCTATTGTTTTATCTTTAACTTTTTTTTTGATGATTTTTATTGCTTTTTCAATAGAGCCGATAATCTTGATATGATTGTCTTTTATCATTACTGCATCAAATAAGCCATATCTATGAGCTTCCCCTCCAGCAATCTCTACTGATTTTTTTTCAAATTTTCTAAAACCAGGAGTTGTCTTTCTAGTAGCAGCAATTTTCACATCTGGGTTTATTTTTTTTACAATTTTTACCAATTTTTTTGTCTCTGTTGCAATTGCACTCATTCTTCCAATAATATTCAAAGATAGTCTTTCTCCAAGAAGTATATCTAAAGCCTTTCCATTGATTTCTGCAACAACTTTTCCCCTTTCAACATAGTCTCCATCTCTATAAAGAGCTGTAAACTTTGCACCAGTTTTTTTAAAGACAATTCCGGCATCTTCTAAACCTGCAATTACACAGTTTTCTTTTGAGATTATATTTGCTTTTACATTTTCTCCAGTAAACAAAGCTTCTGAAGTAATATCCCCAATATTTGAGGTGTCTTCTTCTAGATATCTATCAATTTCATCCATTACAAAATTTTTTATATTTATCTAATGTATTAAGGTTTTGGTAATTTTAAATGAGACTTGGAATTATTGGTTGTGGTGCAATAGGAACAGATGTTGCTCTTGCAGCAGATCAAATGAAGGATATTGATAAGATATATTTGTTTGATATAAAAAAAGATATTGCAGATAAACTATGTAAATCTCTTAAAAAGGCTGAAATAAGTCATGTTAAGGACTTTTTAGTAGATGTAGATGTAGTTTTTGAAGCAGCTTCACAGAAAGCAGTTGAAGAATACGCAGAAATGGTTGTAAATTCAGGTAAAGACCTTGTTGTAATGAGTGTTGGCAGTTTATTAGATAACAAGTTCAAAAAGAAAATTGAAAAGATTGCAAAAGATAAGAAATGTAAAATATATCTTCCCTCGGGTGCTGTTTGCGGAATCGACGGCATAATGTCTGCAAGTGGAGATGATATAAACGAAGTCACTCTAGTAACAACAAAACCACCAGATTCATTAGGAAAAAAAATTGAGATTAGAAAAATTGTTTTTGATGGGACAGCAAGGGATGCTGTTAGAAAGTTCCCAATGAACATTAATGTAGCTGCAAGTCTATCACTTGCTGGAATAGGTTTTGACAAGACAAAAGTAGAGATAGTTGCAGATCCTGTAGCAACAAGAATTAGTCACAAAATTCTTGCTCATGGAAAATTTGGCAGGCTTAGGGCTGAAGTTGAAAATATGCCTAACCCAAAAAACGCAAAATCAAGTTATATGGCTTCACTTTCTGCAATAGCTACATTAAAAAGGATTATTGATCCAATACAAATAGGAGCTTAATAAACACTAGAGATTAACATTGTAAAGGTGTAAAGATAAAACAAAGTTTTATATAATATAATATTGAATTTTCCAAATTCAACTAAAGATAAATAAGCTATTTCTAATTATGCCTACTGAAATTATTATGGACTTTGAAATAAAAAAAAGAGACGCAGCAGGAAGAATATGCAGTCTTAAAACAAAAAGTGGAAAAATTACAACTCCAAACTTAATGCCTGTTATAAATCCAAACAGATTTCTAATTAGTCCAACTGAGATGAAGGATAAATTTGGAACTGAAATCATAATAACAAATTCCTACATAATAAAAAAAGACGAGAAATTAGCAAGAGATGCATTAAAAAAAGGTATACACTCATTGATTGATTTTAACGGGCCAATAATGACAGATTCTGGGACTTTTCAATCATATGTATATGGTGATATCAAGCTTGACCCTATTGAAATTGTAAAATTTCAAAGAGATATTGGAAGCGATATAGGAACAATACTTGATTTATTTGGCACACCTGATCAAAGTAAGACACAAGCGGAAAAGACAATGAATGAAACAATATTACGTGCAAAAAAATCAATAGAAATAAAAGGAGATATGGCACTTGCATGTACCATTCAAGGCTCTATTTACCCTGATCTGAGAAAAAAATGTGCAGAAGAAATGAGCAAAATAGATTCTGATTTTTTTCCCATTGGTGGTGTAGTTCCACTTATGGAGAATCAACGGTATACTGATTTGATAAGAAGTATAATTTCCTCAAAAAAAGGACTTGATCCTTCAAAACCAGTTCATCTTTTTGGAGCAGGACATCCCATGATATTTCCTCTTGCAGTTGCCTTAGGTTGTGATTTGTTTGACTCTTCTGCTTATGCAAAATATGCAGATGATGACAGATTGATATTCTGTTGGGGTACAGAGAAACTTTCAGACCTTAATGAACTACCTTGTTCATGCCCAATTTGTTCAAAATATACAGCATATGAATTAAAAAAGCTAGAAAAAAAGCAAAGAAGGCTTGAAATTGCCCGACATAACCTTTATGTAAGTTTTGAAGAACTTAAAAAAATAAGAAATGCAATCATAAATGGAAGCCTATGGGAACTTGTTGAAAGGAGAGCAAGCTCAAATCCTTATCTTTTAGAGTCATTTAAAGTCCTACGGATAAAAGAAAATAAGGATTTTTTAGAAAAATTTGAACCCATTAGTAAAAATAAGGCACTGTTTTATACAGGAAAAAACACAATACATAGACCAATTGTAAATAGAGTCCATAACAGACTAAATAAAAGATATAAAGCAAACTTTGATCTAACAGTTATTTTCCCTGAAGGCAGAAAGCCATATTTTTCGAATTATTTTGAAAAAATCAAGAAGATCTTTGAGAAAAAAAATGTAAATATTTTGATTGATTCATCTATAGGACCTGTACCTGTAGAACTTGACCAGATGTATCCATTTTCTCAATCTGTTTTTCCAAATTATACAGACAGAGAAACCGAGGACTATATATCAAGTATCTTTGAAGAATTTATCAAAGGAAAAAATGTAATTTGTTGGAAAGGAAATAAAACATTAAAAGAAATAGAAAAATCAGATGATGAGAAGATTGATTTTGATATCTTAATGATTGAAAAAATTGCTGATATGCAATTCGGAAGAAATGCAGGTAGGATTTTAACTTCAGGAAGGATAAAAATTGTAAAATCCAAAAAAACAAACAAGATAAGAAATGTATACTTAAATGAAAAGCATATACTTTCCATGCGTGCAGGGGATGGAATGTTTACATTGAAAGATGAAGGAGGAAAAATTTTACATAAAAAACTCAGATTTCCAAGACTTAGGGTTGTAATTAAAGAAGATGCGATATCTTTTGTAAAAGATGGTAAAAGTGTTTTTTCAAAATTTGTAAAGGATTCTGACCCAGACTTAAGGCCTTATGATGAATGTCTAATTGTTGATGAAAAGGATAATCTGATCTCAGTGGGCAGATGTCTAATGAACAGAGATGAAATGTTATCTTTTAACTATGGAATGGCTGTCAAAAATAGATAAGAAAATTCGTAAAATGACGATATTAAAATAAACAATTATAAAAAGATTAAACTATATTCAGCCAAACCAAATCGGGGGAAAAAATTATGGAAAATAAAGAAAAAAATTCTCAGATTTCTGGATTTTATAAGCTACCTATAAAAAAAAGGATTGAAATTGTAAAAGAATTTTCAGACCTAAATAATGAAGATAAAAAGACATTTTTAAGCAATCTTGAACTTGATATATCTGATAGAATGATTGAAAACGTACTTGGAAACTTTGAACTACCACTTGGAATTGCTGTTAACTTTTTGATTAATGGAAAGGATTATCTCATACCAATGGCAATTGAGGAATCTAGTGTTGTTGCAGCAGCAAGTAATGCAGCAAAGATAGCTAGGATAAAGGGTGGTTTCAAAACAGAAAGTACCGATCCTCTAATGATAGGACAAATCCAGATTCTTAATGTTAAGGACGTGGCAAGTGCTGCTCAAAAGATTATGTCAAAAAGAAAAGAAATCCTTCAAATTGCAAACGAACAGGATAAAATACTTGTAAAATTTGGTGGAGGAGCAAAAGATATAGAAGTTAGAATCCTTGATAGCCCTATCGGAAAGATGATTGTAACCCATCTTGTTGTAGATGTTCGTGATGCAATGGGTGCTAATGCAGTAAATACAATGTGTGAGGCGCTTGCACCAATGCTTGAGGAAATCACAGGTGGAAATGTTAGATTAAAGATACTTTCAAATTTAGCAGATAGGCGTATTGTTAAAACAAAAGCAGTATTTGACAAAGAAAAGATGGGTGGAGACGATATTGTTGATGCGTTCCTTGAATCTTATAACCTTGCAGTTGTAGACCCATATAGAGCAGCAACACACAACAAAGGAATCATGAATGGAATAGATGCAGTAATAATTGCAACTGGTAACGATTTTAGGGCAATTGAGGCAGGAGCACATGCATATGCTGCTAGGCAAGGTCAATATTCTTCTTTAAGCAAGTATTATAAAGATAAAAATGGAAATCTAGTAGGGGAACTAGAGATGCCAATGGCTATAGGAATAATTGGTGGTGCAGGAAATATTCATCCAAAGGCAAAACTCTGTAAAAAGATATTAGGAATTAAAACTGCAAAGGAGCTTGCCGAAATTGTTGTAAGTCTTGGTCTTGCACAAAATTTTGCAGCAGTATATGCATTGTCAACTGTTGGAATACAAAAAGGACATATGTCACTTCATGCAAAAAATATTGCAGTTATGGCTGGGGCAAAAGGTGAAGAAATAGACATAGTTGCAGATAAAATCGTAAAAGAAGGAAAAATAAGACTTGACAGAGCTGAAGAAATATTAAAAGAGATCAGATAATCCTATCAGCAATATCTTCAGGCTCCCTTTCGCAATAGTAACATCTTATCTTAGGTGGGTCTTTACTGATTACCTTGAATTTACTTTCTACAGGTTCACGGGCATTTGAGATACATGTCGGGTTTGAGCAAGTTACAATTCCAACTATCTCATCAGGGACCTTGACCTTATACTTTTTTGCTACCTCATAATTTCTAATTATATTAATCGTTGATTTTGGAGCAATAAGTGCTATTTTGTTTACCTCTTTTGGATGAAGCTCTCTGTTTTCAACCTTAACAATATCTTTTTTACCAAGTTTACTATTTACATTCATTGCAACACTAACAGTTGAGCTCAAGTTCTTTGGGATTCTTAATATATGTAAAACCTTTACAGCATTTCCTGAATCTATATGATCAATTACTGTTCCATCTTTGATAAGAGGGATTTTTAGTTCTTTCATAATTTACCCCCCATAACAAGTGAAAGAAGAGCCATTCTTACAGGTACTCCATTAAATGCCTGTTTGAAATATACAGCATGTTTAGTTGAATCAACTTCGTGATGAATTTCAGTTACTCTTGGTAAAGGATGCATTATAATAAGGTTTTTTTTGCAATTCTTCAGAAGGCTATTATTAATCTTATATGTTCCAACGACTTGATTGTATTCCTCAGCATCCGGGAAACGCTCCCTTTGGATTCTTGTAACATATAAAACATCAGCATCTTTTATTGCCTTTTCAAGATTTGAAGTATACTTTGGGTCAGCTCCAAGTTCTTTACATTCATTAGTTACTTCATTTGGCATTTTCAAACTTTTTGGAGAAACAAAGGTTAAGTCTGCACCATATAATGATAATGCATAAGCAAGTGAATGTACTGTTCTACCATATTTCAAATCGCCTAGAAGTATTATTTTATTGTTTTTGATTTTCTTCTTTTCAGTCTTAATTGTAAATAAATCAAGTAGACATTGAGTTGGATGTCTTCCAGCCCCATCACCTGCATTTATTACAGGAGCATTTGCAAATTCTGCTGCAAGTCTTGCAGCTCCCTCATGAGGATGTCTAATTACTATTGCATCACTATACGAATCTGCCATTCTTATTGTATCTGCAAGACTCTCACCTTTCTTTTGAGAGGTACCACTAGGATCAGAAAAACCAATCACCCTGCCACCTAAGCGATTCATTGCACTATCAAAACTTAATTTTGTTCTTGTACTAGGTTCAAAAAAAAGTGAAGAAAGTATACTTCCATCAAGAACCTTTTTATTTTTACTACCCTTTGCATATGGTAGCATTTTTTCAGCAAATTTTAATATATAATTTATTTCTTCTTTGCTAAAATCCTTGATCGATATTATGTCTTTTCCCTTAAATTCCATTCAAATCAAAAAAAAAGAGATGTATAACAAGCTTAATAATCTTTTTAATTAATAAAATTTGACTAAGGCTTAGGATAATATATTAATATAATAAGAAACTTATACTATTATGGAAATAATTGTCCAATAAGATATATATAGTAAAAAATAGCAATATTGAACATGTGAGAAAATAACCTTATGGTGATTATATAATGAAAAATGATGATAAATCTAAAAATAATCATAAGAAATTAAGAAATATTTTAGATAATGGTTCTTCAAAAAATGATAATTCTGAAGATAAAAATTATTACAAATCCCTAAAAAAGAGAATAAATAGTTCAAAAAATGAAATACAAATCCATAAAAAAATTGAAAAAGAAGAAGTTGACCCATTAATAGCAAAAGTTACAATTTATCCAAGAAAGGATAAAAAAATAGTTGAATTCACAGAAATTGAAGAAAAAAAAGAAATTTCTCAAAAGGTCGAAGAGATAATAATTGATAAATCTGAAGAGACGAAAGAATACGAAAATGAAGATATTTTTGATGTAGAAAAGGTTCAATCAAAAGGGCCTGAATTTTTACAAGTAAAACCATTACAAACAGAAAAAGAAGAATTACCTGAGTTCGAAGAAAAAAAAACTATTAACGATGAAAAAGTAAGCGAATGGACACCTGTTGAAGTCGAACCAAAAATTAAATCAGATGAGCTTGAAGAAGTCGTCGAATATAAGGAAATAAAACCAACGGAGCCTGATTTAGTAAAGGAACAAGTAAAATATAAAGAAATAATAGAAAAAGATGATAGTTTCTGCAAGAAATGTGGTAAAAGATTGCTTAAAGATGCAATATACTGTTTAGAATGTGGTCATAAAATAGAAAAACCAGAAGAAGGGGGAAAAAAAATAAAAGATAAAAGAGAAACTGATAAAGAAGAGAGGGAATCTGAGCCTGTAGAATATAAAGAAGAAAAAAAAACTGAAGATATTGAAACTATCGAAATTACTGAAACTGCAGAGATTGAAATAACAGATGAAGAAATAGAAAAAGAGAAAAAAGAAATTGAAAGGATTCAGGGGCTTTTTAGTGAATTGAAAAGTGTTAATAAAGAATTGTCTTTGATTTTATATGAGAATGGGTTTTTTACAATTGATTTACTAAAAGAAGCTGATTTAGATAAGCTCCATAAAATTAAGGGTATTAAAAAAAGAGATGCAAAGAAAATTAAAAAAGAAATTGAAAAACTAATTGAAAAAGATCTTGAAGTAAAACCTATAGATATAACAGAAACAGCAGAAGGGGAAGTATCAGATGTAGACATTGAAGAAGAAAAAATAATTGAGCCTGAAAAAGTGATGCCTTCTCCTGTTGAACTCAAAACAAAATCATCAGAATGGAGTCCTGCCGAAGAAGAAAAAATTGAAGAGGAAATAGAAGAAGAAATAGAAGAAGATGTAAATAAAATCGAAGCTTTTAGTGAATTGAGTTCTATTGATGACAATTTAGCCATTCTGCTTTACGATAATGGTATTGAAAGTATCGAGAAATTAAAAGAGCTGACAATTAAGGATATTTCAAAAATCAAAGGAATAAAAAGAAAAGATGCAAAAAAAATTAAAGAAGAAATTAAACAAAAAACTGAATGGGAACCAATTGAAATAGAAGATGAAAAAGACGAAGAATATGAATATTTTGCAGAAGAAGAGCCAATTGATGAAGAAACAGAACTTATAGAAGAAAAAATCATAAAACATGAGCCGGAAACAGAGCCAGAAGAAAAATTCGAAGATAAGGATATTGAAGAATTAAAGGACTTAGAAGACAAATTAAAAGAAGAAGACGTTTTTAAAGATATAAAAAGCATAGATGAAAAGATATCAAAACTTCTAAAGAAGAACAAAATAGACTCAATCAAAAAGTTAAAAGATACAAATATAAAAGATCTTACAAAAATAAAAGGAATCAGGAAAAAAATTGCAAAAGAGATTAAAAAAGAACTGAGCGATTTTCCTGATGAAGAAACAAAAGAAGAAACTTATGAACGAGAAGAAAACCCATTTATTGATGAGGAGAAAGAAAAAGATGAATGGGAATCATTTGACGAAGATAAAGTATCTGAGTCAAAGGTTAGTGAGTTAGAAGGGTATAGATATAAAGATTATACCTTATTTGAAAAAGAAACAAAAAGCAAATCAGGTGAAAAAAGAGTTACTAGATTCTTCAGTAAAGGAGAGCCTGAAAAAGCAAAAGCAATAGATCTTCCTGATGGATATGAAGTAAAAGAGAACAAGAAAACTGGGATACCATATCTTAAAAAGAAAAAATAAATCCTAATATTTTAGTACACAAGGATTTTTAAACAGAGCTTATTTTTCAATTATTTATGAGTTGGAATGGTCCTTTAAATAAAATTGATAATTTTCGATATGAAATTCCTTCAAATTATAAAGGTAAAAATAATAATTTGAATATGAAAACTTCAGCTGTAATCTATGCAGATGAAGATATGCTACCTTCGATAAAATCAGATGACGCACCAGAGCAAACAGCAAATAGTACAATGCTTCCTGGAATTGTCGGAAAAGCACTTGCAATGCCTGATATACATTGGGGCTATGGTTTTCCAATAGGTGGTGTTGCTGCTACAAACTCTGAAGATGGTGCAATTTCTCCAGGAGGAGTTGGTTTTGATATAAATTGTGGAGTAAGACTTGTTAGAACAAATTTGCAATTTCAAGATTTAAATGAAAAACTGATACAAAAAATCGTTGATGAGATGTTTAAAAACGTGCCTTCGGGTCTTGGTTCAAAAGCAAAGATTAGACTTAGTAAAAATGAACTTGATGATGTATTATTAAACGGTGCAAAAGCTGCAATTCAAAATGGATATGGATGGGATGAAGATTATAAATATTTAGAAGAAAACGGTTGTCTTGAACATGCTGATTTGGAACATATTTCAAATAAAGCAAAACAAAGAGGACTTTCTCAGGTTGGCTCTTTAGGCGCAGGTAATCATTTCCTTGAAATACAAAAAGTATCAAAGATATTTGACAATGATGCTGCAAAAGCCTTTGGAATAAAAAATGAAGGGCAAATTATGATTATGATACATACTGGTTCAAGAGGTTTTGGTCATCAAGTATGTACAGATCATCTAAAGGTTCTTGAGCAAGCTGTAAAAAAATATAATATCAATCTTCCTGACAGACAGTTAGCATGTGCTCCAATTAATTCTAAAGAGGGAGATTCATATTTTAAGGCAATGGCCTGTGCTGCAAATTTTGCATGGGCAAATAGACAACTAATAGTACATTGGGTAAGAGAATCATTTGAAAAGATACTAAATAGCTCTTCTGAAGAAATGGAAATGGGAATCGTCTATGATTTATGTCATAATATTGCAAAAATCGAAGAGCATATTTTGGAAGGGAAAAAAAGAAAGGTCATTGTTCATAGAAAAGGAGCTACCCGTGCATTTGGCCCTGGTAGAATAGAAATCCCACAAAAATATAGAGAAATAGGTCAACCTGTAATAATACCAGGTGATATGGGTACAGAAAGTTATTTATTGAAAGGTACTAAGGAATCTAAAGAGACTTTTGGTTCAACATGTCATGGAGCAGGAAGAATATTATCAAGACATTCAGCTCTAAAAAGATGGCGGGGGGAAGACATTGTAAAAGAATTGAAAGAAAGAGGAATATATGTTCATCCTGCAAGTTTCAAGGTTGCAGCTGAAGAGGCTCCTGGTGCATATAAAGATATTAGAAATGTAATTGATATTGCCCATGGCGCAGGGCTTTCAAAAAGAGTAGCGCGTTTTAAGCCATTAGGAGTAGTGAAAGGATAAAAAAATACCAATTAATTTTAAATGCTAGAATTTGTTTTAGGTATAGTAGATGGTGATGCATTAAATGGATAACGATGTAAGAATCTGTAACTTTGTAGAAATTGATCTAAAAGGAGCAACTGTTATTGCAGGATTTCCTTCAATAGGTCTTGTAAGTACTATTGCTGCAAATTATTTGATTGATGCTTTAAATCTTAATCAGATAGGATGTGTTACATCCTCACAATTCCCAGCATTATCAGTAGTACATACTGGCGAGCCTCTATCTCCAGTAAGGATTTACTCAGGAGCACAAAGTAACGGTGAGAAAATTGTTGTATTTGTATCAGAATTCAAACCAAAACCAAATCTAATTAATGGGATCTCTGAAACTATTACAAATTGGGTAAATGAACAGGGCTGTAAACTTCTTATCTCACCAGAGGGAATGGTTGTTGAAGGCAAATCTTCAGAAGGAGAAGAGGAAGTTGAAGCTTATGCAATAGGTTCAACTGAAAATGCAAGAAATATGCTTATTGAAAAGAAGATATCACAGTTTAAAAATGGAATTATTGCTGGAGTTTCAGGTGTTTTATTAAATATCGGTAAACAATCAAATTTTGATGTTATTTCAATTCTTGCAGAAGCCCATCCAAACTATCCTGATGCAAAGGCTGCAGCTGCTGCAATAAATGTAATGGGGCTTTTAATGGGTGTTGAGATAAATGTAACACCTTTATATGAAGAATCTGAAAGAATTGAAAAACAGTTACAAAAGTTCCATAAACAAGCTAAACCAATGGTTTCGGCAACTCAAGCACCACAACCAAATATGTATGGTTAAAGATAATTAAAAAATACTAGACTCCAAATCTGTTATAAACATTTACTCTGCCTTCTTCATCAACAAGAGTAAGTGTTTTATAATCTTTTGAAAAAGAGAAATTATAAATTATAACTTTTGGAGAGAGATTTTCACTACTAACATTAGTTATAAGTTTCCCATTTTTTAATTGCCAGGTACCATAGTACAATTCATAATAGATATTTCCATCAGATGTGAAAGTAATTGTAGTCCAAAATCCCTCCCATTTGCCAATAAATTTTTCAAAATATTGAGAATCATCTAAATATTTTTCATTAAGTCTACTTGATTTTTCATTTAAACCAAAAAAGAGTATGCTTGAAATTAGTAAAAAAGTAATAAAAATTACCAGTAATATTAAAGAATATTTTTCTTTTTTTTCAAAAAATTGTAATATGATTAAGTTTAAACCTAAAAAAACAAAGGCAAATGCTCCAATCATAGATGAAACTGAAAATGAGATAATATCAAATAGATAAAATGAATAAGAGAGCGCTGCGACAATAGGATAAATAACCAGAATTATTATTTGTTTATTATTTGGTTTAATTACAGATTTCATTTTTTTTCTAGCCTAATTTTGTTATTGAATTTAGTATTAAATAAATTTAGTAAGAAAAAATACAAAGAAATTTTAATAAGTTTATTCTATTGCTCATGTTGATATATGAATAAAATTCCAAAAAGCCATCCTCGTTATGAATCTCTAAAATTAAGAGAAAAAATATCTAATGCTATGAAAGAAGGAATTGTTCATGAGACAGGCCTTATCGCTCATGGTCGAGGCGAGGCATTTGATTATATAATTGGTGAAGAAACCAATAAATATGCAGATGAAGCTGAAAAGATTGCGGCAGCTTCTCTCCTCCTTGCAAAAAATCCTGTAATTTCAGTTAATGGAAACGTTTTAGCAATCTCTTCAAAAGAAATTATTGATTTATCAAAAGCAATTCCAGCAAAAATTGAAGTAAACCTTTTCCATAGAACAAATATTCGCATGGAAAAAATAACTAATGAACTTAAAAAACAAGGAGCAGGGATTGTCTATGGTGATAAAGCAGATGGGTTTATTCCTGGGCTAGATCACGACAGGGGGCTCTGTGATAAAGAAGGGATTTTTAGTTCAGATTTAGTTCTTGTCCCTCTTGAAGATGGAGATAGATGTAAAGCATTAAAAGAAATGGGCAAGAAAGTTATTACAATTGATCTAAATCCTTTATCTAGGACTTCAAGAACTGCAGATATTACAATTGTTGATAATATCGTTAGAGCCATACCAAATATTGTTAAATGGGTAGAAAAACTAAAAAAATTAGAAAAAACTGATCTTGATGAGATTATTTTATCTTGGGACAATGAAAAAAATTTAAAGGATATTTTAACTTATATTTCAAAAAGACTAAATCATTTGTAGGTATTATAGGTGAACTATGCAAATATACAGAACTCATTATTCAAAGGATGTAACAGTTAAAGATTATGGCAATATAATAACAATTGCAGGTTGGGTTGAAGATATTAGAAACATTGGATCCATTGCTTTTATTATAATTCGAGACAGAAAAGGAACCCTCCAAGTAACAGCATTAAAAAAGGAAAAACCTGAGATTTTTGAAAAACTTGTAAATATCCCAAGGGAGTCAGTAATCTCTGTAAAAGGGCTTTGCCAGAATAGTGAAAAAGCAAGGAATGGCTACGAGATTCTTCCAGATGAATTTGAGATTTTATCAACTGCAGAAACCCCTCTTCCTCTAGGTGTTGTTGACAAGATTGAGTCAGACCTTGATACACGTCTTGATAATCGATTTATTGATCTACGTAAAGAAGATATTCAAGCAATATTTAAAATTCGTAGCAAGGTTATTTCTTCAGTCCATGATTATCTTAGAAAAAAAGATTTTATTGAAGTTCATACACCAAATATCATTGCAAGTTCTTCAGAAGGTGGAACTGATGTCTTTAAAATAAAATATTTTGAAAAGAACGCTTTTCTTGCTCAATCACCTCAACTTTATAAGCAAACAATGATGGCAACTGGTTTTGACAGAGTCTATGAAATAGCTTGGTATTTTAGAGCAGAAGAACATAATACAAGAAGGCATCTGAATGAATCAACTGCAGTGGACCTTGAAATGGCATTTATCTCAAGTGAAGAAGATGTAATGAAGATCCTTGAAGGCCTGGTTGCTCATATGTGGAATGCTGCATCTGATTGTACTGAAGAGTTAAAGATACTAAATAAAGAAGTTAAAGTTCCAAAACTTCCATTTAAACGAATTACTTATGATGATGTAATTGAAAAGTTAAACAAGAACAAATCAGATATAAAATGGGGTGAGGACCTTGGAACTGAAGAAGAAAAATTACTTGGAAGTATTATGAAAAAAGAAGGAAATACCTTCTATTTTATAACAAAATATCCAATTGAGGCAAAACCGTTTTACACAATGCCTGAAGGAGATAAATATTCAAGAGGTTTTGACCTAGAGTGCAAAGGAGTTGAGATGGCCTCAGGCAGTCAACGTATACATGATATAAAACTACTAAAACAGCGTATAAATAAATTGAATCTCAATATTAAAGATTTTGAATCATATCTTAAATCTTTTAGATATGGAATGCCACCACATGGCGGTTTTGGTTTTGGAATTGAAAGATTTCTAATGGAACTTTTAGATATTAAAAATATCAGGGAATGTATATTGTTTCCAAGAGATAGGACTAGGTTAAATCCTTAAAAATATATCTAGCTGAGTTAAGCAATTTTTTAGCGATTTAATTGAAAATAAGAGGAAATTACTAAAAATAGGCAAAAAATAATTATATTTTAATTTAATATATAATGTTAATATATTAGAAATTGTTTGAGATGAAAAATCAAAAAATCATGAATCTTCTTACGGGGCTTCCAAGACTATTTAGAGTTGAACTCTCAATACTTGGAATGATATGCGTACTCATAGGTGGTGTAATTGGAGGATTTGAATATCTTAATGAGCAGCTTTTAATGGCTATGATCGCTGTTTTTTTTATTACATCAGGAAGTATGGCCTTTAATGATTATTTTGATAGAGATATTGATAAAAAAATCCATCCAAATAGACCAATACCCTCTGGTAAAATAAGGCCAATTCAAGCCCTTATTTTTTCAATAACATTGTTTATAATTAGTTTACTTGTTTCTTTACTTATAAATCCATTATGTTTTGTAATTGCAGTAATTACAATTGACCTGCTAGTGCTTTATGAAACAATATTTAAAAATCAAGCTTTTCTTGGAAATATGATTGTTGCATTTATTGTAGCAATATCATTTAGTTTTGGTGGAGCAGCAATAGGAAATATTAAGATATCTCTTGAATTTACTTTACTTGCATTCTTTTTAATGCTTGGTAGAGAATTATTAATGGATGTAACTGATATGGAAGGTGATAAGTTAAATCGTTATACATTGCCTATGAAAATAGGTGAAAAAAAATCAGTTTATATTGCATGTTTTTTCCTATTCATATCTGTTTTATTTCTTTTTATGCCTGCATTGACAGGGATTTTTTCAAATTATTATCTAATATTTATTCTACCTGTTCAAGCGTTAATTATATATTCAACAATATTACCTTTAATTAATATAGGAAATACAGGAAGGTCTGCAGACCTTTTGTTGATTGCCATTGCTATGGGATTACCGGTATTTATTTTGAGTATTATTTTTTAGATAAAAAAACGTTTAGAACATATTTAAAAGTAATTAATTGTAAAACATAGTAAATTTCAGGTCCAACTGAAAACACATAAATGTTAGCACTTGCAATCCAAAAAACAGCGATTATTGAAAAACAATGATTTGTTGATTTCTAGAGATTTTATAATGTAGATTGGACTGTTATGATATATGAAGGTAATTTAAATTTTGCAACAGTTTGGAAAATATATTGATTTGATTTTTCAGTTGAACTGAAATTGGAAAATTTTAAAATAAATCATTTTTCTCATGTAAAAATGGTCAAAAAATGCAGGGGACGAGATTTGAACTCGGTTTTACCGGTAAAATAAATACATTTTCTCCTTTTGTCTCAAATCATTTATTTAAATTATCTAATCGCTTTGTTAACTCATCAAAAACTAAACGTTTCTTTTCTTTATTTAAATGAAACAAAGTTTTAGATATCATTGCTTTCGAGATTGTAAATATATAGTTTAATTTTATAACACTGTCTTTTACAGCACCTTCTTTTTTTGTGAGAGGCACACCCTTCATTTCAAGATTACTTGTTATCCCTACAATAACCACGTTATCAAATTCTTCAAATAAAACAAGAGCCGGTCTTTTTTTAATTTCAAAAGTGTCTGTAAACTGTATTTGAGCGATTATTACATCACCTGATTTAAGCATCTTCCCATGCCTCATCTTCTTTGTTATCCCATAATTCTTTCATTTTCTGTTGTTGGATCTTATGAAGAAACTCGTCATACTGGTTTCTCTTTTTTACATTTTTAAAAAGTTCTATCATACGGGAAATTAATTCATTGTATGTTTGTCTGGGATGTTCTCTAATTTGTTTAAGTGATTTTACAACAGATTTATCTAATTGAATTGTAGTTGGATTATTCATTATATATCACCTATAATTACTATATAATTTGTTATATATAAACTTTTCGTGAAAATACGAGATTTGAGCTCGGTTTTACCGGTAAAATAACGATGTTTTCTCCTGTTAACTCCATTTTAAAAATAAACTTACAAGAGCAAGTATATAAATCGTTTAAGTATTTTAGAATCGAGGAGATGGAATGAAAAAACAACTCTTAGTTATAGGAACAATTACGATTTTGTTATTTGTTAGTTTCAGCGGATGTAACGAACATACTTCTGAAACAGAAGATACAACACAAAATTCTGAAAATGGGGATAACCAAGAAACTGCTAATGGAGATGAATTATTTCAAAACATATGTCAAACAGTAATTGATGATTATCCCGAATGGACCTTGTCAGATACAGAAATAATTATCTGTGAAAAACCAGATAAAAGTTTTTTTTATCGAAACTCTCCTGAAGATCTCTCAGTAGGAATTGACTCCCCTGTTTCAAGCTTTGAAACTTTAGTAGACATGGATTTTATTGGATTAAATGAAATAAGTTATGTTAAAACTCAGGATGATAAATGG
>Ga0272442_10002254_pt1 | contig 28255 bp, 15 predicted proteins | sample SSMForm2O_FD_200262 | JGI IMG/M metagenome (GOLD analysis project Ga0272442, IMG submission 200262) | Marine sediment archaeal communities from Little Sippewissett salt marsh, Falmouth, MA, United States - SSM-Form-2O | ecosystem: Environmental > Aquatic > Marine > Wetlands > Sediment ...
GGGGTGCCGACGGCGGCTTTGGTGGCGCTGGCGAGGCCGGCGGGGTCGCCGGCCGCGGGGTCGCCGCCGCCGAAGTGGACGGCACGCACGAAGCCCGCTTTCTTGAGTTTCCTGAGGTAGTCGTCCATCGTGGGCGAGAGGCCGACGACGCACTTGCCATCGACCAGGCGCGGCTCGATGCGTCGCCAGATGGAGGCGGAGTTGAGCCCGTGGGCGGCCATCTCGGCGATGTGCTCCTCAGAGACGACGTCGGCGGTGTAGGCCCCGCGGGCCACGTGGTCGGCCGTGTCGAGCGTGAATGGCAGGACGCGCAGCTCGATGGGGAATGCGGCGCTTCCGGCGGCTGCTCGGAGGGTGACCTCGCCGCGGTAGAGGCCGGGCCTGGCGTCGGCGGGCACGTGGATCGTGATGTACCAGGCCTGGCTGGTGCGCGGCTCGAGGGTGCGGGGCTCGTTGGGGCGGAGCCACACGGGCTTGGTCTGCCAGCTTCGCACGCGGGAGCCCCCGCCATGTCGCATCGCCGTGCTCTCGATCCAGTGGACTGTGAGGTCGCGGCCCGCCTTCAGCGTCCCCGGGCCGGTCAGGTCGGTGGTGGAGGCAGTGATGGCGAGCCGTTCGAGTGCGAAGGCGGCTACTTGGATGGGCTCGAACTCGCCGGGTGTGGCGAAGGTCTTCAGGGGGCGGGCGCCCCGTTCCTCCGGCCGAGGGATCGAGCGGGGATACACGTCCTCGGTAGCGCTCCTGGCGTAGGGGATGAAGCGGAGCCGCTTCGAGGTCTCGGACACGTCGCCAAGCGGTGTGGGCTCGGTCCGGGGGATGTGCTTGAAGCGCTTCTTGAGATTCTCGATGGACGCCGCCCGAGCGGCCCTGGCCTGGCGAATGGCCTCGGCCTGCACCTTCTCGGTCTTCGTGAGCACCTGGATACGGTCGACGGCGATGGCCTCGCCCTTGTTGAACAGGAGCGACCACTGGCCTCGCCACTCGCCGTCGGGGTGGCGGCGGACCTGGCTCCTCGGGCACACCAGGTACTGCGTCTTCCAGGCCGCGTTGGCGCTGCCGCCGATCCGCCCGAGGATCGGGTAGCCGTAGATGCCGCCGGCCCCCGTCCACCCGGCCACCGTGACCGGCTGAGCCGCGGTGTCCTTGAAGGTGACGGCAATGACGACATCCTCGGGGGGCGCCTCGCCCGACGGCCACCAGGCCGCGACGCGGACTCGCGAGAGGGATCTTCCGCCCGGGAACACGCGGAACGTCCTTTCGCCTTCGAGGGTATCCTGGCCTTCGCGGGCCGGCCGCTGCCATCGGCCGGCTTGGGTCATGTCCTTGCTGTGGCCGATATCGTTGTCGGAGAGCACGCCTTCGGCGCCGAGGCCACAGGCCGCGAGGCACAGGAGGATCGCCACGATGGCACAGGTGAGCCGCTTGCCTGGCATTAGCATTCTCCCTTTGCAGAAGCACCCGTGGGATTATACGCCGTGGGCGCCGGGGGTTCAATGTTCTGGCAGGCTGCGTTGACTTCCCGCCCGCCGTCTGGTAATGGAGACAGTGGCCGGCGTGCGGTCGTTCGTGAAAGGGGGTGCCCAGTGGTCGTTTCGCCTCGCGTGGTTTCGCCGAACGCTACGGACTTCAGCAGCCTCCGCGCCCTGTTCGCCAGCCAGCGGTTGGCGGGGAAGCAGGGGCAGGAACTGGCCGTGGCGATCTGGGAGCTCATCGTGGACGAGCACGAGGGGCTCTACCATTCGTGCCCGCCGCTCGAGCGGCTCACCGACCACTTCGTGTGGGATCCCGTGAAGCTCTTCAACGCCTTCGGCTGGTCGATCTGCGGGCTGACGGCGAACCTGATGGCCGTGCTCTACAAGGCGGCCGGCTTCGCCGATGCACGGGTGGCCAACCTGAAGGGCCACGAGGCGACCGAGGTCTTCTACGACGGAGGCTGGCACTTCCTGGACGGCGACCTCCAGGCCTACCACCGCCGCCATCCGCCCCACGAGAACGAGATCGCGAGCTACGCGGACTGCGTCGCCGACCCCACGCTCGTGAGCCATCAGCAGAACCCATCGCGCCCCTACTACCTTCCCGACCGGCCGCCCGAGGCGATGGCGAAGCTCTACGAGGTGGAGCCGTCGCACGACCTGGCCTTCGCCGAGCACGCACACACGATGGACTTCGTGCTGCGGCCGGGCGAGAGCCTGGAGCGGAGCACGTTCGGCGAGGGCAAGTGGATCTGGTTCTCGAACTACACCGAGTTCAAGGCACGGTGGCCGAGCGAGTGGCGCGACGACGGCCCGTGGGAACGCTTCCCGCCCCATCGCCGGTTCGGCAACGGCCGGTGGGTCTACGAGCCGAACCTGACGGCGGGGTTCCGCGACTTCGAGCTCGGCGCCCTAGCCGCAGACGGCATCGGGCCGGCCGAGGCGGGGGCGACGGCGATGCGTGCGGGGCAGTGCTCGTGCGTCTTCGAGGTCAACTCGCCCTATCCCATCACCGGCACGTCCGCCCGCGAGGGCACGGAGAGGCCTCGCGACGGCTGCATCGTGGAAGCGGTCGTCGCCCAGGAGGCGGAGGCCACGACGCGCATCGAGATGGCCGTGGACCCCGACCTGCCGTGGTTCCCCGTGTGGGAGAGCCGCGGCGAAGGCTTCCACGACGTGCGGCTCGACCTGACGGAATACGTGGTGAACGCCTATCGCTGCCTCCTGCGCTTCGTGTTCGATGCGCCGCGGCCGGGCGCCTGCACGCTGCGGCGGCTGCGGGTCGAATCCTCGGTGATGGTCGCGCCGGCGTCGCTCGGCCGGCTGGTCGGGGGCGAGAATCCGCTCACCGTCGTGTTCGGCGACGAGCACGGCGTGCCGACGCGCCGCTGGATGGTCGAGACGAACTTCCGCGACGAGGCCGACCTGCGCCGCAAGGCCCACAGCATCGGCAACCTGCGCTTCGTGGAGGGCGAGGACCGCATCCTGCCGGCCGAGGCGGGCAGCGACTACGAGGTGGTGTTCCGCATCGAGGCGCCGCCCCACGGAATGCTGCGCCGCCTGTATGCCTTCGGCTCGTATCGCGGCAAGGCGCCGGACGACCCGGCCGAGGATCGCGTGGCGGCGAGCGTCGCAACGTCCGAGGACGGCCCGTGGCGTCCTATCTTCGAGAGCCCCGTGCTCGTCGAGCGCCACCGCTGGCACTTCTCGGCCCAGGGCGAGGCCGAGCTCGAGGCGCCGGCGAAGGTGGCCTTCGTGAAGTTCACCGGCAAGGTGGGGATGAACGCGGCAAAGGTGCGCGCCTCGTGGCTCGACGAGCGGCTCGCCGGCCTCCGCGCCCCCCTGTTCATTACCCACGCCTGGCAGGAGGCCGACGGCGCGGAGAGGGAGCACACGGAGAAGGTGGCCTCGGCCGACGCGCCGCACCGCTACACGATCACCTGCGGCGAAGAGCCGGAGCTTCGCTCGATACGCATGCACGTTCCAAGCCTTCCCGTTGGGGGCTGACAGGTTGCGCCAAGCCGGAGACCTGACGATGAAGTCCCTATCCACTGCCATCTGCCTCGCGCTCCTCGCCTGCATGGCGACGGGCGCGGTCGGGGGCGGGAGCCTGGTGACCGTCCGCATCGGCGAGCAGGATACGTGCGACGTCACGGGTGCGACCACGCTGACGTGGGACGCGAAGGCGGGCCAGAGCCACATTCGCTTCGACACGGCGAAGCTGCCGGCGAACGCGCAGGTGAAGAAGGCCGTGCTGCGCTTCTGGGTGGACGCGACCGACCCCAACGGCCGCCCCGCCAAGACGTGGGGCTTCGCCCGATGGAGCGACCCGAAGTTCGACGGCTTCGCCGTGTGGGAGGGCGCCGAGCGCGTCCCGGGCAAGGAGCTCGATACACGCTTCCCGTTCAACACCCCGACCTTCTGGTGCTGTGAGTTCGATGTGACCGGTGCCGTCCGCCGCTGGGCGGCCGACCCCGCTGCGAACCGCGGGCTGGGGGCGAACTTCCCGTTCCCCGTCGCCCCCGACGGCAAGCCCGAGGAGGCCTGGCAGCGGCCGTATCTCCAGGTGACCTATGCAGGCCCGAACCCCAACCGCCCCGGGCCGCCGACGGAGCTGAAGGCCCGCACCCGCTCGGGGCAGGTGTTCCTCACGTGGAAGCAGATCCGGCACGACGGGGCGTTCTTCGACTCGACCTATCGCGTGTATCGCCACACGGAGGCGGTGACGCCGGCGAACCTTGGCCAGGCGGAGTTGCTGGGCGAGGTGCATCGCCTCTCGCAGTTCAACTACCGCCGCACGATGACGGCGCGGGGCACGGACTACGGCCCGTGGCGCTACTACGTGATGGCGGCGGGGCAGCCGGCACACAAGAAAGGCGAGTCGCACAAGGAGCGTCGGGCGCGCGTGCTGCCGCTCATCCCCGAGCGGTTCAACTACGTGGTCGACGGCGGGTGGCCGCAGCGGGTCGAGGGCGGGCAGTTCCTCGAGCAGCCGAAGGCGATGGACGCAGTGCAGCTCTTCCAAGGCCCGCAGCTCGGCAACGACGCGGGGCTCTTCGTCCACACGGTGCGGGAGGCGGGGCCGGCGTGGTTCGCCGTCACGTCGGTGCTCGAGGGGAACGAGAACCGCCAGGAGATCGCGTCGGCCGGCCCGGTGGAGGCGAAAGTGGCGGAGCCGGAGCCAGTGCTCCAGGCCGTCTTCACGGCGAACGCGCCCGGGGGCTACGGCAAGATTGGCAAGTTCCACGTCCGCGAGTACGTCTACTGGGAGGGCGGCACGGGCCGCTTCCACACCGAGGCGTCCACGCCCTTCTGCTTCACGTATCGCGTGCCGCTGCGCTGGGTGGGGCTGGGCCACGACCATGGGGACGACACGGCGTTCCCCGCCTGGGTGGTCTCGTGTGCGAAGATCGCGGGCTACTCGTTCAGCTACTGGGACGGCCGCGGCATCACGATGGACACGGGCTACATGCCGCCGACGCGGCTGGCGCCGTTCCCGCCCGCCTACGGGCCGAACATCCGGTGGCCCGAGATGGGCCGCGTCTACTACGGCTCGCGCACGCCGCCGCAGGAGCCCGCGGGGCGCGGCGGCTACGTGCCGCGCAGCGTCTACGGCTACGTGGAGACGCTCAACACGATGGCGGACATGCGCAAGGCCACGGTGCAGCCCTACTTCGAGAACCGCCGGCTCTTCGAGCTGGGCTTCGTGCTCCGCCGCTTCCCCGCAGACCCCAACTACGTGCGCGCGAGCGGCGAGGGCTCGACGCTGAACTTCGCCGTGCACCACGCCGAGCACATCGCCACGGTGCAGACGGCCCAGGAGCGCCCCTGGACCTCGCCTCGCGGCGCTGAGGGCCACGCCCCGCTCGTGGGGCTGCGCGAGTGGGCACTCAAGAACGAGCACGGCGTAAGCGTGTGGGACTGGAACGACCCCGTGTGGCACGCCCGCAAGTCCCCGGGCCGGCACTGGCCGTTCATCTCGATCTGCCACAGCGACAACTACGACGGCTCGGACCACTGGAAGGCGGTGGGCTTCCCCGGCTTCTACCTCGACCTGGCCCGCTTCAAGCAGGGCGCCGAGCTGTGGTGGTGCGACATCGGGGACGCGCCGAGCGGCAAGGCCCAGGCCGTGCCGCGCAACATGCCCTATCCTGTGCTCACGCGCGTCACGTGCTGCGAGACGCCCGCTGAGAACTGGCGCGACGAGCCACGCGGCACCCTCAACGGCTACGTCGTGTGGCACCGGCCCACCCAGCCCTTCGCGTTCCCGCGCGACCTGACGAAGACGAGGAACGCGCCGGCGCCGCCGGCCGGCCGCGCCCATCCCTACACGCTCGGCCGCTACAGCAGGGAGATCCGCTGGGCGGCGCACACGCTCGACCTGGTGGACCGCCCCGACCGCTTCGAGATGGCCTTCCTCATCGGCGACGACGGCTTGGTGCTCAACGGCCAGAGCGTGCCCCCATGCCGTGTGGCCTGCGGCGCGGCCGACATCACGCCCCGACGCCTCCAGCAGCTCAAGCCACAGAAGGGCACCAGGTACCTCTGGCGCAACGTGAAGGTCGCCACGGGCCAGCTCCTCCAGGCCGGCGCCATCGAGCCCGACGAGCACGGGCTTCTCACCGTGCCGCAGTTCCTCGTGGACAAGGATGTGCTGGGCAACAAGCTCATCATCGAGCCGCTCGGCGGCAGGGCGGTGCCCACCGCCGACCGCGCCCAGAAGGTGCAGGTGGCCTACTTCCGCAACCGCACGGACCGCCACCACGAGAAGAACCAGCAGGTCGACGACCTGGCCTATGCGGACTACCTTGCCCGCTGCCGCGAGCCGGAGCTCGTGCCCGTGGCGCGCCCCGACAAGCTGTTCCGCATCGGCGACTTCGTGAATGCCGGCGGCTTCCGCGACGGCGGCCTCTACTCGCAGTGGGGCGGCGGCTTCGACGATTCCTACAACTTCCCGAAGGCCGGCCGCTACCGCATCGACCTCCAGACCACCAAGTCGCTCTTCCAGAACGGCGCGTGGCCGATTCTCACCCTCTCGATCGACGACCGCGCTCTGGGTGAGCATCAGCTCGACTCCGAGCAGGCGATCACCCGCTCGTGGTGGACCGATCTGACCGAGGGCCGCCACCGCGTGCGGTTCCGCCTGGCCAACAACGTGTTCAACGAGCCCGTGCCCCGCAACGGCGACCAGAGCCCGAAGCCCGACCGCGGGTTCAGCCTCGTGGGCGTGCGCTTCGTGCCTCTCGGCGAGCCGCCCGCCGCGGCCGAGACGGTGCACGAGGTGCAGATCCGCCAGCGGTCGCTCGTGGTGGGCGTGGGCGTGCCCATCCGCCTCGGGGCCGACGTGCGCAGCCCGTGGGGCGACCCCGTGGCGAAGCCACAGGTCGTGTGGAAGGCCAGCGAGGGGGCGGCCATCGCCGCCGACGGGGTGCTCACCGCCACGAAGCCCGGCCGCTGCACGGTCACCGCATCCGCCGGGGGCAAGAGCGACACGGTGGCCGTCGCCGTCCAGGGCGACTCGTGGTTCGAGGACTTCGACGACGAGTGGGCGGACGGCTGGGCGCCCGTCGCCGCGGCCCGCAACGCGCAGGATGCCGCGCAGTGGATGGTCACGCGGCACCATGGGTTCGTGGGCGCCCTGGTCCAGCGGAACCGCCGCTCGGCGGCCGCGCACCTCGTCGTGTGGGAGGGCGGGAGCGAGTGGCGCGACGTGGCCCTCCAGGCCGACCGCCTGCTCGAGGGCGAGGGCTTCCGCTCCGGCGCCGCGCAGGGCGTGGTGTTCCGCTTCCAGGACCCCGGCAACCACTACCGCTTCGAGCGCCGCAGCGGCAAGGAGGGCACGACGTTCCGCCTCGTGAAGGTGCTCGCGGGCAAGGAGACGGTGCTCGGCACCGCCGCGAAGGACGCATCGCCGCTGCCGATGAAGCGGAGCGACTACCCGAGCTTCCAGCACTGGGGCGACCGCTACCGCAACGACCCCAAGCCGTTCCCCGTCGACCGCTTCGCCGTCGAGGTCCGCGGCGGCCGCATCACCGCGAAGATGAACGACAAGGAAGTGCTCACGGCGACCGACGCCGATCTGAAGCAAGGCACCATTGGGCTCTGGTGCCAGGGCGAGGCCGCCTTCGACAACATCCGCGTGAAGCCGCTGGGCAAGTGACCCCAAAGGGCCAGCCAACAGGGAGAAGCTGCAATGAGACCACTCGTGCGTGCTCTGGTGTTCGTCTGTGTGCTGCCTGGAATCGCGTCGGCCGCCGAGACGGTGCGGCTGAAGGCGACGGCCGACATCTGGCTCTCGGATGCCACCCCCGAGGAGCGCGTCTCCAGCGCGGGGAAGTGCCCGCAGTTCAAGATCAAGAGCATCCAGGAGATGGCGGCCATCCGTTTCGACGCATCGCCCGCGAAGGGGCGCGAGGTGCTCAAGGCCACCCTCTTCCTCCGACGCGCCAGCGCCGACATGCTCCGCTACGTCCGCGTCTCCACTGTGAACCAGGACTGGGTGGAGGGCAACACCACGCAGGGCTACGGCCCGGCCGACGGTGCGACCTACCTGCTCGCGGACGCCGCGACGAAGCGCCCATGGGCATGGCCCGGCTCGGAGTTCTGCGACGTGATTATGACCCTGGGCTACTCGCTGGCAACGTGGACCGAGCGGAAGGAACTGCCCGACGGCTGGATTTCCGTGGCCCTCACGCCCGAGCTCGTCTACGCCATGGTGGCAGGCAACACCGATGGGCTGGCCGTGATGGACGGCGGCAACCTGGCCTATCACAACAACATGATCCACAGCGTGCAGTCGAAGGGCAGCGAGCCGTATATCGAGGTGGAGCTGGGCAAGCCGCTCGCGGCCGCCCCCGCGCGGCCACTGGTGAAGGTCATGGCGGACCCCGAGCGGTCGCGGCTGGGCAGCGGCGCCGTGAAGTTCCTCATCGAGGAGGCCAAGGGCGTCCTGTGCTGGCGCATCACGCTCAACGGCAAGCCCGTCGAGCGGTGGCGGGTGAGGCACCCCGCGCCCAGCGGCCCCACGGCGATTCACCTCGAGGACCTGCCCTCGCAGCAGCAGTGCGACATCGAGGTGGTGGCCGTGGCACCCGGCGGCGCGGCCTCGCCGTCGACGAAGGTGAGCATCGGCGCCTCCGTGGCCCTTGCGCCAGGGCCTTCGCTCGGCAAGCTTGCGGAGCCCGTGGGCGTGGTCGACGGGCCGCGGCCGAAGACGCGCATGTGGGTCTGGCCGCTCCCCCCGCTCGTGAAGGTGAGCCCCGAGAAGCCGCAGGCCATGTTCGGCGATATGGAGCGCCCAAGCGCCAACGCCGTGTGGAATGGGCGGGAGATCACCCTCTGCGGCGCACGCGGCGAGACCGTCTCGTTCCAGCTCTGCATCGAGAACTGCGAGCAGGCCCCCCTCACCGGCATCAAGGTCACCCCCGAGCCCCTCAAAGGCCCCGATGGCGCGACCATCGGCGGCGCCGACATCGAGCTCTTCAAGAACTGGTGCGCCCGGAACCGCAAGAACCAGTGGCAGCCCGCCTATTGCGTGCCGCTCGCACCAGGCGCCGCTTTCCAGATCCCCGACCCCCAGCGCAAGCTGCCCGGCCAGCAGAACCAGACGGTCTACGTGGACGTCTACATCCCCAAGACCGCGAAGCCCGGCTCCTACAAGGGCGCGGTGAAAGTCGAGGCGGACGGGGCGGATGCGGTCAGCCCCCGCATCGAGCTCACCGTGTTCGACTTCGCACTGCCCGATACCCTGAGCTTCTGGCCCGAGCTCAACGCCTACCGCGTGCCCGGCAACGTGCAGGATTACTGGCGCCTGGCCCACAACCACCGCTGCGAGGCGAACTACTGGGTGAGCCGCCCCGGCCTCAAGGGCTCGGGGAAGGACATCCAGGTGGACTGGGGCCGCTACGACCAGCGGATGGGGCCACTGCTCAGCGGCGAAGCCTTCAAGGACTGCCGCCGCGCCGGCGTGCCCCCGCGAGTCATGTACCTCCCCTTCGAGGATAGCTGGCCCACCCCGCTCACGAAGCAGAACTACAAGTACCAGGGCCACTGGCCCGGCCGCGGCGAGGACAAGAAGTGGATCAACGAGCACTACATGAAAGCCCCCTACATCGGCGACGCCCTGAACCAGGACTACAAGGACGCCTTCCACGCCGTCGAGCGCCAGTTCATCGAGCACTTCCGCGAGAAGGGCTGGACCCACACCGAGATGCAGTGCTTCTTCGGCGGCAAGAACACCCACCGCATCGACTGGGGCGTGAACATGTGGTGGACCACCGATGAGCCCTACCACTGGGACGACTGGCTGGCGCTCCAGTTCTTCTGCCGCCACTGGGCCGAGGGCCGCGGCAAGGCCGGCAAGGAGCGGTGGGCCGCCCGCGGCGACATCTCGCGGCCTAACTGGCAGGGAACCGTGATGGACGGCGTGCTCGACTGCGTCTACATCGGCGGCTTCAACGACCCCAAGGCCTACCGCCGATGCCGCATCCTCCACCAGGACACCGCGCTCGACATCCGCACCTACGGCAGCACGAGCCGCGACGACGAGAGCAATACCCGCTCCGTGGTGATGCTCCTGAACATGTGGACCAACGGGGCCAACGCCCACCTGCCCTGGCAGACCCTCGCCGGCGAGGGCGCGCTCGACAACAACGACCGCGGCGCCGGCGGAGGCACGGCCATCATCGTGCCCGGCAAGCGGCTCGGCCAGCCCGTGCTCGCGGACATGCGGCTCAAGGCGCTGCGCGACGGCCAGCAGCTCATCGAGTACCTCACCGAGCTGGGCCGCCGCTACGGCCTGCGCCGCGAGCAGATCAAGGCCATGGTCCACGCCGCCGTCCAGATCGAGACCGGCCGCGTGGCCGGCGCCGGCGCGGACAACGCCGATGCACTCACCTTCAGCACCCTGAAGGCCTGGCAGCTTGCCGGCCTCCGCCGCAAGCTCGCGGAGCTGATCGTGAGGAAGCCATGACCATGCGACGCACCACCACAATCGCCGCGATCCTCTTCTGCGCGCGCCTCGTAGCGGGAGCAGAGCTCTTTATGGCCACCCCGACCGTGGAGAAGACGAAGGGCGGATTCGAGATCGCCTTCGCCCTCGCACGGGCCACCGACCTGACGGTGCGAATCCTCAATGCCAACGGTGCCACGGTCCGCCACCTGGCGTGCGGCATGGTCGGCCTCGAGAAAGCTGCAAAGCCCTTCCAGCCGCGAAGCCTCGCACAGCGCATCGCCTGGGACGGCAAGGACGACGCCGGCCAACCCGTGGACCCCGCCGACAGCCGGGCCTGGCTGGGCGCCGGCATGGGCGCCGCCTTCGACCGCTTCATCCTCGGTGAGCGCGATGGCATCGGCCTCGGGCCGAGGGACAAGCTCGAGACCGCCGTCGTCCCAGGCCTCGACGGTGAGCTCCTCGTCACCCAGAACTGGGGCGTGCACATGAACACCACCCGCGTGTTCAACAGCGAGGGGCGCTTCATCCGGTGCCTGTGGCCCTTCAGCCTCAATCACCCCAGGGAGACGGTCGAGCCGTTCCTCGCCGGCAAGGATGGCGTGGACGACTGGGATGGCCGCCGCGTGCCGCTGTGCGTCAACCACAACGCCTTCTACTACTTCGGCACGCGCTGCGTCTCCGCCGCCGTCACCACCGACGGCTTCTTCGTCGGCAGCCACGGCTACGTGATGGGCTACACCTCGCTTATTGCCACCACCCGTGAGGGCTTCCCCGTGCGCAAGGACTGGAAGCCCCCGTGGCACACCACCCGGGACTGGAACCGCAAGAAGTGGCAGGTGGCGGCGGGCCGCGACGGCGACTTCTTCCTGGCCGACGGCATCCACCACGTGGTGGCCCGCTTCCGGGCACGCGACTTCGCTCCCATCCCCTTCACGTGGTCGGGGACGCGCAAGCTCGCCCAGCCGAGGCCCTACATTGGGGAGGTCGACGACCCCGGCTACGACAAGGGCCGCTTCCAAGGCCCCCTCGGCGTCGCCATCGACGGGAAGGGCAACCTGCTCGTCACAGACCGCGACGCCGTGAAGGTCTACGAGCCGACCGGCCGCTTCATCGAGAGACGGGAGAAGCCCGACAAGCCGGCCGCCCGAGTGCCCGAGGCCATCGCCGCCGCGACCCGGAACCCGCGCGCCCTCACGTTCCCCCACTTCCTCCGCATCGACGCCGCAGGCCGCCTCTACCTCAACAACTACGCCCGCGACAAGCCCTTCGTCGTCAGCGACACCGAGGGCAAGGCCTTCACGACGCGCAAGCTCCCCTGGGGCCACACCCCCGCGCAGGGCTACACCGCCGTGGACGCCGAGGACAACTGGTATATCAGCGTCCATCCCCACGACCGCGAGAAGCCCGACGAGGTGTGGAAGTTCTCCCCAGACGGCAAGCGCCTCAAGATCGGCGAGAAGGATGCGCTCCCCATCGACTACGGCCCGCGCGCCGAAATCAAGGGGCTCTTCGTGACGCGCACGGGCGACATCCACGTGGTCGCCGCGGTGAGCAAGTGGCGGACCCCCGAGCCCTTCAAGAAGCTCTACGGCAGGATGGACCTCCAGGGCGACGAATACAACCTCACCCGCGTGGACGTCCTTGGCCCCGACGGAAAGCTCAAGCACAAGGGCCTCGTGCGCAGCCAGGGGATCAACGACGTGGCGGTGGACCGCGAGGGGAACGTCTACGTGCTCGAGTCGACCATGTGGCACGGCGCCCACATGATGAAGATCGCCCAGATCGACTACCACAAGAAGTGGCCGAAGGTCTTCCCCCACCTGAGCCCCGAGCAGCAGAAGACGGGCAAGGACCAGGCGAGCCGCCGCTTCAGCCTCATGTCGCGCGTGCTGAAGTTCGCACCCACGGGTGGCGTGCTCGACGGCCAGGGCGGCCCCGCGCAGCTCTGGGGCCACGCCGGCGTCTCAGGCCTCTCACCCTGGAACTGCGGCGCCGAGTGCCCCGCCGGCCAGATGTGCCTCGACCCCGACCAGCGCCTCTGGGTGCCCGACACGTTCCTCTACAACGTCAAGGCCCTCGACACGGCGGGCAACCCGATCCTGCGCGTCGGCACCTACGGCAACGAGGACTGCACGGGCGGCGGCAAGGACCGCGTGCTCGAGGGCACGCGCATCGTGGTCGACCCCGAGATTCCGCTCGCCCGCCCCTCGGGCATGGCCGTCCACGGCGACCACCTCTTCATCTCGGATATGTACGCCCACCGCGTGGTGCGCTGTCGACTGACATATAGGGATGTGAGACAAGCCCCCATTCCGCGGTAGGGCCTTCGTCCCAGTCTGGTGCGCGTCCCGCAAGCAGGTCGTAGCGAGGGAGACTGCGGCTGGAGTCATCGAGAGGGCGCGGCGGTCAGAAATCGGTCTTCCGCAGCGCCTCGAGCTGCGGCTGGAGCTGGCGGCTCACCTCGATCTCGGTGCCGGCGCGGATCATGTGCTTCAGCGGCTCGAGGTTCCTCACCCCCTTGCAGTGCTGGAGGTCGAGCCGCTCGAGCCGCGTGAGCGGCGCCAGCGGGGAGAGATCGGAGAAGCCGTCGCAGTAGCTCAGGTCGAGTTCGCGCAGCCACGTCATCTTGCCCAGGGTGGCGAGGCTGGTGACCCCCTCGCAACGCACGAGCGAGAGGCTGGTGAGCCGCTTGAGCTTGAGCAGCGGCCTGAGGTCCTTGATCCGAGCGCTGTAGCTCAGCGACAGCCACCGCAGGTTCGTCATGCCGGCGAGTGGCGAGAGGTCGGCCACGTCGGTTTGGGTGACCTCGAGCCCCTCCAGGCGGGTCAGGCGAGCCACGAGAGAGAGGTCGCCGAGGCCCCGCCACGACCTCATGCTCAGTCGCCGCAGCCGCGTCATGCCCGCAAGGGCCTGCGGGTTGCGCGGCTGTCCCGATCCTGCGCCGACTCGCAGGCTGATAAGGCGAGGCAGCCTGGCCACGGCGGCCAGGTCGCAGTTGTTCCCGCAGTCGTCGAGGGCAAGGGCTTCGAGCTGGGTGAGCTTCGCCAGGGTGGGCCACTTGACGCGGCGACTGCGGTAGATGGTGAGGTTCCTGAGCCCTCTCATGGCCGCCAACGGGCCGAGATCGGTGTAGTTGCCCAGGTCGCCGATCTTGAGCGACTCGACATCCGTCTGCGCGGCCAGAGCAGCGACGTCGAGCTTGTAGCAATAGAGCACGGCGAGGGCCAGGTCGCGCCCGGCGGGCAGGACCGGCAGCCGCGGGAGCCAGCCCTTGGCGGCCCTGACGACGATGGCGAACTCCCTTGCCCCGTCGGCAAGGAGCTTCTCGAGCGCCTTGGCGTCGGCGGGCGTCTCGACCAGGAGGGAGGCCAACTGCGGCTCCTTGCCGTCGACCGACACGAAGGCCCTCTCGCCGCGCTGCTGGAAGAGGAGCTTCCGCCCGCGCCAGTAGACGAGCTGGTACTTCCACAGGGCGCCCGGCTTGAGCCACTGGCCGGGCACGGCCAGCAGCATGCGGCCCTCCCCGGGCCGGCGGCCGAGCACCACGGAGGCTACCTGAAGCTCTGGCCGCTCGCCCGCGAACCCAGCACGCGCCGAGAGCAGGAGCGCCAGCACGCCGAGCCATCTCATCCCATGCCTTGCACAAGTCATCGTGGTCGAACCCTCCGCACAGGTTTCAGAAGTCAGTCTCCCGGATCGGGCGCAGCGCGGCCTCCTGCCGGGTGTCGGCCTTGATGGTCCCGCCCCGGCGCACCATGGCGCGCAGCGGTTCGTAGGATCGGATCGCGCGAGACCCGTAGATGCGCAGGCGCATCAGGCGGGGCAGCCTGGCGAGCGGCGACAGGTCGGTGACGCGCCGCATCATCAGGAGGTCGAGTTCCTCGAGGTTCTTGAGATTCACCAGCGGCGTCAGGTCGCTCACTCCGTCGCAGCGGCCGATATTGAGCACCCGGAGCTCGGTCAGGTTGGCCAGCGGGGACAGGTCGCGGACGCGCGTGACGGACCGCATCTCCAGGCGGGTCAGCAGGGTGAGCCTTGCGAGCGGCGCGAGGGTCGGCACACGTTCGCAGTAGTTGATGCGCAGTTCCCGGAGGCCCACCAGGCCGGCGAGCGCGGAGAGGTCGCCCAGGGTGTAGCCACAGTGGAGGTCGAGTTCCCTGAGTTCGGTGAGTTGCCGTAGCGGCGCCAGGTCGGTCGCGCGCCGGCAGTTCAGGATGCGCAGGCGCCTCAGACCGGCCGCCTTGGCTAGAGCCGAGAGGTCGGTCAGTCCTCCGCCCGCGGCCAGGCTCAACTCCTCGAGGCGCGGGAGTTCGGTGAGGAACGACAGGTTGCGGAGCTTCCCGGACCCGTGGATCCGCAGCATCCTGAGTTGTGTGAGGCTTGCCAGGGGCGAGAAGTCCTCGATGGCGTCGCAGTCGCCCAGGTCGAGCCACGTAAGGGCCTCCAGGTCGCGCAGGGGCGCAATGTCGGCCATCCGACTACACCTGTCCAGCTCGAGCGCCCGCAGCCGAGGCAGTTGCCACAACCGCGAGAGGTCTGCGACAGTCCGCCCTCCGCCGTTGTAGACGTAGCGCAGGCAGGCGACGTGGTCCAGGGGGGGAACCACGTCGAGGCGAGGCGACGAGAAGCGCAGGTTCCTGAGCGCAGGGAGATCGCGGAGGGCCGACAGGTCGGCCTTCTCGCCGAGACCCATGAGTTCCAGCGTGGCAAGGCGCTTGAGCGCGGCCAGGGGCCGCAGGTGGGAGAGGTTCTTGCATGAGGAGAGCGACAGAGACGTCAGGTTGGTCAGGCTGGCGAGGGGCCGCAGGTCGGCAACGTGCCCGCAATCCTGGATCGCCAACGCCTCGATGCCCGTCTGCCGGCCCACGGTCGACAGGTCGGTGAACCCCGAGCCCTGCACCACAAGTGCGAAGCCGCGGCCCGCGGGCAGCGGCGGCAGCTTGCGCACAGCATCGTGCCAGCACATCACCACGAGGTCGCGCGCACCGCCGGCGATGGCGTCGCGAAGGTGCGCGCTCGCTTTGGGCATGCCGAAGTCGATGCCCGCCAACCGCTCGGGGGCATCGTCGATGGACTCCGCGTAGCGCGCATCGCCGGCCCGCAAGAGGACTCGCCGTCCCGTGCGGTAGACATACCACATCCTCCGCTGTCCATCGCGCACCGACTCCCACTGACCTGGGACGACGGCCTGGGTGTAGCATTCGCCCCAGCGGACCCCGATGGGCACCTGCGTCACGGTGTGTCCGCGCTCGTCGGCCAACTCCGCACCAGCGGCCAGTGCCGCCGTGAGGCCGGCCACCATCGCCCAACACGTTCGGGCAATCCGCATCGCGCGCCTCCGATGTCTCGCATACGACGTATGCCTGGGAGTTCGGGGTACACCGCGTCCGATCCCTGGAGCCCCTACGCTGGTAGCAGGGCCCGGGCCCGCGAACTTCCGGTTGTGAGACTTGACCCGTGCCTCTTCAAGACCGCGCGATATCGGGTCCACTATACTCCGCGGAGCGGGGATGTCAAGAAGGCAGGAGCGATGCAGCGGCAGAGCGGTTGGGTTGGGCATCCGGCCCACAAGGTGACCATCACCCCGCAAACCGTGTGCATTCCTCTTGCCCCCGTCGCGCAGACGCCGGCTATGGCGCCGACGGCTTCTGGCGCTTGAGGATGACGAGGAACTGCGGGCGCTTGGTCTCGAACTCGGTGGGGCGCTCGTGCCTGGGCGTCGCCACGCACCACTTCAGGGTGTCGCTCTTCACCTCGCAGATGCCCAGGAAGATGCGGGTGCGCCCGCGCCGCGTGGTCTCCGTGCCGTCCATCTGCATGGGCTTGCCAGGCGCGATCTTGTAGGTCCCTTCGCTCATGGGCAGGCTCTGGCCATCCAGGCGCTTGGCGTCGATGTGGTCGCCCTTGATGGTGAGCTCGAGGTGGACCGGCCCCCGGTCGGGGTTCTCCCCCTTCCCCTCCACGGTGAAGCCGCGCCACACGCCATCCAGTTCCGGCACGTCGGCCTGAGGCTTTTCCGGGTCCTCGGCCCCGGCCGCCATGGCGCCCACGAGCGCGATGGCCAGCCACATCCACGGTACGACTGCCTGTCGACGCATCTCCATGCCTCCGAATGCAGGCGGGGGCAGATGACACCTGCGGCGTCCCCTGGCCGTCGGGCTCGCCGCGCCAACGACGCCAGTAAGCCGCGCGCCAAGCGACGTGTCAAGCTCCCAGGCGATCACCCGGCAGGCACGCCTGGCCTGAACGCGGCGTTCATAGTCTCACTGGCTCACGCCAGCAGCAGTAACATAATGCCCACGAGGGCGAGGCAGACGGCGGCGGTGATGAGGAAGCCGAGCCACGACTGCGTGGAGGGCTTGACGAGGAAGAGGCCGCCGGCGGTGCACAAGCGCTTCTCGGGCGGAACGGCCACGTCGAGCGGCTGGGAGAGCTTCGCCTCCTGCCCGATGGGCACGTAGATCTTACGGAAGAACTTCTCGATGACTTCGGCCCTCGGCGCGGGGCCGAGCAGGCTGCCGACCACGCCGAAGACCACGCCGGCGATCAGCGGCAGCCCCGTGGTGGCGGCCTGCGGCCAGTGGAGGATGTAGCGGGTCACGATGAACACCGATGCGGCCGCGATGGTGCTCGCGAATACCCCCGTGGTGTTCATCCGCCGCCACAGGATGCCGAGAACCACGGAGACGCCGACCGTTGCGGTGAGCTTGAAGTAGTCGAGAATCGTCCTCACCACGCTCCCGCGCATCGCGATGGCCACGGCCACCGAGGCGGCGATGATCACCACCCCCGCCACGCGGGTGACCTTCACGTAGTGGCCCTCATCCGCCTCGGGGCGGACGTAGGGGCGGTAGATGTTCTGGGAGAACAGGCCGGCGATGGTCACCTGAAGGGCGTCGCCGCTGGACATGGCGGCCGCCAGCACGCAGGCGAGCATCACGCCCTGGAGCACGGGCGGCAGCAGGCCGCGCACCGCGTCGCCAAACGCCGCGTCCGCGTGCACCGTGGTGCCCTGCCTGATCAGGAGCGCGAGCCAGCAGAGGGCCAGGATACACCAGCCCATCGTGCACACCCGCTTGATGACGTTGCCGTAGGTGAAGCCCACGCGGCCCTCCCACTCCGTGCGCCCCGCGGAGGTCACCGACATCAGGTGCGGCTGGGCCATCATCGAGAAGGGGGCGTTGATGCACAGCACGAGCACGGCGAGCAGGGAGAAGTACTTGGGGTCGAACAGGCTCAGGTAGGTCTCACCCGCGGCGGCGGCCGTAGCCACCGTCTCCTTGGCCGTCGCCCACCCCCCCACTTTGCTCAGCACGATGGGGATGGCGATGAACGAGAGGGCGATGATCATCAGCCCCTGAGCCATGTCCGTCTTGATCGCGGCGACAATTCCGCCCCAGTAGCTGTAGACAACGAAGACGGCGGTGGTGACGAAGAGGATGCCGAAGAACCAGCCCTCGGCCTCGCGCTGGGACGCCACGCCGCGAGCGGCCCAGGCCGGGCGGTCGGCTTCGGCGGGTGCCGCGGCGGCGTCGCCCGCGGCCTCGCTGTTGGCCACCTTCACTACGGTGGCCTTGCCCATCATGCCCTGGACGGTGCGGGTGGTGGCCAGGAGCACGCTGGCGGTGGCGATGGTCATCCCCACGGTGGCCACCACCACGTAGAGCACCGTCGCCGCCTTGCCGAAGCGCTCCTCGAAGTAGTCCGCCAGGGTCAGGCAGCGCATGCGGCGCACGATGGGCGCGATGAGCCAGTAGAAGGGCGTGCCGAACATCCACATCCAGGAGACCCAGATGCCCGAGGCGCCGCGCTCGATGGTCTTGCTCGTCACGCCCGCCACGTCGCCCGGGTGCGTGCCGGCGCCGAAGGCGTGCATCACCATGTACCACGTGCCGAACTGGCGGTTCCCGAGCAGGAACCCCTCGCGGTCGCGTATCGACCGCTTGCACCACCAGCCCAGGACGAGCATGGCGGCGAAGTAGACGGCCAGGACGAGCCAGATTGCGACGTGGAGCCCCAGGAACGCCATGTTGTCTCCTCGGAAAGCCTATGGGCTACTTCAGGCTCGCGCGCGGCGCGTGCGCCCAATCCGCAAACCGCGCGGCCACTTGCGCCTCCTTCTCGTCGCCGCGGTGGAAGTAGATGCGGTAGCGGAAGGTGAGGGTCTTGCCCGACTCCAGGGTGTAGTCGCCCCGCTCCTTCTTGCGGGTGAAGTGGGAGAGGCCGAAGCAGTTCGCCGTGAGCAGACCATAGGTGCGGGAGTGCCAGGTGGTCGGGTGGCGAAGGTTCCCGGGAGTGTCGAAGATGGCGTAGCCGTAGCGCGTGCCGCCCACCTCGCCCGAGGCGTCGACCCACGCGGATTTCTTCCCCCACGTGGCGCCACCGGTCTGGCCGCTGTCGTTCACGAGCCGGCCCTTGGCGCCCCGCTTGTCGTTGCGGAACTCCGGACGCATCCGCGTGGCACAGATGCCCCCCTCCTTGGTGTCGCCGAACTTCACCTCGCCATACTTTGCCTCGAAGACGATCTCGAGGTCGAGCAGGCGGACGTCGTCGGGCAGCGCGTAGACCCGCGCGGTGCGCGTCTCGGCCATCACGGGCTTCTTGTCCACCGTCGTCCAGTCGAGGCTCTCGCGGAACATGCCCATCACGGCGCCGCCGGCCACGGCGTCGAAGCTCTTGTGGACGATCCAGCCGGCCTTCGGGCTGATCGACCAGTTGTCCACCCCGTTCACGCTGCCGTAGGCCACGTAGATGCTGTTGTGGTGGGGGTGGTCCTTGGCCACGTTTGCCGGGATGTCGGTCGTAAGGGGGTAGGGGCGGGTCGTGGTCACCTGGTCGGGGCCGTAGACGGGGAAGAAGTAGGGGCGGCGGAGCTGCGGCCCGCAGGGCTTCTTCGGCACGAACACGTAGGTGGTGAACGGCTTGCCGCCGATGGTGATGTCCACCGCCTCGCCGCCGTGCTTGAGAGCCACGGCGTCGGGCTTGGCGGACGATGCGGCGCCCAACTCCACGGTGTAGGTCTTCGTGGCGCCGGCGGCCAGCTTGTCGAGCACCCACCAGAGCTTGCCCTCGGCCACCTGGCAGGGCACTTCCTTGCCGCCGTCGAGCAGCTTCGCCTTCGCCGTGCCGGCGGGCAGCTCGATGCTCATCGGCACCAGGACGCGTTCCTGGTCGCCAGCCTGGACGACGAGCGACTTCGTGGCAGCGGCGGCCGGGCAGGCCACTACGGCAGCAACCATGAGCAACAGCGCGACGCGCGACCAGCGGCTTCCCATCCTCGAACCTCCTGAATACGGGCTTCGGCGTGGCGGACGAATGGGGGTAGTCTGCGCGAAACCCCACGGGCTGTCAAGCACAGGTTGCGGGCCGCTGCCCCCGCGAGTATGCTGCTTGGCCGTTGGACACCACGTGACCCGCTTCATGGAGACGACCGATGAGCGATCCGTTCGAGCCGCTGCCGCGCGACGAAGTGGTCAAGGCCGTCGAGCGCCGCCGCCCCCGCCGCATCCCCCTCGTCATGGCCAAATGGTGGGGCGAGGGCCTGGGCGACCAGTACGGCGACCGCCTGCGCGAGTTCGACCGCTACCCCCACGACGCCGCCATGGTGATGTTCAACCCCCTCGACGTGAATGCTATGGGCCTCTCGTGGTACGGCCCCGAGGCACGCGAGAGCCGCGCCCACGACGCCGGCGACGGCGTGCTGGCCGACTGGGCGGACCTCGACGAGTTCGTCGCGAGGATGCCCGACCCCGCCGCCTCGCCCATCTTCGACGAGCTCCGCCCCCGCGTCGACCAAGCCCACGCCCAGGGGCGCTACCTGCTCTTCGGATTCTGGGGCCTCTACTTCGAGCGGCCCTGGGGCCTGCGCGGAATGGCCAACGTCATGATGGACTACCACCTCCACCCCCGCGAAATCCACCGCCTCCACGATGCCCTGTGCACCCTCTACGAGGGCTACATCGCACGGGCCGCCGACGAGTTCCACCCCGACGGCTTCTGGACCAGCGACGACCTGGGCAACCAGCGCCAGCTCATGATGCGGCCCGAGCACTTCCGCGAGTTCCTCAAGCCCTACTACGCCCGCGTCGGAACGGCCTGCCGAAACGCCCACATGCACTTCTGGCTCCATAGCTGCGGCAACAACACCGATGCCCTTCCCGACCTCGTGGATGCCGGCGTCGACGTGTTCCACCCCGTGCAGAAGCACACGATGGACGAGCAGGCCGTGGCCGCCGAGTTCGGTGACCGCTTGACCTTTCTCGTCGGCTTCGACGTCCAGCACATCCTCCAGGAGGGCACCGCCGACCAAGTGCGGGCCGAGGTCCGCTACCTGGTCGACACCTTCGACCGCCCCGAGGGCGGCATGTGCCTGGCCGCAGGGAACGGCATCGTGGGCGGCACGCCGTTCGCCAACATCGGTGCCTTCCTCGACGAGGCCATCCGCTACGGCGCCGACCACCGCGCGGCGATGAACGCCCGGTGAGCCGACCGGCACGCCCAGCCGCCCCCCGCGCCCGCCTTTGCTTGTCCCCGGAGCCCCGATCCAGTGGTGCCTCTGCGTGAGACCCGAGAAGCCCGGGGTCTGCTCCGCGTGATTCGCGGTTGATCCCTCTTTGCCTTCTCTGTGTCCTCCGTGCCTCCATGGTGAAGTCCCGATCCGAGATCGAGACCGAGGACGAGACCGAGATCGATGGGGGGCGTGAGATGACTCCCACCCGCGTCCATCGGCGTTCATCTGTGGTTCCATCGCGGCCGTCACTCATAGGTCGCCTTGGTCAGGAACCAGTTCTTCAGCGCCTCCTCCACCTCGAACCGCTGGACGAAGCCGGTGTTCCTTGCGCACGTGTGGCAGGAGTCCCAGCGCAGCCCTTCGAGCGGCCCCCTGTCGTGGTGTGGTGTGCGTCTCGGCGAACCGAGCCACGCGAGTACGATAGCCCCGCGGGCCACTCGGGCCAAAGGCTGCCCCGAGGCCACGGGTCTCCTTCTCCGCCGACGGGCCTTCCCTCCGCCGCTTGCACCGTCGTGCCTGCCGCAGTATGCTCAGCACTCACTACCGCCCCCTCGATGAAAGGAGAGTGGGCCATGTCGAGTCGTCGTCCCACGCTGCGGTGGGTTGTGGCCGTTGCCGCGCTGGCCGTGTCGGTGGGTGCCGCTCGCACGAGCACGGCAGGGGAGGGGACCGTGAAGGTCTTCATCCTGGCCGGGCAGTCGAACATGGAGGGCAAGGCCACCAACGACCTGTTCAACCACCAGGCCGAGGCCCCCGAGACCAAGACCTGTTCAAGCACTTGCGCAAGGACGGCAAGTGGATCGTCCGCGACGACGTGTTCATCAAGTACCAGGGCCGCAAGGGCGGGCTCACCATCGGCTACGGCAGCCCCGGCCGCACCGGGGTCGAGCTCGAGTTCGGCACCGTGATGGGCGATCACCTCGACGAGCCCGTGCTGCTCATCAAGACTGCCTGGGGCGGCCACTCGCTCTTCAAGCTCTTCCGCTCGCCATCCGCCGGCATGCCCAGCGACGAGAATCTCCAGAAGGAACTCGAGGGGGCACAGACGAGGGTCAAGCGCAACAACGAGAAGCGCAAGCGGAACGACCCCCTTCCGACGATGGACGACATCAAGAAGCCCTACGGCTCGTCCTACCGCAACATGATGGCCGAGGTCAAGGACGTCTTCGAGCGCTGCGGAGAGCTGTTCCCCGAGCTCAAGGGTAAGAAGCTCGAGCTGGCCGGCTTCGTGTGGTTCCAGGGCTTCAACGACATGTGGGGCTACGCTCCCGACGAGTATGCGTCGAACATGAAGCACTTCATCAACGACGTGCGAAAGGACCTGAACGCGCCGAAGCTGCTCTTCGTCATCGGCGCGCTGGGCCAGAACGGCTCGAAGCCGGCCAAGGGCGGCATGCTCAAGGTCCAGAACGCCCAGATGTCCATGAACGACGTCCCCGAGTTCGAGGGCTACGTCAAGGCCCTCCGCACGGACGTGCTGGCGGACAAGAACGCCGAGCGGCTGATCGTCGGCTGGCAGAAGCACTTCGAGGAGTGGAAGAAGGTCGGCTCGGACCGGCCCTACCACTACCTGGGCAGCGCCATCTGGTTCACCCGCATAGGCCGAGCCTTCGGCGAGGCGATGGTGGAGCTGTGCGGGAAGAAGTAGCGTGAGGCACCCCCAGGAGGCCGCGCGCGTCGAGACTGGCAGAGACCGGCGGCCCGCGGCTCCACAACTCACAGGGTGACCAGAATGACACGGAGAATGCTCCTGATGCTCACCTTCTCCGCCTGCGCCATGGGCGGTGCCGCAGGGATGGAGGCCATCAGCCCCGAGACGCTCGACCGCTGGTCGGCACCCTACCGCGGCTGGCACCACTGGCCCGACCACGTGGTCCCCGCAAGGCCGAAGGTCCCAGGCCACGAAGCCTTCGCCAACACTGACTGTCCGACCGTCTTCCAGATCCCCGGCTCCGCCACGTGGCACATGAGCTTCATCGCCTTCAACGGCAAGGGCTACAACACGTTCGTTGCCGAGAGCAACGACCTGGTCCACTGGACGAAGATGCGGCTGGCCATGGGCTTCGGCCCGGAGGGCCAGTTCGACCACGGCGGGTGCGTCCTCGGCGCCTACCTCTACGAATCCTACGACATCAAGGCCGCGCGGCTCCTCAAGAAGCGCGACGGCCGCTTCTGGTCGCTCTACGGCTGCTACCCCCGCCAGGGCGGCTACGAGCTGCGGCCCGGCTACGAGGGCGTCGCAGTCAGCGACGACGGCCTCACGTGGCGCCGCGCGAAGGACACCCCCATCCTATCCGTCCACGACCCCGACTGCGCCGACTGGGAGAAGAGCTGCACCTACCAGCCCTGGCTCGTCGAGCATCGTGGCCGCTTCTTCAACTTCTACAACGCGGCCCACGGCGGCATCGAGCAGACCGGCCTGGCCTTTTCCACCGACCTGCTCAACTGGATGCGCTACCCCGCCAACCCCGTCCTCCGCAACCGCAAGGGCGGCTACGACCAGAAGTTCTGCTCCGACCCCAAGGTGTTCCGCGACGGCGACCACTGGACGATGTTCTACTTCGGCGTCGGCCGTGGCGGCGCCCACATCATGATTGCCTTCTCGCGCGACCTCGTGCACTGGACGGCCCACCCCGAGCCGCTCTACAAAGCCGGCGGCAACCCCAGCGGCCTCGACAAGCAGTACGCCCACAAAATCTCCCTCGCCTGGAACCCCGCCAACGAGACCTTCTACATGCACTACTGCGCCTGCGGTTCCAAGGGGCGTGGCATCGGCCTCATCACCAGCGAGCCGCTCCCACGGCCCGAGCGTCAGCCATGAGAGTGACCACGCACAGAAGCCTTCTGGCCATTGCCTGCGCCGCGTGCACCCTCTCAGCCTGCGCCCGCCTTCCCAACGCGAGCCACAGGAAGGCGAAGCCCATGGTGTTCGCCGCCTACTACGTCTGGTACCGCACCGGCGACCACCCGCGCTCGCCCTGGTGGGGCTGGACCCGCAAGGAAGCGGAGGCCTCCCCTGAAGCCCAGAAGGCACGCCGCCCCGGCGAGCCGCCCCTCGCCTCCTGCGCCTATCCTCTCGCCGGCCTCTACGACAGCGCCGACCCCGAGGTGGCGGCCTGGCACGTCCAACTCGCCAAGGCAGCAGGCATCGACGCCTTCCTCGTGAGCTGGTGGGACACCCACATGGACCGCGACAAGGCGTTCGAGACGGGCGTCCTCGCCGCCGCGGAGAAGCACGGCTTCAAGGTCGCCCTCCTCGACGAACGCGCCCAGTACCACCGCGACCTCGACCAGTACAAGGCGATGGTCGTGCGTGCCCTCCGAAAGTATAGGGACAGCCCTGCCTACCTTCACATCGACGGCAAGCCAGTGCTCTATCTCTACCAAGTCGCCCGCGAGGCCTCGCTCACCCCGGCGAAGTTCGCCGAGCTCCGCCGCCACGTCGAAGCCGCCGTCGGCCCCGTCTACTGGATGGTCGACAAGATTGCCCACGACCACACCGCCCATCGGGCCGGCGACGCCGACCGCGTCAAGCGCATCCCCGCCGAATGGCTCACCGTCCCTGGCATCGACGCCTTCGGCTTCTACAGCACGTTCAGCAACTTCCGCGCCCACCGCTACGACGACCTGGCCGGCAAGTTCCGCTACATGACGAGCCAGGCCCATGCGGCCGGCAAGAAGATGCTCTTGCCCGTCCACCCAGGCCACGACAACTCGCGCTTCAACCCCAAGCCCTACGTGATGCCGAGGCGCGGCGGCCAGACCCTCCGCGACTACCTCCGCGCCGCCGAGGAGGCTGGCGCCGACTTCATCCTCGTCACGAGCTGGAACGAATGGCCCGAGACCACCATCGTCGAGCCCGCCAGCACCTGGATCGACCCCTACCTCTACCTGCGGACGCTCGCCGAGTGGAAGAGGATTCGCTTCCCGAGCCCGCCGAAGCCGCCGCAGCGCGCCACTGAGACCCCCTCGAGCAGCGAGTCAGACTAGGGCGGGGCATCTGAAGTATCGGGACGGCGAAGCGGCCGTCGGAGCAGCACGGCGGCGTTGGGCGGGACCTCGATCCTGGAGGCGTCCGATGTCGCCTCGGGCCACGAGCAGACTCGCAGCCAGTCTCCCGCCGGTACGACCAGGACGGCTCCTGCGGAAGACGGGTTGTAGGCCGCGAGGAACTGGCAGGCTGGCGTGGCTGCCCGAATCAGTACGAGACGCTTCTTCACGTCGAACGTCGCGTGTGAGAATCCCGGCTGGTCCAACGGCGACACTTCGGCCAGGCTGAAACGGCGATGCCCTGCTCGGAGTGTCGGCTGCGCGCCGACCGACGCCTCGCTCCCCTCCAGGCCCTTCGGTGGTGGGGCCTCTGCACCCTTTGCCTGGACAGCGCTGTCGATGTCCGTGAGCGAGAGCTGCCAGTCCCTGAGCGCCGAGGGATTGTCGGGCTTGGCCAGGCCGTAGCGAATGGCCCGTTCGGCACGCCGGTGAGCGAAGTTCGTCTGCCACAGGCGGAACCGCAGGCCGCCGCATTCCCACGTGTGCTCACCTGCCTGCCTGCCGTCGCCATCACCTGCGATGATGAAGCGGTACTGGTGACTCAGTTCCTTGACTGGGGCGTCTTTGGTGAGGACGCTGTCGATCGCGCCGACTACCCCCGCGTCCGTGAGCAGCCACACCTCTACGGCATTCCACGGTGCCGTCTCGTGGTCGGTCGCGGGCCAGCCCCGCCGGGCCGGATGGTAGCGTGTGCCGGCTGCGGCAGAGCGCTCGGCGATGGCCACCGAATGGTCGGCTCCGGCCGGCGGCAAGGTGCAGTAGTCCTTCTCGATCGTCCGCTTCGCCCGTTGCTCGACGGTGACGACGTGGGGCCGCGCCATATGCAGGGCGTCGAAGGCGCTGCGGGTGCCCCCGCGGCGCGCTGGGACGTCGCGCGTGAGGATGGCACCGGCGCGCGAGAACGTGCTCGAGCCTGCCGTGAACGAGGCCGACCAGCGGCCAAAGCGGAGCTTGAGCCCACGCATCGGCTCATCGCGGAAGATGAAGTGGTTGCGCACCGGCTTCTCGGCGATTCCAGCAAGTGCCAGTTGCTGATAGGCGTGGGCACCGAGCGTGAGGCTGTACCGATCGTGGCAGATATCATCCTTCCCCATGGCCCTGGCGATGGTGGCGTTCTCGCCGTCGCCTGTGACGGCCGCCACCATGGCCACATGGTGCGGCCAGAACGTCCGCCACTGGTCCTTGAACCACAGGTCGAACGCGCTGCTGTAGTGGTAGGGCGGCTCGAGCATGAGTGCGTAGTAGGGGACGCTCCTGCGGATAGCCCGCTCGGCGACGGGGCTGTGCGTGGCCCACCAGACCATATACAGCGCCTCGATATTGACGTTGTGGTAGTACATGGCCTCGCCCTCGAAGTGGCGGTCGCCGAGGCCGAACAGGCGCAGGCGGTAGGGGAACATGCCGTTGGGGGCCACATCGCGGTCGAGTATATCGACTATGCTCATCGCCATGCGCAGGTACTTCTCTTCGCGCGTCAGCAGCCAGCCGTGGATGTAGACCGCCATGGGATGCGTGCCCATATTGACGTAGTTCTGGGAGCGTTCGAGGATGCTGTTGAACGACTTCGGCGTCGTGTGGCGGCGCACGTTGTCGACGACGAGCTTCCTGTAGCGTTGGTATCTCTCGACGCCGATCGCCTGCTGCAAACGTGGTCGCGCCTCAATCTCCAGGAGCGGCAGCGAGTAGTCGTCGAAATGCCAGAACGGCAGGCGGTTGGGCTCCCACGCAGGGGGCGGCTTGCCCCCCTTTCTCTTGCGCGGCTCTGTCGGCGGCGTGCTCAGGCGTGCGAAAAGAGCGTCCAGCCACTCCCGCATCATTGCCGTCAGCCGTTCGTCGCCGCGGTACCTGCTGTCGCGCGACAGATAGCCCCAAACCGCCCAGTTCAAGAACTTGCCGCACTCCTGCCAGCTCTTCTGAGCGGCTGTCTTCTCGAGATTGCCGGCGAATGCCTTCTCGAGGAACGAGTGAGTCCATCTGGCACCGGCGTTGTCGAAGCCGTCGGGCGTCTTTGCGTCGTCGATGAAGTGGGTGTGCCACGGCTGCTGCGGCAGGGGCACACTGCGCCTGGGGAAGTTGTATTCCATCGGAGGCTCCGCGTCCTCGGCCATTACGGGACGCGGCGGCCAGGCGCCGAGGACCACCGTGGCTACGAATGTCAGCAGTGCAACCGTCGTTGCGGGTCCAGCCATTCTCTTCACGAACTCATCTCCCGGCATTCCGCGTCCGTTCCGCTGGCCGAGTGGAGCATAGGTGTGTCCTTTGCGGATGTCAAGACTCCTGAGGTCGAGCCGTTGAGCCTGGCTTCCGCGCGATGGACCGCTCGGGCGTGGCGGGCCTTACTTGCTCAGCGGGTGGGCTTGCCTCGGGTGATGCGGGCGAGGATCTGCTCGAGCTGGGCGGTGACCTCGGCGGGCTTGTCGCGGCGGAAGATGGTCATCGGGTCGGGGGCGATGACGTCGGCGACATACTTGCGGATGGCGGCTAGCTTCGCGTTGTCTACCTTGGGGGCGCTGCCGATCTCGACGAGGAGCTCGCTGTAGCGGAAGGTCTTGCTGAAGAGGCCGATGCGCTTCGTGGCCAGGCCGTCGCCCTTGGCGGCTGCGAGGGCCTGGTCGAGAAGCCGGCGGGCACGGCGGAAGAGGGCGACTTCATTCTCGGGGCAGATGAACTGGCGCTCCCAGCGGAAGAGCTTCTGCTCGATGCGGCGATTCATGACGTCGCAGTAGAGGCGTTCGAGGAGGGCGAAGTACTGGCGCATGGGCTCGGCGGCGGGGCCGAAGAGGTCGCCGCACAGACGGCGGAGCTCGGCGTCGAGGTCGGTGTGGGGGTCCCACCAGAGTCGTGCGAGGAGGTAGTATTTCGGGCCGTCGAGTCCCCAGTTGGGATAGGCTTCGGCGTAGGCGTAGCGGATGGGGGCGCCGAGCTTCTCGAAGGTCAGGAAGGTCTGCTGCACGTAGGCCATATAGAAGCGTGGGATGAGGAAGCCGTTGCCGTGGAACCAGTCGTGGTGGCCGATGGCGGTGGCGGCCTCGGCCCAGCGGCGGATGGTGCTGTCGGGGGCATCGAGGTCGGTGAAACGCTTGTCGATCACGATGTCGGACATCTTGAAGACGAGCCAGGCGATGATGTTTCTGTGGAGCTTGAAGGGCGGGGGCATGCGGACGTCGGAGTAGGCGAGGCCGACGATTTTCCTGTCGGGGTGGCGCGCCTCCAGGCGCTCGGCGACCTTGTTGAGCCAGGCCCAGTAGAGGTTGGAGAGGCCTTGGGTCT
>Ga0272442_10002255_pt1 | contig 28253 bp, 28 predicted proteins | sample SSMForm2O_FD_200262 | JGI IMG/M metagenome (GOLD analysis project Ga0272442, IMG submission 200262) | Marine sediment archaeal communities from Little Sippewissett salt marsh, Falmouth, MA, United States - SSM-Form-2O | ecosystem: Environmental > Aquatic > Marine > Wetlands > Sediment ...
GACGATTACGGCTCACGATCGGGCCCGCCAGACCCTCGTCTTCCGTAATCGTCGCCCGTCATCGTCGTCCGTTCCCCGTCTCATCCGTTTTCATCGAACTTTTGACAGAAGCCTGGAATTTGCCTGTCTAATAGGACGTCGCTGAAGGACGTATATAGCACATAGCCGGTGAATTGCAAGCACCGCAGCTGAGCCTTGCGACCCTCCAGATTTTGTCGGTTTTCTTTTGATGTCGGTCGTGCCCGTCACTAGAGTGCCGATAGGTGAGGCCGTGGATGCGGTGGGGGGGGCAGTCAAAGAGGGAGCCGTCCCCGGCGGGAGTCACGAGCCCGGAGAATACGATGAGGAGTCACGAACGGATGATGCAAAGAAGGAGCGTGTCATGAGGAAATCTGTCCTGGTAGTGCTGTCGGCGTGCCTGATGTTTGCCTGTGGCTGCACGGAGACCTTCACGAGCATGAAGGTCAAGAAAGACGGGTCCGGTACCATAACGCTGAAGGTGCATGTCTCGGACCAGGCGATGAAGCAAATCGCCGGCGCCATGACGGAGGCGGCTGCCGCCATGGCGGGAGCCATGGCCGAAGCGATGGCCGACGGGGTAGGAGAAGTCGCGGCGGAAGCCGACGCGAAAGCGGCTGCCGTGGACACCGAGAAGATCAAGGCCGACGTCAGGTCCGGGATGGCAGAAGTGTCGACCGTCAAGATGCCGTCGCTCTACGACGAACAGCGCCTGCGGCAGATGGCGAAGCTGTTCGGCCAGGGGGTAACGTTTGTTTCGGGCAAGGAGAGCAGCACGAAGGCCGGTTGGAAGGGGTTCGTGGCAAATTACGCGTTCGAGGACGTCAGCAAGGTCTCCCTGTGCCCCGACGTTGGTGAATTGATGATGACGATGCAGCAGGGCGGCGGCAAGCTGCCCGAGGCGGTTCCGGGCTACACGTTCGCGCTCGAGAAGGGCGACGCCGGCACGACTCTGAAGATCATGCCGCCCCCGGTCGAAGCCGAGGCAGAAGCGGAAGCGGTTGCCGCGGCGGGCAAGACCGACACGGGCACGTTCACGGAGGTGAACGAAGACGAGCTCGAAGCGGCGGGCGCCGAGATGGAGATGCAGATGGGTGCCGCGATGGAGCAGCAGATGATGAAGGCGATGAAGGGCAAGAAGGACAGCGTTCTTATCGTGGTTGACGGCGAGGTCACCGAGAGCAACGCAAAATACAGGCCGAAATCGACGCCCAACGTTATCCTGCTCTACCATATGGACTTCGACAAGGTCATGGCCAGCGAAGACGGCAAGAAGGCCATCACGGGCGGTGCCGAGATCATGGACATGGTCGCCAAGGGCGTGCCCGGCGTGATCGCCGAGGACCCTAAGAAGATTATCACGGTGAGTTTCGAGTAGGAGCGTGTCGCGTGACGGGTGTCAGGTTTCTTTCCTGGGCACGATCAGGCCCGTTCGTTCCTTGTAGTCGCTATACGCCTTGCCGTGGCGGGCGACCAGGTCTTGTTCTTCCACCCGGCAGAGGATGAGCCAGGCCGGTACGTGTATGAACGACAGAAGTAGCAGGAAGGGCGAGTTCAGCACGAACGAGAAGGCGAACCACATCAGCAGCGATCCCATTGACTGCGGATGCCGTATGCTGGTGTAGATTCCGCCGAAAAGCTTCTGGTCCTCGCACGGGGCCAGTGTTTCGCGGCCGGCGTCCCTGATTCCACGTATTATCAGGTAGAATGCCGGCAGCCCCAGCAGGAGAGCCAGCGCAAGCGTGGCTGCGTATGGGACCGGGAGTGTATCGGGCAGCGGGATGGGCAGGGGGTGGATGCGGTAGATGACGCATGCCATGGCCAGGATAATCATGAACACGACCGAGGCCAGGCGGCAGTGCGTGCACAGCCTGTATGCGCCGTTGCCGCGCTTCTGGGAAAGCGCCACGGGCCGCACGCTGAGCGCGTAGAAGAACAGCGTAAGTACGAGGGCTCCGATGAGCAGGGCCAGGTTCAACCACGCGATCATGAGAGGAGTGTCTCGCCTCGCGTGTTGCATGTCAAGGCCGCTCCGGCGGAGTGCCTATCGGCCGGGCAGCTTCTCGAAGTCCGGGATGCTGTCCGCGCCGGAGAAAACGCCGTCGTAGAAGAAGATCTTGATGCCCAGCTTCGGGTACATCATCTCCGTTTCTGTATGTGTCATGCCGTTGTCATCCTTGAACGTTTCAACGACCTTGGCGGGCGGTGCGGCGTAGCGGCGGATCCTTTTCAACGCGGAGCGGACCTTCTTGGTGTTGCGCTTGCTGCTGAGCAGCAGGATCACTGCCTGGTCCGCCTTTGTTGGTTGAAGTCCGTCCTCCGGCGTGGAGGCACATCCAAGGAGGGCCGCGAGCAGCAGCGCCGCGGCGGACCTGGTGAGTGAAGATGTCATCCGGGCCATAGTAAGGCAGCATTCGGCTCGAGCCAAGACATTAAGTAGAAAGATTGCGTCAGAAGATCAGGGATTCTCGATGTCTGTAGTGAAACAGGAGACAATTCGGCGCGACTCCTCGGCCAGGAGGAGGATGAGGACAAGGAACGGCAGCAGCAGCAGGCGTCCGGCGGACGTGCCCAGGTGGAACCCGAGGTCCCAGGTGGTCACAACGTAGGGCAGGAAAACCAGTCCATTGAGCACGAGGAATACAACCCATAGGTACCTGTAGCGACAGGCCCGGCGTTCGGCTGTTTCCCTGCCGCGCAGGTGTCGGAAGACAACGAGCAGGATGAGCACGGCCAGGAGAAGGTGGGCTCGCCTGTGCGCATAGTTCTCGGCGAAATACGCTAGAATTGGCAGGGCGCGGCCCGACAGGTTTGCGAAAAACGTATGTCCGTCCGCCAGCCGGGCCATGACCTGGTCCCTTTCCGCGATGCCGTGCACGCACCTGTAGACCGACCACGTCAGCCACGGCACGAAGCCGAGCACGAGCCCCAGCGCGATCGGTCCCGTTTTGCCGGCCAGGGCCGCAGCCAGGTCCTGCCTGCGGCCGCGCAGCAGCGGCCGGAAAACGTACCAGGCGGCGATCACTGACACCGCGAGGATCACGTAGACAGCCGACTCGTTCTTCATGTTCGCCGCGAACGCAAGCATCAGCGCCATGAATGCCGGGTTGCCGGCGCCGGGAATGCACCAGGCCGCCATGAACAGGAGCAACGGAGCGGCGTAGTGTGGGTCCGCGATGCCGCTGACGTAGGAATAGGTTTCCTGGTCGAACAGCACTATCAGCACCGGGACCCAGAACCACCAGCGGCCGCACCCGCGCCGCAGCACGAGTCGAAACAGGTCCAGGTATGCCGCGAAGTTGATCCAGAGGAACGCCTTGGCGGTGACGTCGTTCCAGTCCCCGACGATTATCGAGAGCCAGGCCGACTGCGCGGCCATGAAGAGGGGATAGTTGCGGTGCGACCAGGCGTTGACCGGGTCGGCGAAGAACGCCGACTTCACGCCGTCATCGAGAAATACAACCTTACCGTGGAAGAACCAGTAGGACCGCGCGTCCCATTCCCAGAGCGGGGTGTACTGCGTGACAAGCCACACGTCCGGGAACAGCACACCGGAGACCAGGAACGCGGCCAGCCCGGACAGGAGCAGGCCGCCGACGGTCCTCGGTTGCCGGACCAGGTAGATGCTTGCGGCGAGCAGGACGGTGACCGCGAGAGCCAGCTGCAGTGGCGCGAGCGGTATGGGTACAAAGGCGGTGACGAGCGTGAGCATGAGGATAACCAGCTGGCCCGCGAGGTAGCACGAGGCCCAGTTGTGGGTGAGTTCCTCCTTCGGAAGGCGGCAGAGGAACAGCATGCACCGGCCGGCGCCGATGCACAAAAGCGCGTAGAGCGCGACACCTGTCCACGCGGCGAGCGTCATGGCTCGGCCCTCCACACGCTGAGATACTGGTTCCGGAACACGAGCCGCGCTTCCGCGGCCTTGGGGAGGGGCCGGTCAGAAGGCGTAACGCAGAGCTCGTTGCCTTCCATTTCGTCGGTTCCCAGCGGCTTGACGGGGATGGGATACAGCATTTCGGCGACGCGCTCGTACAGCTCGCGATCATGCTGGTACGGCGCTCCCATCCGGACCGCGGGCGGATTCAGGTTCCTGATCCATTCCACGGCTTCCACGAGCCCCGGCTTGAAGTAGTCGGCGAACGACTGAATCCTGACGGCCGGCAGTACCTCGGCTACATCCACATACCGGGTCACGGTGCGTAGGGCGAGGATTGCCAGGAGAACGGCCATGGCCGCGTACCGTGTTGTCCTGGCGGGTTGTCCGGTGTTCATGTTCGCTTGGCTCCGTCGTTGGTCATGATGCGGTCCCAACGTTGCGTGGTCAACGATGAACGGCCTTGGAAGGCCGTTCTACGAGTGCGACGTGGGATGCGCGGCGTTGGAACACCGCGCTACGAGTGGGACGTGGGATGCGCGGCGTTGGAACACCGCGCTACGATTGGGACGCGGGATGCGCGGCGTTGGAACACCGCGCCACGAGTGGGACGGCGGGGAGCATAACAGTGTGGCTATCGGTGAATTGCTTTTGCGGGCGAATTGAGCTAATGTCGGTGCCTGCAGGGGAACCGTAATGGATGCAACACCCGCGAAGATCGACCTGAGCCTCGTTATTCCGCTGTACAACGAGTCGCCGCGCTTCGGGCTTATGGAGGCGGGGCTACGGCAGTTCGCGAGCTCGAACAAGCACTCCTACGAGATCATCCTGGTCAACGACGGCAGTACCGACGACACGGGCGCGAAGCTCGAGGACGCCGGGAGACGGCTGCTGGCCGTCGAGGGAAAGAAACCGGACGACGTTCGCGTGCTCGATCTCTCGGCGAACCGCGGCAAGGGCGGAGCGCTCCAGGCGGGGGTAGCCGAAGCGCGGGGCAACTGGATCCTGACACTCGACGCCGACATGGCTACCGGTCCCGCGGAGTTGATGGAGTGGGAGCAATACGACGACAGCCTTGACCTGTCGAGCGCGCCCGGGGAACCGTGCGTATACATGGGCTCGCGCGAGCATCCCGACGCACGGATAACGGACTTCTTCCATCGACGCATCATCGGACGGATGTTCAACGTGCTGGTGCAGTGGGTATCGGGCCTCGAGCACGACGACACGCAGTGCGGATTCAAGCTTTATTCGCGCGAGGCAGCGCTGTCGGTCTTCACGGGGCTGCAGGACACGGGTTGGGCGCATGATGTTGAAATCCTGCGGAGCCTGAAGCTCGAAGACATCCGGGTCAGGGAGATGCCGGTGCGCTGGCATGCGGTTGACAGCGGAACCATCAGGCCGTTCGTTGACGGACCGAGGATGCTGGGGGCCGTGCTGAAGACGTGCATTCGGCAGTGGGGTAGATCGCTGAAACGGCCGGGGATTGCCTGGGACATCGCCGCCTGGGCCGTGTCGGCGCTCGTTTTGCTTCGCGTGGTTCTGTGTTTCCAGGCCTACGGCATTTCGTGGGACGAGGAGTTCTTCCAGGTATACGGCGACCACGTATTGCGGTTTTTTGCCACGATGGGGGAAGATGACGGCGCGCTCACCTACAGCAATCTTCGGTTCTACGGCGGGCTGTTCGACGGGGCGGCGAACTGGATCGCGCACCGGCTTCCGTTGCCGATCTACGACTCACGGCATCTCATCATCGGCCTGGTTGGCGTCGTCGGATTAATCGGCGCCTGGCGGCTGGCACGGTTGCTCGGCGGCCCGCGGGCGGGGCTCCTCGGCCTGTGCCTGCTGGCGCTCGAGCCTTCGTTCGCCGGACACATGATCATCAACTCGAAGGACATTGCATTCGCCGCCGGCTACGCATGGAGCATCTACTACCTGGTCCGCAGTATCGGTCGTTTCCCCAACATACCGAACGGACTTGTGGCCAAGACCGGGCTCGCGATGGGACTGACGCTGGCCGTCCGTCCGGGCGGCGCGCTCCTGCCGGCCTATCTCATGCTGGCGGCCGTGCTCTACCGGTCGCGGCCGCAAGCGTTTTCCGGCCACGCGGCGGGACGCCCGAAGAGATGGCTCTGGCCGCTGGCCAAGTCGGTGCTGCGGATCTACATCATCGCTTACGTCATCATGCTTGCGTTCTGGCCGTGGGCGCTGGTGCATCCGCTGACGGGCGCCTTCCGTGCGCTGCGCGAGGTATCGAACTTCACCGGCTGGGCCGGGCCGGTGTTGTTGGGAGGCAAGGAGTACTTCAGCGAAAGCCTGCCGCTACGCTACCTGCCGCAGTACTTCATGGTGAAGCTGCCGGAAGTGGTTCTTGTGGGGCTCATTGCAGGTGTGGTATTGGTCTTGTGCGTACGAACAGAGGAACGGGTTCGCGGGGTTACGGCCTGTCGGCTGTTCTTCGTCTCGTTCGCGCTGTTGTTCCCGCTTGTCTACGCGATTGCAGCGAGGGTGGTCATCTACGATACGCATCGGCACTTCCTCTTCCTGGTGCCGCTCTTCTGCGTTCTTGCCGGGCTTGCCTACGAGTCACTCTGGCGGCGGGCGGTGAAGACGCATCGTGGACTGGCCGCGGGCCTGGCGGTGGCCGTGACGCTCCTGGTGGCGGACGTCGGGTTCAGCCTGGTACGGCTTTACCCGTACGAGTACGTTTACTACAACCGTCTCGCCGGGGGCGTAGCGGGCGCCGTGGAACGGTACGAGCTGGAGTATTGGGGGATATCGTACCGCGAGGCGGTACAGGCCCTCGTGTCGCACCTCGAACGGACGGAGCCGGAGAAGCTTGCGAAGGAAACGTACCGGGTCACGGTATTCGGGCCGCGCGAATCGGCCCGACCGTTCTTCCCGCGCAGCTTCCGGCTATCCACGAGTGTAAGGGAAAGCGATTTCTACATTTCGTTCACGCGTTTCCGCGGGCACAAGGTCGTGCGCGGCAAGGTGGTGGCAACGGTGGAGCGCGGTGGAGCGGTCCTGGCGGTGGTCATGGACCTGCGGGGCGTGCCGCCGCGGGAGCGGTTGCCGGACTGGTGGGACAAGCTGCCGAAGGAAGGTGCGGGCGCCGGCTTCACGACACCGGGTGAGTAGGGGGGAGAGTGTGTGGGTGTGTGGGTCGGTGGGTGAGTGTGATGTGAGTTGGGGACATGGGTGCTGATGTTGTATTCGTTTATCCGCCGTTCTCGGTCGAGGAGCGGTACGCGCGGAAGGTTGGGAAGCGCATAGGAGGCGATCTGCCGCCGCTCGGCGTGGCATCGCTGGCGGCCTTCATCCGGGAGAAGGGCTGGTCGGTGGACGTCATCGACTCGGTGGCCCTGGGCCTATCGAGCGACGGTGTAACCCGCAGGATCACGGAAGCGGGCGCGAAGGTGGTCGGTTTCACGGCGCTTACGGGAAACTTCCACAGGGCGGTCGAATGCGCCGAAGCACTGCGGAAGCGGTTGCCCGACCTGCTTACGATCGTCGGCGGCCACCATCCGACGATCATGCCCCGCGAGGTGCTGGACGAGAACGTACAGTTCGACATCGCCGTGTTGCGTGAGGGTGAGACCACGTTGCTCGAACTCCTTGAACGATACCGGGCCGCCGAGTTCCGCCGGGAGCCCTTCCTGCAGGACGCCGCCGGTCTGTCCCGGGTAAGGGGAATAGCCTACCGGGCCAACACCGAAGTTGCGGTTACCGAGCCGCGCGAGCTGATTGCCGATCTGGACGAACTGCCGTTTCCTGCCCGGGACCTGCTGCCGATGGACGCCTACATGCCGTTGCCGAACCAGTACCTGCGATTGCCCGTTATGCACATGGCCGCCATACGCGGCTGTCCGTACGCATGCACGTTCTGTTCGAACAACGCCGTGTTCGGCAGGAAGATCAGGGCGAGGTCGCCCGCGCGAACGGTGGACGAGATCGAGCACGTGATGAAGGAGTACGGTGCGCGCGAGATATCCTTCTGGGACGACACCATGACGGCAAACCGCCGCTGGATGGAAGAGTTCTGCGGTGAGATCGTGCGACGGCAGCTGGATATCACATGGACGGGCTACGCGCGTGTGAACACGGTGGACCTGCCGCTGCTGAAGCGAATGAAGGAGGCGGGCTGCTGGAACCTGTTCTACGGGTTCGAGGCCGGCGACCAGCGGCTGCTGGACAACATCGGCAAGGGAACCACGCTTGACGTTATCCGGGACGCCGCCCGATGGACACAGGAGGCTGGGATCGAGGTGCGCGGCTCGTTCATGCTCGCGCTCCCGGGCGAGACACCGGAGCTGGCGAGGAAGACGGTCGAGTTCGCTGTCGAGCTTGATTGTGACTACGCGCAGTTCTGCATTACAACGCCGTACCCGGGGACGCAGCTTTGGGCCGACGCCGAGAAACACGGCCGCTTGAGCAAGAACTTCCGCAACTATCACTGCTGGGCGCCTGTCTTCGTTCCGTGGGGCTACAGGGACGAGGCGGAGATCCAGGCGATGGAGCGTTACGCCGTGCGACGGTTCTATCTCAGGCCGCGATTCGTGTGGAAGTGCCTGCGGAAGATCCGCAGCCGGGACGACGTCATCCGCTACCTGAAGGGGCTGCGCGTTCTGCTCGGCTTTGTCTGAGGTAGTTGTTATACCACGCGATCGTTTCGCGGAGGCCGGCCTCGATCACGTAGCCGCCCTGCCAGTCGAGCAGGTTCCGGGCCTTGTCGCAGCAGAGGTACTGCCGGTCGATCTCGGCTTCCATTCTGCCTTTTCCGAGGACCTCCGGTTCGAGATCCGGCTTGTCGGAAAGCCCGATTATCGTTTTCACCAGGTCGAGTGCCGATATCGGCTTTTCCATGCCGAAGTTGAAGCCTTCGCCCCTGACCTCGGGCTTCTCGCAAACCGCTTCGGCAAGCGTGATGTAGGCATTGGCCGCGTCGGCGGCGTACATATAGTCTCTCAGCGGCGATCCGTCGCTGCGGATAACCGGGCGCTCGCCTTCGAAGACGCTGCGTATGGTCCCCGGCACGATCCTGGACCAGTGGAAATCGCCGCCGCCGTAGATGTTGGCGCAGCGCAGCACGGCCACGGGGAGCTGGAATGTGTGGAAGTATGCCTGGGCGATCAGGTCGGCGCAGGCCTTCGCGACGTCATACGGGGCGCGGCCGAGCAGAGGCTGCGTCTCCCTGTAGGGGATCTCCTGTTCGCCGTATGCCTTGTCGCTCGATGCGACAACGACGCTTTCGGTGAATTTGGAACGTCGCGCCGCCTCGAGAACGTTCCACGTGCCGCGCGTGTTGGTCTCGAACGTGACGAGCGGCGATGCGGTGCAGGTCCGTTCAACGGTCTGCGCGGCCAGATGGAAGCAGAACTGTATCTCGTACTGGGTGAACACGCGCTCCATGAGCAGCGGGTCGGTGATGGATCCACGGACGATGCATATCTTGTCGGCCAGGCCGTTCAGGACGAGGGCGGATTCCGGCTCGACGTCCTCGGTCAGCCCGACGACGCGCACACCCCTGTCCAGCAGTTGCGCGATGATCCAGGAGGCGACGAAGCCGTAGCACCCGGTGACGAGCGCGTTCTTGTCTTTAAGAATGTCACTTGCCATACACTTCTCCCGTTCCCGTGTAACGCATTATCTTCCCCGAAAGTACTCTCGATTTCCAGACAAACATGTTCCTCAGCATCTCGAGCACGGCGAGGATGTTTATATGCGACTTGCCCGTCTCGCGCTTCTTGAACAGGACCGGAACCTCGGCCATGCGGGCTCCCAGGGCCGCGGTTTTGAGCAGCACCTCGGAGTCGATGAACCAGTCGTATGAGACCGGGAGTATCTTCGCGTATAGATCCCTCTTCATTATCTTCGGGTTGCTCCCGATGTCGTTGATGCTGTTGCGGAACAGGACCCGGAAGAGGGTATTGAAGACCTTCGAGACCATTTTCCTGTGAAGGCCCACCTGCCGGACGGCCCTGCACCCCTGGCAGAAGTCGAGGCCGCGTTCCTTCATTGCCGAAAACACTTTCAGGACGTCTTCCGGGGATACCTGGCCGTCACCCGCCATGTAGGCCAGGTAGTCGCCCTGAGCGGCTTTGAGGCCGTTGATAACTCCGAATCCGTAGCCCTTGTTGACCTCTATCCCGATGATCCTGAGTTGCGGGTGTTGCGTCGCGAGTCCCTTGAGCAGTTCCTCCGTCCTGTCATGCGAGCCGTTCTGGATCGCGACTATCTCGAAGGCGAGCCCGTCGGCGGCGCAGGCGGCCAGGAGATCCGTGACAACTCCGACCACGCATTCCTCCTCGTTGTAGAAGGGCATGACGATCGACAGCTCTACCGGTGGTGTGTCAGCTCCCGCCATCTTTCTTGTCCGCACTGCGCAATCCCGTGCGCCAGGGGATGCAGTGGAGCGCGAAGTGTTTGAGAGCGCCGCTCTTGATGACGATCGCCTCGGGCCGCAGAACGGTCGCATACATTGTTATGAGCGAGATCACGTCGAGAAGCGACCGGTAGCCGGACAGCCCGGACACGTCGATGTAGACCTTGGTGAATTCCTTGTTGAAGGCCAGTGCGGCGCGGACGTCAAAGGCGTCCAGGACCTCGAACCGTATGCCGGGATGCTCCCTGCGCGCGCGTTCGATGCACTCGGGGCTGACGTCTGTCCCTATGACTTCCCTGCAGCACGGCGCGATCCTGGCCGTGGTGGTGCCCCATTCGCAGCCTATCTCGAGTACGACGTCGTTCTTGTTAACCCACTCGGAGATCGATTCGCGGTACTCCTTGACCCCGCGCGTGCCTATGAACATGGTCCTGAGCCTGAACTGTTTCTCGTTCGCCATTATTTCGCGGGCTCTCTCTCTGCGGCCTGCCGGGCTTTCTTCTCGATCGCCCTGATCCTGTTGGCGAGCTTGCGGTCGAGCTTGTTCAGTTCGTCAATCTCCGTCTGCAGCGCGCGGTAGTGCTTGTTGTCGGCGAGCAGCTTGCGCAATTCCGCGTCCCTGGTCTTGCGGGCCTGTTCGTGTGCCTTGCGCAGCTCAAGGATCTTCCCGGAGTTCTGGGCCTTCTTCACCTCTTCTCCGGCATCCGACAGGGCCTGCCTTGCCTTCACCACGTCCTTGCTCTCGCCACGTTCGATGGCGGCTCTCGCGTCCCTGGCCTTCTTGTCGGACGCCCGGATCGCCGTTTCGGTCTCCCGGCGGGTCTTCTCAAGCTCGGCCTGTTCCTCGATCAGCTTCCTGGCGCCGCGAAGCGACTTGGTTGCTTGCTCGAGCAGCTTGTCGCGGGCGGTACGCGCATCGGCGAGTTTCTTGTTGCGCGGATCGGCCGCGTTCGCGGCCTTCAGCGCCGCTTCGGCGTCGCGCCGTGCCTGGTAGGCATTCCGGTAGGTGTTGTCCTGCCTGATCTCCTTGTCGATCTCACGGACTTCGGCGCGTGCTTCGTCGTACGCCTCGCGCGCCTTTCTTTCCGCGCGGGTCGGGTCCTGCCGGATGTCATTCTCTATCTCGCGCCACTTCGCATTTGCCTTGACCACGGACCTGTCGCCGTCGACCTTGATTTTCAGGGGCGAATACGCGTCGTACAGCTGGTACTTGGCGATTCCGGCCTCAAAGCCGAGCCTGGCCAGGTCCGCGTTCAGTTCCGTACGGTCCTCGAGGAAAGGCTTCACGGCCTTGAGGTCCACGAGCTCCTCCTCGACGGCGGCATCGAGCTCCTTGCGCGCCTTTTCGAGCTCCTGCTTCGCCTCGACGATGTCGGGGTCGGAGTTGAGCTTCGCGACGTGCGCGGCCTTGGCACCGCTCCAGATGCCGCGGAGCCTGCCATAGTCCGGTGCGTTCGCCCTGGCGTGGAGCGCGCCAAGCTTCGAGCCGATCTCATGGAGTTCGGCGAGGACTTTCAGCATGTCCTTCGAGACCTTCTTGCCGTCGGCCAGGAGCTTCTGCAGCTCGTCCCTCTTCTTCCAGAGCTCTTCGCGTTTCGCCATGAGGCCCGGCGCTTTCGACTTCATGTAAGCGATCTCGGCGCCCTCCGCAGCGGCCCAGGTCTCCTTGCGCTTTTCGTGGAGTTCCTTCAGTTCCTTCGAATCTGTTTCCTTGTCGTACTTTTTCTGGGCGGCTTCGAGTTTCCTGGCCGCCTTCTTGACGGCGCGGGGCCCGTCCTCGCGGAGAACGGCGCGGTGGGCATCGAGCAGGGAATCGATGACCCGGACCCTGGCCTTTATCTCGGCGCTTTCCTCTTCGATCTTCTTCAGCTCCTTGAGTAACGGCCCGGCGTCGCGCAGGTCCTCGTAGGCCTCGATCCGGGCCTCGTTGTACTTCTTCCGAGCTTCCCGCGCCGCGGCGCGTCTCTTGTCGTCCCGCTCCGCTTCGCGAAGCTCGTTGCGCGCTTCCCGCTCGGTCTCGCGCGCCTTCCTGAGTTTCCGGTTATCCATGATCTTGCGCAGGCGTTCGTTCTCATCGCCGCGGGCATCCGCCAGCTTCTCACGTGCCTTGATCACGTCCTTTGCCGGGTTTTCCGCGAGATCCTTCTCGATTTCGCGCACGGCCCTGGCGGTGGCCCGGACCAGTTTGTTCTCGAGTGCCTCCGTGCGCAGGGGGGAACCATTGGCGTGGAGCCGGCGCTGGAGCAGGCCGGCCTCGAATTGGTGCCGGTGACGTTTGGCGATGAGGTCGGACTTCTCCTCGTTTGCGGCTTTAATGTCCTCACTCTTGCCGGCCTCTTCGGCAACGACATTCTTCAGCCTGGCGGCAGCTTCAGCTTCGGCCTCGCGCGCCTTCTTCAGAGCGCGGTTGGAGGCCATTTCCTCGTCGTACGCCTTCTTCGTGTCGGCGACGGCCTGGTGAGCCTTGGCCATGGGCTTGGACCGGTTGATCTCGGCGGAGAGCTTGCGTTGTTCGGCTTGCAACTCCTTGCGTTTCGGGCCTATTTCTGCGCGTTGCTTCTTCAGTTCTTCGAGGGATTCCTCGGCCAGAACACTTCCCGCGAGAGCGCAGGCGAGAACGATGGCGATAGCGGAGCGGATACGATGCATAGCGTCACTCCTTCATGTTAAGGCCCAGGGTATGGTCAGAACGAAAAAGGATAGCAGCAGGCGCGGCCCCGAGGCAAGACGCCTTATCTTTTTTCCTTCCAATTCAGGGCTTTTCGGGTTTTGCTGTTGGGAGTTCAATGGCTTTGCTGGGTAACAAGAATGAGGAGCCCCCGACCGGGACACGGCCGGGCGCCGACGCGCTGCTGATCGGGGGGCAGCAATATACGAACTCGGCCGCGAAGTTCTGGGCAAGCCTGATCGACGAGATAGGCGACAGCTTCCCACAGTGTTCGCTGGCGGAGCTCAGTGCGCCGGTACCGGGCATGTTGAACAGGGATCATCTCTTCCCCGAGACAACGTTCAAGAACGACCTGAGCCGGCTCCTGACTGCTGATTTCGAGACCGAGATGCAGAACGCGCTGGCGGAGATGGCGCTGCTCGGTCCGCCGTCCTCAATTCGGGTGAGGCTGCTGCAGGACGAAGAGGAGCTGTTCGCCGGCGAGATTCCGGCCGACTGTGCCGACGCGGATATTCTTCCTTTCTTTGTGACGTGGCTCCTGGAATGGGCCGAGATCCCGGAATCCGAATGGAACGAGGACGAAGTGACGGGGCGGGTCGCGGCGAAGGACACGAGAAGATCGGTGGACTATTCGATCCCGTTCACGCTCACGAACCGGCACCTCAGCGAAGGCCTGTGGCAGCGGACCATCAAGTGGGGGATGAGGGAGTAGGGATGGTTAATGGCTGATGGCGGGACCGACTCCCTGTCGATTTTCTCCTTCAGTGCACGCGGTTCTTCGTCTCCGGGCGCCAGGGCGGCTGCGTGGTCCGCGTCTTCGAACGCGCCCTTGATATCACCCAGCGCGAACCTGGCCCTGGCCCGCGTCAGGCGCGCGCGGTAGTGATCCGGGTTCTGCAGCAGCACGTGGTCGGCGTCCGCAAGAGCCGCGCGTGCATCGCCGAGCCGGAGATGCGCGATCGCACGGTTACTGCGGAACAGTAGGAGCATGCGCGGGTCCCGGCCCAGCTCGATGGCGGCGGTGTAGTCGGCGAGGGCGCCCTGGCAGTTGCCGAGTGCCTGTCTTACCAGCCCCCTGTTGTTGTGCGCGAGTGCGTTCCGCGGCCGGAGCTCTACGGCGCGGGTATAGTCGGCCTCGGCCCCCTGCAGGTCTCCCGACCGGTGCCGCGCATAGCCGCGATTGATATAGGACCGCGCATAGGACGGTGAAATGGCGGCTGCGCGGTCAAAGTCGGCAATTGCGGCCGCGTAGTTGCCCGCGGCGCTGCCGGCGCAGCCGCGCATGTTGAGTGCGAAAGCGGAATCCGGGTAATGCGCGAGCACGTCGGTCCAGACCGTTGTGCTGCTCTTCCATGTCGTGCACTGGCTGAAAGAGAGGATCGCGAGAAGAACGCCGAGCGCTGCGAGGACGGCTCGTCCGCCCCAGCGGAGGGGCGCGCGGCGCGGCTGGGACCATCCGAAAGCCAAGGCGACCACGAAGAAGATGCCCGCGGAGCTGAGGTAGTTGTAGCGATCGGCGATGATAAAATTGGCGACGGGCAGGAGCTGGAGCACGAGCACGATGTTGGCGGCGAAGAAAAGGCCGCCGAACGCCACGGGCCGCAGCTTCCGGGAGCAGTAGATGAGCGCCGCGGCGAGGAGAGCGACTGCCAGCACGTATCCGGGCGATCCGGCGTCGGCCGCCGGGTAGGGGTGGAACGCGGTGACCTTGTGCGGCAGTGCCAGGTTGCGAAGGTAGAGGACGAAGGCGCGGCAGGCGAGTCCCGTGCGTGTCGCCGACATCCCCAGGTGCTCGGATGGAGGCATGTACCCGCTGCTTTGTTGCGCGAGGACGGAGATGATGCCGAACAGTCCCGACATGGCAAGGAACGGTATCTTTTCGAGAATGGTGCGCGGCGCGCGCAGCCGCCGGCCCAGCAGGAAATCGATTGCCAGGAGCGAAAGGGGGAGTGACGCGGCCATTCCTTTCGAGAGCACGGAGAGCAGCCCCAGCAGGAGAGCGGCGGCATAGTCCCGGACGCGCCTCGATCGCAGGTAGCGGAGATAGAGGAGCAGGGAGAGGAGGTAGAAGAGCGAATAGAGCACATCCTTCCGGGATGTCACCCACGCCACGGCCTCGACGTGGACGGGATGGATACCGAAGAGGAGCGCGGTGACGAGTCCGACGGTGCGGGGCCGGGACCCGACGGCCTGGAGTTGAACGCTTTCACGTTCCGCCCCAGACTCTGTTCGCGGGGAAAGCAGACGTGAGACGAAGAAGAAGATGAGCGCTGTGTTCGCAAGGTGGAGCATGACGTTCGTGAAATGGTATGGCCACGGATTGAACTCGCAGAAATGGTAGGTCAGGCCGAGCGACAGCATGCTGAGCGGGTGGTAGCCCTCGAAGTACCCGGCGAATATGCGTTTGACGTTCGTCCAGGAGAGCGGAGCGATACTCGTGATGTAGGTGTAGTCGTCGAGATTTACGAAGCCGTTCTGGAAAGCGGGCAGGTAGACCGCAAGCGTGATCAGGAGAACGGCGAAGATCAGCCAGAAGGTGGGCAGCCGGGGGCCGGCAGCTGGAACCCTGTCTTGCATTGGCTCACCATGTTTCGGGGAGCGAGAATCGCCGGATGAATCCGGCCCTGATACTCCAGTCTTCGCTCAGATCCCTGTAACCGAAGCTACAGCCGAAGTGCCAGGCCCACGGTCCGTCGGACGAGTACTGCAGCCCCAGGCGGATTGCGCCGCGCTTGTTGATGGCCTCGCCGCTGAGGCCCTCTATCGATGCAAGCGCGTGCAGGCCGTTTACGACAGGCGCTCTCGCGCCGAAGCCGTACCGCAGCAGGTCGTCTTGTCCGGAGTGATTGTATATGGGGTCGGCGAGGATGTCCAACCCGAGATTGAGATAGAACGTACAGTCCCCGCACTCGTAGGAGGATACCACCATTGCCATGAAGTCGGTCTGGTCAGTGCCCAGGTCGCGTGAGTCGTCGGCATTCGGGAGCTTGGTGGCGAACACCATGGCCAACGGCGGGTAGGGGTCGTCTTTCTTGAGCAGCCGTATCTTTGCTCCGAGGGTAAGATCGCCGATTCCCTGCTCGGCACCGTTCCCGTTCTGGGTTACGGACAGGTAGTTCAGGTGCGTTTGCAGCTCGGCGCGCTCGCCCAGGCCCAGGTTCACACGGACGGACGGCATTTCGATGAACGTGCGGTCGGTATCCCAGCGCTGGAACGGATAGAAGTAGCCGCTGACGTAGGACAACGTAACTTCCACGTCTCCTTGGTCGGCCGGGACCAGGTCGGGTGCCTGGATTCCGAGTGGCGCCAGGTTCCGTGGGTTCTCCGCGCCCGGGCAGACCGTGCCCACGAGACACAGCAGACACGCGCAGAACATGGATTTTGGCGAGAACATGGGCGCGCACTTTAATGGGGCGGAGGGCGAAGTGTCAAGTGTGATGTGTGGGCGGAGGCGCTTGCAGCGCCGATTCGGGATGCAGGATACAAGATGCAGGAACCATGACTTGGGAGCGGGAGGGGATGGGAGACGGTTGACGTGAACGGGGGAGGATGATAATAATGGGGAGCACCGCGGGGTGAAGCCAACAGAAGGGAGCCCGGAATGAAGAAGTTGCTCGCGATCGTTGCCGTGCTGATATGCCTGTGTCTTGGAACCGCGCTGTCCGATGGGCCGTCGCTAAAAGTCTGCCTCGACTTGAAGGGGGAGACCTTGGTCAGGACGAGCGACATCAAGCGCCTCGTGCTGGTGAACGCAGGGGAGAAGAAGATCGAAGTGCCCACTGCGAACATGGTTGCGACCGTAAGGGAGACGGGCGACTCGGCCACGTTGACGCTCTCTTTCTGGCGTCCGGCCATGTACAAGTGAAGGGGAAGAAGTAGGGGAGTATTGCGTGTCTCGGGATCAGGCGGCCGCGCTGGTTTGTTGCGACGGTGTTTCTCTGGTTGTTCCTGGTGCCGCCGGGCGATATCGCTAACGTTGGCCTGGGACAAGGTTGTGGCCCCGGAGAGTCCCGGACCCCGTGTCTGAAGCGAAACCGAGTGCGGAACCAAATGCGGATTGACTTGTTCCTTCCTTTCTCTTACACTTCCGAAGTCATACGGGGAACCCGATACGCATCCCGAAAGGGAGAAAGGCCGGTAGCATGCTAAGAGATGAGATGCCCGATGCGCTGTCCGGTAGGGCGAAGGAGTTGTTCCAGGAGTTCAACCGTTCCTACCTCATTTTCCTCGCGATAATCCTGGTTTGCCTCGTCTGTGACCGGAACTTTGACGGGGTAGATATTCCCTCGCCGTTCTGGGCCTTTGCCGCGGTGATGGGTCTTACGGGCCTGTCGATATCGGCCCGGCGGTGCATAAATTCGCTCCTCGCGGATCAGGCGAAGCGGACGTCGTCGGAGAAACCGGCGGAAGCCTGATTCCCGCGCCGGAGAGGCGGCAATGTGCACCTATCCAGGCGGGGAATGCTCGCGTGAGAACGAGAAAGCTGCGGATGCAGCAGTCCAGGTATGGCGGGCGAGCCGCGTTTCCGGGATCTGAGACAGCCCCTCAAGTCAGTGCCATTCGGGACTGACCCTCTTCAGTTCACGCGTTGCATGAACTCCTTCTCGCTGAAGTAGAGATCGACCTTCGTGTTGTCCCTTGGGGTGGGCGGGGTTGCCGGGAACCCGAGCCACACTGTCTTTCCATCGTGCGCGAACCAGGCACTGAACCCGTACAGCTTGTTCAGCAGGTTGAGCCCGTCCATGATGGACATCTTCTGGATTCTCTCGACGAAAGCCTCGTTGAACTCGGACGACATCAGCAGCAGGATCTTCTGCTGGTCGTAGGCGCGGACGGCCTTATTGGCCTTGTGGGGCACCGAGATTACAAGGGTGCAATCGAGCGAGCGCAGCTGCGCATACAGCATTTCCACGAGCTGGTTGGCGGCCAGTGCCCGCCCCTTGTCGCTCCGCAGCTTGCGTTCCCCGAATAGGGGGGTTCTCGCGAACAGCTCCTTGACGGCGGCGACCTTGGCCGCGGCTTTCTCGGCCGCGGCCTTTTCGGCGGCAGCCTGCTCGGCAGCGATACGTTCCACGGCGATGGCGTCGCCTTCCTTGCGCCCGCGCTCCACGGCCTCCTCGATTCTCTTGTCCACGAGCTTCCTTTCCTCGGCGATGCCGGCTTCCGCGGCCCGTTTACCGGCGGCCCACGCGTTCCTGGCCGCGATCCGCTCGCCCCGGACTTTTTCTTCCATGGTGAACATGGGCTCGTTCTCGCCGGGCGGGCCAGTGGTAATGCAGCCCGAAAGGCACAGGGCTCCGAGCAGGGCGATGAACAGCGAAGTCACCGAACGGGCGGCAAAGCCGTCGCGCGGAGTTGTCATGCCTGGAAAGTCCATGAAGCCGTACTTATAGGTCATTCCTATCCAAAATGCAACACCGTAGGGCCGCTGCCGGGCTATCAGGCGTCCGTGATTCTCGGTCTATGGCGGCCGCTTTTGGCTTGAAATGAGGGGGGGGTGCAGGCACAATTGGCGGGAGATTTCTGTGCGGGGCTGCAGGAGGGCAGGAGAAAGGCGGGGGGGATGTCGATACGCGTTGTCAAGGGCCAGAGTGTGAAGAGGCGGCCCGGGGGGCGGCGTACGCGCGGGGCCAGCCATAATCCGCGGCTCCCCTCGAGCAGGCGTTCGGCCGGACGAACCAGTGGCGCCAGGAGATCCTCCGCGCGGCGCCCTGATTCGGGGAGGCGCGGCGGGGAAGACGATGGCGGCCGGCGGCAAGAACAGAAGCGGAAGCCGGATAGCGGCGCCAAGCTGAAGATAATCATAGGAGTTGTGATAGGCATGGTGATCCTGGTCGTGATCATTGCCGCTTCCAGCGGCAGTGGCGGATCGAGATACGGCCGTGGGGGACGGTACGCCCGGCGCTCGAGCAGGTACGCCCAGCCCCCGCCGATTCGCAGGGACCAGTCATTCCGTGACTACATGAACGAGCACGGGGTCACCGAGGAACTCAAGAAGCGCAAGGCACGAATCGAGGCATACAAGCGCGGGCGACTACGCCGCGGCTACAAGTAGACCCGCCACGGGGTCCATGGGGATTACGACGATCAGCAGCTGGAATGGCGAGGGACGAGACTGTCCCGCATGACAGGCAAAGAGGCGGAGCAGGGATGGGCGACAGGATCCTGATAGTGGATGACGAGGCGCAGGTGGCCAACATCACCAAGACCGTTCTCCTCGCCGAGTTCGCTCCGAACGACATCGTGGTCTGCAGTCAGTCGGAAGAAGCCATACAGATCCTGAGGAACGAGGAGATCGCGGTGCTGCTCTGTGACATGCAGATGCCCGTCTACGACGGAACCGTGGTGGTTTCCGAGGCCTACAAGTCCAACCACAACATCGTTTCCATCATCGTCACCGCGCGGGCAACCAAGGAAAGCATGATAAAGGCGCTGAACGAGGGGCATATATGGAGGTGCCTCGAGAAGCCGTGGGACGCGCAACAGATGTGCGACACGGTCAAGACGGCGCTGGAGCAGTACCGGAAGAACGTGGCGCTTGATGCCGCGGCGGCGTGCGCCGTGGATCCCGCAGGGCCGGCGGAGGCGCCCGAGCCGGCGGTCGCCCGGGGCGGGGCCGGCAAGCTGGTTATCCAGAAAGGCAGGGTGCGGCCGCGGATGAGGGCGGCCGGGAGAAGGCCCGGATCCCGCATGTCGCGGGCCAGCAGGGGCAGGGCCGGCGGCTCGCGCCCGAGCGTTATCCCGCGCGTGAACGTTAAGAAGCCCGTGAATGTGAAGAAGAAGAAAATCGTTCGGAAGACGCCCGCGCCGGGGCGCAAGACGGTGCAGAAACCGGAGGACCTGCAGTTGGTGGATGACAGGTACCGGAACCTGTCTGTGATAAAGAAGGGCGGATCCGGCGTGATCTACAGGGCCGACGACAGCCTGCTCGGGATGCCTGTCGCGATAAAGGTGCTGGCCGAGAACATCGCACAGGACAAGAAGTCGATGAGTGAGCTGTTCGAGGAAGCCCGGATTGCCATGCAGCTTTCGCACAAACACATCGTCCGGCTGCATAACATCCAGGAGACGAACGGGCTCTACTATCTCGTGATGGAGTACATTGACGGTAGCACGTTCACGCAGATACTGGCCAGCCGGGGCGCCTTGGCCCCGGAGATGGTGATCCAGATGACGGATATCTTCGAAGATGCGCTGGGATACGCGCACCGCCGCGGCGTTTATCACCGCGACCTGAAACCTGGTAACGTGATGCTCAGCGCGGACGGCATACTGAAGATAATCGACTTCGGACTGGCCTGCCTGGGCGATCTGAAGCGCGATGACGAGATTCGCGGCACCCCGTACTACATGAGCCCGGAGGAGATCGAGGGTACTGCCATCGACCAGAGGTCCGATATCTACTCACTCAGCATAATGATGCACGAATTCCTTACCGGCGAGTTGCCTCGTCACGCCGGTGACACGGAGCCGGAAACGATACTGGACTACCGTCCGCTTGTATACTCGGAGCTGCCGGAATACGTGCAACACGTTCTGCAGAAAGGGTTTGCGCGGAGTCAGGCTGAGCGCTGGGACGATGTCGAGAGCTTCTCCAACAGTTTCCGCATAGCGCTGCGCGAAAGCTACGACGTGGTGTGAGCGCGGTTTTCGCTAATAATCAGGGTTAGATTCCCGCCTGGCTTGGAAATTACTTCTTAAAGGGGGACGGATGCGGGCGTTTCTGGATTTTCTCGAAGACATCTGGGACTGGATCATTGACCACGTCAAGTTGGTCGGGGCCGTTGCCGGTGGCCTGGTCGTGATCGTCATACTTGTTGCCATAGCCATGCGCGGCTGCGGTCCGAGCGAAGAGGGCGAGCAGGAGGTGGGCCGGACCGAGGAGGAGATGAGCAAGGATATCACGCTCGATCTCGGCGGCGGGGTCAAGATGGACTTCGTGTGGATAACGCCTCTCGACGGGTGGATGGGAAAGTATGAGGTCTCGAATGCGCAATTCCGGCGTTTCCGGCCCGAACACGACAGCAAGAAATACAACGACTACGATCTGAACACCGACAGCCAGCCGGCCGTATTCGTCAGCTACAAGGACGCCAAGGCCTTTGCGAAATGGCTGAACTCGAACACGAACATGCCGTCCGGCTACACCGTGCGGATTCCCGGGCAGACGGAATGGCTGACGGTGGCACGGTGCGGGGACGAGCGTCCCTACCCGTGGGGCCACGAATGGCCGCCGCCGAACAGCTGGAACTACCACTGGAAGGACGGCGCGGGCGATTGGTCCACGCTCGACGGCAGCACGGACGGGTTCCCGGTCACGTGCCCGATTGAGAAGAGCGGTGAGAATGCGTGGGGCGTCTTCGGCATGGGCGGCAACGTGCTGGAATGGACGGACGAGTTCGACGTGACGAGCCGCGGCGGCCAGGTCCTGCGCGGAGCGTCGTGGGGGCATTTTACCGTGGATACGCTCCGTAGCGAACGTCGCTTCACTACAGAGCCGACGACGCGCACACACGACATCGGGTTCCGCGTCTGTATCGTACACTGAGCGCGTACTCAGTATTCCTTCTTCTCAGACTCGTAGAGCCTTTGCACCTTTATCGCGGATAGGGCGCGGCCATAGATCCTCAGGTCGTCGATCTTGCCCGTGAGGCTCTGGTATGTCTGGAACCCTCCGCCGACCTTGTCCTGTTCCTGACCAACGATTACTCCGGTGTAGTCGGCCGTGATCTGGTCGGGCTGGCCTATTGTCGAGTCCTTCTCCTTTCCGTCAATGTAAAGCGTGATGTTCGAGCGCTGGCGGGTGAGCACGATGTGATGCCACTGGCGCTCCTCGACGGCGCCGTTCTTGAATTCGTACCACCCATAGCGGTCGCCCTTGAGGTTCAGGCCGATGCCGTCTCCCTCCATGCCGCGGGCCAGGAGAAACTCGTTGACGGTGTCCCGGGTTGCAACCGAGAGAATGGCGTTGCCCGGGTTGCCGGCACCGGTGTTGAGCCTGTCGAAGTAGACCCACACCGAGATCGTGAAATTGCGCAGGCCCTCCACGGTCTTGTGGCTGAGCATTACGAAGTTCTTCTCTTCTATCCGGTAGGCACGTTTCGGGTTGTTGAACCTGTCGGTTGCGGGGACGGCGCCGTGCACGGAACCGTGGTACTTGTGAGCGCCGGAATCGTTGGCGTCGCCGTCGAACTTGTAGTAGGCCACCAGCCCGTCGTTGATCCAGTACGGGAACTTGGCGTTTTCCGGTATGGCCAGCCTGTGGATGTGACGGAGACCGATCGCCATGGTGCCGAACTCGGTCTTGAAGCGGATCCTGTTCACCGTGCTGGTTCCCTTGAGAATATCGCCGTTCGGGAAGACGACCGAAACGGTCTTGTTCTTCCCGGGCGCGAGCGACTGCATATCGGAGAACGGCACGTTGATGCGCGCGTAGGAGGTCACCACCGTTATGCCGTTGGTTGTCGGGACTCCGCTGAAATTGGCGCCGTCCCTCAGGTTCAGGCGCAACTTCGGGGGCTGCTCGGCCGCGGCGGCACGGAGCAGGGAGGCAACGAGCAGGCAAAGGGAGAGAAGGTATCGATTGGGGAGCATGGTGACTAGTCTACGGGTGTCGGGTTTTTCTGCAAGTAGTGAAGTTGTAAAATGTCATTGGTAGTCAATGCGCGGTCATAGATCATGATATCGCGAGGTAGACGGTGCACATAAATGTGGTGGCTCTCATGGTGCGGAATATTATATCATCGGCGGCAACGGGTAACAAGCCGATGCAGCACCGAAGCCTGACCATATTGTTTGCCGACAAAGCATCGGGTACCTGCGTGGTGCTTGACGAAGGAGAGTGAAGTGGGCTTCAACGACAGGCGCGAAGAGCTGCGGCGCGTAATATTCGGGGCCGATACGCCCGCCGGCAAACTATACGATGTCGGGTTGATCCTGACTATCGCGCTCAGCGTGCTGGTTGTGATGCTGGACAGCGTCGCGGCGATCCACGAGTCGCACGGCAAGATGCTTTATTGCATCGAATGGCTGTTCACCATCCTGTTCACCATCGACTACGTGATACGGCTTCGCTGTGCCGAACGGCCCGCGAAGTATGCCTTGAGCTTCTTCGGTATCGTTGATCTCCTGGGCGTGCTGCCCACTTACGTGAGCCTGGTGATCTCGGGCAGTCACTACCTGGCGGTCATCCGGTTCCTGCGCGTCCTTCGTACGTTCAGGATCCTGAACCTCGCCATGTACCAGGCCGAGTCCAACATGCTGATCCGGGTGCTGAAGTCGAGCCGGCGCCGTATCGTTGTGTTCCTGTTTTCCGTACTGACGATCGTGGTGTTCATCGGTGCGCTCATGTATGTGATAGAGGACCCGGAGAACGGGTTCACGAGCATACCCACCAGCATCTACTGGGCGATCGTCACGCTGACGACCGTGGGCTATGGCGACATCTCACCCGACACGCCGCTGGGCCAGGCCCTGGCGGCCGCAATAATGATTCTCGGCTACAGCATCATTGTGATACCAACCGGCATCATAGCCTCGTCCTTCAGCGATGTGCGCCACCGAGGCGGACCGGCGAACTGCCCCGCCTGCGGGAAGGGCGGACACGACGCCGACGCCGCCCACTGCAAGCATTGCGGGGCTGCTCTGGGCGGAGACCCTACTATGAGAATGGAAGACGGCAAGCAAGTAGGATAGGATGAAGGTATTGACGCGGATCGCCTTGGCGGTCGGGCTTGCCGTTGCCATGGCTGGGTGCGCGGGCACGCGCGGCTATCTTGTCGACCGTGCCCGTGACGCCCGCGATATTGCCACGCTCACTGTGGGTTTCGGTGTTGGCGCCAAGGCCCAGTGTGGCCCCGTCAATGCCGGCGCGATCGTCAACATGGACGTTTACGGATTGCGCGGCGGCAAGGTCTACACCTTTGACGGCAATATCATGCCGTATTCCATGGATGTGGAGGCTCTGTGTTTTGGTGCCGGCCGCTACAGGTGCCTGACCATGTACGAACACGGCTACCTCAGCAACGAGCGGGGGAAATCAATTCCGACATGGTGGTTCTGCTCGTTCAAGTACAAGCGCACATACATACGTCGCGGCCAGGAGACGACACGGCACAACATTCCCTGCTACATCCCGTTTCTTCGGTTCCCAGGCTCGAATCCGAGGGATGAGAAGCATCCGTGGTATTACTACACGCAGATCGACGTGATCGCCGGCCTGGGACCAAGCGTGCGTCTCGGCTTCAATCCCGGCGAGCTTCTCGATTTCCTGTTCGGCTGGGTCGGCGTCGACATCTACAACGACGATCTGAAGCGGAGGGCAAGGAAGAGAGCGCGAACCGAGACCCACAACAGGGCCGCGATGGATGACAATAACTAGTCATATTGTCGGTGTTACAGCACCTCCCTTGGCAGAGAACTACTCTTGCGACGGAAATCCCCGTCTGCCGTGGAGTGCGGCGACGTCATCCGGAATGCCATCCTGCCATCCCGAGATCGCGTTCTCCCTGGTATCAAAGCGGGCGATGAACGGCTTTATGTCCACGATCGGGGTTCCGTCAAGAATGTCGACGTCCTCGACATGGAGGACGTTGTCTTCGATTGAGATCAATCTCACGACGCTGAAGCCGAGCTTGTTGGGTCTGCAGGGGGCGCGGGTAGCGAACACGCCGTGCGTATTCTTTTCCAGGAAAGGGCGCACCGTGAGCTTGGTTCCCTTTGCCCTGTGGAACACAAAGAAAAGATAGATGTGTGAGAACCCATCCAGATCCGCAAGACCGTCGGTATACTCGGGATCAAGTATGACTGTGCCCTTGACCTCCTGGGCGAAGACCGGCTGGATGGGTGTTTTCGAGGGATCGGTATGGGGGGATCGGACAACACCGATGGTACGGAAGATGAATTCACCAGTTTGCATACTGTGGATTCTAGACGCGATGGACATCAATGACAAACCCGAAATGCAAGGCTGCTTACTGAACGGCGGAAGATGCGGGGCGGTGCGGAGCTGATGAGGTTGGTGTTCAGGTGAGTTCGTACTCGTAGCGGGCTACGAGGTATGGGCCGACGTGTCTTTCGCTGTGTCTGCGGAACCCGTTCCGTTCGTACAGTTCGCGGAGCTTGACTGTCGTTGATTCGCAGTCGAGTCGCAGGTACTGCTTGCCCAAGGCGGCTGCGTGTTCCTTCGCCCATTGCATCATTGCCGCCGACACGACCCCACCCGCCTGTTTGCGCAGGACGGCGAGGCGATGGAGAAACGCGGACTCACCTGGGGGTATGTCGGGCCAGAACTGCTTGTCTTCGGTCTGGAAGCGAATACAGCCGGCCGGTTCGCCGTCAACTTCGGCGAGCCAGAACAGTCCCTTGGCAACGTGTGCCTCGATCACGTCCTGCGCGAGCTCGTCATCCCGCCACATTGGTGTCCCACGGCTCGTGAGCCAGTCGGCCGCTTCCTGCAGGATGGACCTGACCGTTGCGGCGTCGTGAGCCTGTGCTTGTCTGACCGTGATATGGTTCATCGTTCCGGCGGGGCGGGATTTCCTGAATCCTACCGTGAGGAGAAGGAGCGGTCCAGTGAATACGTGTAGCGCGGGCCCTACATGTGGGAGTCCAGGGGGACGAGTTCGATCAGGGTCATTTCGGGGGGGCAGTTGAAGCGAAGCGGCGGCATTCCCCCCGCGTGTTCAACACCAATGCCCGCGGAGACGTTTATGCGAGTGTTGCCGACCTGATGAAAGCCGCGCGCGAGTTTCCTGGGAACGGTGCTCAGGGTCATTATGGGCCCGAAGAACGGGATCCTCACCTGACCGCCGTGCGTGTGTCCGGCGAGACACAGGTCGATGGGAAGAGACGAGACTTCCATTACGAAGTCGGGCGCATGACCTACGAGGATGCAGAAGTCGTTGGTCTGCGCCGTGTCCAGCCAATCGCTGACCGTGGGCAGAAGAGAGGGTGGCCTCTCCCCGGCGGTCCGCCGCGAAAGGCCGAGGATGCGCAGTGTGCTACCGGCGTCGCTCAACGTCACGGAGCTGTTCTTCAGCATCACCAGTCCGCCCAGCGCTTCCGTTCCGGCATCCCCGAGCCGCCAGTCCGTGTCGCCGTACACGCCGTACTTGCCCATGGGAGGAGTGACAGTCGAGAACAGCCTGGTCAGTTTTGGCATCTCAGTTTCGATGCGAGTGGTACGACACTGCAGAAGGTCGCCGGAATGGATCACCAGGTCCGGATCGAGTTCTCGTACCATGCGCACGACTTTCTCTTCGTAGCCACCGATCCGGGCGGTCTGGAAATCAGAGATGTGGAGAAGCCGGACGGGCCGCCGCAATTTGGGCGATTCAATGCGCACATGCCGAAGCGTCAGCCGATGCGGTTCAATATGCGTTGCGTAGATCCTTACCCCGATGAGTAACAAGGCCACGACGAGGTAAGCGCCTCCGAGGGCAGAGGCCCGTGGGAAGCTTCGATCGCGGTGCCTGGCAAGAAGCAGATGCCATGACGCGGCACACAGTGCGATGGGCAGGATGATGGTGTTGAAGGCATACGTGACTCGGAAGAGAGTGAATGACCAGCCGAAGACGAGCCGGGCCAGAAAGATGGCGTTACCAGCCAGGAACAGCAGGGGCGGCATGGCCGCCCAACGTTGGGTGTGCGCAGTCTGACGCTTGCTTGTCACAGGTGCTGCCGGGGCTGACAATCGCGGATCATGACCTGGGTGGGCATTCCTCACTCTATAGCACGTATACACGTTCATAGGGAAGTGGTTACAGGGCGAATGGCTCCGCCACGAGTTTTCACATTTCTGTCATCCTTCTGTCTCATTGGGGTGGCAGCGTTATGGTCGAAGCGAAGGGTACCGTGACCAAGAAACGACCATGAGGAGGCTATGATGGAGCAGGCAGGCAACAGGTGGAAGATGGGGGACGCACTCGGATCCACGACGTCGAAGGCACTGATTGTCGGGGGCCTGCTGGCCGTTCTGTACGGGTATCTCTACGGTACTCTTCGGCTGGAGAACTACGCGCTCTTGATGGGCAGCGTCGGGCTGTTCGTTGTGCTGGCCGCGGTGATGTTCATGACGAGGAAGGTTGATTGGTGCCGGGTGGGAACAGATGCGGCGGAGGCCCGCCGCTCTCCAGCGGTGTTGCCCTAGCCTGATCTATTCATCAACTTTCCCCAAACTCCAGAATAACCGCGTAATCTGCGGTTAAACTCTGGCGCTCAACAAGTTGTCGTCATTTCTCAGTGTGTTGATGAATAATTCAGGCTAGTGGGTTGGTGTGGACCGGTGGTGTTTATCAGATGTCCTCGAGGATCTCTTCCTTGCGTTTCTTGAAGTCGTCTTCGTTGATGAGGCCGTCGTTTTTCAGCTTCTGGAGCTTCCTGAGTCTTTGTTCGACGGAGGCCTTCGGGGCCGTTGCGGAAATGACCTTGCGAGGGTCGAACTGGAATGCCAGGAAGTTTCGAAGCTGAGGCGCTATCTGCTGAAGCGAGGTCACGATGCTCTCCCGGAGGACGTCGGACGAGTAAAGGCATTCGGTTAGCTTCACGCTGGTGGTGAGATAGACCTTGCCCAGCGGCTTGCTTCCGGCGTCCATGAGCTCGGCCTCGACGTCGAGGTCGAAGCTGCCGTAAGACGTCGGCGCGCCCAGCACGAAGAACGGAAGAGCGCCGAGCGACAGGCCGTACATCGTCGGATAGCGGCGCCATACCGCCTTCTTCACCGTGAGGTGCAGGATATGGGAGGCGCCCGACGTTTTCGCGCCGGGCTTGTCCAGATAGCTCACGACCTTGGCAATGCCGGAGACCTTAAGGTCCTTCGCGACGGTCTGGCCAAGGTCCTGGAGGAAGTCGTAGGGCTTGTCGTTATCCGAGGGGATGCAGGTTTCGGGCGAGTAACGCTGCGAGGCGCAGGGCACGACGGGCAGCAACACGAGGAAGCCCATGGCGGCGCTGGAGTCAGAGCCGAGCGGACGCGCTTCCCTTGGACGGACGATCCCCAGGTGGGCGACCTTGGGCTGAGGGAACATCTTTACGGCGGGCTCGTAGCCGGGGGCGATGGGGCCGGAGGTTGCGCACCCCACGACGAGCAGGGCAAGTAGCGGGAGGACGGCTTTGCATGGGAGCTTCATAGTTCCGGTATCCTTGTTACTATGTGTTGACCACGATCTGGTTAGTGTACGTCGTTTCGTCCGGTTCCCTGATTTCGTCGAGCAGCTTGTTGACGATATCCATCGGGCGGAGCCCCTCGGAATCCGCCGCAAAGTTGGTCAGTATCCTGTGCCGGAGAACGGGTATTGCGGCGGCGCGGA
>Ga0272442_10002256_pt1 | contig 28249 bp, 25 predicted proteins | sample SSMForm2O_FD_200262 | JGI IMG/M metagenome (GOLD analysis project Ga0272442, IMG submission 200262) | Marine sediment archaeal communities from Little Sippewissett salt marsh, Falmouth, MA, United States - SSM-Form-2O | ecosystem: Environmental > Aquatic > Marine > Wetlands > Sediment ...
CCGGTTCCATGATGGAGTCATAGGGCAGAGCCAGCAGCAGCAGCCAGCCGGTGGTCACATTGGTCTTGTAGGAAAGGGCCATCTTTTCTCCATCGATCTCCCGGGTATAGTGGCCCTCTTCCCCGGCATGGGAGTCCTGGAGGCGCTGGACATCCACCAGCTCGCTTTTTTGCAGTTCGAGCTCGTGTTCGAGGTGCGAAGTCAGCTGGTTGGCGATAACTTCCCCCTGCCTGTTGAGGAGAATAGCCTTTCCCTGTTTGGGGATATTCAGGGTTTCCAGCAGGCTCTGCAGGTCGGCGAGCAGGATGTCGATTCCCAGGATGCCCACCAGCTCGCCCCGGGGTGTGCGGACCGGGAGTGCGCAGGTAATCCCCAGGGCCGCGATACTGGCATACAGGTAGGGCTCGGAAATTGTGAAATCACCGGCAGCCTGGGCTGCTTTGTACCAGGGCCGGAGACGGGGATCGTAATCCTCCGGCAGGTCGGGGGTGTGATCCTGGAAACCCTCCCCGTAGCCCCATTCAAACATGCGGCCGTCCTCGGTGCCCAGGTAGACGGAGCGGATATACTCCCGGCGGGCCATAACAACGGCCAAGAACAGGTCTTGCATTGTCTCCGGCTCCAGGCTGTAGACGGCGCGCACGCTGGACAAGCCGCGGCAGATATGCTCGATCTCCTGGAAGAAACGGTTAATCTTGGTGTCAGTCTCATCCAGAATCGTGGAAGCGATGTCGGAGGCGTCCTTGAAGAAATAGCTGCGCATGACGCTGAAGCTGATGGCATAGACCCCGGTGAGAAATACGATCACCGCCAGGGCAATGAAGAGGATAAATTTTGTGCTGATATTGTTCTTTTTGAAGTTAATACCCAGGCGGTTCATGCTTGCGGCGCTGCTCTCCTTCCCAGAACCCAAGGATAAACCCTTTTCCCCTCCAGCGCAATGCAACACAAGGGGGATGGATCAGACATTTGACTGGGCTGCGCCGGAGCGTTACCTTCAAGAGTGCAGGTAAGGTAATAAGCTGAAAGGAGATATTTAATTTGGCACTATCACGAAGCCGTGAGTCAGTATGGGACTATCCCCGCCCCCCCCGGATGGAGCCCACATCCGCCCTGATCAAAGTGGAATTCGGCGGGGAGGTGATCGCTGAAACCCGCCGTGCTTTGCGGGTGCTGGAAACGAGTCATCCACCGGTTTATTATCTGCCTCCCGAGGATGTCCGCACCGAGGTCCTGCAGCACGAGGAGGGGGCCACGGTCTGCGAATACAAGGGCAGGGCCGAGTATTTCAGCGTACAAGTGCAGGGGAAAAAGGTGACCCGGGCGGCCTGGTGCTATCCCCATCCCCGGCATCCCTATGAGGGCCTGGCCGGATACATCGCTTTCTACGTCCAGGCGATGGACGCCTGCAGCGTAAACGGCGAAAAAGCAAATGCCCAGCCCGGCAGTTTCTACGGGGGCTGGATCACCACCGGCATTGTCGGCCCCTTTAAGGGGGCGGGAGGCACGGAGAACTGGTAGCCCGCTTAAGCGGTTTCAGGTCACCCCTGCTATGAGGGCGCCCATCACGGCGCCGTAGAGGATGGAAAGATAGGGGTTGGCTGTGATTGGGCAGGTCCCGGTGCGACAGCCTACCAGGCGGTAATAGGCATAGCCCGCCGCACCTCCGGCGAGCACGATGAGCACTGATTTTACAATCATTGCGGTTGTTGCTCTCTTTGTTTTCATAAAGATACTGAATAGTATTATCTCTATATAATTAAGTCAATATAGAAAGACACTGAATCAGTCCCGGGCCAAGAGCAGGATTTCCGGGCGGTACTCGAAGTGCATGGTGTCGAAGAAAAGCCACTTGCCGCCCCAGACGAATCCCTGCTCTTCGAAGGCCGCAACTACCTTGGCCGGGACCAGCCAGCGCTCTTCGTATGGGATGGTGTACCACTCCTGGTTGGCTGGCAGGGCCCAGCGCCAGTAGGTATGCCGCCCGTTGAAGCTGGCGGGCTCCAGATCGATGGCCAGGCCGTAGCTGTGGTAGCTTCGCGAGCGGGTGCCTGCGATGGTCCGCCAGTTGTAGCCGGCCAGTCCCTTCAGTCCCCGGATAAAATTCTCTACCTCCGGGTCACTCTGCGCCAGCCGTGCCAATTGCTCGTTGACTGCGGTCAGGGGCCTGACGAGACGTTCGTGAACACGCACTTCGAAGGCCATGAGCCGCAGTGTGCGCAGCCGGGCTTCCGTTGTTCCGCGGGTGGGAGCTTCATACACGGCGCTGAGAAATCCCGGGTGGCGCACGGGGGGCGAGGCGGCGGACTGCTCGAGCCGCTGCTGCAGCCGCCTGCGGGTATCCTCGTCCAGCCGGGGCAGGGGCGGGAGCTTTCCGGGGCTGTAGCTGTAGAAACGGTAGGAGCTGTATTCCTCCCAGCGGCTTGAGAGGTCTTCGGGAAGCAGCCTTCCCTGAGCCCAGGTGTACCAGACATCATCGACCCGGACGGCCCACTCCCCGCGCCGCAGGGCCAGCTCCGCGATGCGGTCGGGATAGGCCTCCGCCAGGGCGCGCATCTCCTGTGCGCCCGGGGCTGCTGACAGAGCGGCGCCGGCGGGCGCTGGAGTTCCGACATGTTCTCCGGTTAGCGGGGCAGCGGCGATCAGGAGCACGATCATCAGGCGGCTGGTAGTCGCTTTCATAACAAAATTCAATATACTCAGAAAAGAGCGGTGAAAAAAGCGAAAATCGCGCCCCGGGAGCCCATCCCGACGGCGGGGAAGCCTTGCGTCGGGAGGTTCCCACAGTTACTTACACTACCCTACCGATCGTTCCTTGTCGCTATTCTTTGGCGCCGGCCTCCTTGAGGAAGTCCACGATCTCAGAATGCCCCTTCTCCGATGCCAATGCCAGCGCCGTTGTTCCACCCTTTGTCTTAGCATGGATATGCGATCCTGCCCCAACAAGCATCCGGACAATCTCCAAATGCCCGCTGCTTGCTGCCAGCATCAAGGCGGTCACTCCATCGTGTTTTTGCGAGTTGACCCTCGCTCCCCTGTCGATCAGTAATCGCGCAACCTCTTGATGCCCCCTGTGCGATGTCACCATCAAAGCTGTAGCTCCCTCGATTTTGTCTTGAGCGTTCACGTCCGCTCCTGCCGTGATGAGCAGCTCCACAACGTCTGTATGTCCTTCTTGTGAGGCAATGTATAATGCCGTAAACTCATCATTGGTTTGTGTATTGACGTCCGCTTTCCCGGCTATAAGCAGCTCAACTATCCTGGGTTCTCCGAGATATGATGCAGTCGTCAAGGCCGTCCGTCCGTTGCTCGAACAAATATTGACGTCTGCGTTCGCAGCTATGAGCACTCTTACCATCTCGGAATGCCTGTTGTATGATGCGCAAATCAAAGCTGTAGCTCCCTCGATTTTGTCTTGAGTGTTTACATCCGCTCCTGCCTCGATGAGCAATGTAGCGAGCTCTGTATATCCATTGGCCGCTGCCCCCATCAGCGCTGTAGTTCCATTGGCGGCTCGGGTGTTCACTTTTGCTCCCGCCTCTAGAAGCAGCTTTGCGGCTTCTGTGTGTCCCTGCTCAGCAGCAAATGACAGTACCGGGAGTCCATCCTTGTTCTGCGCGTCAACATCGGCTCCCGCAGCTATGAGCAACCTGGTGACCTCTGTGTGTCCCCAGCCCGCCGAGCCCATCAACGCTGTGAAACCATCCGTCGACTCTGTGTTGACATTTGCCCCGGCATCAACAAGCAGCTTCACAATCTCTGTATGTCCAAACATCGCTGCCGCCATCAGAGCGGTTGCGCCAACCTCGTTACGTGAATCAACAGCCGTACCTGCCTGCAATAGCCTTTCTACTGCCAAACAGTCATTATTTGCCGCCGAACGAATAAGCGATAGCTCTGCTCCCTGGGTGGTAGTTGCACAGCCATTGATAACGATCGAGGCAGCAAGTACAAGGATTGAAATGGCGAAAAGCCTTTGGGTCTTCATACCTGCTACTCCTTTATGAGTATAAACTTAATTATAGCGTTGTCGGTTGCCTAAAGATATCTTTTAAATGGTTCGTTATTTTCGGGGTAGGCGTTCTTTCTGGAGTCGTGGTTTTTCTGTTCAAGTAATAGCTTTCTTGTCTGTCGAAATCGGCGTTTCGATACGCTCACCGAGGACTTTAAATCTCTGAGCCGGGATTCAGAGTTGGCGAATCCGACTGATTCGCTTGAACGGTAATGATGACATCTTGACAATCCAGGCAAACATCGAATGGTATAGTGATAGGAGTTTTTAAATTTAAGTTAGACGGGCAGACCCCGAATGTGGTGACCAGGGAGGCGATCGCGAAGATTTATCCCCCAGCGGTGATCCACAGAAATCAGCAGTCAATCTTTCATTGTTTTTCTGACAGCCTGACTTGCGGGGACGGCGATGGTCCGTTGGCGGCCGCCTGCCAGCCGGCCGGCAGTAGCAGGAAGCTGCCCTGGGAGCAGCCCACGTGCCGGGCGATCATTGCGCATTTGGCCACCAGCAGAAAGTAGATCGGCCCCCTCTCGGCGGAGAGGGCCTCGAAATTACCCTGGCCCTTGCTGATAACCAGGTCGGCGCCGCGGAAGCGGGAGCGGAATTCGCTGCTGCACAAAGACAGCACCGTACCGGCCGCGGGTGAGCCGCTGGATACGATATCCGCCGTTTCGGCAATACCGCTGGCCCGGGCGTCCTCTTCCAGGGCGTCGTTGATGATCGCTTTCCCCCGCACCGCGAAGGTGATCCGCTTGTCCGGCCAGCGCTCCCTGATGGTTTCCATGAGCACACGGTCGAACACGGTCTCGCCGGCATTGTCCCCCAGGTAAAGGAGGGTTTGGGCCTTCTCGAGATCGCGGCGAAAGGAGGGGAAGGCGAAGAACAACGGGTCGGCAGGTTTGCCCGCGCCGGCTACCCGGGCCGCGCCGGCGGTCCGGGCCAGCAGCTTGTGCAGACGGCTCTCAATCTCGCTTTCGGACAGGATGCCGTAGTCGATCAGGTTCCCGATAATGGCCAGTCGCAGGGCGGCGAGGAGGGGGGCTTCGGAATTTTGCACTTGCTGCTTGAGCTCCGGGTAGAAGGCCAGGGCCTTGGTTACGCTCTCGGAGCGGACTCGGGCATAGGGGTCGGGGCAGCCCGTGTGTTCGGCTACCAGGTCGTAGACCATGACGCTCAGCTCAGCGGGGGTGGTATTCGGATCGTAGTCGCGGAGGCGGGCGGAGAGCTCGGCGTCCAGCGCCGTCAGGATCTCCGGCGGCGAGCCGCACAGGCGGGCCGTGTCTTGGGCCTGACGCAGGAAACAGGGAATGCAGTCGGGGCGTGTTTTCATGGTCTATGTATAGGCGGAAGCCGCCTGATTGATCAAGGGGGGGAGGGGGACGGGGAGGATGGAAAAGGAAAGCTCCCGGACGAGCCGGCCGTTTACACGGATTTCCACCCTGTAATCGCCGCTGCAGCTCCGGCAGCCGGCCAGGGTCAGCTGGATAATCAGTATCGCATCACCGTCCTGCAGGACCGGGCGCTCGATGGTCTTGATTGCGCGGCCCTCGAGAAAAAGCGCACAATTGATGCGGGTCTCGTTTGCGCGGGCGTCGAGAATGTTCAGATACAGGTAGGCCGCCGTATCCGCAGGGAAAACTTCCTGCCGTATCACAGTACGGAGCATGCCGGCTACCCGGTAGCTTTTACCCGTGAAAGCCTCGCCCAGGCGTGCTTCGGCGGGTGCGGCCTTCTCCTGCGGCGGTCCCGGGGAGGCGCAGCCGGCCGCCAGCAGCAACAGGGGAGGGATAAGTCGGGAAGCGGGCTCTCGGCTTCGGATCGGCGGACCTCCGGAATGCGGGCTAGTCCTTGAGCGTGACCTCTTTGCCGTCCTTGATCACGTGCAGGGGCGCCTCATGATAGGTCAGGGCGTCCCAGACGCTCTCAACCCCCAGCACCACCAGGTTGGCCTTGTTGCCCTCTTCAAGAGCGAACTCCTTGATACCCAGGGCCTCGGCAGCCCGGGTGGTGATCAGGTCGTAGAGGATCTCCATCTCCTCGAAGGTGGTCATCCACATCAGGTGGGAGGCCAGGAAGGCCACCTCCAGCATGTTGTTGCGGCCGTAGGGATAATAGGCGTCGGCGATGTCGTCCTGTCCCAAAGCAATGCCCACCCCGGCGTCGTACAGGTCCCGCACCCGGGCGTGCAGGGGACCGGTCTGGGGGTCGCTGACCACGCCCATGCGGGCCTTCTGGAGCAGCGCCAACACTTTGCGGAAATAGGGTTCCGGGTAGAGGTGCATGGCCCGGGAGTGCTGGGCCGTGACCCTGCCCTGCCAGCCCGCCTCCAGGGTTTTGACCGCCAGCATCTCCAGGGTCCGGAGACCCGCGTCGCCGGCGTCGTCGATGAGCATGGAAACGTCCTTGTCGTATTTAACGGCCAGGTCGAACATCAGCTCGATATGCTTGCGGGCATCGGCGTCGGTAAACTCGATCCAGGGGATGCCCCCCACCACGTCGGCGCCCAGCTCCATGGCCTGGCGGATGTAGTCCTCCGCCCCCGGGTCGCGGACCACCCCGTCCTGGGGAAAGGCCACCACCTGGATCTCCACCGCATCCTTGAATTCCTCCCGCGCCTTGATCAGGGCCTTGACCCCCTCCAGCTTGGCCTTGGTGTCGGTGTCGGCGAAGGCCCGGATATGGGTGTTGCCGTACTTGACGGCCAGCCGCACCGCCTTGCGCACGTTCTCGATGATCCAGCTCTCGTCGTAGCGCTCCTTGACCTTGGAGGCCAGCTCGATGGCGGTCATGGCGCCGCCCATGCCCCCGTCCTGGTAGGAGGTCTGGGCCTCCTGGGTGACCATGGTCAGGGTGTAGACCTTGCAGAGGTGCAGGTGCCCGTTGACGAAGCTCTCGGTCACCAGCTTGCCGCCGGCGTCGATAACTGATCCGGCCTTTTCTTTGATCCCCGTGCCGATCTTGGCGATGCGGCCCCCGGCTATGGCGATGTCCACCAGCTTGCCGGCGGACGAGCGTGTTTTGGCGTTTTGTATCAGTAAATCGCAGCCCATGGTTTCCTCCTTAATTCAATTGGGTAATATTAAACTGTCAGATTATTCTGTTATAGCACGATCCCCGGGTGAATGCCATCGATTATTTCGCTCCCGGGGATAGGCTGAAAAACCAAGCCGCCCTGGCGGCGATTTCTCCTTTGCTTGATTCCCTGCCACCCTGCCTATATAATCGAAGTCTCTTGGAGTGCGAAGGAGGGAGCGCAATGGCTTTCAAGTACATCGGGAAAAGCCTCATCCGGCCCGATGCGGTGAGCAAAGCCGCAGGCAAGGCCGTGTATCTGGATGACATCCGTCTGCCCGGCATGCTCTATGCCGCGATTCTCCGGCCCGAATACGCCCACGCCAAAATCCTTTCCATTGACAGCGCGGAGGCGGAACGCTCGGAGGGGGTGGTCAGGGTGGTCACCGGCAAGGGCTGCACTTTCAGGTACGGGGACAACATCCGCGACCTGGTGCCCATGGCGGTGAACAAGGTGCGCTACATCGGGGAGCCGGTGGCATCAGTTGTCGCCGATTCCGCCTATCACGCCCGCCAGGCCGTGAAGAAGATCAAAGTCGACTATGAGCCCCTGCAGGTCTACACCGACGCCCTGGAGGCCATGAAGCCGGACGCCGTCCTCATTCATGAGGAGAACGGCTCCTACTGGACGCTGCCGGGCATCAAAGCCGTTCCGGACACCAATATTGCCATGCACTACCATCTTAAAAAAGGAGATGTGGAGGCCGGCTTCGCCGAAGCCGACACCGTGGTGGAAGGGGAGTTCGACTACCCCCTGGCCTCCTGCGCGGCCATCGAGCCCCACGGGGCCATCGCCTGGTTCCACGAGGACAAGACCATCGAGGTCTGGTCTTCCTCCATTTGTCCCTTCATTATCCGGGAAGACCTGGCTCGTTCCTATGAGCGCCCAGTCTCGGACGTGCGCGTGCATATTCCCGAGATCGGGGGCTGCTTCGGCTATAAATCGGACATTACCGTGGAGCAGACGGTGGCCTATGTCGCCAGCTTCGTACCGGGACACCCGGTCAAGTGGGTGGCCAGCCGCCGGGAGGACTTTACCTCCACCCTGCTGGGCCACGGCATCCGCACCCGCATGAAGATCGGCGCCAAAAAGGACGGCACCCTCACCGCCTTGAAGACTTCGGTCTACCATACCACCGGGGCCTATGCCGATACGGGCTGCAATGTGATCATGGCCGCCGCCCACAACTCCACCGGGCCCTATGAGTTTCCCCACTGCGATCTGGAAGCCTACTCGGTGTATACCAACACCCCGGCCGTGGGCGCCTTCCGGGGCTACGGGCACCAGGAATCCCAGTTGGCCACCGAAAGGTTGATGGATATGCTGGCCCGCAAGCTCGGGATGTCGTCCTTCGCCCTGCGGGAGAAAAACTACCTGCGCCCAGGGAGCGTCAATGCCCTGGGGGAGCGCATGTACAAGAGCAATGGGGATGTAACGGCTTGCGCCGAGAAAGTGCGGAAGGCGGTTTTCGGCACGGACAAACCGAAAGCGGACGACCGCTATGTTTACGGCCGGGGCTTCGCCGCGCTGATGAAATCCCCCAAGGGAGCGCCCTTTTCCTCCAAGGGCTGCTACCTCAAGTTCAACATCGACGGCAGCGTCTCCATCAACATGGGAGGCGCCGAGGTGGGACAGGGGCTGCGCACCGTTGTTCGCCAGGTGGCGGCAGAGGCGCTGAAGATCGCCCCGGAGCGCATCCGGGTTTACACCGAAATCGACACCCAGTTCTCCCCTTACGAGTGGCAGACCATCGGCTCCATGTTCACCATCCAGGGCGGGAGGGCCATCATCAGGGCCGCCGACAAGGCTATCCGCATGCTCAAGCGCACTGCCTCCCAGGTGCTGCGCTGCGACATGGACCTGCTGGAATATGACGGGGAGCATGTTTTCCTGCGTTCCGACCCCGAGGTAAAGGTGGCGGTCAAGGACATCTGCCGGGGTTATATCTATCCCGACGGCATTACAGTGGGCGAGATCGTCCAGACCGCCGCGGACGCCCGGCTGCCCCGCTACTCGGCGCCTGACCCGGAGACCGGCCAGGGCAGCATGGGGGTGACCTACACTTTCGGCGCCCAGGCCTGCGAGCTGCGCATCGACCGGGAGAGCGGCGAGGTGATCATTGACCATTTCGCTTCCACCTTCGACGTGGGCCGGGTCATCAATCCCATGCAGATCCGCGGTGTGGTAGTGGGGGGCGTGGTCATGGGGATCGGCGCCGCCCTCAAGGAGAAGCTGCGTTTCGACGCCGATGGGATTTGCGAGAATCCCCGCTACTCCCGCTATTCCCTTCCCCGCCTCGAGGATATGCCGGGAAAACAGACGGTGGAGTTTGTGGAGACCCCCGGGGAGATCGGTCCTTTCGGCGCCCGGGGCATCGGCGAACACCCGCTCTTGGGGGTGGCGCCGGCGATTCTCAATGCCATCTATGACGCCGTTGGTATCGACTTCTTCGCGATACCGGTGACCCCCGCCAAAATCAAGGCGGCTTTAGGCAAGGAGGGAAAGTGATGGGTGAACGCATCAGCCTGACCGTCAACGGCCGGCTCCACACATTAGAACTGGAGGGATGGGAAAAACTTCTGGATATCCTGCGGGAGCACCTGAACCTGACCGGCAGCAAGCGGGGCTGCGACGACGCCACCTGCGGGGCCTGCACGGTGGTCCTCAACGGCGAGGCGGTCAAGGCCTGCGTCACCACGGCAAAGAAATGCGCCGGCGGCGAAGTGCTGACCATTGAGGGACTGGCTGACGGAGAAAAGCTCCATCCCATCCAGCAGGCCCTGATCGAGGCCGGCGCCGTGCAGTGCGGGTACTGCACCCCGGGGATCGTCATGGAGCTTTACGCCCTCTTCCAGAAGAGCCCCGGGGCGGAAGACGAAGAGATCCGGAAGGCCCTGAGCAAGCACCTTTGCCGCTGCACCGGCTACGAGGCGATTCTTGAGGGGGCCTTAAGCGCCCGGGAGGCCATGCGGAAGCAGGCTAAAGCCTGATCCCGCCATGGATATTCATACGCTGGCGGAAAGACTTGATTTGGATGAAGCGTCCTGCCGGGACCTGCTCGAGCTCTTTGTGCGGGAAAGCAGAAAAGACCTGAAGCGGCTGCGCGCCGCCCTGGCGGCGGCAGACTGCGGAGGCGTTGCAGAGGCCGCCCATTCCCTGCGCGGCGCTGCGGGCAATCTCGATCTGAAGGAAATCATGCTGCTGGCCGATAAGATGGAAAGTGGGGCCCGGAGCGGAAGCCTGGAAAAAAGTGCCGGCCTGATACGGCAACTGACCGTCAGCCTGGACAACCTGGCCGGGGAGATCGCCTCCTGAGAAGTACAAGGAGTCAAGCGGGGTGAGCAAGAAGATATTCATCGTCGACAACCATCCCCTGATGCTGAAATTCATGCGGGACCTGCTCGAAAAGGAGGGCCACCGGGTCTGGACGGCGGCTGACGGGCTGGGCTGTCTGGAGCTTTTGGAAAGCACCCGCCCGGACCTCATTTTTATCGATCTGGTGATGCCCAACATCGACGGGGAAAAGCTCTGCCGGATCATCCGCAGCCGGCCCGAGCTCGATAATGTCCGGCTGGTGATTCTTTCCGCCATCGCCGCCGAAGAGAGTATCGACGTCGGGGAGTTGGGCGCGGACGGCTGCATCGCGAAAGGCCCCTTCAACAAGATGACCCGGCACGTTCTCACGGCGGTTGCCTTGACCGAAAGGAAGGAAAAAAAGGCCGGGATTGAGGTTCTCGGTCTCGAGGATCTCTACAAACGGGAGATAACCGCTGAATTGCTCTCCGCCAAAAACCATTTTCAGCTCATCCTGGACAACCTGGAGGAGGGGATACTCGAGATCAACAGCGAGGCGAAGATCGTCTATGCCAATCCCACGGCGATCCGCCTGTTCGGCGTTCCGGAGGCCAGGCTGCTGGCTTCATGCTTCAGGGACTATTTCCGGGACAGCGCCCGCACTGCGGTGGAGCAGCTGCTGGAGGGCAACAAGCCTGAAGCCGGTGCTGTGGAGAAGCCCCTGGAGCTGAAAAACAAAAGGGTGCTTTTAAAGGTCCTGCCATTTACGGAGGGAGAGGCCAGTTCCTCCATCGTGATTGTCACCGACGTCAGCGAGAAGATGCGCATCCAGGCGCGCCTGCAGCAGACTCAGCAGATGGAGGCCGTTGCCACCCTGGCGGGTGGCATCGCCCACGAGTTCAACAACAATCTGCTTTCCGTTACCGGGAACCTGGAGCTCCTGGAAATGGAAAACCAGGGGCAGCAGTTTATCGAGGAGCATGTCCGGCCCATGCGGCGCTCTTTGGAAACCATGGCGAGGTTGACCGGTCAGCTGCTTGTTTACGCGGAGGGCGGCAAGGGCCAGGCAACCGTGGTCAATTTGGCGGATTTCATCGAGTATACTTTACCGTTGGTGAGGCATACGATTCCGCCTTCCGTTCAAATTAAGCTGGAAACAGCGGAAGCTCCTCTCTATGTGCAGGCGGATTATCCCCAGCTGCAGATGGTGCTGTCGGCGGCGATCGCCAATTCCGTGGAGGCCATTGCGGACAAGGGCCGGATCACCATCAGCACCCGCAGAGTTACCCTGGACAAACAGGCCCTCTCCGGCCGGCCCGGCGCAGCGCCCGGGGAATATGCCTGCCTGTGCGTCGAAGACGACGGCCAGGGCATGGACGAAACGACCCGGAGAAGAATTTTCGAGCCCTTCTTCAGCACCAAGTTCGCCGGCCGGGGCCTCAGCATGGCCGCGGCCTACGGGCTGATCCGACACCAGGGCGGCTGGATCGCCGTGAGCTCGGAAGTCGGCCGCGGCACCCGGGTGGATATCTTTCTCCCCGCCCAGCCCGCCTGATTTTTCCGCCGCATCTTTTTATTGCGAAACAGTACTTTCCCTCATTATCCTTATAACCAGGTATTGACCGGGAGGGAGAATATGAAAAACGTCGGGACTTCCCGAATACGGGAAGACGGCCGGGAGAAGATACACGGGCAGGCCCTTTATGCCGATGATCTGCACCCGCCCGGGTTGCTCTACACGGCGGTGCTGCGCAGCCCCCATGCCCACGCCCGCATCCGAACTCTAAACCTGTCCGGTGCTGCCGGGCTGCCGGGAGTCCGGGGGGTATTCAGCGGCCGCGATTTTCCCCTGCTCATCGGCATCTACCTGGGCGACAAGAGTGTCCTGGCCACCGAGAAGGTGCGGCATTACGGTGAGGGCGTGGCCGTGGTGGTGGCGGACAGCGAGGCGATCGCCTTCGAGGCCCTGGATCACGTCCATGTGGATTACGAGCCCCTGCCGTTGATCACCGGCCTCAAAGAGGCCCTGGCCGAGAACGCGGTGCTGGTCCACGAGCACATGGAGAATTACTTTCACATTCCCGCCATTCTGCCGGAGCCGGGCTCGAATGTGGCCAATCGTACCCGAATTCGAAAGGGGGATGCGGCGGCGGGATTCCGCCGGGCCGGGGTCACGGTGGAGGGAGAGTTTTCTTTACCCCCCGGTGACCACGCGGCCATGGAGCTGCGCAGCGCCACCGCTTCCATCGGCCCGGACGGGCGGGTTGTGATCCGCTCCTCGACCCAATCCCCCTTCGTAGTGCGCATGCTCCTGAGCAGGCACTACGGCATCCCGCCGGGAAAGATCCGGGTGATCGCCCCCCGGGTGGGCGGCGGCTTCGGCGGCAAGGCGGGAATCCAGCTGGAAGCCCTGGCCTATCAGCTCTCCTCGAGGATGGGGGGACGGCCGGTGCGGGTGGCCAACAGCCGGGAGGAGGATATGGCCGGCTCCCCGGGCCGACCCGGCCTGGAGGCCCGGGTCCGGCTGGGCGCCGGACGGGACGGAGTGCTGGTTGCCGGCGACATCGAGCTGCTCTTCGACGCCGGCGCCTACGCGGACTACGCCGTCAATGTCAGCCGGGCGGCGGGCTATGCCGCCAGCGGCCCCTACCGCATCCCCGACCTGACGGTCGACTCCCTGTGCGTTTATACCAACCATCCCTTTGCCGCGGCCTTCCGGGGTTTCGGCCACATCGAGCTGGCCTTTGCCGTGGAGCGGGCCATGGACCTGCTGGCCGACAGGCTGAAGATGGACCCCGCGAGCTTGCGCCTGATCAACGCGGTGCGGCCCGGGGACACGACCCCCAGCCGCAGCGTGCTGGACGCCAGCACCGGGAACCTCCCCGGCTGCATCGAGACGGTGACCCGCCGCCTGGAGTGGGAGGGGGGAGTACGCCGGGAGGTCGGCGGGGGCAAGGTGCGGGCCAAGGGGGTCGCCTGCTTTTGGAAGGCGCCGGCCATCCCCCCCAACACCGATGCCGGGGCTCTGGTCAGCTTCAACGAGGACGGCAGCGTGAACCTGGCGACCGGGGTGGTGGAGATCGGCCAGGGCACCCACACGGGGCTCACCCAGCTGGTGGCCGAGCGGCTGGGGATCGAGCCGGAGCAGGTTCATATGGTGCGGGAGGTGGCCACCGACAGCTCTCCCCATGACTGGGCCACCGCCGCCAGCCGTTCCCTGTTCATGGCGGGCCGGGCCGCCCTGGCGGCCGTGGAGGACGCCCTGCATCAGATCAAACAAATCGCCTCCTCACCCCTGCGCTGTCCCGTGGAGGAGTTGGAAGTGGGGGAGGGGCGGGTGTTCCCCCGCCATGACCCGGAAGCAGGCCTGCCCCTGGGGGAGGTGGCCCTGGGTTACGTGTATGACAATGGCAACGCCATCGGCGGCCCGGTGATCGGCCGGGGCAGCTATATCGCCCGGGGTCTGACCGGCATCGACCCGGAGACCGGCAAGGGCAATCCCGGTCTGGAGTGGACTCTGGGGGCGGAGGGCGTGGAGGTGGAGCTGGACACCGCCGACGGCTCCTTCCGCATCCTCAAGGCGGCCTGCTGCATGGATGTGGGCCGTGTGGTCAATCCCCAGCTGGCCCGGGCCCAGGCCGTGGGCGCCATGATGATGGGGATCGGCTACTCCACCGGCGAGGCCTACCTCTTTGACAGCCGCGAGCGGCTGCTCACCGCTTCCTTGCGGGATTTCAAGCTGCCCCGGTACGGCGACCACCCGGAGTACATCGTGGATTTCCTGGAAACCCCCCAGCTGGACGGGCCCTACGGCCTCAGGGGCATGGGGGAGCAGGGAATCCTGGGCATGCCGGCGGCTTTGGCCGGCGCGCTTTCCCGGGCCGTGGGCCGTCAGGTGACGCGCCTGCCCCTGAGGGCGGAGGCCCTCTGGCGCCTCCTAAAACAGGGAGGTGACTGATGATAGCCTTCGATTTCGTCTATCTGCGTCCCGAGAGCCTCGCGGAAGCGGTGAAGGCCTTCGCGGAAGCCGAGCAGGCCGGCCGCCGGCCCGTCTACTACGCTGGGGGCAGCGAGATTGTCAGCTTCTGCCGCCGGGGGAAAATGCGGCCCGGTGCGGTGATCGACATCAAGGCCGTACCGGAGTGCCGTGAGCTTTCCTTTGAAAGCGGGCGCCTGCGCCTGGGCGCAGCCCTGACCCTCAACGAGCTGATCGCTGCGGATTGCTTCCCCCTGCTGTCCGCGGCGGCGGCGGGCATCGCCGATCACACTTTGCGCAACCGCATCACCCTGGGCGGCAACATCGCCGGCCTGCTGCCCTACCGGGAAGCCCTGCTGCCCCTGCTCGTCTCCGGAGGAACAGCGGAGTGTGCCGGACCCGAGGGCCGGCGTACCGTGCCGCTGACCGAGCTCTTCGACCGCCGTCTCCGGCTGCGTCCGGGCGAGCTCCTAACGGCCTGCGAGCTGGAGGAAGCGGCGGCGGCCGGCGCCTGGTTTTACCGCCGCCGGGTGCAGGGAACGCGCACCGACTATCCCCTGATCACGGCCTGCTTCCTGATGCGGGCCGGAGAGATCCGGCTGGCCCTGGGCGGCGCCCTGAATTATCCCTTTTGGGCCGCGGAAGTCGATGGGCTTTTAAACCGGCGCTCCGTGTCGGCTGAACAGACAGCGGCGGCGGTGCTGGAAAAGATCGGCGGAGTCTTTCGGGAGGATTTCCGGTCTTCCGCCGACTACCGCCGGCATCTTCTGAAAAATATTCTCGTGGAGGCCCTGAGCGAGCTGGGAGGCCAACAATGATCAAATATGAAGACATCTGCCGGCTCACCCTGCGGGTGAACGGGGAGGAGCGCAGCGTTCTCGTCCGGCCCGCGGACACTCTGCTGCGGGTGCTGAGGGAGAAGCTGGACCTGACGGGGCCCCGCTTCGGGTGCGAGAACGGGGACTGCGGCGCCTGCACCGTGCTGATCGACGGCGAGCCGGTCAAATCCTGCCTGGTGCTGGCCGTGGAGGCCGGGGGTCATGAGATCACCACCATCGAGGGACTCAAATGTTCCCCGATCCAGGAAGCCTTTCTGGCCGAGGCGGGCTTCCAGTGCGGCTACTGCACTCCCGGCTTTCTGCTCGCCGCCCACGCCCTGCTCCAGCGGCACCCAAAGCCCACGGATGAAGAGATCCGGGTCTCGCTGTCGGGGAATCTCTGCCGCTGCACCGGCTACGAGGGGATCGAGCGGGCTGTCAGGAAGGCGGCGGAACGCGGCGGAAAAGCACCCGCAGGTAGAAAAAAATAGCGGTGCCGCTGTAAGCCAGCTTCACGGCCATGCCGGCAAGGGAGCCCAGGAAAACCCCCCAACCCGCCCGCAGAGCCTTCCCCGGCTCGCGGTTGAAGATGAGCTCGCCCGTCACGGCGCCGGTCAGGGCGCCCAAAAGAAGCCCGAAGGGGGGAAAGAAGACAATGCCCGCCGCCATGCCCACCAGGGAGCCGATGGTGCCCGCGCGGCTGGCGCCCCTGCGCCGGGAAATCAGGGAGGGCAGGACATAGTCCAGGACGGTTACCAGAACCGCGAAAGCGGCCATGACGATCAGGAGAGCCGGGGAAAAGGCCTGCCAGCGCCGCGCCAGGGAGAGCACAAGCAGCGCCAGAAAACTCAGCGCCGGGCCGGGGAGTACCGGCAGCAGGCAGCCCGCCAGGCCTGCCGCAAGCAGCACCCCGCCGAGAATCTCGAGGGCAATCATCTCCCTGTCAGGGTAAAGGCTCCCCGGGGTTGCCGTCAAGCCGGCCGAGTTGTTGCCCTCTTCACCGCAGTGTGATATGATAGGCCCATCTGCTACAAATGGAGTACCCACATGAAGAAGCACATCACTGCAATAAAAAAGGTTATTATATTCACCATCTTGACTGCGGCCCTCACCCTGGGAATCCTGGGGGGCTGCAGCAAAAAGGAAGCGCCCAAAGCGGAAGAGCCCTACGACATCGCCGTGTTCATACCGGGTGTAGTGGCCGGCAGCCCCATCTACGAGATGCTGGTGGCGGGCGCCGAGCAGGCCGCGGCGGAGTATGAGCAGGCCGGCATCAAGGTGGTCGAGGGAGGCTTCAACCAGGCCGAATGGGAGGAAAAGATGACCGGCCTGGCGGCGTCCGGCGACTACGACCTGATTCTCACTTCCAATCCCGCCATGCCCTTCGTCTGCCGGGAGGTGGCGGAAAGCTTTCCGGAGCAGAAGTTCCTCAACCTGGACGCCTATCTGGCGGACCACCCCCAGATCCACACGGTGCTCTACAATCAGGTGGAGCAGGCCTACATGGTCGGTTATCTGGGGGGGCTGATAACCACCGGCGATCTTCCCGGCGCCAATCCGGAGCTCAAGGTGGGGCTGATCGCCGCCCAGCAATACCCGGCCCTGGACAAGATGATGCGGCCGGGATTCGAGCGTGGTCTGCATGATGTTGATGCGGCCATCGAGGTGGATTTCCGGGTGATCGGCAACTGGTACGACGCCGGCAAGGCGGCGGACCTGGCACACAGCATGTTCGACGCCGGAGTGGACGTCATTCTCACCATCGCCGGGGGAGCCAACCAGGGCGTGATCAACGCCGCCCAGGAACGGGGTAAGTACGTGCTCTATTTCGACGCCAACGGCTATGCCATCGCTCCGGGAACCATCCTGGGCTGCGCGGTCCTGCGCCAGGACAGGCTGACCTACGAGCGGGTGAAAATGGCCGTCGAAGGCGGCCTGGAGTTCGGCGTCGCCCAGGTGGTGCATGCCCGGGAGGGCTACGTGGATTTCGTGGACGACGATCCTCTTTACACGGAGCATGTCCCGGAGGAAATCCGAGTGCGCATGGACGCGGCGCTGAACGCTCTGCGCAAGGGCGAGCTTACCCTGGAGGTACCCAGCTTCTGACCGTGAAGCTGCCGGCCGAGCCGGGCAGGCACTGAATGCAGCGCATACTACGTATGCAGGAAATCAGCAAATTCTTCCCCACCAGCGGCGTACAGGCCAATGACCGTGTGGATTTCCGGGTCGCCCCCGGGGAGATCCACGCCCTGGTGGGGGAGAACGGTGCCGGCAAAACAACCCTCATGAACATCCTCTACGGGCTGGAGCACCCGGACCGGGGGCGCATTATCCTGCGGGATGAAGAGGTCCAGATACGCAGCCCCCAGGACGCGGCCCGCCTGGGGATCGGCATGGTGCATCAGCATTTCCGCCTGGTGGGTGAGTTTACCATCGCCGAAAACGTGGTCCTGGGACTGGAGCCCACCAGGAACCGTTTCTTCTTTGACCGCGAGGAGGCGAAGCGGAAGGTCAGGGAGGTGACCGAAGCCCACGGCTTTCATCTGGATGTCGCCACCCGGGTCGACCGTTTGAGCGTGGGCCAGATGCAGCTGGTGGAGATCATCAAGATGCTCTACCGCCGGGCCGAGCTGCTGATCCTGGACGAGCCGACTTCGGTGCTGACCGAGCACGACGTTCACAAGCTCTTTACCACTTTGCACCGGCTGGTCGAGCTGGGCAAGACCTGCATCATCATCACCCACAAGCTCGGGGAGGTCAAAGCGGTGGCGAACCGGGTCACGGTGATGCGCCGCGGCAAAGTGGTGGCGGTGAGGAACAGCGCCGAGGTCAATGAGCGGGAGCTTTCCAGGCTGATGGTGGGAGAGAGCGGGCATCTCGGAGAGGCGCGCCGTCGAGCCACCGCCGCCTCCTCCGGTAAATCTCCGGGGCGGAATGTCCTGGAGCTCAAGAGTGTGGGACTCACCGTGCGCGGGCGGGAACGACCCCTGCTGGAGGCGATCGACCTCAATGTCCGGGCCGGCGAGATCCTGGGGATCGCCGGGGTGAGCGGGAACGGCCTGGAGGATATCGAGGACCTGGTCGCCGGCCTGCGCCGGCCAACCACGGGAATAATCCTGCATGACGGGGAGGATATCACCGGGCTGACCACCCAGGAGCTCCGGCGCAGGGGGCTGGCCTATGTGCCGGCGGACCGCCTGCACCGCGGCGCGAGCCTGGCCTCCTCGGTAAGCGAAAACATGATCGTCTCCCAGCGGCGCCGCTTCGCCCGGGCGGGGATCCTGGGCAGGCGGTCGGTTTCGGCCTTCGCCCGCGCTCTTCGGGAGCGCTATTCCATTCAGGCCAACCTTTTACTGCCCATGGGCATGCTTTCCGGGGGCAATATCCAGAAGGTGATCCTGGCCCGGGAGCTGACCTCCTCCACGGATTTTATCCTTTTCTCCGAGCCGACCTGGGGATTGGATGTGGCGGCCAGCGAATTCGTCTACGACCGGATTATCGAGCTGCGTTCCCGTGCGGCCGCCGTGCTCTTGATCTCTTCGGACCTGGATGAGATCCTGACCCTGGCGGACCGGCTGATCGTCATGTACCGGGGACGCATCGTCGCCCGGCTGGACAACAGCGGCTCTTTGGACAAGGATGCGATCGGAGAGTATATGCTCGGGATACGGACATAAGAATGAGAGAGGACGGACCGGTGTGCGGGTAGGCAGGCACGGCGAGAATATCCTGGTCAGCGGATTCGGGCTGCTTCTGACCCTGGGGTTCGCCTTCGCCATCGTGGTGGTGCTGATCCTGCTCCTGAGTGAAGAGCCGGGAGCCGCCCTGTTGGCTTTCTTCCTGGGTCCCTTTACCAACAGCTATTTTTTCGCCAACATGCTGAACGCTGCGGTGCCCCTGGTTTTTACCGGCACGGGTATGGCCCTGGCCTTCCGGGGCTCGGTTTTCAACCTGGGCGGGGAAGGGCAGGTCTACAGCGGGGGCCTGATCGCCACGGTCATCTGTCTGGCGCTGCCCGGGGCTCCCGGTCTGGCCGGGGGAACCCTGGCCCTGGCGGGGGCCGTGGCCGCGGGGGCCGTGCTGGCCGGAATTTCCGGCCTGTTTCGCATGAAATACGGCACCGACGAGCTGATCACCTCGTTTCTGATCTCCGCGGCGGTCATCCTGCTAATCAACTACTTCATCACCGGACCCCTGGACGATCCGGAGAGCAATCTCCTGGCCACCCGGGCCATCGGGCTGCAATACCGGTTAAAGCATATTTTTCCCCCCTCCAGGCTGAATCCGAGCGTCTTTGTCGCCCTGGCAACAGCCGCAGCAGCCGCCTTCCTGCTCTTTGCCACCAGGAGCGGCTATGAGCTCCGCATGAGCGGGCTGAACCAGGAGTTCGCCCGCTACGGCGGCATCGACGTGCGCTTCTACCTGGTACTGCCTTTGCTTTTGAGCGGCGCCCTGCACGGGCTGGCCGGGGGGCTTTCCATTCTGGGAACCTACCAGCGCTGCATAAAGGGTTTTTCCGCCGGCATGGGCTGGAACGGCATCGCCGTGGCCCTGATCGCCCGCAACCACCCCCTGGGGGTGCTGCCGGCGGCGTTCTTCTTCGCCTACCTGGAGGCTGGGGCGCGGGCCGCCATGCTGCAGGCGGATGTGACCTTCGAGCTGGCCGCCATCGCCCAGGCGACCATCTTCTACCTGATCACAGCCCAGGCGCTGACCCATTACCTCTCCCTGGGCGGCCGGCAGGGACTATGAACGGCGCCCGCGTTTCTCTGCATCTGGTCCACAGCACCCTGGGGATCATGACCCCGCTGCTGTTGGCGGCCACCGGGGGCCTGTTCACCGAGCTCTCCGGCATGCTCAATATCGCCCTGGAGGGGCTGATGCTCTGCGGCGCCTTCTTCAGCGTGGCCTTCACCGTGCTGACCGGGAGCCTGTTCTGGGGCATCGCGGGGGGCATTGCCGCCTCTCTGCTCCTGGCGCTGCTTTTCGGCCTGGTGAGCCTCTACCTGCGGGCCAATATCTTCATTACCGGGCTGGCCACCAACCTGCTGGCTCCCGGGCTGACCACGGTGGTGGCTTTCGAGCTCTTCGCCAACAAGGGGGTTATCCGGGTACCCGAGCGCCTGCCCCTGCTATCCCTGCCCGGCGTGCGCTCTTTGCCGGTGCTGGGGGAGATCTTCTCCGGTCACACCTTCGTGGTTTATGCGGGCTGGCTGCTGCTGTTTCTGTCCTGGCTGGTGATCTACAAGACGCCCTTCGGCCTCAGGCTGCGGGGCTCCGGTCTGAGCAGCGATACGGTCCGCTCCCTGGGCCTGCGTCCGCGGCGCTACCGCCTGACGGGGGTGCTCATTTCAGGTTTTACCTGTGGGCTGGCGGGAGCCGGCCTGGCTTTGTCTTTGGGCGCCTACGTGCCCAACCTGACCGCCGGCCGGGGCTGGATCGCTTTGGTGGCCATCTACCTGGGCGGCCGCAAGCCCTGGGGTATTTTAGCGGCCTGCCTGCTCTTCGGCTGTGCCGAAAGCCTCTCCAACTACGCCCAGGGTGCCATCAACATCCCCGCCGATTTCATCCTGGCCTTTCCCTACCTGATCACCGTGGCGGCGCTGATTGTCTACTCGATCTGGCGCTATTACAGCAGCCGCTGAGCAACGGCTAAGAAAGGAAGCATACCATGCGCATCAACCTGGCCTACGGCAAAACCGGACTGAAGATAGATCTTCCTCCGGGCCTGGAGGCGGACCTGTTCGAGCCCAGGTACGTACCCGGCTGCGCTAACCAGGCCGGCGCGGTGGTCGGGGCTCTGCGCCGGCCTTTTGCTTCCCCCCCCTTGAGGGAGCGGGTGAACAAAGACGACCGGGTGGGCATCATCTTCAGCGACATCACCCGGCCCACTCCCTACCCAATCATCCTGCCCGCTTTGCTGGGCGAGCTGGAGCATGTTCCGGATGAGAACATCACCCTCTTTAACGCCGCCGGCACCCACCGGGCCAACACCTGCGAGGAGCTCCAGCAGATGCTGGGTGCCGACATAGTCGAACGCTTCCGGATCGTGCAGAACGATTCGGAGGACCAGGCATCCCACCGGCTCGCGGGTACGACCCGGAGCGGCAACGAGATTTGGCTGCTGCGCGAGTTCCTGGAGTGCGGCGTCAAAATACTCACCGGCTTCATCGAGCCTCACTTCTTCGCCGGTTTTTCCGGCGGGGGCAAGGCCGTCATGCCGGGCCTGGCCTTGGGCACAACCATCTTCCGCAACCACTCGGCCTGCAACATGGACGACCCCAGGGTCGGCTGGGGGATTACCCGCAGCAACCCGGTCTGGGAGGAGGTGCAGGAAGCCGCCGGCCTGGCGGAGCCCACCTTCATCGTCAATGTGACCCTCAACCGGGATAAGGAGATCACCCGGGTCTTCGCCGGGGATTTCAACGAGGCCTACCAGGCTGGCTGCGAGTTCGCACACAGTACGGCCATGGTACCCGTGAAGCGGCTCTACGACATCGTGATCAGCAGCAACTCCGGCTATCCCCTGGACCTCAACATCTACCAGTCGGTCAAGGGCATGAGCGCCGCCGCCCAGATCGTCAGGCCCGGGGGCAGCATCATCATGGCAGCGGATTGCTGGGACGGCATTCCCGAACATGGAGAGTACGGCCGCCTGCTCAGGGAGGCCGCGAACGCCGAGGAGCTGTTGGCCCGCGTCCGGGAGGATGGCTTTGCCTGTCAGGACATGTGGCAGGCCCAGATTCAGGCCCAAATCCGTCTCAAGGCTCGGGTCTACTTCCATACCAAAAATATCAGCGACGAGCAGTTGCGGAGCTGTCTGCTCGAGCCCTGCGCCGACATTGCAAAGACCGTGGCCGCGCTGCGCGGTAAATACGGCCCCGATCCCGCGGTTGCGGTCCTGCCGGAAGGCCCCCAGACCATCCCCTACCTGGTCCGGGACTGAGCAGAGCCGGGCGGTTTCGCCCCGCTTCACGCGCTCGCGCTGTTGACCTGTACTTCCCCCGGGGGTATCCTTGCGAATGAAGGAGACCGCAATGAACGGGGAAGCAGAATCCAGAAAGGCTATCGTCGAGGCGGGGCAGCGGCTCTACGATCGTTTCTTCATCGCCGCCAACGACGGAAATATCAGCTGCCGCCTGGGCTCCGGGGAGATCCTGGTGACTCCCACCCAGGTCAGCAAGGGCGACCTGAAACCGGAAGATATCCTCAAGGTAGATACCGCGGGTCAGGTTCTTACGGGCAAGCTCAAACCCACCTCCGAGCTCAAGATGCACCTGGCGATCTACCGCCTGCGCCCCGATCTCTCCGCCATTGTCCACGCCCATCCACCGGCGGCTACCGGTTTCGCCGCCGCCCGGGTGCGTTTGGACAAAGAGGTGGTGTTGCCTGAGGTGGTCTTCGGGCTGGGGAGGATCGGCTTCGCCGAGTACGGTGCGCCCTCCACCGAGGAGGTCCCCCGGGCCGTGGAGAAGGAGATCGGGAGATGCGACGCCCTGCTCTTGTCCAACCACGGCGCCCTGGCCGCATCAGATACGGTCATGAAGGCCTATTACCGCATGGAAACCCTGGAGATGTACTGTCGCGTGCTGCTGGTGACCCGACTGCTGGGAGGCGCCCGCCCTTTGAGCCCCGGTCAGGTCGAGCAGCTTGAGCAGCTGCGTGAGCAGCAGCAGGCAGGCGGCCGCAGCGCAGCCCCGGATCAAAAAACCATCGACCTGGTGGTGGAAACGGTGCTGGAGGTCTTAAAGAGGGCGCAATAAAAACATTGACAGCGGGGGAATGAGGTTTTAGAATAAATCTAACGTTATAGGTTAGATTTAAAACCGAAAGGCCCGGCAGCATGGAAACGACCGCACCCGTGCAAGAAGCAAGAAAGCTCCGCATCGGGGAGATGGCCCGGCTGGCTGGAGTGACGGTGCGTACCATCCGCTATTATGAGCAGCTCGGCCTGCTGGGAAGCTCCCGGAGCAATCAGACCCAACACCGCCGCTACACCCGCAAGGACCTCCTCTACCTGCACCGCATACAGCAGCTCAAAGGTTACGGACTCTCCCTGCGCGAGATCGGTGAGATCATCGAGCTGGCCGCCCAGGATCCCTCGGGAGAGCGGCGGCGACTGATGCTTTTGACCCGCTATGAAGAGAAGAAACAGGAGGCCCTGGAGCGGCGGGCCCGGCTGGAAGCCTACCTCCAAGAGCTGGACTGGCATATCGCGCAGCTGAAAATGGTACGGAATTTTCAGGCCTGCCCCGGAGAGGAGTGCCGGGCTTGCGAGTTTCGTTCGGTATGCCGCCTCGCGGAAATCGAGAACGAGGAGAAGGTATGAAGGCTGCGGTGCTGACGGCTCCGGAAACCATCCAGCTCCGGGAGGTAGCTACCCCCGAGATCAAGCCTCACGAGCTGCTGGTGAAGCTGAAGAATTGCGGTATTTGCACCCTGGAGCAACGGCTTTTCTCGGGCGAGCAGAAAATCTACTACCCCATCATACCGGGCCATGAAGCGGCCGGGGAGGTCGTGGAGGTTGGCCGGGAGGTCGGGGACCGCCTGTCCCCCGGCACACGGGTAGCCCTCGACCTGGTGACCCGCTGCGGCGAGTGCACTGCCTGCCGCAGCGGCCACAGCAACCTGTGTGAGAATCGTTTCCTGCCGAGCCAGACCCTGCTGGGGGGATTCGGCCAGTACCGTACCGTGAGGCCCAGCCAGATCTACGAGATCCCGGACAGCCTCAACTATGCCGAGGCCTGTTTCTCCGAGCCGGTGGCCTGCTGCATCCACAGCCTGAAGCGGCTGCGCCTGGACCTGGCGGAGGACCTGCTGGTGCTGGGGGCCGGCGCCATGGGGCTCCTGCACCTGTTGACGGCCCTCTGCCTGGGTGCCCGGGTATTCGTCGTCGATCCCGATCCCCGGCGACGGGAAACGGCCGTCGCCCTGGGAGCTGCCGCGGTAATTGATCCGGAGCAGGAAGATGCGGACAAGGCCGTCGCCGATCTCACGGAGGGGCGGGGGGCGGACGCCTGCGTGGTCACCTGCCCCGATGACGGCGTTTTGAAAACGGCTTTGCAGGCGGTGGGTAAAACGGGCCGCATCAGTTTATTCACCTCCTATAAAGCGCCCCGGCAGGTGCAGCTGGATGCGGACAGGGTGCACCGCAACGAGCTGATGATTACCGGCAGCGAGGCCAGGACGGAGTTGGATTTCCTGCAGGCGGTGCGCCTGCTGGCCTACCAGAAGATTGATGTCCGGCCCCTGATCAGCAGCACCTTCCCCCTGGCTAAAGCGGAAGAGGCTTTAAGGGCGGCCCTGAGCCGGGAGACCTACCGTGTGCTCCTGGACCATGAGGCCGCACCGTGATCCTGACCTTCGATATCGGCACCTCCAGCGTCAAGGGCGGGATCTTTTCCGCCGAGGGTGCTCTCCTGGCCAGGGCGGAGGTAAAGGTCAGCTCCAAACAGGGCCGGAATCCCCTGGAGCACGAGGTGGAAGCGGGGCAGTGGACTGAGGCCCTGCGCTCCCTGGCCGGTCGCCTGGAGCTGGACGGTAAAAGCTTCGCGGCCCTCCTGGTAAGCGGCAACGGCCCCACCCTGGTGCCCGTGGCGGCTTCCGGGCGCTGTTTGCTGCCGGCCATGACCTGGATGGACCGGCGCGGGCGGGAGGAAGCGAGCCTGATCAGCGAGTTGGCGGGCCGGCGGGTGGACGCCAGCTTCTACCTGCCCAAGGCAGCCTGGATCCAGCGCCGGCGGCCGGACATCTACAGCCAGACCGCCTATTTCCTGACCTGTCCCGACTACATTGATTATGTGCTCACCGGCGAGGCCCTGACCGTTCTGCCGGATAAGGGTTTCACCAGGCTGCTCTGGGAACCCGGCCTGATCACCGCCCTGGGCATGGAAGCGGCCAAATTCCCGCAGTTTATCGCGCCGGGAGTGTTTATCGGCAAGGTGACTGAGGCAGGCGCAGCAGCCACGCACCTGCCCCGGGGCACGCCGGTTTACAGCGGCGGCCCGGATTTCTGCATGTCCCTGCTGGGTACGGGAGCGGTGCGTCCGGGCCGGGCCTGTGTGCGCTCCGGAACCTCCGAGGGGCTGAACCTCTGTACCGAAAATCCGGTGGTCGACCGCCGCCTGATCTCGCTTCCCCACATTGTGCAGCCCTACCACAATGTGTCCGGCATAGTATCCACTTCCGGCGCCGCCCTGGACTGGCTGGTCAGTGTTCTTGGCTCGAACAAGCCGGATTACCGGCGGATTTTCGCCGAAATCCGGGAAGTGCCGGAGGGAGCGCGCCGGCTCCTCTTTCTTCCCTACCTGGCCGGCGAGCGCTCCCCCCACTGGGACCCCCTGGCCAGGGGCAGCTTTGTCGGCCTGACTTTGCGGCACGGCCGGGCGGAGATGCTGCGGGCCGTATCAGAGTCGGTGGGCTTCGCGTTGCGGGACATCATGGCCGTGATGGAGGAAAACCACCTAAAGGTGCAGGAGCTGCGCATTACCGGGGGTCAGGCCAGGAGCGAGGTCTGGAACCAGATCAAGGCCGATATCACCCAGCGCCGCCTGCTGCTTCCCGACTGTATCGATTCGGAGCTGTTGGGCGCCGCCTGCCTCGGTCTGGCGGCCCTGAAGCGGTACTCTTCTCCGGCCGAAGCCGCGGAGGCGGCGGTGCGCATCGCAGCCGAATACGAGCCGCGGCCGCAGGTGGAGCCGGTTTACCGTGAGCTATTTCATCTCTACCGGAAGGCTTACAGCCGCCTGAAAGAGCTTTTCGTATCTATGGGCGACAATGCTAAAGGAGAAGAAACATGAATCCCGGCAAGAGCATCAGGATGAATTCTATTCTCAATCCCGCCGACGGCAGGACCGTGATTGTGGCCCTGGACCACGGCGGCGTAGCCGGTCCCCTGGAGGGGATCGAAGAGCCGGTGCGGGTTTTCAATGAGTGCGTGGGCGGAGGCGCGGACGCCCTGATTACCACCCGGGGCTTCGTCAAGGCCACCGCCGGGCTGTGGCGGCGCAGTACCTCGCTGATTCTCAAGCTCACCGGGGGTTTCACCGTGCTGGGCGGTAATTTCGAGGAGGAGATGATCTCCTCGCCCGAGGCGGCGCTCTTCTTCGGTGCCTCGGCGGCGGCGGTGACCGTCAAGTTCGGGCATCCCCGGGAGGGGGAGTTCATCAGGCAGGCCTCGCTGACCGCCGACAGCTGCGTGCGCTGGGGGCTGCCCCTGCTCGTCGAGGTGCTGCCGGCCACTGCGGATGGGAAAAACAGCAACGCCGGGGCGGCGCGGCTGGCCGCCCGGGCCGCCCAGGAAATCGGCGCCGACCTGGTAAAAATCGCCTATAATGACGACCCCGAGAGCTTCCACAGGCTGGTCAAAGGCTGTCCCGCCCCGGTCTTGATTCTGGGCGGGGAGAGGAAGAAAAACCTCGAAGAACTGTTCCAGGGGATCCATGAGGCCCTCGACGCCGGTGCGGCCGGCGTGGCCATGGGGCGGAGCCTCTGGCAGCAGGGCCGTACCCAGGCCATGGTGGAGGCTGTCGTCGGGCTGGTGCACAAGAGCTGGAGCGTGAAGCAGGCCCTGGCCCACCTGGAGAAGTGAGGGGGTGCCCCTCCTCGCCTTTGCCGCCAATTTCCTCTGGGTAATGATTTTGGGGCTCTTCGGCCCCTGCGTACCCGCGATCATCATTGACCTCGGCATCAGCTATGCCCAGGCGGGGCTTTTCTTCACCCTGCTTTCCCTGGGCTCGTTGCTGGCTACGCCCCTGGCCGCCGCCGCCTCGGATTATCTGAACGGCAAGCTTGAGTTTTTCCTCCTGGCTTTGTTCCTGGCCGCCGGGCTTCTGGCTGTCAGCCTGGCCGCCACTTTCGCCCTGCTTTTACCGGTGGTTTTGGGCATGAGCCTGCTGGGCAGTCCCATCGGCTCGGTGAGTCAGAGCCTGATGCTGGCCCGCTTTCCCGAGCGGCGGAGCAGGTACCTGGCTTTCATGGGCTCCTGTGCGGCCGCGGGCAGCTTGCTGGCGCCCCTGCTGGTTTCCGTCAACCTGACGGCAGGTCTGGGCTGGCGGGCCGCTTTCGCCGAAACCGGGATCCTGGTGCTGCTCCTGGCGGCGACCGTGCTGACCCTCCGCCTGCCCCCCGCCGCGCCCGCACATTTCAGGTTCCAGGAGCTCCGGGAAGTACTCGGCCACCCCCGGGTGCGCCTGGCCGCGGTGCTGCTCTTTTTCTCCGTGGCTGCCGATATGGGCTTTTCCTACTGGTTGGCCGAGTATGCGCGCAGCCGGCTGGACCTCGGCCTGGAGCTGGCCAGCGCGGCGGTGGGAATCTACCTAACCGGCCTGATAGCCGGCAGGCTGCTGACCGGCCTGCTGGTGCGGAGCATCGGCGAGGGGTCTCTGTTCAAGGCCAGCCTGCCGGCGGCCGCGGCCGCTTTGCTGGCCCTGCTCTTGCTCCCCGGCATGATCCCCAGGGCGGCGGCCCTGGCCTGCTACGGCCTCTGCGTGGGTCCGCACTTCCCCCTGGTCATGTCCCTGGGCACCCGCTGCTTCCCCGAGCGCCCGGGCCTGGTGACAGGCACGCTTTACGCGGCTCTCTCGGCGGGGGGCATGGTTTTCCCCCTGCTGATAGGCGCGGTGGCCGCCCGGACGGGCCTGGATTGGGCTTACGGAGGGCTGGTGGTGGTCCTTCTGGGACTCTGGGTGCTGATCAGGAGGGGGGAGTTTTAAGCAGCTCCCGCAGGTCGCCTTCGCGCCGCACATAGCCATCCAGCTCCATGCGGTTGAGCAGGGGGAGAATGTATTTGCGGGAGAGTCCGGAGCGCTCCTTGGTCTGCCGGAGGTCGAAGCGCTCCCCCGGTTGGAGCCCCGTTAGAATCACCTGCAAAAGCTCCCGGTAGGCTTCTGCAGCCAGATAGATATTGCCGTCCAGGGAGACCGCCAGCTCCATGCGCGCCAGGTTGCGTAGCTCCTTCTGTCCCCCCGCGATCATTAGCTTTTTCACCTCCAGGCCGGTTTTTCCTTCCAGGCGCAGGTCCTTGAGCAGCTTGCCCCCCAGGGGTGAGAGGCCCGCGGCCGGGGCTGAGCCTGCGC
>Ga0272442_10002258_pt1 | contig 28228 bp, 9 predicted proteins | sample SSMForm2O_FD_200262 | JGI IMG/M metagenome (GOLD analysis project Ga0272442, IMG submission 200262) | Marine sediment archaeal communities from Little Sippewissett salt marsh, Falmouth, MA, United States - SSM-Form-2O | ecosystem: Environmental > Aquatic > Marine > Wetlands > Sediment ...
TGATCGCCGGCTTGTTTCTGGGCGCCTGTTGCCAACGCCCCATGCCCCACAAAAAGGACGGACAGAGCGAGTCGGCTTCGACCGCCGCGCCCGGGCTCTCCCCTGACGACGACGAGACCCTGCCCACGTTCGACAAGCTTTTCGAGAAAGTCAGCCCCTCGATCGTAAACATCTCCGCCACGCTCCCCTTCCCCCTCCCCGAGGAGATGCTCACCAGGCGCGAGCGCGAGATGCTGAAGATCCTGGCCCGCTCCTTGGGCTCCGGCTTCGTCTTCGACGACCAAGGCCACGTGGTCACCTGCTCCTCGGTGGTCCTGGACGAGGACCGCCAGCCCCTCGCGGACATCGAAGTGATCCTTTCTTCAGGCAAGCGCATCAAGGCCAAGCTGATCGGCTCCGACGACATATCCGACCTGGCGGTGTTATCCATACCGGCCACCGAAGCCCCGCCCCCCCTGCCCCTGGGCTCGGCCACGTCGTTGAAGGTCGGCGACTGGGTGGCCGCCATCGGCTACGCCTTCGGCCTCTCCCACTCGATCACCGCCGGAATAGTCAGCGCCGTCCGCACCGCCGACGACATGAACGCCTCCCACGGCCTGATATTGTCCGACGCCGCCATAAACCCCGGCTGCAACGGCGGCCCGCTGCTAGACACTGAAGGCCACGTCGTGGGCATCAACCTGATCCCCGGCCAGCAGGAAGGCAGCATGGGCCTGGCCATCCCCATAGAAGACGCCTTAGAGCTCCTGACCTTGTTGAAATCCGGCCGCCGCCCCAAACGCCCCTGGCTGGGCGTCTCCGTCCAGCACGTAGACACCCGCCTGCAGGAATCCTTCCACCTCCCCTCCACCTCCGGCGCCCTGGTAACCCGCGTAGCCGAAGACAGCCCCGCATCCCAGGCCGGCCTCAAACCCGGCGACGTAGTAGTGAAATTCGCCGCCCGCCCGATAGACGACCCCGTAGGCCTGATCGAGGTGGTCAAGTCCGCCGCAATAAACCACAAAACAAAAATCCGCATCTACCGCCAAGGCAAACCCAAAACCCTGACCATCACCCCACGCCCGGCACCTTATTGAGTCGGCAAGACTTCGATCGGCAGGGTGTCCTCGAGCGCACCGGCGTCCCAGTTGACCCCCAGGAACGTCTGGCCAGCCGCGATTGCATCGACTTCTCCGTCATGGTCTATCGAGGCGATCGAACTCGATTGGCTGCGGAAGTCCACGTTCTCCTGGTGGCTTTCGTCAAGCCAGTATTCCGTTTCTGTGCCGGCAACGAAGGAGCATCCACCGGAAGAAGCGGGGACAGGATAACATGTAACCACCCGATTTCCTTGCAGACATCAAACTTCCGTCCCCGCTTGTTTCCTCATGTCAACAATCTGGGGGCCGGTTTCCTTGACACATCTGCACTTCGGTGTTTAGATGTACACAGATTATACTAATCGAGGTACATCCAAATGGACTTTGTGGACCGCAAACCGGAGCTGGCATTTCTCGAGGAGCACTTCGGCCGCCGGGGGGCCGGGCTTCTGGTGGTTTGGGGGCGGCGGAGGGTGGGCAAGACGGCTTTGCTGCAGAACTTCGCCAACGGCAAGCCGGTGATGTACCACATGGCGGTCCGCACGACGCCCTCCGACGAGCTGCGGCGGATTTCGGAACGATTGGCGGATTTCTTCGACGATGATCTGATCCGGGCGCAACCCGTCGGCACCTGGGAAGCGCTCTTCGCATACCTGGCGGGAAGGACGGGGCGGTTCGGGCTTGTGCTCGACGAGTTCCCCTACCTGGTGGAGGCGTCACCGGAGCTGCCCACTTTGCTCCAGGAGGCCTGGGATACCCGCTTGTCTAAAACGAAGATCAAGCTGATCCTGTGCGGATCGAGCATCTCGATGATGGAGCGCGCCTTGTTCGCTCCCGGCGCGCCCCTGTTCGGCAGGCGGACCGGACAGTGGAAGGTTCAGCCGTTCGGACCGCTGGAGCTTGGCCTGCTCACCGGCGGTTCGCTGGTGGAAAGAATCGAGACCTACTCGGTGATCGGCGGAGTCCCCATGTACGCCCGGCTTTTCGACCGGCGGGCCGACCTGGCAACCAACATTCTGAAACGGATCTTGGCCAAGGGCGAAGTGCTCTATCAGGAGATACCGTTCCTCCTGCGCCAGGAACTGCGCGAGCCGCGGGTCTATCAGGCCATTCTGGCAGCGGTCGCATCCGGCGCTCACCGCTTCAGCGAGCTTTCTTCCAAGACCGGCCTGAATCGGGCCAACCTGGTCCGCTACCTGGCCCAACTCGAGGAACTGGAACTGGTGAGACGCGAAATACCGGTGACCGAAGACAAACCCCACAAGAGCCGCAAGGGCCTCTACCGCATCGCCGAACCCTTCGTCCGATTCTGGTACCGCTACGTCTACCCCAGCCTGGACCGGCTGGAACTACAGGATGCGACTGGAGTGCTGAAGGAACGGGTACTTCCCGACCTGCACGGCTTCATCGCCGCCGGCGTCGAGCCGATCCTGGCCGACCTGTTCCGCTCGGGGCCGCTGAAAAAGCTGGTTCCCTTCCGGGTGTCCCGTGCCGGTCGTCACTGGAGCCGGACCGAGGAGTTCGACCTGGTCCTGTTCGACCAGACCCGTGAGCGGGTCATGATCGGAGAGGTCAAGTGGTCACGAAAACCGGTGCATCCCGGACTGCTGGCCGACCTGCGCCGCCGGGTAGAAGCCTCCAAGGTCTTCGCCGGAAAGCGCATCACCCTGGCCCTGATCAGCCGCAGCGGCTTCAAACCCGCCCCCACAAAGAAGCCCGCCGAACGCTATGTGGACCTTTCCGCTGAATAGACACACCCCATGCCCCCGACATTCTGCCCGGGGTTGACGCAGTAAGGGAAACGTGGTGGACTGAGCCCCTCAAAACCTGGGAGGAGGCCGCCTGTGGCTACGAAGATCGCGGTTATCGACGACAGTGATACGGCGCTGGAGTGGGTGAAGGCCAACCTGCCTGCGATGGGCTTCGAGATCTCGACCTTCAACACGCCGATCGGCACCCAGGCCTTCATTATCACCACCAAGCCCGACCTTATCCTCCTCGACGTGCGCATGCCCGGCCTGGACGGCGACGTGCTGTGCAAGATGATCAAGAGCAACCCCAAGACCCGGGGCACGATCATCGCCCTGTATTCCGAGATGGAGGAGGGCGAGCTGGCCCAGCTGGCCGACAAGTGCTCGGCGGACGGCTACATCAAGAAGACCGAGGACGTCACCCTGCTGACCAGGAAGATCAACGAGCTGTTGCTCTTGAAGAAGGGGATCGGGTCCAAGTAGCCCGGGACCGGCGGCGCAGGAACCAACCGAAAAGCAGAAAAACCAGCAGACCAGAGGAATCGCCGACCGGCGCACCGCACCCGCAGCCGCCGCCGCGGGGGACGGAGCCTTCCCACATGCTGCAGGCGTTGTCGGCGTCGTAGGGGCAGGGATCCTCCGTGTCGCAGATCCCGTCTTTGTCGCGGTCCCGGCAGTCGTCGCAGCGGTCCTCGCGGTCCTTGGGGCAGGGATCCAGGGCGTTGCATACCCCGTCGCCGTCGGAGTCCAGCAGGCGGTATTCGCAGCCCGAGGCGGGATCGCAGGTGTCCCGGGTGCACACGTCCCCGTCGTCGCAGGCGAAGTCGTCGGGGATGAAGTCGCACCGGTCCAGGTCATCGTCGCAGGCGTTTATGGTGCACTCCACGCCGTCTTCGCAGGGGTATTCGCCCCCCCGGCAGCGGCCGCCCACGCAGGTCTCGGCCCCGTTGCAGTAAAGCCCGTCGTCGCAGTGCACGTCGGTCTCGCAGTTCCAGCACACGTCCGAGGCCTCGTCGCAAACCATCCCCGGGCAACGGGCCTGTCCGGCCCGGCAGTCGCCGCTTGCGGAGTCGCAGGTCTCCACCCCGTTGCAGAAAAGCCCGTCGTCGCAGTCAGCATCGCTCTGGCAACCCTCGCAGCTGTCGGTAGCCTCGTTGCAGCTCTGCCCCGGGCAGGGATCGGCGCCGGGCAGGCAGCCGGCCTGGGCGTCGCAGGTTTCGGCGCCGTTGCACCAGGCCCCGTCGTCGCACCGGGAGTCGTCGGGAGTGTGGGTGCAAACGTCCGAGACCTCGTCGCAGCCGTCGACGGTGCAGCCAACCAGGTCGGCGCAGTCCCGCGCGGGCCCGGCGGCGCAGGCTCCCGCGCTGCAGATCTCGTCGCCGTTGCAGAACTCGGAGTCGGCGCAGGTATTTCCGCAGGTCCCGCAGTTGTCCGGATCGGTCTGCAGATCCTGCAGCGGGTTGGGATGCAGCGGGCAAATATCGGTGCCGTCGTCGACCAGGTCGGAGTCGGTGTCCGGGTTGCCGGGATCGGTCTCGCCGGCGTCTACCCGGCCATTGCAGTCGGCGTCCTCGGCTCCGTCGGAAAGCCCGTCGTTGTCCGAATCCGGGTCGACGGGGTTGGTTGTGGTTGAAGAGTCGGTGTCGGGGATGAACACGCCCGAATCGGTGTCGGGCAGGCCGGTGGTCACGCCGGTCTCGGTGCCGTCCTGCACGCCGTCGCCGTCGGAGTCTTCGTCCAGCGGATCGGTCACGTAACCGTCGGCGCCCGGGTATACCTCCTCGCCGTCGCCGATGCCGTCGTCGTCGGAGTCGGCGTCGTTGGGATCGGTGCCCAGGTTCCCTTCCTGGACGTCGGTGAGCCCGTCCCCGTCGGAGTCGTCGCCCACGTCCACCACCACCGCGTTGGAGGCCCGCGGCAGGGTGTCGTCGCTGTCGACGATGGCCAGGTTGGTAACCTTGGCCCCCGCCACCACTCCCCCGTTCACCTGGGCCTGGAAGACCAGGGTATAGACGCCACCGGCCGGCAGGACGGCAAAGAGCGCGGAGATCCCGCCGGTGGTGGTGACGTCGAAGTCACAGTTGTCGCCGTCTTTTGCGTCGGTCTGGGCCACCGGGCCCGAACCGGTGTCCAAGGTCATCGAGCCGGCCACGTAGGTGGTGTTGGCGGGTATCAGGTCGAAGACCAGCGCGTTGGCGGCGTCCAGGCTGCTCTGGTTGTCGATCGTCAGGGTGAAGGTGATCACCTCCAGCGGCGCCACCGCCGCGGGCTCGGCCTGCTTCAATACCCCCAGCACCGGGTAGTGCACCTGGGTATAGACCGTATCGGACTCGATACGGGGCAGGTTGGTGGTGAAGGCCGAGGCGGTGTCGGCGATCACGGTGTCCTCCGGCAGCATCTCCACCTGCACCTGGCAGCTGACCGTTACCGATGTGGAGTTTTGCAGAGAACCGTGGTTCCACACGACCGAGCGGGTGGCCGGGTCGAAAAGGCCGCTGCCGTCCGCGGAAATGAAGCTGAGCCCCTCCTGGAGGGGATCCCGTATTTCCATGGCCTCGGCGGTGTCGCCTGGATTGGTTGAAGTGTTCTCGGCGGTGATTACGTAGGTCAGGATATCCCCCGCCGTGGCGATATTCCGGTCCACCCGCTTGGACAGCAGGAGGAACGCCTTGACCACCTGGAATTTGTCGAGCGGCCTCAGGACCTGCCCCTGGTAGGTGCCCGAGGAGAACACTTCGAACAGATAGACGCCGTCCGGCTCGGCGCCGCTCCAGTTCAGTGTGAATTCGATGACGATTTCCTCGCCGGCGTCCAGGGACGCGTCCAGATCCCAAAGCAGCGTGCGCAAACCCCCGGCGGTGCTGTCGGCGGGCTCGACGGCGGCCGGACCGGCACCGGGCAGGGTCACCAGGGCGGAACCGGCCTGGTAGGCCACCTGGTCGGACATCTGCAGCCAGGCATCCGTGCCCGTAACGGCATTGTAGTTGCCTGCCGTTACGGTCAGGGTCACGTCCACGGTCCCGCCGGTGGAGGGCACGCTGTGGACGGAAGGCGTGCCCGACACGGTCAGGATTGGATCCAGGAAGTCCTGGGTCAGAGGCAGTACGGTGTAACCCAGATCCAGGAAGGGATCCGCGTCGCCCGAAACCTCCCCGTCCTGGCCGTAGGAGAGCGCCACCGGCCCGTCGGCAACCACCCGGGTTCCGGTGTTGTCGCCGTCGATGTGATCATAAATGCGCAGCACGTCGATGACGTCGATGGTGTAGGGCCCGGAATCGGCGGCGCCGTTCCCGTCGGTGTCCACGTCGTCGAAGGCACCGTCCCCGTCGAGGTCGACCTGGACGGTGGTGCCGTCCCGGGCGGGAGTCACCCATACCGGCGATCCCGGCTGGTCGGGGTCGGCGATTCGGTTGGTGGGCGACCAGGACACATAATACTCCCCCTTCAGAAAACGGGTGGGCACCAGCGAGAAGCCCCAGTCCCGGTCGGTGTCGTGGTAGTCGTAGGCCACCACCCCCCAGATCAGCCGGTCGGACACGATGCGCGCCCCCGAGAACCGCGGAAGCGGAGCGCCCACCTCGTCGACCCATGAACTGGCCGATGTGGCCGGCAGGATGAAAGTGACGCCGGTGGGGCCGTTGCGGTCAAAAACGGTGACGGACGCATCGGTAGTGTTGGGGTTGAACAGGTAGATGTTCACATCGGCCCGGTTGGACTGGGCCCCGGTTACCGGGACCACGTAGTCGCGGCCGTAGGCCTTGAGCGGGATGGCGTTGAAGAAACGGGACTGCCAACCCAGAAACGAGCTCCCGTCGGAGCCGGTGAGAATGCCCACCTGGATCTCGGCGGTGCCGGCCACCAGAGTGTTTTCAAGGACGGCAATGGCGGGGGCGGCCTGCTCGTCGATGAAGCCCCGGGTGGAGTAGGTCTGACCGCGGCCCAGGTCTACCGCCAGTTGCTGGAAGCCGTTATCTATGATCACCCGGGTGCCGTCGTCGAAGGCGGTCACCTGCAGCTCGAGGTACTTGAACGGTGCGAAAGATCCGGCGGCGCCGTTGTAGGAGTCGGTTCCCACGGGAATGCGGTAGGACAGGAAGCCATCCAGCGCCTGGCGGGCGTACATCTCCCAGGCGCCGCCGATCCACAGAAGGTTCTCCGGCCACATGTTGTGGGCCAGATCCACCGGCCCGCCGATGGAGAGCACCCGGTCGCCGCCGTCGTAGCGCAGGTCGCCGGGATCGCGCGGCACCGGGATAACGGCGTTGATCCCCGGGCCGGAGCCGTTGGACTGCAACGAGAGCACGTCGCCCTGGTCGAGAGCGTACACCTCGGTGGTGGCCTGGACCGGCTGGGTTATGTCCAGCTCGTAGCCGTCCTCCCAGTGGTCGTAGACGATCTTCTGGCCGTCCAGGGTGGCGGTCAGGGTGACCACCGACTCCATGGCGTTGCGGTTTATATTGCCCCCCTCCGAAGACACAACATAGTCGAGGAAATCGAAAACCTGACCGTCGCGGCCCAGGACGACATACTCCTGGTACCCGGCCGGCAGCGTCTGGGCCGGAGCCGGCGCTGACAACCACCCCGCCAGGATGAAGGCGAACCACCGGATGAGGATCTTCCCCATGATCCCCTTTATACACGCATTCGGCGCAAAATGAACAGCCCGGCGAGCATCAGGAGCAACACCGGCCCACAACCGCCCGGGCCGGTCGAGCACCCGCACCCGCCGCCGGTGACGTGTCTCTCGTCCCACCAGCACTCGTCCCGATCTTCGAAGCATTCCTGCCGGCCGCAGGGGTTTGCGCCCGCCCGGCAAACGTTGTCTACGCAGGTCTCGGCGCCGTTGCACCACAGACCGTCGTCGCAGTCGGCATCCGTGCTGCATCCCGCGCAGGTGTCGGTGGCCTCGTCGCAGACATCGGCAGCGCAGGGAGCGGTTCCGGCCTGGCACGATCCGGCCGAGCAGGTCTCCGCGCCGTTGCAGTACAAGCCGTCGTCGCAGTCGGCGTCGGTCTGGCAGTCGTAGCAGGCGTCGTTGTCCTCGTCGCAGGCCTGTCCGGGGCACTGGTCGGTGCCGGCCTGACACTCCCCGCCGATGCAGGTCTCGTCGCCGTTGCACCACAGGCCGTCGTCGCAATCAGCGTCGGTTACGCAGCCGGTGCAGACGTCGCCGGCCTCGTCGCAGGCCCGGCCGGGACAGGGGTCGTCGCCGACGTGGCACGTGGCTCCCGCCACGCCTCCCTGGCAGGTCTCCGAGCCGTTGCAGTAGCGCCCGTCGTCGCAGTCGGCGTCCGATACGCAGGCCTGGCACTGGTTGTTGGCCTCGTCGCAGAACTGGCCCGGGCAGGGATCGTCGCCGCGGCGGCACATCCCGCCGGTGCATTCCTCGGTGCCGTTGCAGAACATCCCGTCGTCGCAGTCCTCGTCGGCCATGCAGTCCATGCACTCGTCGTTGTCCTCGTCGCACACCCAGCCGGGACAGGGGTCGGCTCCGTCGACGCAGGCACCGGCCGTGCAGTTTTCCTCCCCGTTGCAATACAGGCCGTCGTCGCACTCCGCGTCGCCCGAACAGCCCCGGCAGGATCCGCTGGCCTCGACACAGGCCTGCCCCGGGCAGGGATCGGTACCGGGATAGCATTGCCCGTCGGCGCAGACCTCGGCGCCGTTGCAGTACAAGCCGTCGTCGCAATCGGCGTCCTCGGCGCAGTCGGTGCAGGCGTCCAGGTCATCGTCGCAGGTCAAGCCCTCGCAGGGATCGGTGCCCGGTACGCAGCTGCCCGCGTCGCAGGTCTCCTCGCCGGTGCAGTACAGCCCGTCGTCGCAGTCGAGGTCCTCGACGCAGTCTTCGCACAGGTCGGTGTCCTCGTTGCAAACCTGGTCGGGACAGGGATCGATCCCGGCCGCGCAGGCGCCGGTACCCACGTCGCAGGTCTCGGCGCCGGTGCAGTACAGGCCGTCGTCACACTCGGAATCCTGGGTGCAGGCCACACACACATCGCCGGTTTCGTCGCAGAGCAGGCCCGCGCAGGGATCGGTCCCCGGCTGGCACAATCCACCCACGCAGGTCTCGGCGCCGGTGCAGAATAATCCGTCGTCGCAGTCCTGGTCTGCCAGGCACTGGGTGCACACATCGCCGGCCTCGTCGCAGCCCTGGCCCGCGCAGGGATCAAAGCCCGAGAGACACACCCCCGCCACGCAGACCTCGGCGCCGTTGCAGAAGAACCCGTCGTCGCAGTCGGCGTCGGTCACGCAAGTCATGCACTCGTTGCGGGCCTCGTTGCACACCTGGCCCGGGCAGGGATCCGAGCCGGGCACGCACAGCCCGCCGGAGCAGGCCTCGGCGCCGTTGCAATAGAACCCGTCGTCGCAGTCGGCGTCCTGCATGCAACCGCCGCAGGTGTCGCTGGTCTCGTCGCAGGTCTGGCCCGGGCAGGGATCGGTTCCCACATAGCAGGTGCCGCCCTGGCAAGTCTCGGTGCCGTTGCAGAAGCGCCCGTCGTCGCAGTCGGAGTCCTGGGTGCAGGCCATGCACTCGTCGTTGATTTCATCGCACACCTGCGCCGGGCAGGGATCCTCTCCCAGGTAACAGGCGCCGGCCAGGCAGATCTCCGCTCCGTTGCAGAAGAATCCGTCGTCACAGTCAGCATCATCCAAACAAGTCAAGCACTCGTCACCGTTCTCGTCGCAGATCTGACCGGGGCACGGATCGGCGCCGCCGGCGCAGGAGCCCGCCGCGCAGGTCTCCGCGCCGGTGCAGTACAGGCCGTCGTCGCAGTCCCCGTCGGCAACGCAAGCCGCGCAGGCGTCGCCGGCCTCGTCGCAGGCCTGTCCGGGACAGGGGTCCACTCCCGCCCAGCAGGTGGCGTCCACGCAGGTTTCGGTGCCGGTGCAGTACAGGCCGTCGTCGCACTCGCTGTCTGAGGTGCAGCCGGTGCACACGTCCAGGTCGTCGTCGCAGGTCAACCCGGCGCAGGGATCCGCACCGGCCACGCATGAGCCGGCGGAGCACTGCTCCGTCCCGTTGCAGAACAAGCCGTCGTCGCACTCGAAGTCGGCGCTGCAGTCCAGGCAGGCGTCGTTGACTTCTTCGCAGATCTTTCCGGGGCAGGCGTCGGCGCCGGCGACACACGATCCGCCCGAGCAGGTCTCGTCGCCGTTGCAGTACAGACCGTCGGCGCACTCGCTGTCTACGGTACAGTCCGAGCAGGTGTCGCTGCCGTCGTCGCAGACCTTGTCGGGGCACGGGTGGGTGCCGTCGACGCACAGCCCGGCCACGCAGGTCTCGGTGCCGGAGCAGTAGAGCCCGTCGTCGCAGTCGCCATCGGCGGTGCACTCGGTGCAAACATCGTTGATCTCGTCGCAGGGCGCGCCGGGGCAGGCCTCCAGGCCGTCGCGGCACACGCCGCTGATGCACAGCTCGTCCCCATTGCAGAACAGCCCGTCGTCGCAGTCGGAGTCCTGGCTGCAGAGCATGCACTCGTCGCGGGCCTCGTTGCATACCTGGCCCGGGCAGGGATCCGGGCCGGGGACGCACAGTCCGCCGGAGCACACCTCGGCCCCGTTGCAGAACAGCCCGTCGTCGCAGTCGGAGTCCTGCGTGCAGCCGGCGCAGGTGTCGGCGGCTTCGTCGCAGGGCTGGCCCGGGCAGGGATCGTTTCCTACATAGCACGTCCCGCCCTGGCAGGTCTCCACGCCGTTGCAGAAGCGCCCGTCGTCGCAGTCGGAGTCCTGGGTGCAGTCCATGCACTGATCCAGCACTTCGTCGCACACTTGCCCGGGGCAAGGATCCGCGCCCAAGTAGCATGCGCCGGCCACGCAAACCTCGGTTCCGTTGCACCAGATCCCGTCGTCGCAATCGGCGTCGGTCGTACAGGACAGACAGTCATCAGAAGCTTCGTCACAAGGCCGGCCGGGGCACGGATCGGCGCCGCCGGTGCAGGAGCCCGCCGCGCAGGTCTCCGCACCGGTGCAGTACAGGCCGTCGTCGCAGTCCCCGTCGGCGCTACAGGCCGCGCAGGCATCGCCGGCCTCGTCGCAGGCCTGGCCCGGGCAGGGATCCACACCCGCCCAGCAGGTGGAGTTCACACAGGTCTCGTCGCCGGTACACCACAGCCCGTCATCGCACTCGCTGTCTGCGTTGCAGCCGGTGCATACGTCCAGGTCGTCATCGCAAGTCAACCCGGCGCAGGGATCTGCACCCGCCACGCAAGAACCGGCCGCGCAGGTCTCGTTACCGTTGCAGAACAGCCCGTCGTCGCATTCAAAGTCGGCGGTGCAGTCCAGGCAGGCGTCGTTGACCTCGTCGCAGATCTTCCCGGGACAGACGTCGGTGCCCGCCGTGCAGGAGCCGGCCGTGCAGGTCTCGTCGCCGTTGCAATACAGGCCGTCGGCGCACTCGGCGTCGGCGGTGCACTGGGCGCAGGCGTCGGCCACTTCGTCGCAGGGCATGAATGGACAAGCCTCGACGCCGTCGCGGCATACTCCGCTGATGCAACTTTCCGAACCGTTGCAGTAAAGGCCGTCGTCGCAGTCGGAGTCGGCCACGCAGAGCATGCACTCGTCGCGGGCCTCGTTGCATACCTGGCCCGGGCAGGGATCCGATCCCAGCATGCAGGCGCCGGCCACGCAGGTTTCCACCCCGTTGCAGAACAAGCCGTCGTCGCAGTCCGCGTCCTGAGAGCAGGTCAGGCAGGCGTCGCCGGCCTCGTCGCAAACCTGTCCGGGACAGGGAGGGGCTCCGCCCACGCAGGCACCGGCGGTGCAAGTCTCGGCGCCGGTGCACCACAAGCCGTCGTCGCAGTCGGAGTCCTGGGCGCAGGCGATGCACTCGTCGTTGGTCTCGTCGCAGATCAGGCCGGAGGAAGCGCAGGGATCCCCGGTGCTCTGACAAACTCCCGCGCCGTCGCAGGTGTCCGTCCCGGTGCAGTACAGCGAATCGTCGCAGCCGGTTCCGGCGGCCTCGTGGTTCGGCTCGCACACGCCGGTCAGGCAGGTGTCCGGGTCGGTGCAGGCGGTGTCCTGGTTGTCGCCGCAGGCGGTGCCGTCGGCGATGAAGCCGTTATCCAGGCAAGCGCCGATGCCGTCGCAGGCATCGTCCACCAGACACTCGATGCCCTGGTCTCCGCAGGCGGTGCCGGCGGTTTCGAAGTTGGGCCGGCAGAACCCCGAGGCGTTGCAGGTGTCCGGGTTGTCGCACTCGGTGTCGGCGCTGTCGCCGCAGGCAGTGCCGGCGGATCGCACTCCGCAGGAACCCGACCCATTGCAGGTCCCGGTCAGGCAGTCGCCTGACGGGCAGTCGTTCTTGATATCGCTGCCGGCGGCCTGGTCGGCGCAGTTGCCCGCGTCGCACCACTGGCAGGCCGGGCAGTCGGCGTCGCTAGCGCATCCGCAGCGGTCGTTGGCCTCGTCGCAGGCCGAGCTCGGGCAGGGGTCGCTACCCGCCTGGCAGGTCCCCGAGCCGTCGCAGGTGTCGGTTCCGTTGCAGTACAGGCCGTCGTCGCAGTTGGTGCCGCTGGACTCGTAGTTGGGCGAGCAGGTACCGGAGCCGTCGCAGCTATCCGGATTGTCGCACGCCGTATCGGCGCCGCTGCCGCAAGACGTTCCCGAAGTTTCGTAATTAGGCTGGCATACCCCCGATGCGTCGCAGGTATCCGGGTTGTCGCAATCGTTGTCGGCCGCGCTTCCACAGGCGGTGCCAGGAGCTTCCAGGTTTGTCAAGCAGGTCCCGGCGCCGTCGCAGCTGTCCGGATTGTCGCAGTCGGTGTCCGCGGCGCTGCCGCAGGCGGTTCCCACTGCGTTGAAGCAGTTGTCGGCCGCCTCGTCGCAGGAGTCGCTGCAGTCGGCCCCGCCGGCGCAGGGATCCCCGGCGGATTCGCAGCCGGAGGCCGGATTGCAGGTATCGGCCCCGTTGCAGTAAAGGCCGTCGTCGCAGGCCGCGTCGTCGGGGGTGAAGGCGCAGACGCCCGCCGCGCAGGTGTCGGTGGTGCAGGCGATGGTGTCGTCGCAAACGTTGCCGCAGGTCCCGCAGCTGTTTGGATCGGTCTGGAGATCCTGCAGCGGGTTGGGATCCAGCGGGCAGATGTCGGTGTCGTCGTTCACCAGGTCGCCGTCGGTGTCCGGGTCGAGCGGATCGGTCTCGTCGGAATCCACGATACCGTCATGGTCGGCGTCCTCCGCGCCGTCCTGGAGGTTGTCGCCGTCGGAGTCGGGGTCGGCGGCGTCGGTCTCCCCGGCGCCCTGGGCGCCGTCGAAGTCGGAATCCTCCAGGCCGTCGGGAAGCTGGTCGGAGTCGGAGTCGGTGCTTAGCGGATCGGTTGTGGAACTGCCCCCGTCGCCGTCCGGCACGAACACGCCCATATCGGTGCCCAAAAGCGGCCCGGCCCCGTCGGGGTCGGTCACGCCGGCGGTCTCGCCGCTCTCGGTGCCGTCCTGGATGCCGTCCCCGTCCGAATCCGGGTTGGCGGGGTCGGTCTCGCCGGCGTCCACCGTGCCGCTGTGGTCGGCGTCCTCGGCGCCGTCGGAAAGCCCGTCGTCGTCGGAGTCGGCGTCATTGGGATCGGTCCCCAGGGCGGCCTCCTGGGTATTGGTCAACCCGTCGTCGTCGGGATCGTCGTCACCAACGTCGACCACCGCCAGGTTGGAGGGCTTCTGGGCGGTCTCGTCGCTCTCTATGCTGGCTACGTTACTGATGGTGGTCCCCGGGGGCGTGCCCGGGTTTACCCGCACCTGGAAGGTCATGGTGTACGACGCCCCCGCCGGCAGGGTTGTGAAAACCGCGGAAACCCCGCCGGTGGTGGTGACGTCGTAGTCGCAGTAGTCGTCGCCACCGCCGTCGGTCTGGGCCACCGGGCCGGCGCCCACGTCCATGGTCATGGACCCGGCCTCGTAAACGCTGTTGGCCGGGATCGAGTCCCGGATGACGGCATTGACCGCGTCCAGGGCGCTGGTGTTTTCGATTACCAGCGTGTAGGTGATCACACCATCGGGCAGCACGCCCGCGGGAACGGCCGTCTTGCTCACCTGCAGAACCGGGTACAACACGTTCGTGTACACCGTGTTGGAGTCCACCCGGGGAAGGTTGTCGGAGAAGGCCAGCGCCGTGTCGTCGATGATGGTTCCCTCGGTCAGAGTCTTAACCAGCACCTGACAGCTCACCGTGGTCGAGTCGCCCGCGTCCAGATCTCCCAGGCTCCAGACCACGGTACGGCTGGTGGCATCCAGGGCGCCCCCGGCGGTGGCGGATACGAAATCCAGCCCCTCGTGCAGGGGATCGCGCAGCACCACGTTCTGGGCGATGTCGCCAGCGGTGGCGGAGGTGTTCTCAACGGTAAGCGTGTAGGTTAGCGTGTCCCCGGCGGTGGCGCTGGTCAGATCCACCGACTTGGTAACCAGCAGGAAGGTCTTGTTGACCTCGAACTGGTGGCGGGGATTGAGGGCCAGGCCGCCATAGGTGCCCTGAGCCATCGCCTCGAAGGGATAGACGCCGTCGGGATCGGCGGCCTCGAAGGTGACCGTCAGTGTGATTACGATCTGCTCGCCGGCGTCCAGGTCGGCGTCCAGGTCCCAACTCAGCCGGGTGACTCCCGCCGCCGGCGAGCTGGAGGCCGGCTCCATGGCCACCGGACCCGCGCCGGGCAGGGTGACCATGGCGCTGCCGGCCACGTAGTCGAGGACGTCCAGCATGTCCAGCAGGGCGTCCACACCGGTGATCCCGTCGTAGTTTCCCGCCGATACGGTAAGGGTGATATCCAGGTCGCCGCCCGCGGTGGGCACGCTGGTTTCCGCCGGCGTCCCGGTCACTCCGATGATCGGATCGAGGAAGTCCTGGGTGAGCGGCAGCACGGTGTAGCCGAGATCCAGGTGGGGGTTTCCGGTGTCGGAGCAGATGCCGTCCTGACCGTAGGCAATGGCCACCGGCCCGTCGGCCACCACCCGGGTCCCGGCGTTGTCGCCGTCGAACGGATCGTAGATGCGCAGCACTTCCAGGACGTCGATGGTATAGGGGCCGGCCTCGACGGCAATGTCGCAGTCGGTGCTGGCGTCGTCGAACACGCCGTCGCCGTCCAGGTCGACCTGGACGGTGGTGCCGTCCCGCAACGGAGTTATAAAGATGGGCGAACCCTCCTGGGCCGGATCCCGGTTGCGGTTGGTGGGCGACCAGGAAATGAAATAGTCGTCCTTCAGATAACGGCTGGGTATCAGCGAGAAGCCCCAGTCGCGGCCGGTGTCGTCGTAGTCGTAGGCCACCACGCCCCAGATCAGCTGGTCGGACACGATCCGCCCGCCGGAGTTCTCCGGCAGCGGGGAGCCCACTTCGTCCTCCCAGGAGGTCGCGGAAGTGCCCGGAAGAACGAAGCTGACGCCTCCGGTATTGTCGGTGTCGTAGACGGTAACGTTGGCGTCCTGAGTGGAGGGGTTGAACATGTACACGTTCACTACCGAGCGGTTCGCCCGCGGTGGGCGTACGGGAACCACGTAGTCCCTCCCGTAGGCCTTGAGTGGAATGGCGTTGAAGAAACGGGTCTGGTAGCAGCCGCCCGAACCGGTCAATATGCCCACCTGGATGTCCTTGGTGGCCGAGACCAGAGTGTTTTCATAAACCATTATGGACGCGGCGGGAGTCTCGTCGATGTATCCGGGATCCTGGGACTCGGCCGGCTCGGGTGGATTGGTGTCCCGGGGGTCGGAAAACCCGGTGTAGTAGGTCTGCCCGCGGTCCAGTTCGACGCCCACCTGGTTGGTGCCGTTGTCCACGATCACCCAGGTGTCGTCCTCGTACGCGGTCACCTGCAACTCGACGTACTGGAAGGGCTCGAACGAACCGCCGTTGCCCCCGTGGTCGAGGTAGGAGTCGACTCCCACCGGAATCCGGTAGGTGAGAAAGCCGGCCACGGCCTGCCGGGCGTACATCTCCCAGGCGCCCCCGATGTGAACCACTCCTTCCGGCCACATGTTGTGGGCAATGTCCACCGGCCCTCCCAGGCTGACCACCCGGTCGCCGCCGTCGTAGCGCACCTCGTTGGGATCGCGCGGCTGAACCTCGACCACGTCGTTGATGCCCGCTCCGGAGCCGTTGCTCTCCAGGGAGAGCACCTGGCCCCGGTTGAGGTTGTAGACCGTCGTGGTTGACTGGGTGGGGCTGAAGATGTCCGTTTCGTAGCCGTCCTCCCAGTGATCGTAGAAAATCGCCTGGCCGTCCAGGGTGGCGGTAAGAGTTACCACCGACTCCATAGCGTCGACGTTGTCCAGGCCGTTGCAATTGTTGTCGGAATCCTCCGAGTCGTTGTAAAGGAAATCGAAGACCTGGCTCTCGCGTCCCAGGACTATGTATTCCTGGAACCCCGCCGACATCCCCTGGGCCCACAGCGTCCCCGGAAGAAACGACAAAATCAGAAGCAATGACCAGAAAATCCGCAGCTTGTTCATGTTCTCTCCTCCGGACAATCAGAGGAGAGATACTAGCACGACCGGGAAGCGGAGAAAAGTCGCGGAGCGCTTATACGCGCGGCCTCAGGCGCAGGACCGCCAGGCCCAGGAGGAGGAGCAGCAGGCCGGCGCCGGAGGCTCCGGATGTCCCGCACTGGCAACCGCCGCCGCGGATGTCTTTTTCCTCCCACCAGTCCTCGCACTTGTCCAGGCCCTCGTGGCAGCGCCCGTCGGGACACGGGTCGGTCCCGGCCTGGCAGGTGCCGGAGACGCAGGTCTCGGTGCCGTTGCACCACAGGCCGTCGTCGCAGTCGGAGTGGGTGGTGCAGCCCGCGCAGGTGTCGGCGGCCTCGTTGCACTCGGCCGCCGGGCAGGGCGGATCGCCGGCCTGGCAGGTGGCGCCTTCACAGGTTTCCGAGCCGTTGCAGTACAATCCGTCGTCGCAGTCGACATCGGTGATGCAGTCGGCGCAGGCGTCGTCGTCCTCGTTGCATTGCTGGCCCGGGCAGGGATCCGTCCCCGCCTGGCAGGCGCCGCCGGTCACGCCGGTGTCGCAGGTCTCGGCGCCGTTGCAGTACACCCCGTCGTCGCAGTCGGCGTCCTCGTCGCAGGTGGTGCACACCTGGCCGTCCTCGTCGCAGCCCTGGCCCGGACAGGGATCCGTCCCCGCCTGGCAGGCGTTGCCCACGCAGGTCTCGGTGCCGTTGCACCAGATTCCGTCGTCGCAGTCGGCGTCGGTTGTGCAGCCCTCGCAGGCGTCGATGTCCTCGTTGCAGGTCAGGCCCAGGGCCGCGCAGGGGTCGCCGGCGGACATGCAGCCGTTGAGCACGTTGCAGATCTCCTCGCCGTTGCAGTACAGCCCGTCGTCGGCGCAATTGTCGTCGTTGGGGGTGAACACGCAGGCCATGTCGACGCAGGTGTCGTCGGTGCAGTCCACCCCGTCGTCGCAGTGGGTTGCGTCGGCGCAGCCGGTGCATTCATCGGTGCCCTCGTCGCAGCCGCGCCCGGGACAGGGATCGCTGCCCAGCATGCAGAACCCGCCGTAGCAGGTTTCGATGCCGTTGCAGTACAACCCGTCGTCGCACTCCGAATCCAGGGTGCACATCTTGCAGCGCTGGTTGCCCTCGTCGCAGATCAGGCCCGGGCAAGGATCGCCGCCCAGCCGGCAGAATCCGTCGTCGCAGGTCTCGATTCCGTTGCAGAAAACACCGTCGTCGCAGTCGGCGTCCACCGCGCAGGAGACGCACTCGTCCAGGATCTCGTCGCAGATCAGGCCCGGGCAGGGGTCGTCCATGCCGTCCGCGCACACCCCGTCCTGGCAGACCTCGTTGCCGTTGCAGTACAAGCCATCGTCGCAGTCGCCATTGACCAGGCAGTCGACGCAGGCGTCGTCGTCCTCGTCGCACATCTGGCCGGGGCAGGCCTCCGCGCCCTGCCAACAGGTGCCTCCCGCGCAGGTCTCGGCGCCGTTGCACCACAGGCCGTCGTCGCAATCCGCGTCATCGACGCAGGCTGCGCACTCGTCGTTGACCTCGTCGCAGATCTGGCCGGGGCAGGGGTCGACCCCGACGTCGCAGGTTCCGCCGCTGCAGATCTCCGCGCCGTTGCAGTACAGGCCGTCGTCACAGTCGCCGTCCTGGGTGCACACCTGGCACTCGTTGTGTGCCTCGTCGCAAATCTGGCCGGGGCAGGGATCGGTTCCCGCCTGGCAGACCGAGTCCACGCAGGTTTCGGCTCCGGTGCAGAACAGGCCGTCGTCGCAGTGGCTGTCGGACAGGCACTCGGCGCAGGCGTTGTTGGTTTCGTCGCAGATCTGGCCGGGGCAGGGATCGGCGCCGGACCAGCAGCGTCCGCCCAGGCAGATCTCCGCCCCGGTGCAATACAGCCCGTCGTCACAGTCGGCGGCGCTGAGGCACTCGCCGCAGCGGTTGCTGCCCTCGTTGCACATCTGGCCGGGGCAGGGATAGGTGCCCGCCTGGCAGAAGCCGTTCACGCATTCCTCGACTCCGCTGCAGAACAGGCCGTCGTCGCAGTCGGCGTCGACCAGGCAGGTCATGCAAGTGTCGGTGTCCTCGTCGCACATCAGCGGGGGACACGGATTGTCTCCCAGACTGCAGAAGCCGCCCACGCAGGTCTCCAGACCGTCGCAGAAGAGCCCGTTGTCGCAGTCCGAATCCTGGGTGCAGGTCTTGCACTCATCGGCGTCTTCGTCGCAGACCAGGCCCGGACAGGGATCCGCACCCACCTGGCACGTGCCGCCCACACAGGTTTCCGTCCCGTTGCAGTACAATCCGTCGTCGCAGTCGGAGTCCTGGGTGCAGGTCTTGCATTCGTCGTTGGGCTCGTCGCAGATCTGCCCCGGGCAGGGATCCGGGCCGGTCTGGCAAACGCCGTCCTGGCAGGTCTCCGCGCCGCTGCAGTAAAATCCGTCGTCGCAGTCGTCATCCACCAGGCAGTCGACGCAGGCCTGGCTGCCTTCGTCGCACAGTTGCCCCTGGCAGGGGAATTCGCCCGGCCGGCAGAAGCCGTCCCAGCAGGTCTCGGACCCGTTGCAGAACCAGGAGTCCTCACAGTCGGCGTCCACCAGGCAGGTCATGCACTCGTTGCGGGCCTCGTTGCAGATCATCCCGGGGCAGGGATCCATGCCGATCTGGCACACCCCGCCCACGCAGGACTCGGCGCCGTTGCAATACTCACCGTCATCGCAGTCGGCGTCGGTGAAGCAGGCGTCGCACATGTCGTTGATCTCGTCGCAGGACTGCCCGAAGCACGGATCGCTACCCGGCCGGCAGGAGCCGCCCACGCAAGTCTCCGCGCCGTTGCAGTACAGGCCGTCGTCGCAGTCCTGACTTGTCAGGCACTCGTCGCAGCGGTCTTCGTCCTCGTTGCAGATCCGGCCCGAGGCCTCGCAGGGGTCGCCCGCGGAGACGCAGTCGTCCAGCGGGCTGCAGATCTCCAGGCCGTTGCAGTACAGGCCGTCGTCGGCGCAGTTGAGATCATCGGGGGTGAACACGCAGCTGTTGTTCACGCAGGTGTCGTTGGTGCAGCCCACCCCGTCGTCGCAGTCGGCGTCCACCAGGCAACCCTCGCACTCGTCGGTGGTCTCGTTGCAGGTGAGGCCGATGGCCGCGCAGGGATCCCCGGAGTGCCGGCAGCCGGACGACGCGCTGCAGTACTCGCTCCCGTTGCAATATTGTCCGTCGTCGGGGCAACGCGCGTTGCTGGGGCTGTTCCAGCATGTGCCGTTCACGCAGGAGTCGACCGTGCAGAAGATGCCGTCGTTGCAGTGGGCGTTGACCTGGCACTCGTCGCAGCGGTCGGTGGTGTCGTTGCAATAGTACCCGGATGCAGCGCAGGGGTCGCCCTCGGAATAGCACCCGGTGGCGGCGTCGCACCTCTCCAGGCCGGTGCAGTATTGCCCGTCGTCGGCGCAGTTGGCGTCGTTGGCCGTGAAAACGCAGCTGTTGGCAACGCAGGCGTTGTCGGTGCAAGGCACCCCGTCGGTGCAGTGCGAATCCAGAATGCATTCCTCGCAGCTGTCAGTGGACTCCTGGCAGTGCAGTCCCGCCGCGCAGGGATTTCCGGTGTTCAGGCAACCATCGGTTGGATGGCATACATCGTCGCCGGTGCAGTACAGGCCGTCGTCGGGACAGTTGTCGTCGTTGGGTGTGTACACGCAGCTTCCGCCTTCACAGGTGTCATCGGTGCAGCCTACCCCGTCGCTGCAGTCACCGTTCGCCAGGCATTCGTCGCAGCTTTCGCCAGTCTCGTTGCACATCAGGTCCACCGGGCAAGGATCCCCGGAGTGGACGCAGTCGAGTAATTGATCGCAGCTCTCGGCGCCGTTGCAGTACTCGCCGTCGTCGGGACAATTGGCGTTGTTGGGAATATACACGCAAGTGCCGGCGTCGCAGGAGTCATCGGTGCAACCCACCCCATCGTCACAGTCGTCGTCCGACCCGCATCCGCAAATATCGAACTCCTCGTTGCACGTCGAGGCCGGCAGGCAGGGGTCTCCGGTGTGATCGCAGCCGGTGGCCGGATCGCAGTACTCGGCGCCGTCGCAGAACTGTCCATTGTCGGGACACAGCGCGTCGTCTGGAGTGTTGACGCACACCCCCGCGCTGCAGGTGTCGCTGGTGCAAGCGAAGGTGTCGTCGCAAGCGGTGTCGCAATCGCCGCAAGCCAGCGGGTCGGCCAGCAGGTCCTGCATGGGGTTGTAGACGTACGGGCAAATGTCCACCGAATCGGCCACGCCGTCGCCGTCTGTGTCCGCGTCCACCCAGAAATTGATGCCGGAGGCCGACCAGGCGATCACGTCGTCCCCGCAGCCGATCTCCCAGACGATCTCCACCGTATGCCAGCCGATGGTCTGGTAAGTGATGTTGGTTATGGTGAAGATGTCCGCGGTGAACTGGCCGGCGTTGAGCGGCGGAATTTCGCTGACGTGCGTCACCTGCCCGGTGTCCGGGACGAAGGTGCCGTCGTCTAAAAGCACCCGGCCGTCGGGGTCGCGCACCCACACCCTGGCTGTCGTCTGGCCATAGGGCGCCGCGGCGTTGGTGTTGGTGTAAACAGCGAAGATCTGCATGTCGTTTCCGGAGGCGGTCGGATCGGGGAATACGGTCACCGGGCCCACAGTGCCGGATCTTTCGTGCTCGACGGTGATGTAGTCCAGGACGCTGGAATCGGAGGTATCCCAGAGCTGCAGGGTCCAGTTACCCAGCGGCTCGTCGTCGGCGATGGCCCGGTAGGCGTCGGCGAATCCGCGGGCGTTGCTGACCAGGTCGTCCTCGTGCAGCTGGGTCATCCCGTCATCGAGGTAGCGAAGCTTGTAACGGGTTGCCTGGCCGGGCTCGAGGCCCGAGGCCCGGGTGTAGATGGTTTCGCAAGTGGCGAACTTGGCGGCTTGGAACAGGTACAGCGGGTCGCGGAAGGTCTGCAACATGTGCACTTCCAGCTGGCCGATGGCCGAATCCGACTCGGTGTCCAGCAGGTCGGAAGTGGCGGTCAGCGTAACGGTGTCCTGGTCGCCGATGCTGGCCGTAGCCGGCACGCGCACCTCGACCACCAGGTTGTAAGTTCCCCCCATCCCCGCGACCACTCCGGTGTTGGCGATGATCACCCCGTCGTCGATGCTGCCGTTGCCGTTGGGATCCGACCAGATGTTCACCGTCCAACCCTGGGCCGAAACCGCCCCCAGGCTGAAGCTGTCCGCGGTGATCCAGGAGTTGACCACCTCGAAGGGGAAATACACCGGAGTCCCCGGCGAGCCGTACAGGTTGGTGCCGTCGGCGAAGGTGTAATCGGGCTGCACGGTCACCCGGGTTCTCACCGTGGTGGTGTCGGTGGCGGTCCCCGAGCGGTTGGGATTGACCACCGAGGTGGCGGTAAAAGTGGTGGTGTCAACGTCGCCCACGGAGGCGGAGCCCGGAACCAGCACGCGCACCACGAACCAGGCGGTTCCGCCCCCGGCGGCCAGAACCCCGGTATCGGGGTCACCGGTGTCCCAAGTGCCGTCGCCGCCGACGTCCTCGGCCAGCAGCGCGCCGTCGGGAATGCCGTCCGGAGGTACGTCGGTATCGGCGTACAACTGCACGGTCCAGCCCTGTGAGGACAAGACCGTCAAGTCGCCGGTGTCGTCGAAGCTCTGGTTGTTGGTTACGCCATGTCCGTAGTCTACATACTGGCCGGCCACTGCGGAGGCCTGGCGATCGGGGTAGACGGTGAAGTAGCCGATGTAGAGCTGATCCTCCACCTGGTCCTCGACGAAGATCATCGAGTCCATCCGCACGTGGAAGCGCAAAAAGTCGACCACGTCGGTCAAGAACGGGGGAGTCTGCACCTCGGCCACGAAGTAGGCCATCCCGCCTATGGGAATGTCGAAGTCCAACAACCCGTTGTCGTTGGCATCGTAGGCCAACGGTGGGGGGGTGTCCCCGGGGTCGTCGAAGTCGCCGTCGCCGTTGGCGTCCAACGCCATCAGGTCGTTGCCCACTCCGTCGCCGTCCGGGTCGCTGTAGTAGGAGATCGGCAACCCCAGCGCTGACCGGCCGGTGAGATCGAAGCGGCCATCCTGGTTGCCTACGTTCTCGATGGTGTGCGGGAAGGTCACCGTAGCGCCCGGGCCGGAGGTCTTGACCCAGGGCGGGTAGATGTCCACGCCGGCGAAACTGAAGCTGCCCACGCCGCCGTTGGGCCCGCCCATGTTGTCCACGGCCTGGTTGAGGTTGGTATTGTTATTGGAGGCCACGTGGAACTTGATCGGGGTGGGGCCGGTGAGCCCCAGGTCGGTCCAGGGCACCGCCACCTCGAATCTCAATCCATCGGGCGTTTCGCCGCCATATACCTGCGGGTAGGTGTGCAGGGGTGCCGAGGGATCGATGGAGCCGGGCATCGTCCATCCGTCGGCGTAGCCGGCGGGATCCGTCAGCGGGTCTGATCCCGAACCCACCGGATCGGGAATATAGGAACAAAGCATGGCGTCGAAGAATTCCTTCACGCCGCTCCACTCCACCAGCAGAACCCGGTCAGTGTCCTGGGCGTAGCCGTCGGCGTCTAAGTCCATTACGAAGAAGAAGCGGATGATGTTGGAGGAAGAGCCCCAGCGCTCGATCAGCAGGTAGATGTTGTCGGAGTCGTAGGTCCAGGCGAAGGTCAGAAGGTCGCGGCCGGTGCCGCCCTTGACCTCGCAGTCCTTGTCGGTGCTGCCGATGCAGGCTGCTCCGAAGGAAGAACCGTCGCCGTCGTGGGTGACGTTGACCGGGTTGGACAGCACCGGTTTCCAGTCGGCCAGATTCCCGTCGATGGTTATCGTGACCAGGGTGGGCAGCCCGATGCCCGAACCGGGATTGGCCAGAGCCAGTATGAACAACACGCCTACCAGACCAAGAATCCTTAAGCTCTTCTTCATCACGTTCCTTTCAGAGGCAAGACGATTCCCCTCGATACAGACCCGTTTTTCTAGCACAAAATCAAGGGCATTCCTAGCTTTTCCGGCCCTTGACGCTTCATAGAAAATGCACACATTTACACGAGGACGCTGTAAAAACAGCCTTTGGGAGGATGAATCCGGATGAGAATGGACAAGTTCACCATAAAGTCGCAGGAGGCCCTGCAGAAGGCCGATCAGCTGGCCCGCGGCATGTCCCACCAGGAGCTTACCCCCGAGCACCTGTTGTTCGCGCTCATCGAGCAGGAGGGCGGGATCGTGTCTCCGCTGCTTTCGAAACTGGGTGTGGATCCCCGGGCACTGGGCGGGGCCGTGGCGGCGGCTTTGGAAAAACTGCCCAAGGTGCAGGGGGGCGAACCATTTATCGGGTCGCGGCTCAAGGACGTATTGCAGAAGGCCCAGGGTGAGGCCGACCGGCTCAAGGACGAGTATGTCTCCACCGAGCATCTGCTGCTGGGCATCGCCGCGGATAAAAAAGGCCCGGCGGGGCAGGCCCTTCTTGAGATGGGGGTCAAGCCGGACGATCTGTTGCGGGCCATGCAGGAGATCCGGGGCAACCAGCGGGTGACCGACGAGAATCCCGAGGGGCGCTACCAGGCCCTGGAGCGCTACGGGCGGGATCTGACCGAGCTGGCCCGACGGGGCAAGCTGGATCCGGTCATCGGCCGCGACGACGAGATCCGCCGGGTGATGCAGGTGCTCTCGCGGCGCACCAAGAACAACCCGGTGCTGATCGGCGAGCCGGGCACCGGCAAGACCGCGGTGGTCGAGGGCCTGGCGCGCAGGATCGTCGACCGCGACGTGCCCAAACCGCTTCTGGACAAGCGGCTGGTGGCGTTGGATCTGGGCGCGCTGGTGGCCGGGACCAAGTACCGCGGCGAGTTCGAGGACCGGCTCAAGGCGGTATTGAAAGAGATAACCTCTTCGGAGGGCCAGGTGATACTCTTCATCGACGAGATGCACACCATCGTGGGCGCCGGGGCGGCCGAGGGGGCCATGGACGCCTCCAACATGCTCAAACCCGCCCTGGCCCGCGGCGAGCTGCACTGCGTGGGGGCCACCACTTTAGACGAATACAGAAAGCACGTGGAGAAGGACGCCGCGCTGGAGCGGCGCTTCCAGCCGGTGCTGGTCGACGAGCCCACGGTCGAAGAGACCATCTCGATCCTGCGGGGGCTGAAGGAAAAATACGAGGTTCACCACGGGGTCAGGATCCAGGACTCGGCCCTGGTGGCCGCGGCCATGCTGTCGACCCGCTACATCTCCGATCGCTTCCAGCCGGACAAGGCCATCGACCTGATCGACGAGGCGGGAAGCCGCCTGCGCATGGAGATCGACTCCATGCCCACCGAGATCGACGAGATCTCCCGGCGGGCCACCCAGCTGGAGATAGAGCGCGAGGCCTTGAAAAAAGAGAAGGACAAGGAGAGCCGCGAGCGGTTGAAGAAGCTGGAGAAGGTTCTGGCCGATTTGAAGGAAGAGGTGGAAGAGAAGAAGGCCCACTGGCAGAACGAGGTGGCCCGCATCCAGGGCATCCGCGAGATCAAGTCGAAGATCGAGGCCGCCCACCAGGACGAGGAGCAGGCCATGCGCGACGGCGACCTGGGCAAGGCCTCCGAGATCAAGTTCGGCACCCTGGTGCAGCTTGAGCGGGATCTGGCCGCCGAGCAGGAGAAGCTGGCGGAGATCCAGCAGGACAAGAAGATGCTCAAGGAGGAGGTGGAGGCCGACGACGTGGCCGCGGTGGTGGCCAAGTGGACCGGGATTCCCATCGACAAGCTCCTGGAGGGCGAGAAGGAGAAGCTCTTGCAGATGGAGGAGCGGCTGCGCCGGCGGGTGGTGGGCCAGGAGGCGGCGATAGTCGCGGTGTCCAACGCGGTGCGCCGGGCGCGCTCGGGGCTCTCCGATCCCAACCGGCCGATCGGCAGCTTCATCTTCATGGGCCCCACCGGAGTGGGCAAGACCGAGCTGGCCCGCACCCTGGCCGACTTCCTCTTCGACGACGAGAACGCCATGGTGCGCATCGACATGAGCGAGTACATGGAGAAGCACGCCGTCTCCCGCCTGATCGGCGCCCCGCCGGGATACGTGGGCTTCGACGAGGGCGGGTCCCTGACCGAGACGGTGAGGCGGCGGCCCTACACGGTGGTGCTCTTCGACGAGATCGAAAAAGCCCACCCGGAGGTCTTCAACGTCCTGCTGCAGCTTCTGGAGGACGGCCGGCTCACCGACGGCCACGGCCGCACGGTGGACTTCAAGAACACCGTGGTGATCATGACCTCCAACATCGGCTCGGATCCCGCGGCCCTGCGCGACCACTTCCGCCCGGAGTTTTTAAACCGGATCGACGACGTCCTGGTGTTCACGAGCCTGGAGCGCGAGCACATCCGTCAGATCGTAGAGATTCAGACGCGGCGCTTGCAGGCGCTCTTGAATGATCGCAAGATGAAGCTGGTGCTTACCGACAAGGCCAAGGACCTGATCGCCGAGCTTGGCTGGGACCCGCAGTACGGCGCCCGGCCTCTGAAGCGCACCATCCAGCGCATGGTACAGGATCCCCTGGCGCAGAAGCTTTTGGCCGGCGATTTCAAGGAGGGCGACACCGTCGTGGCGGACGCCGCCGAGGACAACACCATCAGGTTCAGCAAGGAATAAAATGACCAAGGCCCGCGAAGGCCGGCGCTGCCCGGTTTGCGATACTCCCCTCCCCCCGGGATCTTTCTGCCCGCACTGCCGCACCCGCCCCGCCCAGAACCGGTCGCACAAGGCCTCCTGGATGCTGGCCGCCGGCGCGCTGTTCGTCCTGGCGGCGTTGATCTTCTGGGTCAGGCAGCTGGGCGGCGAAGACGAGCACGCCCCCCGCGAGTTCTCCGGGGCGGCCGGGGCCCAGCCGGTTCCCGACGCCACTCCCCACCCGGGAGATCCCCTGGCGGTCCCCTTCGGGGAGGAGAAGTGCGTACCCTGGCATGTATCCGAGGCCGAGGCGCCGCCCGGGAAAGCAAAGTACTTGGTGCTGACCAGCCGGATTGTAGATCCCAACGGGCTGGTGCTCTCGGGTTTCGGAACCGAGTGCGGAGAGCGCCATCCCTCGTTGATCCTTGAACAACTCAAGCCGGGAGATCTCGGCGCGGCGATATCAAAACTGAAACCCGACGGCGTGGTGGCGGTGGGCAAGGCTGCCTGTCTGCGGGCCCAGAAGGAAGCCGGCGAGCTGCCGCTCTTGTACACTCACGTGTCCGATCCCCGGGCAGCGGGCTTCGACGGCCCCGGCCGGGTGGGAGTGACGCCCTGGGTGCCCTTCCCACCCCTGGTGGATCACCTGCTGGACGTTCTGCCAAGAAAGAAACCGATAGCGGTGTTTTACCCGCCGGGCCCCCTGGCCCAACCGGCCCGGGCCGCGGCCGAGCAGATCCGCAAGCGCGGCCGCAAGGTGTCGGTGTTCGAGGTTTCAAAAGACATCGACGCTACGCTGGAAAAAGCCGCCGGCGAAGCCAAGGCCTGGATCGTTTTTCCCGACCGGGAGATTATCGACCGCAAGCTGTTCAACCGCATCCAGGTGGCCGCCGAACAGGCCGCCATCCCCCTGGGGGTCTCCGACGAGGACCACGTCCGCTGGGGCAGCCTGGTGGGGGTGGGCCCCGACAGCCACCGCATCGGCCGGCAGCTGTGTCACCTGGCCGGGGCGCTCTCGCGCGACAACCTCCCCGAGGGCAGCCACGTATTCTGCCCCGAGTACTCGTTCGCGGTGATCAACAACACCGTGGCGGAGAAGCTGGGCTACATGTACGACCTGAATAACGTCAAGCAGGCGAAGCTCTACAAGTGGCACTGAAAGACACCGATAACATCCGCATGGTCTGCTTCGATCTGGACGGCACTCTGATCGACAAGACCGTCTTCATCTGGTCCACGCTGCACGAGCACTTCGCCTCCGATCCCCAAAAGAGAAAGCAAGCCGCCGAAGACTATCACTCGGGGCGCATCTCCTACCCCGACTGGTTCGAGACCGACCTTCAGCTTCTCAAGGCCGGCGGCGCCGACCGCGAAGGAATCTCCAGGACGCTTTCAAGTCTGAAGCTCACCAAAGGCGCCAGGGAATGCCTGCGGACCTTGAAGGCACGCGGATACAAGCTGGGCCTGATCTCCGGAAGCATCGACGTCGTCTTGAAGCACTTCTTCCCCGAACAGCCCTTCGACCACGTGCTGATCAACAGTATCAATTTCGATGAAAACGGCCAGATCGCCGGCGGCACCCCCACCCCCTACGACCTGGAGGGCAAGGCCGAGGGGCTCTTTGAGCTGGCCGGCCGGGAAGGCCTGTCGGCCGGGCAGTGCGCCTTCGTGGGCGACAACTTCAACGACCTGCCGGTGATGAAGGCCGCGGGCTTTTCCGTCGGCGTGTTCGTAAAAGACCCCAAGGTGGTCGAGGCGGTCGACCTGCACTTCCAGGGCGACGACCTGCGCGATCTCCTCCCCCACTTCCCCGGTGCGAAAGGCGGCTTTTGATGGCCAAGCCCCAGGCGGTGGTCGACTACCAGATCTGCTGTCCGGAGAAATGCGAGGACGGCGTCTGCGCGGCCGCCAAGGAGTGCCCGCACAAGGTTTTGAAGCAGGATGCGCCCGGCGAGGGTCCCTACCAGCTGGGGATGTGCGTGGGCTGCGGCACCTGCGTCACCGCCTGCCCCTTCGAGGCCATCCGGCTGCTCTGAGTGCTGAAATCAGGAAGACACCGCGTGCTCGATGCGGTTGCGGCCCTTGCGCTTGGCCTCGTACATGGCCAGGTCGGAGGCGTCGATCAGCTGCTCGGCGGTCTCGATGTTGGAGGCCGGGGCCATGGCTATGCCGATGCTTACGGTTATGCGGCCCTTGGGTATCTTGGGGAAGGTGTAGGCGGCGGTCCGCTCCAGGATGCGGGTGGCCGGCTGCATGGCCTTTTCCTTGTCGGTCTCGGGCATCAGCAGCAGGAACTCCTCGCCGCCCCAGCGGGCGGGAGTGTCCACCTCGCGGATATTGCTCTTGAT
>Ga0272442_10002259_pt1 | contig 28226 bp, 21 predicted proteins | sample SSMForm2O_FD_200262 | JGI IMG/M metagenome (GOLD analysis project Ga0272442, IMG submission 200262) | Marine sediment archaeal communities from Little Sippewissett salt marsh, Falmouth, MA, United States - SSM-Form-2O | ecosystem: Environmental > Aquatic > Marine > Wetlands > Sediment ...
GCAAACTCGACGATAACACGCAGATCATTTTGTTCAGAGCCCTCAAAGAACTGGTTGCGAATGCCGTCAAGTATGCGGAGGCTCATCGCATCACGGTGCTTATCCAGGAAGCCGACGGCACCATTCGTGTAAGCGTAGAAGATGATGGCGTGGGCTTTGATCCATCCGGGCTGGAGGCCTCTTTCACGCCGAAAGGAGGCTTTGGTTTGTTCAATATCAAAGAAAGGCTTGAGTACCTGGGGGGGCGTTTGGACATTGACTCCGGACCTGGAGAAGGCACGCGCGTTACAATGACGGCGCCTTTGAAGCAGGATAGTACGGTCAGATAAGGAAAGGGGACATCATGAAAGTCCTAATCGCAGACGACCATGGGATTGTCCGACAGGGGCTGGCGTCCCTCATTAGCAAGCAACCCAACATCGACGTTGTCGGTGAAGCCAAGGACGGCCGGGAAGTGTTAGATCTGGCCAGGGAGCTTTCACCGGACATCATCATCATGGATGTCTCTATGCCGAACCTCAACGGGGCGGACGCCACGCGTCTTATCCTTGCCGACAATCCCGGCATTCGCGTGATTGCGTTGTCGATGCACACCGAGAAACGTATTGTCAAAGACATCCTCCAGGCCGGCGCCAGCGCGTACGTGCTCAAATCGTATATGTTCGACGAGTTGACGAAGGCGCTCGATGCGGCGGCCGCCGGCGAGTTTTATCTGAGCCCGCGCATCACGGGCGCCGTCCTGGAGGATTATATCTCGCAGGGTCAGCGTGTGAAAAAAAGCGAACCGGACGAATTGACCGTCCGGGAGCGCCAGGTTCTCCAACTCACGGCGGAGGGTAAGACGGTCAAGCAAATCGCGCTGCAACTGCACGTGAGTCCCAAGACGGCCGATGCTACCCGTCGTAAACTCATGAACAAGCTCGGTATTTCAAGCATCGCCGAGCTCACCAAGTATGCCATACGGGAAGGCATCACCTCCACGGACTTCTGAGTCGAACGTTTTTAGCACATCAAATCGCGATTCCATCCTCTCATGAGAAAATAAACGTTGAACGCGGCCCGTCTTTTCTGTATAATCGTGACAGTGGATTGTGGGTGCACGATTCAAGAGTATTCTCCCAACGGGGCGCCGGAATCAAGGTGGGCATTATTTCCGACAGCGCGGACAACCGGGCGGATGCACAAGCCACCGGCGATCTGCCTGCTGACGGGGCGGGTTTGACGGTGCTTCATGATGTGGAGGACGATGATGAAGGGACGGCTATGCTGGAAATTGTTCACGATATGGTTCCGAACGGCAAATTATTTTTTCACGACGCCGGCAGTAACGTCATTGCATTCAACTCGGCGATTGACGCCCGGGTGTCTGCGGGATGCCACATTCGTTGTGATGACATAGCGGTTTAGAGGCGAAACCGGGACAGGATATGCCGGTGATATGGCGATTGATTCCGTTTGGATGGATATGGGCCTTGCCGTTGAAGAGGAAAATTAATCCCTTACGATAGTGATGGATAGACGACGTCAGTGGACATCCGTCGCTATGTACTCGTCGTTTCTTTTCAACACATCTGTCCACGTCGATTCAGAGGACTTGGAAAAAGAGCTGTTTTTTCTCTGGCCAGGCGGTGGAGGTTGCTTTATACTTGCCGATATTGAAAGGATGGCCTATGGAACTTGATGAGAAGAAACCGGGTGAAGTGGAAAAGGACGCCGAGGCGATAGAGCGGCTGCGCCAACTTCGAGAGAAACTGCTTTCAGACAATATCTCGACCGCCAGGGTGGCGGGACATAATCTGTCGTGGATGCAGGAAGACGGCTTGGCCATCCTCAAAGAAGCCTTGTTCGGCGACTATTCCAGGGATGCGAAGAAAGCCGCCGCTTACGGCCTGCGGAGTATGCACGGCCGGATGAAAAAACTGGCCACTGAGGTTCTCAAACAGGGCTTGGAGCATCGCGACCGCACGACAAGAGACGCCTGTGCCAAAAGCCTGGCCATTATGAAGGGGGAGGTCCCCAGGAAAACCAACGCCGACAAGAAGGGAAAATCCGGCAAATTCAAGATCAGGGAAGTTCGGGCTAAACGGAGTCCGAGAACGCAATCCCCGCGTCGAAAGAGGCCGTCCGGCAGATAAGGCCCCTTCGCGAATCATACTCGTTTTCGGCTCGTCTGGAGACATAAGATGAGACGCATGATTCCGCATTTAGCATGGGCATGGGCGATGTACTCCTTAAGATTTTTCATCTTGTGTATTGTTTGCCTGCCTGTTGTTGCGCCGGCGGGGGATAATGTCTCCTGGCCCTGTTTTCACGGTCCGCGTCGCGATAACCTATCGGCGGATAGCGGCCTGATACAGAGCTGGCCGGAAGAAGGCCCGAAATTGTTATGGACGGCATCCGATATCGGATTCGGATATAGCTCGGTAGCTATCGTGGGCAACCGTATTTTCACGGCCGGTATGATCGACAAGCAGACCTATATAACCGCTCTGGATATGACGGGCCAGCAAATCTGGCAAGTTCTCAACGGGCAATCCTGGCGAGCCTCTGAACGGCAGACCTGGGCCGTTCGCTATGCCGGCTCTCGATGTACCCCAACCGTGGATGGCCGGACGGTCTATCACCTCTCAGAACTCGGACGGTTAGCCGCCTTCGATTTCCAGACGGGCGAGGAACGGTGGAACGTCGAGTTATTGAAGAGCTTCCAAGCGGAGCGTCCGGAATATGGCTATAGCGAATCCGTGCTGATTCACGGCGATGTCCTATTGTGCTGCCCCGCCGGTGAAATAGGCTATATGGCCGCGTTGGACAAAAAAACAGGACGAACCATATGGACCAGTCCAGCCGTGAAGGACGCGGTCGGGAACGGCTCATGCGTGATCGCTCAGATCGACGGTGTCGAGCAGGTCGTGACGATGAGCGCCAGTCGCGTGCTCAGCTTCGATCCGAAGAATGGGCGTCTCCTGTGGCAATACGCATTTGCCAACAAGCGTGAAAACAACTGCACCGATGTGGTCGTGAAGGATGATCTGGTGTATGCGTCGAGCGGTTATGGCAAAGGCAGCGTTCTACTCCGGCCACAGCGGCAGGCCGATGGCGAATTTTCCGTCGAGCCGGTGTGGACGAGCGATCTTCTCGATAACCACCACGGAGGCGTGTTACTTCTCGATGAACACCTGTATGGCGCCGGACACGAGGCCCCCGGCTGGTTCTGCCTGGATTTTCGGACCGGTCGAAAACGCTGGCAAGAAACGGGAAAGGGATCTCTTACCTACGCGGATGGGCGACTCTATTGCCTCCAGGAGCGTGGGACCATGTCTCTCGTCAAGGCTGCGCCTGAAAAATGGGACGTCGTTGGTTCGTTTCGTCCCCCGCGCGGCGGTAAGGGATTGTTTTGGGCCCACCCGGTGGTCTGTGGCGGACGGCTGTACATTCGTCATGCTGAGAAGCTTTTTGCTTACGAGGTTCAGTGAGATTGTGAATCTTTGCGATAAGGATGGTACGAACATGAAGGGCGGAAAAAACGGTTTCACATTAATCGAGCTTTTAGTGGTGATTGCTATCATTGCCCTGCTCCTGGCGATTTTAATGCCGGCGTTGCAGCGCGTGAAGAAACAGGCGCATGCGGTGGCGTGCCAGGCTAACTTGCATGAATGGGCCCTCATCTTTGCCATGTATTGCGACCAGAATGAGGGACTGTTCATGGACGGGTACGGCGGCGGAATTGACGGCACATGGGTCGGTGCGTTGCGGCCATACTACCACGAGCCGAAAATCCGCGTCTGTATGACGGCGACCAAGCCCATGTCGGAAGGCGCTCGCGGCACGTTCGCGGCCTGGGGCGTCTTCGGAACCGGATTGACAGACGACCATCCCACTTGGACCGGGCCGAAAATCGACGGCGACTACGGTAGTTACGGTATGAATGAGCTGGCGTACGACACACCGCCGGACGCCGCCCGAAGCGACCATCGCTGGCGAACCGTCAACGTCAAAGGCGCCGCCGAAATTCCCTTGTTGTTCGATTGCATCTGGTACGATGTTTATCCGACGGCAACGGACCTCCCTCCGGATTACGAGGGGGACATCGTTAAAACCGGAGGTGGAGGTGAGATGAAACGGGTTTGTCTCAACCGTCACAACGGAGCGATTAACTGCCTGTTTATGGATTGGTCTTCCAGAAAGGTCGGGCTCAAGGAGCTGTGGGCGCTCAACTGGCATCGCGGCTACGACCGGATGAACGCCTGGACCACTCCCGGCGGCGTCGTGCCCGAAGACTGGCCTCAATGGATGAGAACCTTTAAGGATGACTAATACTATGTCAAAACTTGAATAAGGAACCTGTCATTACGAGGCCATCGAAGATGGCCGTGGCAATCTCAACCATTCCGTTACGTAGAGTGTTTAGATTGCTTCGCTTCGCTCGCAATGACATTCCCATGTTTTTTATCATGACAGAGTACTAAGCCTCATCTTCAGAAACATCCTCCGATTCCGGCTCATGGGCAGATACAACCGGCTTTGGAGCGACTCCCGCCCTTTCATCATCGGGCATGTCTGCGATGTTCTGGAGTTGTTTTTCGATATCGATGCCCGTAGCCGCTTTCATCTGCTCAAGAAACTTCACCAGGGCGCCCGGAGCGGCCGTCATCAGTCGATTGACGGCATTGTCTCCGTCGCCTCCGCCGCTATCGAGCGCGATGACCTTGTCGAACTTGACCTGGCCGATCGACTTGGCCCCCTGCTCGGCGACCGCCTTGACCGCTTCAAGAGTCAGGTTGAGCTGGGCGGCCTTTCCGTACGCATTCCAGGCTTCCGCTTTCTCTCTCAAACCTTTCGCTTCGGCCTCGAGCTGCAGTCGGGTTCCTTTGGCTCGCGCCTCGGCGACCATTAAAATAGCCTCCGCTTCACCGTCCGCCTTGAGAACGGCTGCCTGCTTCTGAGCGTCGGCGGGAACGACGACTTCCGCCCGGTACTTCTGCTCTTCGGCCTGTGCCTTGGCGGTTTCAACTTTCGCCCTGGCTTTTTGCTGCTCTTCCAGAACTTTCTGTTCCTGAATCACCACTTCCTGCCGGGCTTTCGCCTCAGCCAAGGGGCCTTGCTGTTCAGCTTTCTTATTAGCGCCGAGGGTTTCACCACGATACTGCTGCTTGGCCACGTCCCTGTCCTTCTCGGCCTCAGCGATCTGTTTTTCCTGCTCGGCCCGGACCACCTCGCCCTCTCGCCGGGCGGTTTCAGACTTCTGCATGGCATCTCTATCGGCTTCCGCTTGACCGATGGCGGCGTCTCTCTTAACTTCGGCTGTCCGCTTGATACCCAGGGCTTCGAGATAGCCTCTCTCATCGCGAATGTCCTGAATGTTGATGATGTCAATGATGACACCGATCTTGGCCAATTCTTCGCCGGCCTGGTCGAGGACTTTGTTCACGAACATATCTCTCTTTTGGTAGAGTTCTTCTACAGTCAGAACACCGATGATGTCACGCAACTGACCTTCCAAGGTTTCCTTAATGATCTGCTGAATCTGCCGGGCGTCTGTGCCGAGAAATCGCTCGACGGCCCGATCCAGCATCCCTTCGTCGCCGGAGATTTTCACGTTCGCCACCGCGTCGATCGTCACGGGAACGCCCTCTTTGGAATACGCTTTTTCCACTCTCACATCCGCAAGGTTCATCGTCTTAAGAGAAATCCGGTTGACCCGTTCCAAAACGGGTATTCGTAGTTTCGCTCCACCGACAACGGCCCGCCATCCTCGAACGACCGTCTGCCCGTCCGCCGTTTTCGCGCTGGTCTTTCTACCCGTAAAAATCAGCGCTTCGTTGGGTTCCGCCTTCAGCCAGTTATTAGCAATAATCAGCACCAGCGAAAGAACCGCAATCACCAAAATCGAAATGACAATAATTAATCCTAAGTCCATGATAATTCTCCTTTCCTTTTTAAATTTGAGCTCGCTTTATGATATTTTTTCTAATAGATTCCTCGACTGCATTTGTAGAATGGATGGATAGAAGTTCTACTCTACAACCGCAGTTTTTCCACTCACCGATTTAATCGTGACGAACGCCCCTTTTTCGTATTCTTTCTTCGGATCGGCCGCCCTGGCAATGAAGTACTTACTCTGCCCGGCCGCTTCATTCGTGGCTTCGATTTCTCCCGTACCCCCGTCTTTGGGGATGGGGACAACCACCCGCCCCTCTTTCCCGATGAAGGATCTCAATCGAACCTGGCTCGATGCTTGTTGGTCGTAGAGCAGTTTGAGGAGCTGATAGCCTAAAAACCAGATCGCCCCGCCGCCGATCAGTCCACAGAGCACGTGATGAAGCGGCCAACTGAAATAAACACCCATGTAGCCGCTGGCGCCGAAACCGACCAGGAACAAGAGGATGAGTTTGACGCTCAGGGCGCCGGGCCCGCCGAGGTCGCCGGCATCGACGTCGAAATCCACATCGGCGTCGATATCCATATCGATATCGGCATCCACGTCCGCACCGGCGCCGAAGATCCCGATGAAAAGTAAAAGCAGCCCGGGAATCACCGCCATCAATCCGTAAATCAGCAATATACTGCTCATAATCCGCACCCTTTCTGTTTATCAAACAGTAACTCTCCTTCCGGCTTGAAAAATAAGCTGACCGGACCGGATTGTCAAGCGCTATACACCTCAACTGTCGAAAATAAAGCCGTTCGATCTATATACGCACAGGAACACGAAAAAATCATTTAAATACGGACAAGTACGGAAAAAATCACTTTCACTCAAAATCCGCCAATTATATATTTAAACCATGGGAACACGACTGCTTTGTATTACTATTCTACTATCGACATTTGATGCTCTTTATGCCGGGGACAGTTGGATAAGGATTAATCAACTGGGGTACGTGCCTCATACCGTAAAAGTCGCTGTGCTTATGTCCGAAGACGAGATAAACATCGAACGGTTCCAATTGAGGGAGGCCACGACAGATAGGGTCGTTTATGGAGGCCAAACCAGAAAATATGACGCTTCTGCGTGGGGAATGAAATCTGCTTACCGGCTCGATTTTTCACCGTTTAAAGATGCGGGGGGCTACTACATTCAAATGGAAGACATCCAATCTCCCTGTTTTAGAATAGCTGATGATGTGTACAAGGGCACGGCGGATTTCATCCTCCGTTACATGCGACAGCAACGATGCGGCTACAATCCCTATTTGAAAGACGCGTGCCACTTACACGATGGAATCATTGTTGACCATCCGACAAAAACCGGACAGGACATCGACGTTACGGGAGGTTGGCACGATGCATCGGATTATTTGCAATACCTCGCCACGTCGGCTAATGCGACGTATCAAATGTTGTTTGCCTGGTTACATAACCCGGAAGTATATGGAGATCGATACGATTCGAGAGGGCATGAAGGTAAGAACGGTATCCCGGACATCCTTGATGAGGCCCAATGGGGTCTGAAGTGGCTGGACAAAATGAATCCGGCTGACGGGGAAATGTATAACCAGATCGCGGATGATCGCGACCATATCGGATACCGATTGCCCAACAAAGACTCGGCAGATTACGGATTGGGCAAACACAGGCCCGTTTATTATATCACGGGAAAACCGCAGGGCCTTTCAAAGCACAAGAACCGAACAACAGGCGTCTCATCCAGTGCGGCGAAATTTGCATCCGCTTTTGCATTAGGTGCACACATCATGAAGGAATACGATCCGGCGTTTGCCAGGAAAATAGCCGTAAAAGCCGTTGAAGCCTACGAATTCGCATTAGGTGATTTGGGCGTGTGCCAGACGGCCTGCTATGTATCCCCTTATTTTTATGAAGAAGAAAATTATGTCGATGACCTGGAATTGGCCGCCTGTGAATTGCACCGCCTGACGGACAAAGAGCACTATCTTGAACAAGCAGACAAATGGGGCGCCGTGGAACCGGTTACGCCCTGGATGTCATCCGGACGCGCAAGACATTATCAATTTTATCCTTTCGTTAATTTAGGACACTATTATTTATCTGGCAAAAAGGATGTTTACACCGACTATCTGAAGGAAGGTCTCCAGTGTGTTTTCGAGCGAGGTCAAAAAGACCCCTTCCTGAATGGCGTACCGTTTATCTGGTGCTCCAACAATTTACTGGTCGCCGTCTTAACTCAGGCCAGATGCTATTATAACATAACAAAAGATTCAACGTATCTCGAAATGGAAGCGGCGTTGCGGGATTGGCTGTTCGGATGCAATCCGTGGGGAACCAGCATGATTTGTGGCTTGCCGGTACAAGGGGACTCACCTCAATTCCCGCATTCGTCCATCACCTACCTGCTGAAGGAGACGACCCGCGGCGGACTCGTTGACGGCCCCGTTCAAAAGACGATTTACAACAATTTGCGAGGCATCCATTTAATGAAGAAAGAGGAGTACGCGCCGTTTCAAAAGGGCAAAGCCGTGTACCACGACGATATGGGAGATTATTCTTCGAACGAACCCACAATGGACGGCACCGCGAGTCTAAGCTTCTACCTGTCATCGATGGAAAAAGAAGGCCATAGAAATCCACCGGGAAACATGGATTAACACGCTAAAGTACAAAAGTATCCGGGAGACATCATCCATTGGAAATCACTCGGCTGGGACGCCGGAGACTCTGGACCAAAGATGACTCGATCTATCCATATCTGTGCTTCGAGCATTATTTCCTGCATGCGTCACATTCAAAAGAGTTCCTTCTCAAGAACACATCGGCGTAGGAGCTGCATTCCGCTATCCCGCTCCTTCAGTTCCACCAGAAGACGGTGAAAGCCCTCCTTTTGCTCGTACCGAGGGATGGCATGTAGGCGCTTCGGATCGCTCGGAAGACCGTATTGTTCCGGCTTAACACCTGACGATTCGGCTCTATGAATGAGCCAATCCTCAAGCAGTGGACAGACAATGATAAGCCTTTTATTCTCGTCGTCCCGTCGAGCGAGCAGGCGAAGCCCTGCCGCGTCGTGCACTTGCTTGTAGTGGCTCAAGTCACGGGGCTGGGCGCTGGACGGATCTTCATCAATAAGGCCGGTAGCGCAATCGAATTTGAGCACTCGTTTAACCACTTCGCCCTTGCATCGCTCGTGACGTAACTGCTTGGCGGGCACTCCCAGAACACGAAGTACCATCTCGTCCGGATAACATTCCACCAGGACTTTCATTCCTTCGCCTCAATGAAATGTTCCAGATTGAAAAAGGGATCCGCCTCCATCAATTCGACAACCTGGTCCGGCGTCAAGGGTTTGACGTACGTTTGGAAATCCTTGAAATAGGTGATGAAAACCTGAATATCTTCCTTGCTGGATTTCTCAATAACAGCCGAAAGCAGATACGGATTATGCGTGGCAATAAAGAACTGGTTGGTCTCGTCCGAACCGATCTGCTCCCCGAGATACTTCGTATAGTAAGGAAAGGCATTGGACTCCGGCTCCTCAAACACTAACACAGAATCAGTATTTGAGGCAATGGCCACCGTGTAAAAAATGATTCGACGAAGCGTATCAGAAGCAAGTGTATAAGGGATGGCCGACACCCATCCGTTGACCTCCTTCTGAAGTTCAAAGGTTCTCTCGTGAATCCGTGCAACCAGCTTTAAACCATACTTCTCGAAGAATTCCTTCATCAAACGCCTAAGAACCTCTGCACCGGAAACGACTGTGAACAGATTTGTACCGTTGGGTGGCTTAAGACTCCCTGTTTCTTTGTCATCGAATTTTGCCAGACTCTTGAAACGAAAAATCCTAATTTTAGCCATCTTCGTCGATATCATGGGGCCTTCTTCCCACTTACCTTCATGCGTGACTACTCGAAAAGGCTTACCCCTCTCCATGAACAGAAACTTCGATTCATGATGTTTGAGAGCAACATCCAACTTCGGATATGATTTGTCTAACGTCGATGCCTTAACGATAATGTCTTGATCCACTAACTGGTCATAGAAGAGGTTTGGCATCGTTTCAAAACGTATGCTATCGTTAAGTGGTATATTGGGAGACTGCCCGAGCCAACTAAGACACCCTAGTGCCTCCAGGATATTGGACTTGCCTGTGTTGGGTTCGCCGATGAATAAATTCACCTTTTTGCAATCGATATCCAACTGACGGACCGATTTGAAGTTCGATACACTTAGCTTCGTAATCATAGCCGTATTTCCAATGGTATCGTCGTTTATCGGGCGATTCTTCCACGAATAATACAGGATTATATCAACAGAGAGGTCATAACCCAAAGAAAAAGCTCCAGCTCAATAAGCCCTCGGAATAAATCCGACCAAAAGACTGGGATTTGCTTGAACTGATGGGGCATTGTCGCGTATAATATGGGTAAGAAAATTCTTTTTTGGGTGAATGAAGTCTATAGAAAGACGGTAATTAACTTTGGGATAGGTGGTATGTACGGACATCGACTGCTGGACAACAGCCGTTTTTTTATCGTCCTGCTGGTTCTGACTGTGGTGTTAAACAGCACTCAAGCGGTCGTTCTATGCGAAGGCTGCAATGGTCATATCGCCGTTGAATTAGCCGGACATCACCACTGCCACAATACAGAAGACTGCCAGCGCGATTCGAGCCGCGGGATGGATGATTGTAATGCGTCCTGCCGAGCCTGTGTGGATATCCCCTTATCGTCCGGCATCCTTGTCAATTCCAGCATACAAAACGCCCCGACAAAGACGACAACGTTCGCCGGCACAATCCCCTCAAGTCCCGAGATGATCGATCCTGGCTGCGAAACCGCAATCGTCGCCCAAACGTGCCCGGCTTTCACCCGTTTTTACATTCCTCTGAGCAGCATTATTCTCATCGTGTAGTATTGCGCGCCTAACCGAAACCGAACGATGTGTAACGTCCGGTTATTCGTCCTTACAAAAACTCTGTAACGATCCCGGATCCTCAGAAAAAAAACGACGGGAGCAGCCTCATGAACCGCCCGATTCTTATATTGTTAACAAGTTTTCATTTGATCGTTTATAGTGGGTGCCAACCCGGTCAACGTCGCTCCGGCTCGGCGCCCGTCCGGCGCGACGGATATTCCACTGCCGGCCGGTCTAAAACGGAAAAAACCGCCGAGCCGTCCGCAACGGCTTTGCCCACCGGCGTCGTCACTTTGAAGGACGCTTTGGCTTATGCTTTGATGCACAATCCCGACTTGAAAGCGTTTTCCTTCGAGATACGTGCAGCCGAAGCCCGTACCCTGCAGGCGGGTTTGCGACCGAATCCTGAGATGGGAATAGAGATAGAGGAATTCGGCGGCTCGGGCGAGCGGAGCGGTTCCGACGCGATGGAGACGACGATCCAGTTGGGCCAGCTCATCGAACTGGGCGGCAAGCGCGACAAGCGCATTGGTTTAGCTTCGCTGGACCGGGAGCGAACGCGTTGGGACTACGAGTCCGCACGGTTGGATGTTATGCTGAAAGTCACACAGGCATACGTTGCCGTCCTGGCCGCCCAGGAGCGTGTCGCCCTGAACGGAAAATTACTCGACGTAGCCCGAAAGGCACAGTCAGCGGTGACTCAACGCGTGGAGGCCGGTAAGGACCCACCGGTCGAAGAGCTTCGGGCCGGAATCGCGCTATCCAGGAGTGAGATTGGAGCGAAAAAGGCTGCCAACGCCTTAGCGACGGCGCGCCGGGAGTTGGCTGCTGCGCTGGGGCGGGAGACGATCGATTTCGAGAAAGTAACGGGCGAGTTTTATACCGCGGCGCCGGTGCCCTCCTTTGACGATATAGCTGTTGCCATCACCAACAGCCCGGATATCGAACGATGGGCCGCCGAAGAGCGGAGGCGGCGGGCGGCTGTGGATCTCGAAAAGGCAAAGGCGACGTCCGATGTCACTGTCGCGGGCGGCGTGCAGTATTTCGAGGAGGGGAGCGATGCCGCATTCGTCGTCGGGGTGGCCTTGCCCATTCCACTATTCAATCGAAACCAGGGCGGCGTCGAGGAGGCGATGGAAAACCTCGCCAAGACGCGCGAGCAACACAAGGCGGCAAAGATCAAGCGCATGGCAGCGTTGGACGTGGCGATGAACCGCCTGGCCGGCGCTTACGATGAAGTCGCCGCGTTACAGAACGACGTGCTGGCCAACGCCCGGCGGGCCTTTGAGACGGCGTATCAGGGCTATGAGGAAGGGAAGTTCGATTATCTTTACATCTTGGACACGCAGCGAACGCTTTTCGAGACACGGGCGCAGTACATCGACGCGGTCGAGACGTACCACAAAGCGCGTGCCGACGTCGAACGATTGATCGGACAACAGATCGACAAGGATAACATTTAACAATAGATGAGGTAAAGCGATGAAAAACAAAAGGTTAGCGGTAATTGGCTTAATACTTTTCGCCGGCTTCGCCCTCGGATTTGGAGCCTTCAAGCTTAATATCCAGTCCGTTATGACCACAGGGGCTTACTCTGCGGTGGATGCCGAACACAATCACTCCCACGCCGACGGGGCACACGACCACGGGGACGGCAAGACTTCCCAGGTGACCCTTTGGGGCGATCGTTTCGAGATATTTCTGGAGCATCCATTTCTTGTGGCCGGTCAGCCCGCCGAGTTCACGACTCACGTTTCCGATCTGACAACGGGCGAACCGCGTAGGGCCGGACCTGTAATTTTCGTTCTTGCGGATGATTCCGGAATACGACGCGAGCACGTTGAGCCCGCGCCGGCACGTCCGGGGATATACATTCCCGAATTAGCCTTTCCCGCAGCGGGTCAGTGGATCCTGACATTGCGGATCCCTGCCGACGGCATCGAGCATAAAGTAAACTTGCCGGCCGTGACGGTTTACGCGACACAAGCCGAAGCTGACGCGGCGGCGGAAACTCCAACCGCGGCCGGTTTCAGTTTTCTCAAAGAGCAGCAATGGCCGGTGAGGATGAAAGTGCAGGCTGCGACAATCCGAATCCTCGGTGACAAGAAGGTGCTGGCTGTTCCGCAGGTGGCGCTCTTCGATGAGGACGGCAAACCTGCATTGTACGTTCAGGTCGCCGGGGAGACTGTCCAGAAACGCTATCCTGAATTGGGGCAATCGAATGCAGATTATGTTGAAATCGTGTCGGGCGTGCAGGAAGGCGAGCACGTTATTTGCCAGGCCGTTCAGGTGGTCGCTGAGGCCGAGCAGGAGGGCGTCGAGGGCGATCACGCCCAGGACGACCACAGTCATGATCACGGAGCCGGTGATAACATGGATAAGTATGGCGTTGAGATGGAGATCGCCAGTCCCGGCGTTCTGGAATTGAAGACGAAGCTGGCCGGCGAGGTGAAGCTCAACGCCGACCGGGTCGCGCACGTCGTGCCGCAAGTGACCGGCAAGGTCCGTGAGGTGTTCAAGAGCGTGGGGGACACGGTCAAAAGCGGTGAGGTGATGGCCTGGATGGAGAGTACGACGCTGGGGCAGGCCAAGATCGATTATCTGTCCACATTTACCGAAATATCCTGCTGCGCCATCGAGCTGACCCGCGCTCGCGAGGTTCATGAGAATGCGACGCGGCTGCTTGAGGCCCTGGAAGCGTCGCCTTCGTTAGAGAGTCTGAGCCATACAGATTGGGGGACAATGGGCAAGGTTCGCAGCGACCTTATTTCCGCGTATGCCGAGTTGCAATATGCCCGAACAGCCTATGAACGGGAGCAACGTCTTTCCGACCAGAAGATCACAAGCAGGGCCGAATTCCAGAAGGCCGAGAGTGTCCTTAAAAAAGCCGAGGGCCTCTACTACGCGACACGGGACCGCATCGCTTTTGAAATCCAGCACGATCTTCTGGAAGCGATACGCGCACAGAAGATTAGAGAGCTTGCACTAACCGGGGCCGAGCGTCATCTGTATGTTCTCGGTTTGACCGCTTCAGATGTACGTTCCCTTCAGACGCTTACGACACCGCTTTCCGACGGGGGTCATGACAGTCGCGTCTGCACCGACCCAAATTGTCCCACCTGTACCGGAGCGAGAGCGGACGCCGCCCGGGAATCCGTCGTGCCGGATACTGAACATAGTCATGACGACCACGTCTGCACCGATCCGAATTGTACGGACTGTGCGGAACATGCCCACGAACATCACACCGGGCATGACCCAACCGAATCCCTCAGTCCAAACGAGCGACTGGCCTGGTATTCGCTCCGGGCGCCGTTCGACGGCACGGTTATCACCAAGCACCTGTCTTTGGGTGAATTCGTGAAGGATGATGCGGATGCCTTTCTCATCGCCGATCTATCGACGGTCTGGGTGGATTTTCGCGTTCACGAAAGAGACCTTCCGACTATCCGGCTTGGCCAAACGATCCTTGTCCATGACGGCCAGAGCCTCATCGAGGGCGTCATTGCCTACCTTGCTCCGGTCGTCGGCGACGAGACGCGAACGGCCCTGGCGCGGGTCGTCCTGCCGAATTCGTCCGGGGGCTTGCGCCCCGGGACCTTTGTCAGCGGAACGGTCATACGCGACCCTGCCGAAGCGGCCCTGATGGTTAAGAAATCGGCCATTCAATACATCGATGACCAGCCGTGTGTGTTCGTTTATGACGGGCACGCCTTCGATAAACGCTATGTGATACTCGGTAAGACGGACGGCCAACGCATCGAGATCACAGCGGGATTGCAGCCGGGAGAAAACGTCGTCACAAAAAATGCGTTTCGTATTAAAGCCGAAACGGAGAAATCCAAAACCGCGCTCAGCGGGCACGGGCACGTTCATTGATAGACGTGACTATTGAGGCATCCTCGAACGCCTTGGAGCATAAAAAACATGATTGAACAGATCATTAAATTCTCATTCAAATATAAACTTCTGGTTCTGTTGCTGTTCGTCGGTGTGTGCGGCGCGGGCATCTATTCGCTCATCAATTTGCCTATCGACGCTTTTCCGGATGTCAGCCCCAACCTTGTGCAGGTCTTTGCCGAGGTCGAAGGCGTCGCGGCTGAGGAGGTTGAGCAGCTCATCTCCCGACCGATAGAAGTGGCCATGATGGGCATACCGGGCGTTAAGAAAATCCGCTCTCTGTCGAGCCACGGATTATCCACGGTGAATATCTACTTCGAGGACGACGTGGATATCTACTTCGCCCATCAACTCGTGAACGAACGCCTCAAGGTCGCCGAAGAAGGCATCCCGGAGGGCATCCATCTGCCGCACGGGATTGAGAAAGGGCCGGTCGTCAGCGGGATGGGGAAAATCTTAGCCTATTACATCGACGGGCCCGGCTACAGCACGACCGAGCTGCGCACGCTCCAGGACTGGGTCGTCAAACGGAACCTTCAGACCGTTCCGGGCGTCGCGCAGGTGCTCAGTCAGGGCGGCTACGTTCGCCAGTATCAGGTCCGAGTCGTGCCGGAGAAGCTTCTCAAATATGACCTGACGATCCACGACGTCGTCGAGGCCGTTCGCCAAAACAACCAGAACATGGGCGCCGGTCTGATCGAACGCGGCTCGGAAGAATTGATGGTGCGAAGTCTCGGGCAGATTAAGACCGTTGAAGATATCGAGAACATCGTCCTGAAGAGCCATCGCGGCAGCCCGGTGTATGTCAAGGACGTCGCGCTTGTGGAATTCGGCGAGGCCTTTCGCCGGGGCGTTGTCTCGCTCAACGGCGAGAAAGAAGTCGCCATCGGCGGCGTGTACAAACTCCACGGGGCGAACTCCTTCGACGTGATTCGACGCGTCCGGGCGAGGCTGGACGAGATCAACAAGACATTGCCGCCGGGCGTGCAAGTCTCCGTGTTCCACGATCAGGGGGCCCTGGTGATGAACAGCATCCATACGGTGCGGAATGCCTTGATCGTCGGACTGATCCTCGTCTGTCTGGTGGCTTTTGTCTTTCTGGGCAACTTGCGTAATACGCTTATTATGGTTCTTTCCCTGCCGTTCTCCGTACTGCTGGCGATTACCATGATGTATCGCTATGGGATACCGGGCGATCTGATTTCATTCGGCGGAGTGGCCATTGCCCTGGGTATGATTATCGACGCGACGATTATTATGGTCGAGAAGATTCAATCCTCCCTGCATAATCCGTCGGACCGCCACTCGACAACCGAAGTGATTGTCTCCACAGCCCATGAAATCGGCCAGCCGATCTTCTTCGCCGTGGCGATTATTGTTATCGTCTTTCTGCCGATATTCACTTTGCAAAACGTCGAGGGCAAAATGTTCCGCCCGCTGGCCTTTAGTGTCACGGTTACGATGATCGGCTCGTTGCTTTATGCCCTGGTGATCGCGCCCGTCTTCTATAGCCTGCTTCACAAAGAGCGCGGCGCCGAAAAGAGTAAGCCGTCCCAGTCATCGGTCTTTCATCACTTGTATAAACGCATCTTGAAAATCACGCTTCATAAGGGAATAGCGGTCGCCGGATTTGTCGTGGTCATTCTGGCGCTGGGCGGATTGACCTTCAAACGTCTTGGCAGGGAATTTGTGCCGACCTTACAGGAAGGAGCGATCCAGGTCCTGGCGTACATGAATCCTAACATTTCTCTCAAGGAAATCGGCCGGGTCACGACGCAGATCGAAAAGGATATTCTCGCGAGCGCGGAAGTGGAGCGTGTTCTTTCCGAGGTCGGTTATGGCGAAGTGGGTCCTCACGTCCATCATACCAACTACGCATGCATTACTATTATTTTGAAGCCGAGAGAGGAATGGACCTCCGGCAAAACGCCGGAGCAGCTTGTCTCTGAGATGGATGCGCGATTGGCGGGCTATCCCGGCGCGTCCATTACCTTTTCGCAACCGATCCAGCACGAGGTGGACGCCCTTGTCTCAGGCACCGGCACTCAAGTCGTCGCCAAAGTGTTCGGCCCGGACCTGGACGTCCTGAAAACGAAAGTAGGTGAAATTGAATCCATCCTTTCCGGTATCGAGGGCGTCGCGGACCTGCAAACGGAACAATTCAGCGGCCAGACCCAGGTGCAGATTACCATCGACCGCGAGGCCATCGCGCGTCACGGTCTCAACAGCCGGGAGATACAGAGCACCCTCCACGATGCGGTGGGAGGCGAAATCGTTGGGTCCGTCTTCGAACAGGAGCGGAGCTTCGGTATCAACGTTCGGTTCGATGAGCCGTATCGCAACGACATCGAGTCGATTGAGAACCTGCTGATTCGCACGGCGTCGGGCTATACGGTCCCTCTCCGCGAGCTGGCGAAGGTCCACTCGGTTACCGGCTTGCGTCAAATGAGCCGGGAGGACACGCGGCGCTATATCTCGGTCCAGTGCAACGTTCGAGGCCGGGACGTGGGCAGTTTCGTTGAGGAAGCGCAGGAAAAAATGGTCGAAGGGATTTCATTGCCGCCGGGATATGTGCTGAGATGGGGCGGGCAGTTTGAGCTGCAACAGGCGGCCAACCGTCGATTAATGATCATCATTCCGATGACATTACTGCTCGTGCTAACCATGCTCTACGGATTGTTCGGCTCTGTGAAGAACATCGTCCTGATCATGCTGAATATCCCGCTGGCCCTGGTCGGCGGGGTCTTTGCCCTCGGGTTGGCCGGAGCCAACCTGAGCATTCCGTCCTCCATTGGCTTCATCGCCCTTTTTGGTATTGCGCTGACGGACGGTCTGGTCTTGATTTCACGATTCGAGTACCTCGGAAGCCGGGGGCTTTCCTTAGAGGAGGCCGTTATCGAAGGAGCTTTGTCGAAGCTCCGGCCTGTGTTGATGACGACACTGACGACTGCGCTGGGCTTGCTTCCACTGATCCTCACATCGGGGGTCGGCTCCGAAATCCAGCGGCCGCTGGCCATCGTCGTAGTCGGCGGATTGACCTCATCGACATTACTGACCCTGATCGTCCTGCCGGCCCTGTACCTCCTGGTCCACAGGGACACTCAAGCTGAACAACCATAACAATCCGGCGGTCGTCCATGTTTTGGCGACGATCCTTCTGTGAATGTTCGTTATTGCGAGTCGTGCTCAGCAGACTTCGGCAGTTTTTTCGCCATTCTTTGGTCTTTTCTGACTTATCCCAGACTTCACAGGAATAGGGGCCTGTAAAATTTTTGAGTTATCGGTTGGTTCTCTGTATAATAGTGAAGCCTATTTGGGAAGTTTGGATCCTCCCTAAGGGACGCCTTAGGCGGAGAAGAATCATGACCGATGTCACACGCATTTTGAACGCGATTGAACAAGGCGATCCTCAAGCTGTAGATAAACTTCTTCCCTTAGTCTATGACGAACTCCGTCTCCTTGCGTCTCAAAAAATGTCCCAAGAGAAGCCGGGTCAGACGCTTCAAGCTACAGCGCTCGTTCATGAAGCTTATCTTCGCCTTGTTGGTGCAAACACTCAACAGTGGGATAGCCGCAACCACTTTTTCGCTGCTGCTGCGGAGGCTATGCAGCGAATTCTTGTAGAAAACGCACGCCGGAAAAAACGTGGAAAGCACGGCGGTGGTTTGAAAAGGTTGGATATAACAAAACTAGACGTCGCTTTATCGACTAATGATGAGACAATTTTACTCGTCAACGAAGCATTAGAAAAACTCATGCAAATCGACGCAATAGGGGCCAAATTGATCCAGCTCCGTTTCTTCGCTGGATTTCCGAACATTCAAGCAGCTCAAATCCTTGGCATACCTGAACGCACCGCCAAGAGGACTTGGGCCTATGCACGCGCCTGGCTCCATGAGGAAATCAAACGAGCACTTCAAAATTCGGATGAGAACGCGGAAGCTTAATCCGGCGCCGACCCAAGCTCGGCATGAGTATTCACATAACCTGATTCGGAGAATTTCACATTGTTAAGACTTTTTTCGTAGAAAAATCGGAAAATTTGGCCCAAAAGTGTCTTTCTCGTCGCATGGGTAAGTAGACGACAGAAACGACGCGATCAAAAAGAGGATTTGTTGCCATGTTTACGGCTCATAAACACGAGAAAGAAATCTTTGATAAAGCGATTGAAATCGAGTCATCTGACGAGCGTGCCGCTTATGTTCGTAATGCGTGCGGAGATAATAGCGATTTGATCGAACGAATAAGTGCATTACTGAGTGCGCACGGTCAGGCGGATTTCTTGCCTCCCCACCCTGTTGGTGAAGAGATGACAGTATTCGAACCCACACTATCTGAGTGTCCTGGTACCGTTATTGGTAGATATAAACTGCTTGAGAAGATTGGCGAAGGGGGCATGGCGGTGGTCTATATGGCCGAGCAACAAGAACCGATTCGCCGGAAAGTCGCGCTGAAGATCATCAAATTAGGTATGGACACCAAGTCCGTGATCGCCCGGTTCGAGGCGGAACGCCAGGCCCTGGCCATGATGGACCATCCCAATATCGCCAAGGTCCTGGACGCCGGGGCGACCGAAACGGGCCGGCCGTACTTCGTCATGGAACTCGTCCACGGTGTTTTGATCACCGAATACTGCGATAAGAATCAATTAGACATGCGCCGGCGTCTGGAACTTTTGGTTCAGGTCTGTCAGGCCGTGCAGCATGCCCATCAAAAAGGCATTATCCACCGTGATATCAAGCCGTCGAACGTCCTGGTGACAATGCATGATGATAAGCCTGTCCCAAAAGTGATTGATTTTGGCATTGCCAAGGCGATGAACCAGCGGTTGACGGAGAAAACGGTATTTACTCAATACGCTCATTTTATCGGCACCCCTGCGTACATGAGTCCCGAGCAGGCACAGATGAGCGGACTGGATGTGGATACTCGCACCGATATCTACTCCCTCGGCGTCTTACTGTACGAATTGCTGACGGGAACCACACCTTTTGATGCCGACAGGCTCCGCGAGGTCGGATATACTGAGATTCAGCGGATCATTTGCGAGACGGATCCATTGAAGCCGTCCACTAAACTCAATAGATTGGGCCAAACACTGATCGATATCGCTCAGTATCGGCAGACCAATCCTGAATCGCTTCGCAAGCGGGTAAAGGGCGATTTGGATTGGATTGTGATGAAATGCCTGGAAAAAGATCGAACCAGGCGCTACGAAACGGCGCATGGTTTGGCTGAGGATATCGAGCGTCACCTGAAGAACGAACCGATCCTTGCCCGTTCACCAAGTCTCGTGTATTTGATCCAGAAGTTCTGTCGAAGACACCGCACACGTATTGCCACGGCTGCCATCGTCACACTACTCCTAACTGCTCTCGTAGTAACAACTATGTTGTACCGAAAAGCTTCGAACCTACGATGGGCCAAAGGCGAGGCACTGCCGAACGTCGTTGAACTTGTCAAAGAAGAAAATTACGTTGAGGCCTTTTCTTTGGCTCAAAAGGTCAGGAAGTTTATTCCAGAAGATCCCACCCTCATAGAACTGTGGCCTCGCATCAGCAAGGATTTCTCAATTAAAACAGTCCCTTCCGAAACGAGTATTTTCTACCGGGAGTACGCCGCGATGGATGAGCCATGGCAATATCTCGGACAATCTCCGCTCGAAAATATCATCCTTCCTCAAAGCATGTATCGCTGGAAGATCGAGAAAGAAGGATTCGAAACGCACGAATGTGTTACAAACCGATCCTTCGATGTCCGCCTGCAAGAGGAAGATTGGCCGGACAAGATGGTGTGGATCAATGCCTGGACTGTTGATATTCATACAGCCTCTCTCGCTGAAAGCACGACCGTAGAGTCTCCGGCTTATCTGATCGGTAAATATGAAATCACAAACGAGCAGTTCAAGCACTTTGTAGATCAAGGCGGGTATAAGAAACGAGAATATTGGATAGAAAAAACATTTTTAAAGGAAGGCCATGAAATAACATGGGAACAGGCCATAAGTGAATTCGTCGATAAAACAGGCCACCCTGGCCCGGCCACATGGGAAAACGGGGCGTACCCCGAAGGACAGGCCAAATACCCGGTTTCCGGCGTCAGTTGGTTCGAAGCAAAAGCCTTCGCCAGATTTGCCGGTATGAGTCTTCCAACGGTCCATCATTGGCAAAAAGCGGCCTGCGTGATGGAGCCCCTAGTTATTGTACCCTTTAGCAATTTCGATTTCGGAGGCCCTGCTCCTGTTGGAAGTTATCCCGGTATGGGGCGAACAGGATTATACGATATGGCAGGCAACGTCAAGGAGTGGTGCCTCAACGCGACCGACGATTCCGGTAAATCTCGCTATCTCCTTGGTGGCGGCTGGGGCGAACCAACCTATATGTTCACGACAGAAGATTCCCGGTCGCCATGGGATCGATCGTCTCTGAATGGTTTTCGGTGTGTGCAGTATCCGCATGGAGAAGAATCACTGCCGCGTGTCCTCTTTGAGCCTTTCGGACTATTTCCAACTCGGGATTACTCAAATTTGGAACCCTTTACCGATGAAGAATTTCGATCACTAAAAGCTCAGTATAAATATGATCGAATTCCTTTAAATCCCGTCGTTGAGAATATTGAGGGCAGTTCACCCTTCTGGCGAAAAGAGAAGATCACCTTTGATGCCGCCTATGGTGGTGAACGTATGATTGCATACCTGTTCTTACCCAAGGAAACAAATCCACCGTATCAAACGGTCGTTTTCTTCCCAGGTGTGGGAGCGGTCTATGAGGAGTCTTTCCTTGGTTTACCGGACAGAGAAATGACCGAGTACATTATCACGAACCGTCGTGCTCTACTATTTCCAATCTACAAAGGTACGTATGAACGACCTGCCGCACTCGGTCGCGTTTGGACGCCGTCGAGCATTGTTAAAACACCCCTGGCTTATAGAGATTGGACGATACAAATGGCAAAAGACCTAAGCCGATGTATCGACTATTTAGAAATTCGGGATGATATTGATAGTGACAGAATTGCCTACTACGGAATGAGTTGGGGCGCTTTGCTCGGACCGATCATGTTAGCTGTGGAGGACCGTCTCGATACGGGTGTCTTTGTCGTGGGCGGAATTCCTCCCGTTGAGATGCCCCGATCTTTCGATACTGCCCTTTATGCCCAAAGGGTTAAAGTTCCGGTCCTGATGGTGAATGGCAAGGAGGATGCCCTTGCACGTTTGAAGACCTTTCAGGTACCGATGTATGAACTATTGGGCACACCCGGTGACCAAAAGGAACATAAGCTATATCCCGGTGGACATGGTGTATTCGGATTGTTCTACAAACAGATTCAGGGCGATGTTATTGCCTGGCTGGATCGTTATCTCGGAGAGGTTGAATGAAATTGCAAAAGAGAACATCGCATGTGAATGGTGCAACAGTTGGAATTGTAAGGGCTGGTGAGCTACTCGATGTCGGCAACATCCTCACCAGCCCGCGACCTGCTCCTGGCGGTTGGTTTGCCCGTCCGGAGATAGGATAAAGATATTTTACTGCAAACCAGGAAGGAAAACAAAGATGAATACGCAAAACATGTTCAAAGTGGTGTTAGCTGCGCTTTTGGGTGCAGCTTCCATATGTCAAGCAGATGAGGGCACATGGACGAGAAAGGCTGACATGCCAACGGCAAGGTCCGGTCTATCGGCCAGCGTTGTGGATGGGAAGATTTATGCCATCGGCGGTGGAGCGCCTGTTACGACGGTTGAGCAATACAATCCGACCACGGATACCTGGACGAGGAAAGCTAATATGCGAATCCCAAGAGTTTTCTTTTCTACAAGCGTGGTGAACGGGAAGATCTACGCCATCGGGGGCTACGGTTCTGGTGGGACGTTTCTCTCAAGCCTTGAGGAATACGATCCGTCGACGAATAGTTGGACCATTAAGGCCCATATGTCAGTAGCCAGAAAATTTTTCACGTCAAGCGTAGCAGATGGAAAAATTTATGTCATGGGCGGCAAGGATCCGTCGGGAGGAACGACACCGATAGTAGAAGAATACGACCCAACCACGGATACCTGGACGCGAAAAGCCGATATGCCAACTGGGAGAGGAAATTTGTCCTGCAGCACGGTTAATGGGATCATCTATGCTATCGGGGGTGGCAGATCCCAGGGTGGAGCGGCTGAAGGGACGGTAGAGGCGTATGATCCGTCTACGGACACCTGGGCAATAAAAGCCTCCATGCCGACTGCAAGAGGATTCTTTTCTACTTGTGTGGTGAACGGAAAGATATTTGCCATTGGGGGATGCCGAGATCCCTACAACTCGAGTGAACTATCAAGTGTGGAAATGTACGATCCGGCTACAGATACGTGGACGATCATGGACGATATGCCAACTGCGCGAAAGGCCTTGGCCAGCGCGGCAGTCGGTGAGAAGATATACGTCATTGGCGGACAGCCGGTGGCCGGTTGGGGCGCCGCTCTTTCGACAGTAGAAGAATACCAACTTACTCCCCCGCCCACCGATTTCAATGGGGATGGCCTTGTGGATATTAATGACCTTCTAAGACTTATTGAGTCCTGGGGTCAAAACGATCCAACGGTTGATATAGCACCCCAGCCATTTGGTGATGGCATTGTGGATGTTCTGGACGTGGAGCTGTTGATGAGCTACTGGGGACAACCTGTTGACGATCCCACTCTGATAGCCCACTGGGCTCTGGACGAAGCAGAAGGGAATATCGCTGTGGATAGTGTCAGCGAAGATGGCTACAGTGATGGCTATGTCTTTGGCGATCCTGTCTGGCAGCCAGCCGGAGGACAAGCGAATGGCGCGATTCAATTGGACGGAGTCGATGATTATATCATCACAAGCCCGGTCTTGAATCCGGCAACTGGGCCTTTCAGCGCTCTAGTTTGGATCAGGGGTGGCACAGCCGGACAAGCCGTGATTTCTGAGCCGGGATGTGCAAATTGGTTGTCCGCGGATCCGATAGGTGGCTTTCTGATGACTGAGATTAGAAGTGGCAGTCGATTTGGCGCTCCGTTGCAGTCCGAGACAACCATCACCGACGGCCATTGGCATCGTCTTGGTTTCGTATGGGATGGTGCGAACCGAATTCTGTATGTGGATGACGTTCAAGTCGCCGAAGACACTCAGGAAGGCCTGGAAAGTTCAAACGGCGGCTTGTACCTCGGTACCGGCAAGCTCATGACGCCCGGAACCTACTTCTCCGGCCTGATCGACGACCTCCGCATCTACAACCGGGCCGTATCTCCATAGCGAACCGAAGCACAGTAGGTTACAGAAAGAAACAAAACACGCAATATCGTTGAGGGCTGGCAACCTGACATTCTGCCAGCCCTCTTTTTACTCCATTGCAGGAGCAATTCACCGGGTGGATGTCTATGTCGCTGCGCTGATTCCTCCTTAACTGTTCATTGAGACTTCTTGAGAATCTCTGCGAGGATATCGACCGCGCGGGGATCGCCGGTCTGGCCGAGCCAGAAGATGGCCTTTTTCCGCACTTTGGGATTGGGGTGGTCTTTACAGATTTTGCTCAACGCCGGGATGCTCTGATCTTTGGGCTGCTGTGAGATGGCGAAGACCGCCTGCTCCTGCAGTTCGGTATGCCCGGCATCGAACGCGATCCCTTCGAGCGACTCCATCGCCTTTTTCGTGGCCTTCTGGCCCAGCCAGAAAATGGCCTCCTTCTGGATAGACGGATCTCGATTCGATCGTGCAATGTTTATCAGGGCGTCCACGCCCCGCTGGTCCGGCGCCTGTGACAGGGCAAAAACCGCTTTCTTGCGAACTTTCCGGTCGGCATCTTTCAGGGCGACAGTCTCAATCACCTTAATGAGGTCGTCCGTCTTCGCCTTTTGACCGATCCAGAAAACCGTCTCCTCGCGGACCTTGCTCGATGCGTCATGGCGTACAACGTTCTTCAATATCTCGAACGCATCCCGATGCTCCTGTTGGGCCAGCCAAAAGACGGCCTGGCTTCGCAATTCCACATTGGCCTCCCCTGTAAGGTAGCCCTTAAGGCACGGAATGACGAGACTTTTCGCATCATGCATGGACACGGCCGCCATTAAGCTGCGCTTGCACTTGTCCCGCTGAGAATCCTCGTAGAGCTTATCCAGAAACGAAATGCTGTCGGCGTCCTTCGCCGTCCCGAGCCATAACAGTGGACGGTCCTTCAGATCGACATAACAATCCATTGTTGACAGGGTCACCTTGTCGAAGTCCGCCGGCCCGGCATCAGGCGACGCATAACTCAAGAGAATGCCCACGTCTTTCAGCACTTTTCGATTTTTTTGCGCTGAGGCCGATTGGAGTTCTTTTTCCGCCGCTGAAAGCAGTTTCCTTTCCCGCATCACATCCGAATCCGCCCGCCCGACGCCCGCAAGAACCTCCTGAAGGGTGGGAAGATTTTTGCTGTTGCGGCCGCAGTTTCCCATCTGCGAATTCTCGTGCATGGTTTTTTCAATGCTGTAGCCAATCCAATAGCCGTCGGCCAGCGCCGGTTTGGATTTGGCCGTGGCGCCGGCCCAATTGAGGCGATCGGCAAAAGATTTGTGTTCCGCGGGAGCATGGTGAACTTCCTGAGATAGAACATTGGTCCAGGTCAATAGAAGAACAACGAACAACAAGCTAATGAGACATGCTTTTCTATAGGATCTCATGATACACTTCCTTTCTAAAATGGAGCGGCGAGACTATTTCATTTCCTTGACGATTTCGACTAAGGCCTCGGTGGCCCGAGGATCTTTGCTCTGGCCCAGCCAGAAGATGGCGTCTCGGCGAATTGCCCGGTCGGGATGAGACTTCGCCAGGTTAATTAACGCTGGGACGCCTATATTCTTGCGAGCATGCACGATAGCCGTAAGGGCATCCTTACGGACTTCCGGGTCGGAATCCTCACGCACCACTTTCTCCAGAAATTGAATCACTTCATCCGTTCTGGCTTGTTGCCCAAGCCAGAAGATCGCGCCCTTTCGTGTCTCGGCGTCTTTAGCCGTACCACTGATTTTCATCAGGGCCTTCACACCACTCCCGTCCCGCGCCTGAGACAGCGCGAGCAGAGCCGCCTCGCGAATCTTGGCAACGGTCTCATTCAGAACAACAGCTTCGAGAAATTGTATGACATCGTCCGACATGGTCCGCTGGCTCAGCCAGAAGACCGCCTCTTCTCGCATGCCGGCATCTTTGGATGTCTCGGCAATTTTCTTCAGGGCTTCGACGCCTCGCCCGTCCGGCGCCTGAGACAAAGCATGCAGGGCGGCATCGCGAACCTCGCCATTCGTATCCTTCAGGACGGTATCTCCCAGAAATTGAATCACATCATTCGACCTGGCCCGCTGCCCCAGCCAAAAGACCGCTTCCCGGCGTGTGCCGGCGTTCTTGGCCGTACGTCCAATTTTCATCAGGGCTTCCACACCGCGGCCCTCCGGCGCCTGAGACAACGCAAGCAACGCCGTCTCGCGAATCTCGGCGACGGAATCCTTAAGGACCACGGTTTCCAGAAATTGGACCATATCTGTCGATTTGGCCTTCCGGCCTATCCAAAAAACCGCGTTCTGACGGATGGCGCGATCTTTCGCCGTACCGGCAATTCTCTTGAGCGCGCCGAGGCCTTTTCCCTCACGAACCTGCGACAAGGCGAACACGGCTTTCTCACGAACCTCTTCATTGGGATCATTCAGCGCCACATGCTCGATGAGTTTGACGGCTTCCTTGGATTGCGATTTCTGACTCAGCCAGAAGAGTGCCTGCTCCCGCATATGGCGATCCGGATCTTCTTTGATGATCTTCGTCAGGCTCGGTATGACCTTCGGGGACTTAAACTGACTGATAGTGGAAATAATCTCTTCCCGCACGGCACGATGCTGGGTGCTCGAGTACAAACCGGCCAGGGCGTCGAGAGCCCTTTCGCTGCCGATCTGTCTCAAAGCCATAATCGCCGTCAGGGCAATCTCCTTGTTCTCCGATTCCTGCATGGCTCTGACAATCGCACCGTACTCAGTCTTGCCCGAATCCGAAAGGCGCTTGGCCACGGTAATTAGACTTCGCTTTGCATCGTCGGTCCATTGGCTTTTCGGGTAGGTATTGATGAGTTTCTGATAACACTTGAATACGCCCTCATCCCGGGCGCCGGTTTTTTCCATCGCGTAGCAATGCCAGAAATGGGCGTCATCAAGATACGGGCTCTTTTCGTACGTCTGAATGAAGGTCTCGAACGCGGTCAGGGCCGCGCCCCATTTCTCATCCAAAATGCAGTCGTAAGCCTCCTCGAAACGCTGTGTGTCCGTTTTGTTCGGATCGGCGGGGATCTCTTTCCCCCAGGCGACCGGAATGCAGGCGAATACAATAAGCAAAACGGCAATTCTCCTCTCAAGCATGATGAACCTCCACAATTATGTTCTGTTTAAATTTGTCGGTTTTCGTTCCGCGCCGGAAGACGCCTTCGGGTGCTCTGTGGATAGTGTCGATAAATCGATCCGGAAGAGAACGCCCCGCTTATCCACGCCTTTTTGGACCATCTCCACGGCCTCTAAATCGTGCTCGCTCTCTAAATTGGCGATTTGTAGCAGGATAACCTCCAAATCGGCGACCAACTCGCGCAACCGTATATGAGCGGGATCGTCTAATGCGGCTTTGAGATACACCGCTTCCTCGACCAGGGATTCGGAAATTCGTTTCTGGATCGGTAAATTGAGCGTGACGGCATCATCCGTTTGTGGATCGAAATTGGCCAGGGCCAAAAGTAGAACCTGCGATTTCTGCAAGTATGCCTGGGCCCGATCATCAACCCAACCTTTCTCGGCATCGGCTTGGTCCTGTGTTGAAATCGTGGCGTCAGAGACAAATCTGCCCGGCGGCTCATCCGTCCAGATCCACTTGCCCAGAAAGATGCCCAACATCAAAAGAGCTGCAATCGCACCCACGCGAAAAACCGGATGCGTATGCCAGGCTGGGCGTATCTTCCGAAGAGAAATCTTTTCTTCGGAATCCAAACGTCCGGACAAACGCTCCGAATAGCCGGTCCAGAACGCCTCATCCGGCTTGACGGTTTCCCTGGCGCTCATGATACGGAGAGTTTCGACCATTTCCTGATATTGACGGGCGCAATCGGGGCAGGACTGCAAATGAGCGTCGAAATCCGCTTTTTGCTCGCCCGCAAGCTCGTTGTATAAAGCTTCAACCATCATCTCTTGTATATCTTGACAATCACTCATACCAAATCCCCCCGAACATACGGAGCTAATATTCCCTGCAGGCGTTTGATGGCCCGAAACAGCGTGCTCTTGACTGTCCCTTCGGTTACGTTGAGACAATCGGCGATTTCCTTGAGCGGCAGCGCGTGGTAGTGGCGGAGTACGAAAACGGCCCGTTCCCGCTCGGTGAGTCCGTCCAGCGCCCGCCGGATGTGCTGTTGCATTAACACCCTTTCCATCTCCTGCTCCGGCTGACTGAGCGTGTTCTTGCTTTGTTTATCTTGTTGTATGTCTTCAT
>Ga0272442_10002260_pt1 | contig 28215 bp, 19 predicted proteins | sample SSMForm2O_FD_200262 | JGI IMG/M metagenome (GOLD analysis project Ga0272442, IMG submission 200262) | Marine sediment archaeal communities from Little Sippewissett salt marsh, Falmouth, MA, United States - SSM-Form-2O | ecosystem: Environmental > Aquatic > Marine > Wetlands > Sediment ...
TGCCGGCGGGCAGCAGCGCCCCGGCCAACCCCGACGGCGATTGGGTCCTCGGCCGCACGATCATCGCGGACTTCGCCAACTGCCCAGTCCTCGACCGGTTGCTGACCTACGAACGTCGCATCGAGAGCAGCCTCTACAAGGCCATGCGCGAGCTGGAGCGACTAAAACGCCTGCACCACCTCGCCCCGCCGACGGAGAACCGCACGCCGCAGAGCCAAACCCAACCGCAGGCCGCCACGCCGACGGAAGAACCGACGCCGCCAGCCCAAAGCCCGACCCGACCGCAACCTGCAACGCCGGCCGCACAACCAACCCCGGAACCCACCCCACCGCCAGGCGACGACACACTGCGCCAAACGAACCCAATCAACGCGGGCGAGGCGGGCGCGATTGCGGGTTGCGAATTGCGGATTGGGGATTCGCGGGCGAGTCTGCCGGAAAAGCCAGAGCAGGAAATGCCGAACGAAGCCAATTTGGTGACGGCGATGACGCAGCGCGGAGACACGGAGACCACCGAAAACGAAGTAAGTGTACCATTGCAAAGATGTTAGCTCTCATGCTCTGGGTCCTCTGCGACGCCGTGGTGAAAATGACGGCGGGGTAAATCGCACCGTACGATTCGGTTGCGGCGGTGCAGAAGTATGCGACAACAACGCCTGTGACGAACGAAGCCAATTTGGCGGAGGCGGGGCTGCCGTCGTGATCGGGTCCGGGCGAAAACAAGGTCCGAAATAGCTTGCCTGATTTCGGCGGACCCACTACAATCGGGCATCTGACGGGTAGGCAAACAGGTTCTACAGAAGAGATTCGCGATGACGAAGCAGTCAAATAACCGAAGAAGCAAGGCGATCTGCAGTTTCTGCGGTCGCTCGGGCGGCCAGGCGGATACGCTGATCGAGGGTCCGGACAACGTCTTTATCTGCCCCGAATGCGTCGAGCTGTGCCACAATATCATCAAGCAGAACCGGCGTCAGGTGGGCCCCCGGCGGATCGGCGCGGGCGAGACGCCGAAGCCGCGGGAGATCAAAGAATACCTGGACCAGTACGTGATCGGTCAAGACAACGCCAAGAAGTATCTGTCGGTGGCGGTGCACAACCATTACAAGCGGCTGCTGCACAGCGATATCGGCGACAGCGATGTCGAGATCGACAAATCGAACGTCCTGCTCATCGGTCCGACGGGCTGCGGCAAGACCCTGCTGGCGCGGACGCTGGCGAACAAGCTGGAGGTGCCTTTCGCCATCTGCGACGCCACCACGGTAACGGAGGCGGGCTACGTCGGCGAGGACGTGGAGAACTTCCTGCTGCGGCTGCTGCAAGCGGCGGACTTCGACATCGAGGCGGCCCAGCGCGGCATCGTCTACATCGACGAGATCGACAAGATCGGCAAGACCTCGCAGAACGTTTCGATCACGCGGGACGTCTCCGGCGAGGGCGTGCAACAGGCGCTGCTGAAGATGCTCGAAGGCACGGTGGCCAACATCCCGCCCCAGGGCGGACGCAAGCACCCCGAGCAATCGTACATCCAGTTGGACACGACGGAGATCCTCTTCATCTGCGGCGGCACGTTCGTCGGGCTCGACAACATCATCAAGAAGCGGCTCGGCCGCAAGATGATCGGCTTCGGCTCCGAGCTTTCCGGCCGGAACGATAACAGGGCTGAGTACGACGACGTCCTGGCGCAGGTGATTCCCGAAGACATCATCGAGTTCGGCATGATTCCGGAGATGGTGGGTCGCGTTCCGGTGATCGCGACGCTCTCGTCTCTCGACGAGGACGCGTTGGTGGAAATCCTCACCAAGCCCAGGAACGCCCTGGTCAGGCAGTACCAGCGATTCTTCGAAATGGAAGAAGCGGAGCTGGAATTCAGCGACGACGGACTCAAGGCCCTGGCCTCCAAGGCGCTCAAGCGCGACACGGGGGCCCGGGCGCTGCGGTCGATTACCGAGGAGCTGATGCTGGACCTGATGTACCAGTTGCCGGAGGAGACCAAGCCGGCCCGGTACGTGATTACGCGGGACATCGTGGAAGGCCGGGTGAATCTGGCCGCCGCCAAGCAGAAAGCCCGCAAGGAATCCGCCTGAGCCCGCCGCGCCGGGTGGACCGGCGCTCTACATAGCGACTTTCTTACTCTACAACAGTGACTTTCGAGTACAGCGGGACGAGCAGGTTGTAGATCAGGATGGCGTCGCCGTTGTACATACGGATGCAGCCGCGGGAGCCGGCGGCGCCGATTTGGTCGGGGTCCTTGGTCCCGTGGATGGCGAATCCGGTTCTGTCCTTGGCCTCTCCGTCGACGCCGTCGAGCGCGACCCAGCGCGAGCCGAGCGGGTAATCGGGATCGGAGGCCCTGTAGGTTCGGTTGGTTACCTTGTCGTACCACGGAGGCTGTACGAGCTTGCCGCCTTCCTGCACGCGCCAGAGCCCGGTGGGCGTCTCGGTGCCGGGGGCGCCCAGGCCGACCTTGAAACTGCGAACGTAGACGTCCTGCAGGTAGAGATCGAGGGTAAAGGTGGACCGACAGACCTTGGCGTGGAAGGGGCCGTTGATGACCTTCAACGTCCGGCCGGCCTGGAGACTCTCGGGCCGACGAATGTTGTTGATCTGCATGATGATTTCGTAGGGCACCTTGTGACGCCGCCCGATGACCTGGAGCAGATCGCCCGACTTGACGGGATAGGTATCGCAGAGCTTGTCGCCCGGGAACACGGCCGGACCGAAAAGCCATTCGTCCGCCAGCTTCGACAATTCGTTCTTGACGGTGCGGCGCTGCGTCTCGCTTAGCGGCAACTCCAAAGTGCCGTTGAGCTTGTCACGCACTTCGAGAGCGCTGCCGGGCTCCGAACGGTTCAACGCCATCGCCTCGGCAATGATCGCGGCCGCTTGGGCGTTCTCGTCGCCCTGCGGCGCCGGCGTCGGCGTCGCATCCCGACCCAGCGCCGACGCGATGTCCGCCTGCGCCGAAGCAGGCGCAGGCTCGGACGCAGTGGATTCAGGCTGCGGCTCGACCTCCACCGCCGCCAGCGGCGCCGGCGCGGCGCGGTCCTCGGTCGGATTCGTCTGACCGGCGTCATCCCCGGCCGAGGCCACCTGGGGCTCCGAGGAATGGCCCCGGAACAAAACCAGCACGATCAACGCAAACAGAACCACCGCCAGCACCAGATACGCGGTATTGGCCCGGCGCAACCGCCAGGACCGTCCCCGATTCGAGTATGAGCGAGCCATCCTTACGCTCCTTTCCGTCCGTTGCAAAAAACCACTTCCTCGTCCGTCACCAGAAAATCGACGGGTTCATCACTTTCGGTCACAGGAATCGCCTCGATCACCTGCTCGACGAAGGCAAAGCCGCACCGAGCGGCCGTCATGTCCTCGTTGGCGAAGAAGCGGTCGTAGTACGAGCCGCCCCGGCCCAGGCGATTGCCCCGCCGGTCGAAACCCAGCGCCGGCGCCACCACCAGATCGATCTCCTTGAAGGGCATCGGCACGCCCGTGATCGGATTTCGCAGCCCGCCGACCTCGGTGGAAAATCCCGTCTCCAACGAGTTGATCCGCACGGGGATCATATGGCGCTGCTGCCACGAAATCTTGGGCACGACCACGGTCTTGCCAAGCTGCCAGGCGTGGAGAATGGCCTCGGAGGTATCGACCTCGTGGGGCAGCGACAGGTACATCATCACAATCGAGGCTTTCTGGAACTCGTCGGTCGCGACCAGATTCCGGCACGCCTTGCGGCTCTTGGCCTTGCGCTGCACGGGCTCCATGCCCAGCAGACGATTCCGCAACTCGCGCCGCAGCTCAACCTTCTCCATATGGGGGTCCCTGGTTGTCCTGATCACCTGGATTCTGGAACGTTTTGCTACTATCTATCAGCGTTTGCAGTCTTTGTAAATGACGCCGGATGTTTTTTTCCTGTCCGGCGTCCCTCGGGACGTAGTAGTCCTTCGGCGGCCCCGGCAGGTACTCCTGGGCCACGAAACCGTCCTCATAGTCGTGCGGGTACTTGTAGTCCACGCCGAAACCCGCCTTCCTGGCCGCCGGATAATGAGCATCTTTCAAGTGCGGCGGGACCTGCCGGACCGGCTCCTTCTCGACGTCGGCGCGGGCCTGCCAGATGGCACGGGCGCCGGCGTTCGACTTCGGCGCGCAAGCCACATAAAGGGCCGCCTGGGCCAGGGCCAACTGGGCTTCCGGCAATCCCACGAATTCTGCGATCTGCACGGCCGCGGCGGCCAGGACCGTGGCCATCGGGTCGGCGTTGCCGACGTCTTCGGCCGCACACACGGCGATCCGCCGCGCGATGAAACGCACGTCCTCGCCCCCGCCAAGCATCCGGGCCAGCCAATACACCGTGGCGTTCGGGTCGGAACCTCGCATGCTCTTCTGCAACGCGCTGGCGAGGTCATAGTGCGTATCGCCCGTTCCGCCGCCGGCGATCGCCTTCTGTTGTATCGACTCTCTGGCGACCGCCAGATTAAATTTTATCGGTTCACCTTTCGCACCGGCCTGCTGCGACAGCACGCCCACCTCCAGGGCGGTCAGGGCCTTGCGCGCGTCTCCGTCGGAGATGTCGGCCAGAAAACGCAGGGCCGCCTCCTCGGCCTGAATCTCCAGCTTTCCCAACCCCCTCTCCCGGTCCGTCAGGGCACGACGGAGCAACCCCAGGATTTCGTCCGACCCGAGCGGCTCAAACCGGAATACCGTGCTGCGCGAGATCAGCGGGCCGGTAACGGCAAAGTACGGATTCTCGGTGGTCGCCCCGATCAAGAGGAGGATCCCCGATTCGACGTCGTCGAGCAGCACATCCTGCTGGGCCCGGTTGAAGCGGTGGATTTCGTCGATGAAGAGGAGGGTGCGAGCCGCTTGTGCCGCCAGTCTGTGCCTGGCCTCGGCGATGACGCCGCGAATGTCCTTGACGCTGGCCGCCGGAGCACTGAGATAGCAGAACTTGGCCCTGGTGTGCTGGGCGATGACCCGCGCCAGCGAGGTCTTGCCCGCGCCGGGAGGCCCGTGAAAGATCAGGCTGCTCAATCGATCGGCCTGGAGCATGCGGCTGAGCAGTTTGCCCGGGCCCAGGAAATGCTGTTGCCCGACGAACTCCGCCAGCGTCCGCGGCCGCAATCGAGCCGCCAAAGGGGCTGCCGCTTGCAGATTCGCCTTCTCCTGCGCCTCGAACAGGCCTGTTTCGGTAGTATCATTTCGCATCCGGGCTATTATAGACGCGCCGTCGCGGTCCGTCGAACCTATTTCGCCCGGCACTCGCAACGGGGGGCGATCCGGGTTGGCCGGTATATTCTCCGGTGCATCCCCAGTGTGGCCAGGCAGGAAAAAAAGGTTGCCGAGCCAGTTTTTGGAGCTTGAACAGTGGTCTGTTAACCATTATACTTTTGCGATGTCAGGCTGGAAAATCACGGCGAAGAGTAACGTAGCAACGCAAGGGAGTGCGGTAAGAAAGTGATCGCGTTGGAACCAGCCGCGATATGTGGCCGGCCTCTTTCGCGTGGGGTCGTGGAAGCTGGAAAGTGCATTTTGGAAAGGGGACAAAAAATGGAAAAGAAGGTAAAATTAGTAGGTATTGTAATGGCAGTGGCGCTGGCGTTCAGCGCACCCGTTCTGGCGCTGGCTCCGATGGGTCCGCCGACGGCGGGATTGGACCAGGGACAATTCCGAGCCGGCGCCGAGTACGGGTACAGCGAGCAGGACCTGGAGATCGATCCACAGTACGATCCGGACGGGACGATCCTGGATCTCGAGTCGAACATGTTCTTTGCGACCCTCGGCTACGGCGTCATGAGCAACTGGGAATTCTATATCCAGTTGGGAGTGGCCAACGCCGAATTCGACAAGGTCGATTGGAGTGACGAAGCCGTCGACAGCGAGTGGGGCTTCGACGGAGACTACGGATTCGCCTACGGCTTCGGTACCAAGTACACCTTCTGGGAGCAGATGGAGGGCCTGACCTGGGGCGTCCTGTTCCAGATGAAGTGGATTAACTCCGAGGACACATTGAACGGGGCCTGGTCCGAAGCGGTTGGTGAGGGCGTTTACGAGGTCGGAAGTTACCGCTGCGACGTCGATCTCGATTATTACGAGATGCAGATTGCCTTGGGCCCCACATGGCAGGCGATGGAAGGCCTCTGTGTCTATGGCGGCCCGTTCCTGCACATCGTCAGCGGTGACCTTGACGACAAGTGTAGCGAGACCTGGGCCGAGTTCGACAATCCGGGCGGAACGGGCACCCCGCTTACCGGCCCCTTTACCGACTACGATAAAGAGTCATCCGATCTGGAAGAGGAGTCCACGTTCGGCGGTTACGTCGGCACCCAGATCGACGTGACGGCGCAAATGAAGGCGTTCGCCGAGCTGATGTTCACGGGCGATGCCTGGGGCTTCGGCGTTGGCGCTGGCTGGCTGTTCTAATCCGGCCGGCACTGACTGACAGGAAACATGAACTGCCCAATGGGGCCGCAACCGAAAGAGAGAGGTTGCGGCCCTTTTTCGTGTGTCGGCATCGTCACGCGCATTTCTGTGCTTGACCGGAAGGCGAGATAAGCATACACTCTCTTGCTGCCCGCGGAGGGTCGGTGAGTTCTCGGCCCGGGAGGCAGGGGGCACTTATCGCGCTCGTATGCGATTCGATGTCGGGCCAGAAAACACCTTGGGAGGAAAGGTAGCGGAAGATGAGAAAGAAGTGGTTGCCTCTCCTTGGCAGTGTCATGGCAGCGGCACTCTGTGTGTCCCCCGCATTCGGTGGTAGCCCTCTGGGCCCGCCGACCGCCGGGCTGGACCGGGGGCGCCTGCGAGCTGCAGTGGAGTACTCGTATGGCGAGACGGATCTGGAGTGGGACGAGAAACTGGGAGTACTCCACGGAGACGTCGAGGACCTTGCCGCGAGCGTGGTCTTTGGCCGTCTGGCCTACGGCGTCACGCAACATTGGGAAGCGTACCTTCGCCTGGGAGCCGGAGACGCCCAGTTCGATATGAAGAACTATTCTTTGGCGTTGCCGGAAGCGGCCAACAACGAACAACTGTATCTTCCCGACGCGTCCTTCGACGGCGGTTACGAACTCGTCTGGGGCTTCGGCAGCAAGTACACCTTCTGGCAACCGCGCGACGACCTCGATTGGGGCGTCATGTTCCAGATGGCGTGGTTCGACTGGGACGACCGGGTTGCCGGCGCGGCGAGCCAAAAGCTGTCGGGAGCAGGGCAGGAGTTCACCGTCGCAGGTGACTACGCCATGGGTATCGACCTGGAGTACTATGAACTGGAGGTCGCCCTGGGTCCCACGTGGCAGGCGACGGATCGCCTCTGCGTCTATGGCGGGCCGTTTCTGCACTGGATACGGGGAGAGATGGATGTGGATTTGGAAGGGTCTTTTGCCGTGCGTGACTCCGAGGGCCTGCTCGTGGACGAGGCTCTCGTCTCCGTGCCTGAATCCGGCGACGTGGAGCAGGAATCGGAGTTTGGAGGTTTTGTCGGCGGGCAGTTCGACCTGGCCGAGGCGGTCGGGGCTTTCCTGGAAGTCCGTTGTACCACCGATTCCTGGGCCGTCAGTGGCGGCGGCGGCTGGCGGTTCTAATGGCACCGATGCGGACGCCGGTGACGCAATGGCGCCGCCCGTATCGGATGTGCCGCCCTTGCGTCACGACGGTCCGGAGGTGCACTTCGTGTTTGTTGGTAGACGTGCAGACAATGTCCGGCGACAAAAGTCTGTCATCCCGACCGAAACGCAGCTTCTCACTCATGTCATTTCGACCGCAGCGCAGCCTCCCGTCGAAAGGACAGCAACAGGGCTCGCCCGGCAGAAACTGCCCAGAAACGTGAATCGCACCCACGGTCCGGCCGCGATGATTTCGGCCCTTGACCGCCCGCAGCCGGCGGGATATCATGTTCCTGCCGTGTCGATGCCGCAAATAACTTGACGGTGCCGGGATGCAGCGGCTACCATCGTGACTCTCGGCGAAAGCGTGCGGGATTTGAAAAGACGCGTTGACGAAAGGAGTTGGAAATGAAAACAAGACAGGTACTGCTGGCGAGTGGCGTTGTGGTGATGGCACTCCTGGGCACCACCGCGTGGGGTGGCGCACCGATGGGCCCTCCCATGGCACTGATGGGCGAAGGACAATGGGGTCTGGATTTCGAATACGGGCATGAGGAGATCGACCTGCGTGCCTGTGGCACTCGGACGCAGACGCAGGACGGCGGGTTTATCGGCGCCGAAGACAAGATCTACGATATCCGGGACATCGAGAGCGACATGTTCTTTGGCAGCCTGGCGTACGGCGTCTGCGACAACTGGGACCTCTATCTGCGGGTGGGGATGGCGGATGCCCAAGACGACATACGCACCGGTCCGGGCGAAATCCAGCGGAGCCTCGACGGGGACTACGGCTTCGCCTGGGGCGTGGGCAGCCGCGCGACGTTCTGCCGCTGGGGCGCCTGGAGCTTCGGTGGATTGCTGCAGGTCACGTGGTTCGATCCGGATGACAGCAGCTACGCCGGAGCGGGGCAGCGCGACGGCCTCGACCAGACCTGGACGGGAGACATCGAGATGGATTACTGGCAGACCCAGGTCGGGGTGGCCGCCATTTACCACATGGACGTGTGGAGCTTCTGGGCGGGCCCGTTTCTCCAGTTCGTTGACGGAGATCTGGACATCGACGAGCGTTACACCATTGACGGAGAGGGGCCGAGCGGCACCATATCCGCCACGACGGACCTGAAACAGGAGTCCGAGTTCGGTCTGCACTTCGGTGCGAATTACGAGATGTCGCGCGAGTGGAACCTCTGGGGCGAAGGGCAGTGGTCGGATGATTCCTGGCTCTTTGCCTTCGGCGCGATTTTCAAACCGGAAGAGATCTTCGCCGGCATGTAAACCAGGCGGCAGCGACTCACGTGCGTTTTGCAAGGGAGGTCGTGACTCCAGCGCGACCTCCCTTTTCTTGCGCGCCCCCGCCGCAGGGCGCACGAATCATACGAATTGGGTTTGATTCGTGCGCGGTGTTGTCATCCTGAGCCGCAGGCGAATCCCGGCGCGCCGGGATGGGCTGCGAAGGAAATCTACCTCCAGGTCGCAGCCCAGATCCTTCACTTCGCTGTGCTACGTTCAGGATGACATGCCGCGCGAGGATGAATCACAATTCGTATGACGGATCGCGCAAGAATGGATCGGAATCCCTATAATTTGGATGCAACAGAACGAGAATTGCGACGCTTGCGTCTAATTCGTCCGGTCGACCATGAATTGGGCGATTTCGCCCAGGGCCTCTTTCGCGGGCCCCTGGGGCAGCGGATTGAGCGCATGCAGCGCCTTGGCCACGTAGCTCCGGGCTTGCCGGCGGGCGTAGTCCAGGCTGCCGTGGAACTGGAGCAGATGCGCCAGTTCGGCCTTGGACTCGGCCGGCGACTCCAGCATCGCTTGCACGGTCTGGCGCCGGGCCTTGTCCGTATGCGCCAGCAGGTGGATGGCGGCCAGCGTGAGCTTGCTCGTGTCGAAATCGTTCTGCGCGGCCTTTCCCATCTGCCGCTCGTCGCCGGTAATGTCGAGCACGTCGTCGGTGATCTGAAAGGCGATGCCGGCGTCCAGGCCGTAGCGCGACAGCGCCTCGATCCGCTCTTGCGAAGCCCCGGCCAACATCGCGCCCAGTTGACAACAGCCGCTGAAGAACGCGGCACTCTTCTCGGTAATGATATCGATGTACTCGGCCTCGTCGAGTTGCCAGTTCCGTTTCTGCAGGACCTGTCGCAGCTCGCCCTCGCAGACCCTGACCGCGGTCTGGGCGATGACCTTCGCCACCTCCGGCGTGAAATCGGCGGCCATCTTGAACACGCGGCTCAGGACGAAGTCGCCCAGCAGGACCGCGGACTCGTTGCCGCACAGGCTGTTGATGGTGGGCGCGCCCCGTCGGCGCTGGCCGTCGTCGATCACATCATCATGCAGCAGCGTGGCCGTATGAATCATCTCCACCACCGCCGCGGCCTTGAGGTGGTCGGTCGTCGTCTGTCCGCAACAGCGACCGGCCAACAGAACCAGCCCCGGGCGGATCATCTTGCCGCTGCGCACGCAGAGGTAATCATACAGGGCAGCGAGCTCGCCGGCGGTGGGAGCGGCGACGAGCGTCTGGCGGATGAGATCCCGGACCTCTCTGAGCTCCGAATCGAGTTCCCGCAAGGAAGGGATCCCGGCCCAGGGAACGTCGCCGGCGCGTTGTACATCGCTTGGCAATTGCATAACTGACAGCAGCCGGACGCTGAAGTGATGCGACGTCCTGTCCGCTACTTCTCCTTTCCGCGAGCGTATTCATAGAATCTCTCTCGCAGCATACACGTGATGGGCCCGGGCTTGCCGTCGCCGACCGTTCTCCCGTCGATCTCCACGATTCCAATGACTTCGGCGGCGGTTCCGCTCAGAAAGAACTCGTCGCACACGTAGAGGTCGTGCCGGGTCAGGTTCTTTTCAACGACGGTCAGTCCCTCCCGGTCGGCGAGCTTCATCACCACCGCGCGGGTAATTCCCTCGAGACTGCCCGCCTCGACGGGAGGCGCATGGACAATGCCGTTCTTCACGATGAAAACGTTGTCCCCGGTTGCCTCCGCCACGTAGCCCTCATGATTGAACATGACGGCTTCCGGCACGTCGCTGTCGAGGGCCTCGATTTTGGCGAGGATATTGTTGAGGTAGTTGAGACTCTTGATCTGCGGCGACAGTGCCAACGGATGGTTGCGCACCGTCGTGGCGCTGATGACCTTCATCCCCGCCTCATAAAGCTCTTCCGGATAGAGCTGAATACTGTCGGCGATGATAAACAGGCCGGGATCTCTGCAAATGAACGGATTGAGGCCCAGCGTGCCGACGCCGCGCGTGACTACGAGCCGAATGTAGCCGTCGTCAATCTCGTTTGCCGCCACCGTCACCTGGAGGGCATCGGTGATCTCCTCCTTGGTCATGGGGATCGGGAGCCGAATCGCCCGCGCCCCCTCGAAGAGCCGCCGGAGGTGCGCTTTGAGTTCGAACACCCGCCCGCCGTAGACGCGAATCCCTTCGAACACCCCGTCTCCATACAGCAGACCGTGGTCGAAGACGGAGATCTTTGCCTCTGCCTTTTCCACCAGCCTGTCGTTGAGCCAAATCTTTAACGCCATAAAAGGACCTCATTCATGCAACCAGCTTGGTGCCTGTGCGGCGACGGACGTAAGCGGCGACCGCCACAGATACGCCCCCATGAACTCTGTTGCCTGAGCCGCACCAGACCCACGGCCCGTCCTACGCCTGTGTCCTGCCGTCCTTGAGGGTGACGACCCGCTGCGCCTTGCGGGCCACCCGGTCATCGTGTGTTACCATGACAATCGTCTGCCCGGCCTGGTGGAGCCGCTCAAAAACTGCCAGGATACCATTTCCTGTTTCCGAGTCAAGGTTTCCCGTGGGCTCATCGGCCAGAAGCAGGCGGGGCTGATTGATCAGCGCCCTGCCGATGGCCACGCGCTGGCGTTCGCCGCCGGACAATTGATAGGGCTTGTGCCGGGCCCGGTCGGCCAGACCCATCTGTCCCAGCAATTCGACCGCCCGCTGCCGCACCGCACGCCGCTTCCACAACCAGCCGGCCACACTTTGCGAAACCATCATCGGTAGAAAAACGTTTTCCAGCACATTTAGTTCGTCCAACAAATGGTAGAACTGAAAAACGAAACCGACCATTTTGTTGCGAAATCGGTTTGCCTCCCGGCCTCCCATGCGGTTCAGATCGCGGCCTTCAAACTGGACGGTCCCTTTATCGGGCCTGTCCAGGGCCCCCAGGATATGCAAAAGCGTGCTCTTGCCGCTTCCGGAAGCCCCCACGACCGCCACGAACTCGCCCGGCCGCACGGCCAGATTGGCTCCCTTGAGAACCTTGACGCTGCTGGTCCCCATCCGGTACGACTTGTAGAGGCCCTGGGCCTGCAGTATCACGGGCGATTCCTTCATGCCGCTGCCATCACAACAAAACTCACTCGCGCCGGTCGTTCGGTCAACTCGTTGCCGGCATTGTCATAGTTGATACCTGGATGCGAAGGCAAAGTCAACTTCCCCGATGCGGACGCGTCACACCTGCCCGACGTGGAGCGTCTCCACCGGTCGCAGCCGGGCGGCGAGATAGCTGGGGACTGCCGCGCCCAGCAGACACGCCGCAATGGCACTACCGACGATGACGAACACAACCTTCACATCCACCTGATGCGGGATATCACCAATCGCATAAATGGTCCGGTCCCACAGTTGGAACCCAAAACGCTCGAAGAGCCAATCCTCGATGCCGTTGATCCGCGCCAGAAACAAATAGCCCCCCGAAACACCCACCACCGAGCCCAGCAACCCCACCGCAAAGGCAAAGCCGGAAAACAGGGCCATGATTCCAACCTGCGAGGTCCCCATGCTCTTGAGCACGCCGATGTCCTTGCGCTTGTGGGCGATGAGCATGTAGAAGACCACGAACACGATGAACACCGTCGTGCCGCCGACGAGGACGAACATGAAACTCAGGAGCACCTGCTCCTTCTCCATCGGCGCGATGAAGGCGCGGCGGTATCCCTTCCAGCTCTCGACCTTCACCGTCTCGAGCAGGTAGGCGCTCGGCGCGTCGCTTTTCTCCTGCCGGAATTGTTGCCAGAGCTGCGTCACGCGGTCGCACCCGCGGGCGAGGTCGGTTCCCGGCTGGAATTTGATATGGATGGCCGTCACGCGCTTCAAAGTGCCGGCGGTGCAAAGCAACTGGGCCTGTTCCAGCGGAATGTACACCAAGGAGCCGTCCACCGCGGCGATTCCCGTGCGGGCGTAATCGCTGTGGAAGAATTTCTGCGTGCGAACGGGCCAGGTGCCGGCCAGGGCCAGCGCGCCTCTGGCATTGAGCGGAAAGCACGTCAGATTCACCGGCGTCTGTTCCGGCTGCGCGTGGTAGAGATACTCGCTACTTGCGTTGCGTCCGAGAGCCAGGTCGATTCCGCGCACGCATCCCGGCGCCTCGGGAGCGTAGGCCGGCTGGAAGGCCCGGGCCGGCTCGCTCGCACGGTAGTGCAGGACCTGGGCAAAATTCGTCGCCCGGCTGTGCCGAACCGGGTCCACACCCATCACCTCCACCGGCGTTTCACGCCCCTCCGCGTCCTGCAGGCCGTAGCCCTTCACCACCGGCGAGGCCGCCGCAATGAGGTCCGTCTGCTCCAGGCGCTCCACAAATTCTTCATAGTACGGAAAGCCGACGAGAGATTCGGTCCCGACGACGCAGTCGCCCACGAACTCGTGGTTCTTTTCCTTGAAGCCCTGGACCAGGCCCGTCATGACCGTCATCACGACGACCACGATAAAAACGCACAACGCCACCGCCAAAACGGCAAAATGCGTGAGGTGCCGTCTCAGCAGGTACCGGATTATGAGCTTCAGTTTATACATCCGTTGTCACAATCGGAAATCGCAAATCTCACTCGTACCGCAGGATCTGGACCGGCTTGGTCCAGGCCGCCAGGATTGCCGGCAGCAGCGCCCCCAACGAAGCCGCTGCCACGGCCAGCGCCACAATCGGCAGGGCCGACGCCCAATCCACCTGGTTCGGAATGCGGCTGAACATGTAGACACTGCTTTGCCATAGCTTGAGCCCCAGGGCAATGCGTATCCATTCCTCGACCGTATTGATGTTTCTCGTAATGACGTAGCCCAGCACGGTGCCGATGCCCGCCCCGGCCAGGCCGACCACCGTGCCGAAGCCCAGGAAAATCCACGCCACCGAGAAACCGCCGACACCACAACTCTTCAAGATGGCGACATCCTTCTGCTTGAGCTTCACAATCATGTAGAAAATGCAGAATACCAGCACGACGACGCTGAAACTGATCACGCCGAAGATCAGCAGAAGCACGCCCATCTGCTTGCGCAGCTCGACCACGTACTGCGCCTGCATCTGTCGGGCCGTAATGACTTCGGTCACCGCAATCCGATAGGCATCCCATCCTAACTCTTCGCCGGCAAAGACCCGCCAGAGCCCGCGAATCTGCGCCACCGCCTGCTGCGGGTCCACGCCGCTTGCCAGCTTGATGCTGATGCTCGTCGCCAGATCACCCTCCCGGCGTGGATACAAGGCCTCCTGGAGGACCTTTATCGGAACGTAGACAAAGCCCTCGTCAAACTCGTACACGCCGGCGTAGACGATGTCGGCAATGGTAAACGGGATGAGCTTGCGTTTGGGAGTGCCGTCGGCATTCTGCGCCTCGACGATCGTGCCGGTGGTTACGAAAACGCGCTGGCCTATCATCTCTGCGAGGACCGCTTCGCGATCGTACTCGTCGGTCGTTTCGTCGGGGTCGGCCACGATGCCGATGCCGACGAAGCCGCCCGTCTCGGCGGCAGCGCCGGGCACGTCAAAGCAAGGCGCTTGCGCCGCCGTCGCCTGGCGCAGCAGAGTGCTCTTGAGATGGGTGACTCGGGCGCGTCGGTCGGGCTCGATTCCCCAAACGGTCACGCCGTGCACGTTGCCCTTGCCCGCGTGCAGAAGTCCCTGCGCCGAGAGGGTTCCCGTGGCCGCGGTCACCAACTCGGTTTCCTCCAGACGTTCGATGAAATCCGGATAGCGCTCGATGGCCGCCGGCGCCGCCAGCACCACGTCGCCGACCACGTCGACCGCTCCGCCCTGGACGGCTTCAATGAAACCGGTGAACAGGCTGGCCACCACGATCAGCAGCGACACCGACAGCGCCACGGCCGCCACGCTCAGGAGAACGACCCGCCACTTGCAGAGATATTTGAGCCAGAAAAAGAACTTCAGCATGACGACCTTATAATGGACCGAGACAGAGCAGTACGACCCTGTGTTCGAAGTCCTCCCGGCGGACCTACTTGCGGTCGGGCGCGGCCGGCTTGAGCAGGGGAAACAAAATCACATCCCGAATGGTGGTAGCGCCGGTCAGAACCATGACCAGCCGGTCGATGCCGATGCCGAGCCCGCCCGCCGGCGGCATGCCGTATTTCAAGGCGGCGATAAAATCGGTGTCCATCGTCGCCATCGTATCATCCTGCCCGCGAAGCTGGATAAGGAAATTCTCATACTGCTGGGCGGGATCGTTCAGTTCGGTGTAGGCGTTGGCCAGTTCCATCCCGGCGACGAACAGCTCGAAGCGTTCGGCGTAGGCCGGGTTGGCCTTGCTGCGCTTGGTCAGGGGACAAAGGGCGGCCGGATAGTCGAGCACGAACGTCGGATCGATGAGCTGGTCCTCGACCGTCGCTTCGAAGACCTCGTTGACCACGACGACGTCGTCCATATCCGCTTCCTCGATCTCCAGCGCGCGGGCCCTGGCTCGAAGCGCATCCATATCGCCGATGTCACAACCGCTGTATTCTTTGAGCAGGTCCGCGTACCGGGCGCGGCGCCAGGGCCGCGAGAAGTTAATCTCAAGCTCGCCGAAGGTCACCTGATCGCCCGAACAGTGCGCCTCCACGCACGCCGAGGCCAACTCCTCGGTCAGGTCCATCATGACGTTATAGTCGGCGTACGCCTGGTAGACTTCCATCATGGTGAATTCGGGATTGTGCTGGCGGCTCAGTCCCTCGTTGCGGAAGTTGCGGTTGATCTCGAAGACCCGTTCCATGCCGCCCACCAGGAGCCGTTTGAGAAACAGCTCGGGCGAGATTCTCAAGTACAAATCCAGATCGAGGCTGTTGTGGTGGGTGATAAAGGGCTTGGCCGCAGCCCCGCCGGCGATGGTTTGCATCATCGGCGTCTCGACCTCCAAAAAGCCTCGTGCCTCGAGCCGTTGACGAATCGTCGCCACGATGGCGCTGCGCTTGCGGAAGCGCTCCAGAACTTCCGGGTTGGCCCACAGATCCACGTAGCGCTGCCGATAGCGCTGGTCGACGTCCGCCAGCCCGTGGAACTTCTCGGGGGGCTGGCACAGACACTTGCTCAGAAAGGTCAGTCCGCCTTGTTCGCCCCAGATGGTGATTTCGCCGGTCTTGGTCTTGCCCAGCGCCCCGGCGGCCCCGATGACGTCGCCGAGGTCGAGCAGCTTGGCCAGAGGCCACTGCTCGCCTAACATTTTCTTGCTCAGACCCACCTGGATCGTGCCGCTGCGGTCGCGGAGCGTCAGGAAGATCAGCTTGCCGATGTCCCGCAGCAGAACGATGCGCCCGGCACACTGGGCCCGCTGGTTCTCATCCTCATCCTTGAAGCGGGCCTTCACGGCAGCCGCCGGCTCGACCCCCTCGTGCCGGGAGCCGTACGGGTCGATCTTCAGGGCTTTGATCTGCGCTAGTTTCTCTTGCCTCTGCTGCTCGAATCGGTCTGCTTCGTCCTGGTACGTCAACTGCAACCTCACGCCAATGAAAGGCCCCTCTTCTTAGTTGGTGGCGACCATGCTGCCCTTGAGCATTTTCGCCCTTACGACGAGAAGCCCCACGGCCAACTGCGGATCGGCCTCCAGTGTATCTTCCAAGGCGCGCTTGTTCAGGGAGTTGCCGTTGTCGCCCCGATTGGCCTGGACGAGCACGTCATTGTCCCGCTGCACGTCGAGCATCTTCTTGGTCTCTTTACTGGTCAACTCCACCTTGACGTCCGGACCGACGCCCCAGTCCTTGCCCCCCTCCTTCTCAACGGCCTCGCGGCTCTTGACCCGCTGCCCCGAAGGCAGGTGGTAGTAGGCCATGGTGTATTTCAACTCGGCCCGCCCGCCCGGATAGTGCGTGATGCCCTGCACGCTGCCCTTGCCGTGCGTGCGGGTCCCGACCAGAACCGCTCGCTCGTACCTCTCATCGCCCAGGGCGCCCGCCACAATCTCGGAGGCACTGGCCGAATGCGAGTTTACCAGAATCACGAGAGGATAGTCGGGATGGGTCCCCCGCTCGCGAGCGTGTTCGTACGCGGGAATCATGTTGGCTTTGGGCTGCGTTCTGACAATCAGGCCGCCGGCGAGGAACTTGTCGACAATCTTGACGGCGCTGTCGAGCAGCCCGCCCGTGTTGAAGCGCAGGTCAAGGATCAGTCCGTTGAGGCCGCCGGCTTCGAGACGGTCCAGAACCACTTCCAGGTCGCTCGGCGTGTCGCCGGAGAAACTGGTGATGCGAACGTAGCCGATTCCGTTCTCCTCATCGAGCTCGTAGAGCCACTGCCCGCTTTCGGTGCGCTGCCAGCCCCGGATCGTCGGCACAATGATGCGGTCCCGGGTAATCGTGATGTCGCGCGTGCCGTCCTGGCCCGGACGCCGAATCGTCAAAGTGACTTCCGTGCCCTTGGGTCCGGTGATCTTCTTGACCGCGCACGGCAGCGACATGTCCATGGTGGGAGCGCCGTTGACCTGCTCGATGACATCGCCGGCGTCCAGCCCGGCGCGGTAGGCCGGCGTATCAGGCAGCAAACTGGCGACCGTCAGCAAGCCCCTGGGCTTGGAGATCTCGATGCCGATGCCGGTGAACTCATTCATCATGACCTTTTCGAAATCCTGCACCTGTCGCGGCCAGACCATCACGGTGTAGGGATCCAGCGTGCCCAACGCCGCTTCGGCAAAGTGGGCGATCAGCGGCCGTCGCGGCAGCTCCACCGTCGTGTCGTTGATGGCCAGGACCTTGTCGAGAACGTCGAGGAATTCCTCTTTGCCAAAGACCTGCATGGAGGCCTCGATCTCATCGCGCAAGCCCGCCAGCGCCACCGACCAGGCCGTCACTTTCTCCGGCGCCGGCGGCTCGAACGTCATCTCCTCGGTCGCCTCGGCGTCGTTGGCGAACGTGATGGTCAGCACCTCGGCGAGCAGGTCGCAGCGGTGGATCGCCTTCGTGGCCATTTTGACGTAGTCGATGCTGTTGACGTAATGCAGATCCAGCGCCTCGATGGCGCGGTCGAACATGCGCTGCTGCACCCCATCGTAGCGTTCTTTGCGCGTCTCGCAGGGGCTGTCCTGAAAGGACGCCGCGATGCTGGCCCGGTCCAACAATTCTTCGGCATGGTCCAGATATCCCTCGTTGTTCGGGTCAATCGCCTGAAGCCAGTAGTAATAGCGCGTATACGCTTTGAGCCATTGGCCCCTGGCCTCCAGCAGGATGCTGCGATCCACGGCTCCCTGGAAGACCTTCGTCACGAAGGGCCCGGCCAGCAACTCGTCCCGCTTCTCGTCGCCGGCAAACTCGGAAGCTTGGGCCAGCACGGCCAGAACGTCGGTGACGTCGTTCGGCTCGTTCGGGTCATCGGCTTTCGCCGCCGCGTTGGGGTCGCCGTCATCGACCAGATCGACAGCAGAGACCGGGCGGTCCAGATCGACGACCGCCTCCAGCTTCGCCAGCTCTTCGAGCTGCTCGCCATAGGCGGCCTCCTTGGCCCGTTGGCGCCGGTGGCCAATCTGTTCGTACTGCGCGACGATTCCCTTCAGAGAAGCGGCGTTGGCGTTGTCCGACAGGTCCGAGGCCCGCAGCCGCCGACCGGCTTCCTCGAACTGGCCCCGGCAGATGAGAGCGGAGGCTTCGGCGACCGCATCTATCCTATCGGAGAGTTGCCCCGAGACCGACGCGCCCCGGCTGATGTCCAGGGCGGTCGCGGCCAGAACCGGTCTCTGGTCCGTCGTGGCCGAGCACCTGTAACCGCTGAACCAGCGTGACCATACGAGCAGGGAAACACAGGAGAGCAAGACCAGCAGCGTGACCCTGGCAGTCCTCCCTGCGCCACCCGGCCGGTGGCTCGCGGATGAGCTTTCTTTCGCCTTATCGCGTATCAATGAACCGCTCCTTTCGACTACGCCGTCTCAGCAGCGCTGAGGCAAGCGTGAGGCGCAAGCACGCGCGTGCGCGGCGCCGTCACCCTGCTCGTTCTACCTACGTTCGTCGTGCCCGGCTCGGCGTTCTCTTACAAACACTCTTGTGCTTTTCCGGCACAGCCCAGCACGTCGAGCTTGTGGAGGACCATCTCCCGGATGGCATCCCGGCCGGGGCCAAGATACTTGCGCGGATCGAACTCCGCCGGTTTCTCGGCAAAAACCTGCCGAATCTTGGCGGTCAGAGCCATACGCAGGTCCGTGTCGATGTTCACCTTGCACATGGCCATCTTCGAGGCCTTGGTGACCATCGCCTCCGGCACCCCCATCGCGTCCGGCATTTGACCCCCGTACTTGTTGATCAGGTCCTTGAACTCCTTCAACACACTGCTGGACCCGTGCATGACCAGCGGAAAGCCCGGCAGCCTCTGGCCTATCTCTTGTATAACGTCAAAAGCAAGCGTGGGTTCGGTTTTGAATTTGTAGGCCCCGTGGCTGGTCCCGCACGCGATGGCCAGCGAGTCGCAGCCGCTCTTGTCCACAAACTCCACTGCCTGGTCGGGATCGGCGATGTGCTTGCTGACGTCGTCCACGCCGACAACATCCTCCTCAATGCCGCCGAGCTGGCCCAATTCGGCCTCGACGACCACGCCGCGCGGGTGAGCATATTCGACCACCTTCTTCGTCACGGCGATGTTCTCTTCGAAGGGCAGATGCGAGCCGTCGATCATCACCGAGGTAAATCCGTCGTCCACGAACTGCTTGCACGTCTCGAACGTGTCGCCGTGATCGAGGTTTGTGGCGATCGGGATGTCGGGGTTCTCCTGGACTACCACGTTGATAATGGCGTTCAAGTAGCTGATCTTGGCATAGGCGCGGGCCCCGCGGGAAACCTGGAGAATCAGCGGGGCTTTCTTTTCCCGCACGGCTTCGACGATGCCCTGGGTAATCTCCATATTGTTGACGTTGAACGCGCCAACGGCATAGCCGTTCTTGTAGGCCATTTCAAACATCTTCTTGGTGTTGACTAACGGCATATTCTGCTCCTTACAAAACCATTACACGAAAGGCACAATTGACCGATTCAGCTTACGAAAAGCCACAGGGCGTGCGGCGCAACAATCACCGCAAGTCGCCCAGATTGCCTAAATCGCACAGATACGAATCCGCCCTCCACCCTTTTTGACTGAACTTGGGCAAAACTCTTCCTAATACGCTCCTGACTGCCCTAACTGCATATATCGTCGCAATCCGAAGCCAAGTTCTGGAACACCCTGCGGCCAGAGGCTGAAAACTACCGATTGCTCATCCAGCGAGTCGTCCACACTGAACGTCAGGGCATAATTTAACCGGTGATACTTTCGAATCAACGTTATATCCGTGCGAATGTTCGCCGCATAGTCAAAATCGTACTGCTGGGAGAATACGGCGGTGTACCGGGGATCCAGCACGTAGGTGGCCGCAAACGTCAGCGCGTTCGAGCCCACCTCGCCCAGTCCATTGTCCACATCCCGCAAGTAGCGGGTGCCGACATAGTACGTCAGATCCGGCCAGCACAGGCGGGAAAAACCCACATCCACCTGCTCGACGACGCCGCTCTGCATGTCCATGTAGAGATCACCCAGAATGGACGTCGTGTCGCTGAGTCTCATAATCACCTCGGCGCTGGTATAGTTGCGACGCGGCCCGAACGCCTCGGCGGTCCGCCGGTCGAGCGGCGGCAGATCGTGAATCGCAGGATTCGCCAGCGGTATGAACGGCTTGTTCCAGATGAACCGGTCCGGGCCGGTGCTCCCGTCGCCCGAATCGTTCACCCAGACGCAGTCCAGGTTCAGCTCGAGCCAGTCCACGGTGCGACGGTTCTCCACGGGTCCCCTCTTGGTCTGCCAGCGCTGGTAGATGCCCAGGTCGAGCGTGTTGCGCTGATCGGCCACAGAATCCGTGGCCGAGTAGGCGACGGCCGCAAGGCTCGGGGTGATCACATGACGCAACTCATGAAGATCCCACAAACGGGACTCTACGTCCGGATAAACGCGCCACAGCGGCGGCACCGACATGCGCACGCCTGCCTCGCCAATCCCCACGGCGTCCTCGCGCTCGTCCAACGATCCGTCCAGTTCCTCCTGGAAACCGACGCCGTCCTCGTAGGCAAACGTCCCGGCCACGAACGGAACCACCTTCGACCGGCCCACCGCCAACGGCAGGTCGATTTCGTTGCGCGTCTGCGTGAACGCGAAGAAACTGTCCGGCTCGCCGTCCGGGCCCTCCGAGCTGTAGCGATACCGGTAGCGACTGAGCTGCGTGTCGCTGAAGAACAGCAAACGGTCGTCCCAGAAGGACTGGCCCGTCCAGTGATATTGGGCACTGGGCACTTCCTCCACCTTGTTGAGAAAGTCGTTGACGCGCGCCTTCGTCAGCACGGACAGCCCCCGATTGCCTTCGATGCGCTTGAGATGCAGCAGCGTTTCCTGTTCCTTGCCTACGTTGAACTCGCCGCGGTAGAACTGTTCCAGAAAGTTCTCGTCGGAGAGGTAGCTGGCCTCGGCGGTCAACTGCCAACTGTACGGCAGGAAATGCCGATGTTGCAGCAGGAATCGGCCGCGGGTGTTGTCGGGGACGTCAACGTCCTTCCGCGTCCGGCCCAGGCGATCCTCGCCGTGATCCTCAATGATGTACCCCAGCACCCGGCCGAAGTAGTTCTCACGCTCGTAGTTGATGTTGACGCCGCCGCCGGGGCCACGCTCGCAGTAATAATCCAGCGAAAGCGTACTGTCGGTGCCCTCCGGCTCGCGCAGGCCGAGGATGCGACTGAGAAACCATTGCGTTTCGACCGAGGTGCCGAAGGCACTGCTATGGCCGATTCTCGCGCTGCGAATGGGCACATCCGGCCTCTGCAAATTGCTGCGGAGAGAGGGCAAGCCCAGCAACGTGGCGTCGTAGTATTTGAGCCGGACGTCCTTCATCTCGGCATCGTAGCTGGTCTTGGGGACCTCGCCGTCCTGGTCCGCTTCTTCCGTCACATCGACAATTCGGATGCTGGAGGCCTGCGCCGAGAGTTGCGGGGTCCAGAACTCGCTCGTCGTCAGGGTGATGTCTTCGGCCTCGAACCGGTTATCATCCAACTGCCTCAGCTCCCTGGCTCGCACGTAAACCGGGACGTCACGGACCACGTCGAACGTCCGCATCACGGCGTTTCTCGCCACGCCGCGCCGATGCCGCAGGTCGTAATACAATTCGCCGGCGCGGATCGTCTGCTGGCCCTCTCTCAGCAGGACGTCGCCCGAGACGTAAATCGCGCTGACGCCCTTCTGCTGCATCCCGGACAGCTCCGGGCCTTTCTCGTTCGGGTCGGTCGGTTCCCTCCACACGACCAGGCTGTCGGCCTCCAATTCCAGCAGGCGGGGTTGCCGCCTGCCCTCGGTCGGCTCCTGCCACCAGATGTAGACCCGGCCGATGATCGTACCGACGGACTCCGTGTCGCTCTCGGTCCATTCCAGAGTGGAGGCCTCGTCGCTCAGCGGCACGATGCCGACGGTTGAGACGGGAAACACCTTCTCCGGCACGCCGGCTCTCGCAGAAGGCACCGCCGGGCCCGGAGGTCGCGGCAACGCTACCGCCGGAGGAACCATATCCGTATCCTGGAAGGCACGCAGGGCCTGCTCGAAGAGCGGCAGGCCCCGAGGATTGCCGCTCTCGCGGCGCTCGGCGGTCACAAAAACCTCGCCCAGGACCCGGGCCTGAAACAGCGTCGCCTTCCCCCGCTCCAGCATAACCTCTTTAACGTCAGGTTTTTGCGCGTACACGGCCCCCCGGCCCGAAACGTGGCCGCTCAGGTACGCCCGGACCTCATAGCCGACGGCGACGTCGTTGGGCTCGTTCGCATCGGCCGGCTCGACCCAGACGACGGCACTGTCGCTGGTGAGCCGACGAGAACTGAAGACCAGGGAAAAGCCGCGTCGAAACACCAGCACGTGCCCGCCGGTCTGCGTCTCGTGAATCAGCACCTCGGTCGCAGCCAAGTGAAGGTCCGCACCGCCCCAATCTCCGCGCGCAAAACGCCCCTCCACACGAGACCGCCGGGACAGCCAACTTACGTCACCGTCAGTAGCTGCGCCGGCGAACTCGGGCGCCAGGAGCACTATCCCCATCATCAGTAATGTACGATACATTCGGCGATTATCTCAAACTGGGCTATCGGGGCCTCCCGACCCGGCCGCGCCCCACGAGATTATAGCCGCACCGCGTTGCAACGCCAGCAAAAACCAATACAGACCTGACAACACGTGCGACGCCTGTTTGCAGGCCCCTTCCGCCGGGCGCGTGCTGTTGCTGTCATTTCACCTGGAGGCCGCTTCGGCCCCTTTGCCATTTCGACTGGAGGCCACATCCGCTGCTTTGTCATTTCGACTGGAGGCCGAAATGGAGAAATCTCCCTGCGACAGAGGCGCCTTTCCGGGCGACACAAGACTTCCATCGAACATGCTCAAAAGCGAGCTTCCCTGAGACCTTCGGCGCAATTGGAGCGCACCTATCGATCGCGACGAGGGTTCTCCGCTCCGTCCCGGCTCGCCGGGACTCCGGTCGAAATGACATATCTTCCGCGCGCTGCCGTCGAGATGGCAGATCTTCGGTGCGCTGCCGTCGACATGACAAACCTTTGTCGCCGCACGTTGTCTGCGCGTCTACCAACAGACGCGAAGTGCACTCTGCCGGTGACGGCCGGGGAGAATTCTCTTGCCCCCATTGTCCCGCAAGGCGTACAAATTATGGGGGGGGACACGTAGTTCGAACAAGGAGGCCGTCGTAAAGACCTGCAAGCGACACTTAGGAAGGCCTCGTCACGGCATCCAGGTTGCGTCGAGAATTCGAGGAGGAGTTGAAGAGGCCAGGTTGGCTGGATGGTGCAACGTCGCCATGAGCCGCCCTTCGGAACGTGCTGAATTACCGATCGGTCACATAACTGCATCACCTGGAGGTAAGCCATGAAGCACTTGTGGACGTTAGGGCTTCTTTGTTGCGGCGTGTTTTTTCCGTGCGTCGTTGCGCCTGCGGCCGCAGACGTTTTGCGGGCCGATGAATCGGTGCTGTCGACGCTCGATTCCAATCATCCGAGGCTCATGCTCAAGGACGCGGACCTGGGGCGGTTGAAGGCGTGTTATCCCCAGGACCCGGCCTTGCAAAAGTGCTGGCGTGACGTGCAGAAGGACGCCGACGCCTGTCTGAAGCGAAAACCGCTGGTGTACAAGAAGGTCGGTCCCCGTCTCCTGAGTGTGAGCCGGGATTGTCTGCGGCGCATCTACGCGCTGGCGTTGGCGTACCGGTGGACGGGACAGGAGAAATACGCGGCCCACGCCAAGAACAACCTGTTGGAGGTTTGTGCGTTCAAGGACTGGAATCCGTCGCACTTCCTCGACACCGCCGAGATGTCCCACGCCGTCGGTATCGGCTACGACTGGCTCTTCGATGATCTCGACGGCGAGACGCGCAAGACGATCCGGACCGCGTTGATCGAGAAGGGGCTGAAGCCCGGACTGGACGTTTATGAGAAGAACGGCTGGTGGGCCAGGAGCGAGCACAACTGGAACCAGGTCTGCAACGGCGGCATGATTGTCGGTGCGCTGGCCATCGCCGAGACCGATCCGAGCTACGCGCAGCGGATCATCCCGGCGGCGGTCAAGTCCCTGCCCCGCGCGCTCAAGAGCTACGGTCCCGACGGCGCCTGGGGCGAAGGGCCCGGTTACTGGAACTATGCGACGCGCTACACCGCCTACGGCCTAACCGCGCTCGATACGGCCCTGGGCAACACGTTTGGCCTGCTTGAGATCGAGGGCCTTTCCAAGGCCGGGTATTTTCCCATCTACACGGCCGGACCGACGGGCATGTATCTGAACCTCGCCGACGTCGGCGAACGAAGCGCGCGCCGACCCATGGCCTGCATGTTCTGGCTGGCGCGGACCTTTCACAATCCGCTCTATGCGTATTGCGAGCACGAAGAAATCCAGAAGCGCTCGGCGGACGCCGGCCATCTGGTCTGGTACGCGACTCGACCGCCGGCGCGGGCGGCGAAACGTCAGCTCGACCGTTATTTCCAGGGGCCGGTGGAGGTCGCGGTCTTTCGCAGCGTCTGGGACGACCCCAACGGGCTCTTCCTCGGCATCAAGGCGGGCTACAACCAGGTGAATCACGGCCATCTCGACCTCGGCAATTTCGAGCTGGACGCCCTGGGCGTGCGCTGGGTGCGCGATCTGGGATCGGATAACTACAACCTGGGCGGCTACTGGGACGGGAAGCGCGGAGGCCGGCGCTGGTCGTACTACCGACTGAATTCGGAAAGCCACAGCGTGCCCATGCTGGACGGCAAGAGTCAGGACCCGTTGGCGAAATCGCGCTTCGTGCAGGTTGAGACCAGCGGCGCGAATCCTTGCGCGGTCGTGGACCTGACCGAGGCGTACGAAGAGTTCGCCAAATCGGTGCGTCGCGGCGTGACTTTGCCCGACCGAAAGGCCGTGCTCGTCCAGGACGAGTTCGAGTTGAAGGCCCCTTGTGACATCGCCTGGGGGATTACGACCGACGCGCAGATCTCACTCAGGAAGGAATGGATTGCAGAGCTTCACCTGGGTGGCAAGACGCTGATCGCGCGGGTGCAGTCTCCCTATCACGCGCCGTTCAGTATCGAATCGGCCGAGCAGGAGCCGCCGCAGAGAACCAACAAAGGTGTCAAAAGGCTGGTCATTCGGTTGCCTAAGGCCGAGGGCAACGTGCGGGTGGCCGTGCTTTTCTCGCCGGTCTGGCCGGGCGAATGGCTTAGCAGCACAGGCACCAGACCGCTTGCCGAGTGGTAAGATGCCGGCAAAACGTACAGCACGATTCCCAGAATAAGGAGAAAAAACGATGTATCGACGGGTGTGGGCTTTCTTGATGTGTGCTTCCATGGTGGCGGGCCTCGTCGCCGGCGGCGCGGGCGCGGTGGAAACTGACAAGCCGCAGCTTTGCGTGGGGAACTATCAGACGGAGGAGCAGGCCAGGGCGCAACTGGCGCGATTCGGCGAAATGTACTCCAACCTGGCCGAATGGAAGCAACGGGCCCAGCGAGTCCGAGAGGGGATTCTTCGCGGCGCCGAGTTGTGGCCTCTGCCGAAAAAGTGCCCGCTGAATCCGATGGTGCGCGACAGGCGGCAATATGACGGCTACACCGTGGAGAACGTCGCGATCGAGAGCCTGCCCGGGGTCTTCGTTACCGGCAGCCTGTATCGTCCGACGAAGGGCAGCGGGCCTTTTCCCGCGGTGATGTGTCCGCACGGTCACTGGGGCAAGGCCGATGACTACGGCCGCTTTCGTCCCGATATGCAGAAACGCTGCGCGACCTTCGCGCGAATGGGGGCCGTCGCGTTCTCCTACGACATGGTTGGCTATGGCGATTGGGCCAACGCTGGCTGGAAACACCACCGGCCGAAAGTGCTGAAGCTCCAGTTGTGGAACAGCATTCGCATCCTGGACTTCCTTACGGCCAGGAAGGACGTCGATCCGAAACGCATCGCGGTGACGGGGGCCTCCGGTGGCGGGACACAGACATTTCTGCTGGCGGCCGTCGACGACCGCGTCGCGGTCTCGGTTCCCGTGGTCATGGTCTCGGCCCATTTCTTCGGCGGCTGCGTCTGCGAAAGCGGCATGCCCATCCACAAGAGCAGAATGCATGAGACCAGCAACACCGACATCGCCGCGCTGGCGGCGCCGCGGCCGCAGTTGATCGTCTCCGACGGCAAGGACTGGACCAAGAACGTCCCGGACGTTGAGTTCCCCTACATTCAGAGCGTGTACGCCTTATACGGCGCCGAGGACCGCGTCGAGTTCTGGCACCTGGCCAACGAGGGGCACGACTACGGCTGGTCCAAACGCATCGGCGTCTACAAGTTTCTCGCCAAACACTTAGGGCTGCAACTGGCCGAGGTGATCGACCGCAACGGCGCCATCAACGAGGACTTCGTCGTCATCGAGGAAAAAGAAAAGCTGTACGTCTTCGCCCCGGATCACCCCCGGCCTTCGCGCGCCGTCAATCCCGGCGCCACAGAGCTGCCCTGGGATTGGTAAACGCACGCTTTTTTTCGCATGGATGCTGAGTGATACGGATTCGGAAAAATTCTCGCGTGGCCTGTCATCCTGAACGAAGCGCAGCGGAGTGAAGGATCTGGGCCTCGCACGGGAAGAACTGCCCATTCTCAAACGAGATCCTTCGCCTATGGCTCAGGATGACAGGAGTCGGATCGCGTAATGATTCCCACGACTTCGTATCAGACGCGGGGCGGTGCCGTCGGGGCACAACGGAAAGGCCGGGGCGTTAGCGGTCCGGGTTCTTGAGTTCCTCGACCTTGGGCAGGTCCTTCAACGAGTTGAGGCCGAAGACCTCCAGGAATTTTTTCGTGGTGCCGTAGAGCATCGGTCGCCCGAGGACCTCGGCCCGCCCGACGATCTTGACGAGCCCTTTGTACATCAGGCTGCGGATGACCTCGCCGACCGCTACGCCGCGAATCGCCTCGATATCGGCCCGGATGATCGGCTGCTTGTAGGCGACGATGGCGAGCGTTTCCAGGGCGGCGGGGCTGAGCTTGGTGTCGCCGCGGGCCCGCAGCATCTTCTTGAGCCAGCCGTTATAGCTGCTGAGGGTGAGCATTTGGTAGCCGCCCGCAATTTGCTCGATGCGAAAGGCGTGGTTGCCGGAGTCGTAGTGCCGGTTGAGGTCCTCGATGCTCTGTCGCACCTGTTTTCCGGTTGTCTCGACGATGTTGGCGATGCGGCTGTCCGTCAGGGGCTCGTCGCTGGCAAAGAGCACGGCTTCGATGACGGACTCGACGGTGGGCGCCTGTTCCGGGCCCATCTCCGCCTGCTCTTCCGGCTCCACCTCGCTATCGTCATCCGCAGGGGGCTCCGGTTCAGCGGCCTCGGATTCCTCCTCGGAGCCGTCGGCCGCTTCTTCGGCAGTCACTTCCGCCGACGGCTCAACTTCGACAGTGTCGTCGGCTTCATCGAGCGGCGTATCGAGTTCCTCCTGCCCGGCGTCCTGCTCCTCGTCGAGCGCCTCTGCGACCTCCAGATTCGCGTCGTCCGCTTCGATTACTTCCGTATCCGCCTCAGCGGCCTCGGACAGGTTCTCAGTGTCCTGCGAATGCTCTGGGGCTTGTTCCTCGACGGCCGGCGTTTCGTTCTTCGGCTCGTCGGTTTCCTCGACCATGGCCTGCGGCTCGTCGGTCAATGCTTCTTTGGGCTCTGGCGTCATATGTTCTTCCATGTGAACGGGTCTGCGTCCTTCGTACTGATCTTGATCGTCACGTCTTTCATCCGCCTCCGCAAGCGTCGGGCGAGCTTCTTGAGAATGAAGCGCTCGGAGACCGTATGGCTCAGGCAGATACAGGTCACTCCGGCCTCCCGGGCCGCCAGCGCGTGGTGATGCTTTAGCTCACCGGTCAGGTACA
>Ga0272442_10002261_pt1 | contig 28211 bp, 22 predicted proteins | sample SSMForm2O_FD_200262 | JGI IMG/M metagenome (GOLD analysis project Ga0272442, IMG submission 200262) | Marine sediment archaeal communities from Little Sippewissett salt marsh, Falmouth, MA, United States - SSM-Form-2O | ecosystem: Environmental > Aquatic > Marine > Wetlands > Sediment ...
GGATTCTGCCGGTGGACGTAACGATGTGCATGGTGTCGCCGCCGGATGAGCACGGCTACTGTTCGTACGGGATCTCGGTGGACTACACGAAGCCGGCGGCGGAGAGTTCCAAGCTGGTAATCGCAGAAGTCACGCCGCACATGCCGCGGACGCTGGGGAATTCGTTTGTTCACATATCGGATATAGACTGCATTATTGAATGCGAATCAAAGCCGGTGATCCTGCGGCCGCCGAGGATTACGCCGCTGGACGAGTCGATCGGCGGGTACTGTGCGGAACTGGTACGTGACGGCGACTGTCTACAGCTGGGTATCGGCGGTGTGCCGGACTCGATGCTGGGCTTTTTGAAAGAGAAGAAGGATCTGGGCATTCACACGGAGATGTTCTCCGACGGTGTGGTGGACCTGGTGGAATCGGGTGTGATTACGTGTGCCCGCAAGAACTTCCACCCGGGGAAGATGGTGGCGACGTTCTTTATGGGGACGGAGAAGCTGTACAACTTCGTGCACAACAATCCGATGGTGGAGATGCACACGGTGGATTACACGAACAATCCGGCGGTGGTTGCGCAGAATGACAACGTGGTATCGATCAATTCGTCGCTGCAGGTTGACCTGGTGGGTCAGGCTGCATCGGATACGATCGGATATAAGCAGTTCAGTGGGACGGGCGGCCAGGCGGACTTTGTACGCGGGGCGTCCTGGTCGAAGGGAGGCCGATCGATTCTGGCGTTCCATTCGACGGCCGCGGGCGGTAAGATCTCCCGGATTGTGCCGCACCTGGACGAGGGCGCCTCGGTGACGACGACGCGCACGGACGTGCACTACATCGTGACGGAGTACGGGATTGCCGATTTATGGGGCAAGACGGTACCGGAGCGCGCGAAGGCCCTGATCAACATCGCCCATCCCGATTTTCGTGAGGATTTGAAGAATGAGTTTGTGAAGCTATACAACCCCAATGCTCGCACGGCCCATCAGGTTCCGAAGGAGTTCGATGCGAGTGCAACGAGAGAAGCTGCTTCGGCGGCTCAAAAATAAATAGTACAAGGTATGAGCGGTGATGTATTTCGCTGCTCATACCGTTATATGAGAAATTATAATATCTGATGGATTAATGAGTAACGCGAGGAGGTGTCGCGAATGAGTATTAAGAGAGAATATGGGAAAATTCAGCCCGGCATTCCGCTGGGGCCGTTGACGTTGCGGATCCCCTTCATTCACTATCGGTTTGAGTGGGCAGACTATATTCAAGGATTGTTGATGTGTACGGTGTGTCTGGCCATCATTCCGGTCTTAACCAGTAAGTTGGGCATGTCATTCGAAGTTGCCCTTGCCATTGTTATCCTGAACGGTACCCTGTACCTGACACACGTCACGTTCGGAGACCCTGTGGTTCCCGGGTGGGTTACGCCCGCGATTCCACTGTTGATCGCCTACTGTGTGACATTCCCGGCAGGTGTGGAGCGGATGCAGGCGTTGATCGCCTTTGAATCGACATTCGGTGTTTTCTGTCTCCTCCTGGGGGTCACCGGATTGGCGAAAAAATTCATCTCGCTGATTCCGAATGCAGTCCAGGCCGCCATTCTGCTGGGTGCCGGTTTTGCGGCGGTCATGCTGGTCTTCAAACCCGGTGAGGGCCTCAAGAGCTTCGATTCCTATCCCTGGACCATCATTATCAGTATCGGTATTGCATATTATCTCCTGTTCTCCGATCATTTCAAGAAGATCAGGACAACGCACCCGATTCTGCGGTATCTGGGTAACCTGGGCATGATGCCTGCCCTGGCCCTGGCCGTCATTATCGGTCCTCTCCTTGGAGAGATCCCATGGCCGACCTACGATACCAACATTTTCACGCGTCCCGATTTCGGTACCCTGTGGAAAGACTTCACCATGATGGGTGCCATTCCCGTGCCGCCCTTAAAGATGTTCATTACCGGTCTTCCCATGGTGATCAGTGCGTACATTGTGGTGTTCGGTGACGTCATTCAGTCACAGGCGCTGCTCGATGACGCCCAGAAATATCGTCCTGACGAGCATGTGGACTACAACCCGAACAGATCACACATTATTTTCGGCGCCAGAAACATCATCATGAGCGTGTTCGGCCCCGATATCTCCATGTGCGGACCGCTCTGGGCAGCCATGCAGGTCGTTATCTGCGAAAGATACAAACACGGACCGGAGGCGATGGAATCCGTCAATGGTGGTGCCGGGTCCTTCCGTTGGGGAACCTGGACGGGATATTTCCTGTCACCCATTCTCGCGACGGTGCGACCGATTCTCGGTGTGGGCCTGGCATCAACGATGCTGATTCAGGGCTATGTCAGTGTCCGTGTCGGAATCTTGAAGGCGCGATCATTCAATGACCTCGGAATCGCGGGCGTGGCGGGCGCCATTCTGGCAACCCGTGGTGCTGCGTGGGGTCTCGGTGCGGCGCTCCTGCTTTGTGGCCTTATTTATCTCGGCACATCGATGGAGCATGCCTATATGAAAGAAGAGCCTGTGTTCCCGTTCAACAGCCCTGAAAAGCTGGAGAAGGAAATTCAGGAACTTATGAAAAAATAACTGTAGCATTTAATAGGAACCTAACAACCAACTCCTTTCAAATCCTTTCTAATGCGTCCCCTTTCCATCCCTCCCACTTACAGGACAGGGCGGGGAGGGGACGCATCACTCCTTTGGTACGGTGTTCGAATAAATAACTGGATTTAATTGTATGGGAAATGTAAAATTGCCTGCTGACACGTATGGTTTCAGCATGTCCTCCGGTGAGACGAACCATACAGCGTAAGAGAGGGGCGAGGAAGGCGTAACGGGGGCGTCACGCGATTGCGCGCCACCATATTACAAAAAACAGGTGACGCAAGAGGAAAATCCATATGGCGTATATCGAAGGATATCCGGGACAGAAAACGGGCCATTCGGCCGAAAAACATATCGGGCTTGTCATAATCGTAGTGGTCATGATGATCGGTATCATGCTCTATTTTGCAGAGGACTGGCGCGGGGAACTACCGACCATACTGGTGATTGCCACGGCTATTATCGCCGTGATTCTGGTCGTGTCGTACAAGATAAACCCCCTGGGGTGGAAAAAGGTGTTTGCGCGTTCATCATACGAAAAGATGATGCGATTGGACCGTATGGTGGCCGACGAGCTGGATTTGCTGGATGATAATTACTTTATATTTCACGATATGACGTTCGAACTGTTTCACATCGAAAATCTGGTGATCTCAACCCGGGGCGTCTTTGTCGTGGCAAAGATCAGGGAAAAGGAACCGTTACACGTCGAGAATGACGTACTCTATGCCGGCGATACTCCTCTGGATACGCTGACGGGCAATATATGGCGGATCTGTCATCTGATCAATATCGTCTATAGAAAGACATACAAAGAAGAGATGATGCCGAAACCCATGCTGGTTGTTCCGGAGGCGGAGACGGTGGCCCTTGGCAGTTTCGAGAAGATCGCTATCATGCCGCTCAGCAGGCTGAAACGCACCATAGAAAGAGACACGAAGGATATCATCAGGCTTGAAATCGCGCAGAGTTTTGCCTACTATATCAAAAAACGGTACGCGTAGCTGCCGATCCGGGTTGACTACAGCACTCACTAATTCTGATACGGAAAGAACACTATGGAAAAAACAAATTTCAAAGAGTTCCCCCCTAAAGTGCGGCAGGGCATCATGGCCCTGATAGGTGCCTGGGTGTTTCTCATCCTCTCGCAGGCGATGTTTTACGGAACGGTGTCGCTCATTCAGATGACGATCGGTTCGTTCTGCTGTGTGCTGGTCTATGCACTCAGAAACTGGGGCCGCATCATAAGCATCGTGTACAATTTGGTCCTCATCGGAAACAGCGGGTATGCCATGTACAATTACAGCCAGCATCAGGTGACGGAACCTCTTCCCTACGGCATACAGATCGTGAATATTCTCCTTTTTGCGGCGGCAACGTATCTTCTGCTGCATAAAGAGACAAATACGTATTTTAAAGAGCACAGGGCAAAAACCACCGGGGAAGGCTGAAATAGTTCATTGCAGAAGATCGACAGTGGTGACGAACGGCGAATTTCAGATGGTACTGTCATGCGCCGCACAGCCCTGGGGCTTTTCATGAAGACGTCAAGATTGATGGCTTCGCAAAAAGTACAACTTCTGCGTTCCGCTGCATCCTTCGTCATTGCGACGTACGTATAAGTACACCTCATTCCTCAGGATTTGCGTGCCTTGAATATGAATCTTTTACCATGCCATCCGAAATTCGACTTTTTGCAACTTTGTCAAGATTGCCTTGACGGATGCCTGACACGATGATACACGAATACGACACCGGCTGGGAGTGGCGCTTTGCCGCTGCAGCCGTTTCGTAAAGTACCTGTCTTATGTGGGGGTCCTGTCCGGCAGGAATACGTTACCGAGGGGGAGACGCCTTGTTTGTCAAACCGCTTATTATTGTGGCAGCTCTGGCAGTATGTGTCATCGTCATGTGGGGTTTTGCCGACAGAATTTACGACTCGCACAAGGCCACCAGAAAAAATCATCCATTTCTCTTTAAGCTCACCGGTTTCAACGAGCAATACATCGATGATCGGCACACATGGGTGCGGCATTTTCGGATTCAGTTGATTCTGTTGATCCTTCTTTTCGGCGCTGTGCTGCTGTTTTTGGTTGCAGGACGCCCCTAAGGGGTGCCATGGGGAATCAATTGCAGAAAAAGGGTGCGTGGTTGGAGGTAAACAGGGGCGGATCTCTGCGGATGATAGGTGCCACGGCCGGGTGCCGCTTGAATTCTTTTTCGAGAAATTGACGCACGCGATACCGGTGCCACCCCCGTGGGTGCGAAAACTGGCGGTACAGGCCGAGATCTCCTTCGTAAAAGTCATGGGTTTCATATTCCGCGGCATCGGGACCGTACGCGGGCATGTTGAAAATTGCAAGATTCAAAAAGCCGATTTCAGCGGCGTGGCGCACCGTAAAATCGAGCGTTCGACGCGCCTCCTTTTCTGTCTCCGGCGGGGTGCCGAAAAGCAGGTACACATACGTGGCGATTCCGGCCCGTTTGAGGTTTTGCAAGACACGATCCGCCATATCGCAGTCGATGCCTTTCTGCAAGGCATCAAGCACTCCCTGATCGCCCGATTCCAGCCCGATCTTGAGCATGACGCATCCTGATTTTTTTAAAAGACGACAAAAGTCAAAATCGGCCAGGTGACGAGAAATTCTCACGAATCCATACCAGGGCACACCGGGCGGATTGTCAATCAGGGCCGCGAGTAAGGCCGGGCTGATGGCATTATCCAGGATATGAATGAGCACCGGACGGGTTGTATGAACCAGGTGTTCGATATCGGCAATGACAGTGTCGGTCCCTCGCGGGGAGTAAGTTGTGCCCTCCGCTTTCTCCGGGCAGAATGAACATCGATTCCAGTAACACCCCGACGATGCACTGTACGGCAACACGAATCCCGGTGAGAGGTACCGGTGATGCCTGAAATTATCGTAGTCGGGTGGGCTGGGGCCGTTAAGTGGCCCGCTGCCGGACAATTCGAGCAGACGCCTTTCTCCGGGACCGTCGATACATTCATCGACAAGTCCTGAGAAGGGATTATGCCAGCTCGGGCGTCTGAGCCAAGACGTAATCAGCCCGCCGCCGAGAAGTATCCGGGTGGACGGAAGGTGACGTCGTGCATAGCCGATCATGGCAAACGTGCAGAGGGCCTGGCTGAGATAATTGAGTGAAAAACCGATTATTGACGGTTCATCCTCTGCGGCAAGGGTGTCGAACATGGTGCTGAACCACGGGTAAAAGGGGTTCTGTGTCGGCATTTCCGCCGCCCTGAGGAGATCGGCGCTTCGCAACGGAGAGAGGGCGGGATGCCTGTAGTTAGTCAGGGTGAGATCAACGCCGCATGTCTGCGCCGACATTGCCGCAATACGATTCAGTTCGAGGATTGCCTGCCGGTAGCGTGCATCGTTGCGATAAGTGGCAGGGGCAGTGAGGGCATCGAGCTGGTGTGGAAAATGTTTGCGGGCGCGCGCAGTCCATGTATCGGTTGCCGCCAAAGGCCGGTGTATGAGATCCAGAAGGCCCGCAATGTTTCCATCGACGGCCCTGAATCTGATACCGTGCTGCTTCAGGGTGCCGGCCAATGCGGCCAGTCCCGGGGGAGGTTCGCACGGCCTGGTAACAGGAGAATAGACGAGCAGTATGGAAGTATTCGCACCCATAATCGTATCGAAAAGTCCTTTCAGTGTATTCGACGTGTATCACGTTATACGGCAGGTGATCCCGGATTGCAACGTCTAACATAAAAACAGCCGGGTAGCGAGTCGTCGTGACGAAACTCATATGGCGGCCGCGAACTTGATTTGATATTTAGCATAATTTTGTGTAAAGATTCCATTGTGACAATGTTGCACACAGTCGATTTTCGGACGGCACTGCAAAAGATGTTGCATAGAAGGCGTGCAACCACGGAATACCGACCGGCACCTACACGGACGTCGCCATGACGAAGGCGTCAGCGTCGCGCAGATGATCCATAGCTGCGGAACCGTCCACGTGCAATGTAAGACAATCGATTACAACAGGGGGCGAGGAATCAGTGCCTGCTAATTTACCTCCGCAGTATTTAGAGGCCGAGAAGAGGTTCCGTGGGGCCAGGACGCCGGAAGATAAGCTCGAGGCCCTTGAAGAAATGATTGCCGTTGTGCCGAAGCACAAGGGTACGGATAAACTGAGAGCCGATCTGCGTCGGCGGGTTTCCAAGCTGAAAGATCAAACGCAGAAAAAAAAGGGCGGTGCCCGGCAGAAAACGGCCTATACCATAGACAAGGAGGGGGCGGCCCAGATTGCCGTGATCGGTCCCCCGAATACGGGGAAGTCGTCCCTTGTGGCGCTGATGACCAAGGCATCGCCCGAGATTGCAGATTTTCCCCACAGCACGCATAAACCGACGCCCGGGATGGCGGTCTATGAAAATATCCAGTTTCAACTTGTCGATACTCCGCCTCTTACGAAGGAGTATGTCGATTCCGACCTTGTGGATTTTATCAGACGAACCGACATCATCCTTATTATCCTCGACCTTTTTGCGGATCCGCTCCAGGAACTCGAAGACACCCTGCACGTCCTTGCGGGATTGCGGATATTTCCCCGCGGGGCTGTGATTCCGGAAATTCCCGGGAAACGTCCGTTCATCAAGACAACCCTCGTTGTCGTCAACAAAATGGATCTTCCGGAGGATGAAGAAACCTACGAAATATTTCTTGAACTGACCGAGCTCACCCTGCCCGTGGTGGGCGTTTCAACCCGCACAGGCAAAAACCTGCCGGCATTGATGAAGGCGATTTTCGATCTGGCGGAAGTCATCCGGGTATACACCAAAATACCCGGCAGGAAGGCCGATCTGGAAGAACCCTATATAATTCCTCGAAACAGCACTCTCGAAGACTTGGCAGTCAAGATTCACAAGGATTTTGTGACGAAGCTGAAGCACGCCCGGATCTGGGGCACCGCTGTTCGTGACGGTCAGATGGTGCAGCGGGATTATGTGATGCAGGACGGCGACATTGTTGAGCTGCATGTGTAGCCTGCGGAGGCGTGAACCGTAACCTTGCGATTCGACGTTCTCTTGTCGCTTGACCTGGTCTGTGGACACGTGGTAGAAAGAATGTGTGCATGTGCCCGTTGGTAAAGGAAAGGTATCTTCTTTACCCGTGCCGATGTTTTAAAAGGCCCGCTTGGTAAGGCGTTTGCGCGTACTGAACACATTTCGGGTGAGCGGTGACTACCGGTCCAAGTACTGGGAGAGAGACTATTTGTCCCGGGGCGTCAGGACAAGGATATATATCCCGTAATCCTGTCGACAGGAGCGCCATTCTCAATTGTAGCCCGCTCACTCCTTTTATGAATGCAGCGTCATGGGCCGCCGTGGGTCGGAATGCACGGTTGTGCGCATAACTCCAGGGATACATTTCCGAGACCCTATGGCAAAGACACAAATTCCCGCACAACAGTTTATTGCCCTGCAAGACATTACCATACGCCTCTTCGATCATTTTATCCTGCCCCATACGAACTGGAACATACGGAAGGGCGAACACTGGGCCGTTGTCGGACCCAACGGGTCAGGAAAATCATCACTGGTCCGAGCTCTTGCCGGCGCGGTTCCCATTGTCCGCGGCAATCTTGTAAACCACACGCAGGTGCCCCTCGAGCAACTTGTCGAATATATCGGATTTGAGGTCCACCGCGATTTGATCCGACAGGAGGACGCCCGTGATGAATACAGGTGCTTCAGCGGTGATTTTTCCGACTGTGCGACGGCTGGGCAGTTGATTGCCGGGGGCGGTCCCGCTGTATCGAAGGATCATGGATACGTTGCGGAAATCATCGGAGACCTGGATATCGGCGATGTGCTCGATCGGCATGTCCGCGTGCTTTCGACGGGAGAGATGCGCAAGGTCATGGTTGCCCGCGCCCTCGCCATGCGCCCGTTGCTTCTCATTCTGGATGAACCTTTCGACGGTCTTGATGTGCGAGCCCGATCGAGACTTGCCCAAGCCATTGAGGCTGTAATGGGAAACGGCACCCAGGTAATACTGGTGACACATCGGTTCGAAGAAATTCCTTCCGGTATATCCAACGTACTCTGTACGAAAGACTGCCGGGTTGTCGCCGCGGGGCCACGGCGCGAAATCCTGGACGATGCCCGCATCGGCAGCCTGTTCGAAAAAGATCCTCCCACGGTCTTCGAGTACCCCCCGTCAGCGCCTCAAGACCTGGCTCCGGCGCCGGGGGAACCGCCTGAATGCATCATTGAAATCAAAGATGTGGCCGTGTCTTACGGTGCGGCCGACGTCATTAAAAATCTTTCCTGGACAGTCAGGTACGGAGAACACTGGGCAATAACAGGACCGAACGGATCGGGCAAGTCAACCCTGCTGAAATTGATTACGGGCGAAAACCTGCAGGCATACGCCAACGAAATTTATCTGTTCGGTATCAGAAAAGGTTCCGGTGAGAGTCTCTGGGATTTTAGAGAAAAGATGGGCATGGTATCGTGCGATTGTCAGATGTATTACAGCCCGACTGTGCGGGCCGTCGATGTCGTCCTTTCCGGGTTCTTTGATTCCATCGGCATTTACAAAGATTGCATGCCGTCTCAACGGTGCGCTGCGCTTCGATGGCTTGAGCTGATAGGACTTGCGGAACACGCCGATAAACGCTTTGACCATTTTTCTTATGGCGAACAGCGGTTGATCATGGTGGCCAGGGCAATGATAAAGTCTCCAGTGCTCTTGATTCTCGACGAGCCATGTGAAGGGCTCGATGCCGTCAATAGAAGACTTGTTACGGATCTTGTCGACTGCATTGCGATGAGTTACACCACACATATTCTCTATGTGACGCATCGGGAAGATGAACTTCCCGCCTGTATCACGAATGTCCTGGCATTCGAAGCGCCAGGAACCGCGCACCGGTATGTCCGTTCGAGAACCGCCTGAACGATCTCAGCAGGCAGGGCCTCATGCCGCACGCGAGAAATAGTGAGGCGGCATGAGTGCCGACTGTCGGTCGACGCCGTATGGGGCTGACATCGACGTAAAGACAGCGGGAGAAAGCGATCGGATCGATTGAACGTCGAAGCCTCCCGCCCCAAAAAGGCCCATTACCAGGGGGGATACAATGGTTGAAAAGAAACTTTCCATTCCCATAGGGGAGGGCGAACATGTGTCGGGCATTTTGTCACTGCCCGATGATTATGGGAGGCCCGTCGGAAGAGACGGTGTGGTGATTGCGCACGGAGCCGGAAACGATATGCACAATCCGCTTCTTCGCCACGTCGCCGGCGGGATGGCCGAGACGGGATATGTGGTCCTGCGGTTCAATTTCCCCTACCGTGACAAGGGGAAGAAGAGTCCCGATTCGCAGCACGTTCTGGAGGAGACCTGGCGGAGTGTCTTTCAGTTTCTGGCTGAAAAATCCGGCCATGACGTGGATAGGATTATTGCCGCAGGAAAATCACTGGGTGGGCGCGTTGCCTCACAAATGGCCGCCCGGGGAGACCTGCCGGCAGCGCGTCTCATTTTCTTCGGATATCCACTCCATGCTCCGGGAAAAAAAGATGTACTGCGAGATGCCCATCTTTACGAGATAAAAATGCCCATGCTCTTCTTTGCCGGGACGAGAGACACGCTCTGCGATCTCACGGAGCTGAAACATGTCTTGTGCAAACTGGAAGCATCATGGGATCTCGAGGTAATTGAGGGTGGAAATCATTCCTTTGACCTGCCGAAATCTTACGAAACCAGTGAACAGGATGTATATGACCGTATTCTGAACAAGTCGCTCGAATGGCTTTCATACTGATGCTGATGGTCGTGCCTGGGGACCATTCGCTCTGTCTGTGCTCATGATAGGAGGAGACTCGATCCATGAAACGTGTGCCGACGACGGAAATAGATCGCGATCGTTGCACCGGCTGCGGCTTGTGCGTGGCCGTGTGTCCTTCACAGACCCTCTCACTTGTTGACGGCAAGGCCGTGGTAACCGGTACGTATTCCCTTGAGTGTGACCACTGTGCTGCCATCTGCCCGGAAGGGGCCATCACTGTGCGCGGGCTTGACCGCGATGCCCTGACATTGGCAACGATTGAATGCCGTGATGACGTAGTAGTTCCCTACGGCGGTTTCGATACGGCGCGTCTGGTAGAACTCATGCGCTCACGCCGCTCATGTCGCCTGTTTTCCGACAGGCCCGTCGAAAGAGATATACTGGAAGACCTGATAAAGATCGGCATGACGGCACCATCAGGTACGAACTCGCAACGATGGACATTCACCATTGTGTCAAATCGTTCCGCAGTGGTTATGCTGGGCGAATTAATGGCTGATTTTTTTCAGCGTATCAATCGTATGGCGGAAAAGCGTCTTGTGCGGTTTTTCGCGCGACTTTTCATGCGTGATGCCCTGGGGACATACTACCGGAACCACTACGAATCCGTAAAAGAGGCCCTTCGGCAGTGGAAGGAAGAAGGGCGTGACCGGCTCTTTCACGGGGCTCCCGCGGCAATTCTCGTGGGCATGAAGCCGGGGGCATCTTGTCCTGCGGAAGATGCCCTTATGGCGTCGCAAAATATTTTGCTTGCCGCGCACAGCATGGGGTTGGGAAGCTGCCTGATCGGGTTTGCCGTTGAGGCTCTGAGGCGCGATCGGCGTATTAAAGATTATCTCGGCATACCGGAGAATGAGCGAATTTACGCGGTCATTGCCCTGGGATATCCGAGAGGAGACTTTATGAGACCGGCAGGACGCAAAAAGGTGATTCCCAGGTATTTCGGAGGGTAGCGAGGTGGATCACCATACACGGTGTTAGGAAGGGGTTCTTTTTTGACACATGGAAAGGGGGGGGACGTGAAAAGGAAACTCGAAGGATGGTGTGAACCATATCCCATGGCGGCAGTGCTGGTGGGAACTATGATAAGTGGCCGACCTAATTTCATGACGGTGACCCATACGGGTGTCTTGCATTTTGGTGATCCGCGGTACCTGACCATCAATGCTGCGAAGGTGCATGCGTCAAATACTGCAATTCGGGCGAACGGCACCTTCAGCGTCAATATTCCTTCTGTGGAACTGGTGCAGGAAACGGATTATTGCGGTCTTTGTACCGGCAGCACAACGGATAAATCCAGTCTGTTCGATGTGTTTTTCGGCACCCTGCCCGCCGCACCCATGATTGATGCCTGCCCCATAAATATTGAGTGTCTACTCTATGAAACGATTGATTTTCCATCGCATTATCTTTTTATCGGGGAAATAATCGAGGCCTACTGTGATGATGAGGTAATGACAGATGGTACCGTTGATTTCATTAAGGTGCGACCTCTGCTCTGTGATATGCAGAAATTGCGCTATTTCAGTATCGGGACACCCGTTGCCAGATGCTGGAAGGCCGGAAACGACCCGAAAATATCCATGGTGGACAGATCAGACACCACTTGCTCGACTAACCATTGGTGATTTTGCGGCGGGTACGGTAATACATGTGTTTCAGCATGCTGTTGGACATGACGGCCATCGATGTGTTACGTAAAATTCGCGTAACATCTTTGCGGGTAATTTTCACGATTTGTCCTTCAAAAAGATGCCTATCGCCGGACAAGGCCGCGAGCGACTCGATAGCCATAAAAAGGGGCCAGAGACAGAAGAGGCGGTAACGGTAAAGCGGTCTGGGAATATCCAGGGTGTAAAGCAGTGCTTCATCGAGGTACTCCAACGCAAGTGTGATTAATCGCTTATGTGCTGCGATATAGCCGTTTGCGTTTTCCCGGAATGTGTCCCTGACGGGATCAATACCCTCATCGACATAAAAAGAGCGGGGTACGTAACACCACCCGCGTTCATGGTCTCCGTAGAAATCTTTCGCTATATTCGTGATCTGCAGCCCGAGTCCGAACGGCACGCTGCGTGTCCACAGCTTTTCACGTATTTCCGGTGTAATCATTCGTGAATTTTCAGCAAATACCGAAGTAATCATAAGGCCTACCGTGCCGGCAACGAAGTAACAATATCGGTCAAGTTCGTGTTTATCTTCCAGGAACATGATTTCATTGTCGGATTTTTTTTCCTGGAAGTCCGCCATTCCATGGGCCATCTCCCGCACGCGAACCCCTATGAGCGAAACAAGACGTTCCGGGAGCTTTACAAACTCGTTGAAAACGCGATGGGCATTCAATAACAGGTCGGCATCATGTGAGTGCTCTTTAAAGGTCATGTCGCGCAGTAGATCGGATACCTGTGTGCGGTAATCATGTGAAGGCGGAAAAAGTTTCGCGTATTCACGCAGTTTCACTACTTTAACATCCACGGGAAGAAACGGATCGTCTTCAATCGTGTCGGCGATACGGCACAGAAGATATGCCAGGAGAATGCCTCGATAGGAGAGCCCCCGCAGAATTTTAATGTTGATGGCAAAGGTCCTCGATACCTTTACCAGATATTCTTCACAAAACGTGAAGTCGTCATCACGGCCGTCATTCACAATCATTGCCCTTTGTCAGGTTAGCGTATATACCAGTCACACAATTGCACAGCTCATTCCTTAATGCGGAAACATTGTATCGTCACACATAAAATGTACACGACATAACGAAAAAGACATACATGTTGCATGTGATTTGGTGATGCCGGCATCGACCGGCAGAAAGTACGAGCCGATTCTAATGAATTACACGATTCAAGTCAAAAAAATAATGAAGGAAATAATGGAAACGGGCGTATTACGAAACGCAACACCGTGCGGTGCAAGTGGGGGTGGGGAGGTTTGCCACCTCCCCACGTTAGGAAACTATTAGCAACAGTCCATATAACCTTCTTAAAAAGGGTGAGGCATATGGACTGTCTGTCAGGTTTAAGCCAGAATCGGAGGAGTTTCGATTCTTTTTTACCTGTAAATATGTTAATGCATCGATTGTGCCAAATTCGGATGGTGGTGTATAACTGTTGGTAATGTCGTAGATTATGGTTCTCGGCACGGCATCGTAAGTGCGTTGACCGACTGTACGTGCAAGGCAAAAAATGTCGAACGGGAGAGCAATGAATTTACGAAGTATAATAAAATCAGATTGTTAATCATGTGACAGTTTTAGCGCGGTTTTCGACAATTATGTCGAATGAACCTGCCGGCAGTCGGAAACAGTAAGGATTTTAAACTATTTAAATAAAACGATATCTGGTATAGTACTTGCTCTTTATCGGGGTGAACATAAGGAAGAGTATAAGGGGAAGTCGTATGCGAAGATGTATCATGGTGTGTGTGGTCCTTGGTGTGATGTGTTGCGCTGTCGGTCTCTGTGCGCAGGAAGAGGTAACGCAAGGAAAGGCCGACGTGAAGAAGGAAGAGAATAAAAGGGGCGTCTCCTTATCGGAGCTTTCGCTTTCCGAGGTACAGAATACATCGATCGAACAGATCAATGCCAGCTACAGGGATAAGATAATCCAGTTGAGAAGCGAAGTCATGGTCAAGCAGATTGACCTGAAGAGCCGCTTAAGAGACCCGGAGGTAAACGAAACCAAAATTGAAGCGATGGCCCGGGACATCCGGATCATGCACGTGAAGCTCCAGAAAATGATGATCGATTACCAGTTAGAGATAAGAAGGATTCTGACACCCGACCAGATCAGGTCGTGGCGTACTCTGGAAAACCCATCGACCAAACGGGGGTGGAGAGAGTGAAGATGAGCCAGAGAAAACATGTAATCTGGCAAAGCTCAGCTTCTAATCACACCAGACCGTTTCTTCAGCCCCTTGCCGTCACGATCGTTATCATGGTGTTTGTCGCGCTCGTCCTGGGGCTTGGTATCACCTATCTCGGTCGGCTGGACGATGCCCTGAATGGGTTCATGCGAAGTAAAGGCCTCGATATCGCCGGGACGGTTGAAAAAGTGGCTCAGGAAAACCTGACCTATCTGTATCAGACACTCAGGAATGAAAAAAAACAAAACACGTTTCTTCCCTTTACTGACGAGGCCTTTTCCCCCCACGAAACCCTGATACGGGGGTTGGTGGATGTTGCCCGGGATGTGGATTCGAAATGGAAAACGGAAGGTCTCAGTGACGGCGCACTAAAGAGGGTTGCCGATCAGGAAAGCCTCTGGCTCGTTGCCGTGCTCGATGAACACGGTAAAATCGTGTTTCAAAGTAAAAAAGTTCCGGGAGACAAACCCCATAAGACACCCAGTGTGACTGCCCGACATGAAGAAATCATCATTGATCTTTTCAATCGCTTTGGTAAACCCGACGAAGTAGGGTACATCGCCCTCCGACGGAAAGATGGCAGCGGTACAATTGTTGTTGCGCTGGATGATAAGGGATTGCGATACTGGAGCACCAAAATCGCAATACAGAAAGCAATCGACGAAGTGGGACGCGGGGAAGGTCTGTTTTATATGGTAATATCCGATCGGGCAGGAAGAGTACTCGGAAAATCAGGCGAGACACCTCAGAAACCCGCGAACGGTATAATCCTCGCCCGTAATGTGATAGACGGGATCATTCCGATCGCGGATAGAAAACTGACCATTGGCGACAAGAACATACTCGAAATCCTGATTCCCATAAATCTCGATGAAAAGATTATCGGTGTTGCGAGACTCGGGCTTGCACGTGATAGAACGGATGCCATTTTACGCCAGAACAAGTATGCCATGTTTCTCTCAACGGCGTTTATTATTATGATCGGCATTATGTCCATGTGGGTTCTCTATCAGAGCCAAAACCGGCATCTAGCCCGATTAGAGGAAATGGGGAGAAAACTGCAGCAGGCCGAGCGACTTTCGGCACTGGGCCAGCTGGCGGCGGGTGTTGCCCATGAGATCAGAAATCCGTTGAATGCAATAAGCATTGCAGTACAACGGGTACAGCGTGAATATATTCCGCCGGAAGAGGACCGGAAGGCATCCTTCAGTCGCATGATGGGCGTCATCCGTGAGGAGATCAGACGACTGAATGAAATCATAGAAGAATTCATCACCTTTTCCAAAAGTCGTCGCCTTGAATTGCACAACCGCTCGGTTGTCGAGGTTGTGCAAAAACTGGCGGTCCTGATGGCGGAGGAAGCCGGCACCAAGGGGATTACCATCCGGACCGTATTGACGGATAATAATATCAAGGTGTCCATGGATGAAAACAAGATGAAGCAGGCGCTGTACAATGTTCTGAAAAATGCCATGGAGTCGATCACTTATGCAGGGACGATCACGATCGCGGTGGAAACCGCGCCTGACCACAAGATTAGAATAAAAATATCCGATACGGGATCGGGATTGACTGAGGAAGAAATCAGACGGATTTTTAATCCGGAGTATACGACGAAGGAAAAGGGTCTCGGGTTGGGATTGACGCTGGCCCATGAAATTATCAGAGGTCACAGGGGAGAAATTCTGGTGGAAAGTGAGGTCGGGAAGGGAACAACGTTTGAAATTCTGCTTCCCGTTGCAACCCATGAACGCGAACAGGAGCCGGACCAAACACCATGGAAAAACTGAACATTCTTGTTGTTGAAGACGGGCATTCACAAAGGGAAATGCTGCAGGATTTTCTTGCCGGTGAGGGGAATTTCGTCGCAGGCGCCGAGGATGGGACACATGCCATCGAGCAGGTACTGGCGGGACATTTTGACCTGGTGCTGCTCGACTATAAAATGCCGGGCATGGACGGCCTTGAGGTGCTCAAGCGTGTTAAAAACATCAATCCCCAGATTGACGTTATCATGATGACTGCATACGGGACCATCGAAACGGCCGTTGACGCCATGAAGCATGGTGCCCTCGATTACATTACCAAACCTATCGAGCTGGACGAACTGAATATCCTGATTAATCGAATATCGGAACGGCGTACGCTCATACGAGAAAATCAGCTCCTGCGGGAGAAATTGTGGAAGAAGGGCATCTCGTCGGAGCAGATTATCTATCGCAACAGGAAGATGGAAAGTCTGATCAATATGGTGGGAAGAATCGCCTCAAGCCGGGCGACCGTCCTGTTGCAGGGTGAGAGCGGTACGGGGAAAGAGCTGTTTGCGCGCCTTATCCACATGACAAGTCCACGCTCTGAAAAGGCCATGATCGTCGTCAATTGTGGTGCGTTGCCGGAGACGCTGCTGGAGAGCGAACTTTTCGGGCACGAAAAAGGGGCATTTACCGGGGCAACGACCAGAAGAATAGGACGGTTTGAAGAGGCTGACGGGGGGACGTTGTTCCTTGATGAAATCGGTGAGCTTTCTCAGACAGTGCAGGTGAAGCTTTTACGCTTTCTCCAGGAACGGGAATTCCAGCGATTGGGAGGCAACCAGACGCTCCGGTCCGATGTCCGCATCATCAGTGCGACTAACCAGGACCTGGAAAGTAACGTCCGGAAGGGGATTTTCAGAGAGGACCTCTTTTATAGACTGAACGTGGTGATAATGAAGATTCCCCCTCTGCGCAAGCGAAAAAATGATATTCCGCTTCTGGTGGATCATTTTGTGAAACGTTTTGCCGTTGAAAACGGCAAGACCATCGAGGGGCTCAGCAATGAAGCCATGGACCTGCTTTTGAAACATGATTATCCGGGGAATGTAAGGGAACTTGAAAATATTATCGAAAGGGCAGTTGTCATTGCGAGAGATTCCATCATTTCGATCAAAGATCTGCCGTTCAAAGATGTTGTGTCTCACGAGACCGACGTGCACACGCTCACGCAGGGTTCGCTGAAAGATTCCGTCGAGGCCCTCGAACAACATCTTATCGACAAGGCCCTGGCGGATGCCGGGAACAACCAATCGAAAGCAGCGGAACTGCTTGGAATCAGTGAAAGAATGCTGCGCTACAAGTTGAAGAAATATCAGATGAAGGAATAATCACCATCATATCATTGCCTGTGTGCGCATTCGTGCACGATTTCAATGACGGTGACCTCGGGTGGTGCCATGAACCTCATAGGTGGCCCCCATGTCCCGGTACCCCGACTGACGTACAGGTGCGAATTTTTCGGAAATATGTAATGCCCTGCGATGTGGGGATAGCGAAGACGTACGAGTAGTGTGAAAGGAAAGATCTGACCCTTGTGCGCGTGACCTGAAAGCTGCAGGTCGAAGAACCCGAGAGAATCCGGATTGACAACGGGTTGGTGCTTGAGGAGAAGGGTAAATTGCTCTCGAGGGTAACGACGGAGCAGATCCCTTTCAGGCGTCTGCCGCCGGTTTTCGTAGCGCCGTGCCGTCGGGTCGTCAACACCCACGATATTGATCAATCCCGGAATGGATATGCCCTCATTTCTGAGGATCGTAAATCCCGATTTCTCCGTACAGTTGAGTGCGTCCGACAAACCGGCATAGAATTCATGATTGCCTGTCACGGCAAACTTCCCGTACGGAGGGTTGAGGGCGTTGAACATTTCGATGAGCCGGTCGATATCGCAGATCTGCCCGTCGATCAGATCCCCTGTCGACACGAGGATATCGGGATTGAGGCGTGCAACCTTCCCCAATATACCGGCAAGACGCCGTTCACCGACGATAAGTCCCAGGTGTACGTCGGAAATCTGAACGATTGTCAGCCGCCCTATTGATGCCGGAATTTTGGACGTCGTCAGCACGATTCTCTCAGTACGTATGTTCTGAGCCTCGAAATACCCGATACTCAATATGACCGCGGCGCACACAGAGGCCACCGAAAAAATAAGTACATGGGACGGCATCAGAAACGCAAGCTGTCTGCCCGCGATCAGTCCTGCAACACGAATGAATACACGAGAGACGTCAAATAGAATGGCAACGGATACGAATAAAAATGCCAGGCCCGTCCATGTATAGCCGGTGTAGGCCATGAGACGCGCCATGAATTCGTAGCCGGCTTTTTCAAGGATACGGATAATGATGGGTGCGAAGACCATGATCAGCATGAATAGGGCGAGGACGAGTTTCCCCCTCGATGCAAGGGGGATTGCATTTTTAATCTTTATGAAAATGTACCAGTGCATACCGCCATAAATGACGAGAAAGGTGAGCAGAAAAAACAGCATGCCGACTTTATAATGATGGGTCATAGGTCATCGAATGCGATATGAGGATGATTGCCGTGCGTGACTGAGGCCCAGTATTTCCCTCGCCTCGTCCGGTGTGGCGATGTCGCGTCCGTATTCTCCGCACAGCTTCACGACTCGTGCAACCAGTTCAGCATTCGTCGTGGCCAGCACGCCGTGTTTGAGATAGATGTTATCCTCCATGCCGACCCTGATATGTCCCCCCATAATAAGAGCCATCATTGCCATATCGATCTGTCTGCGCCCGATACCGATGGTTGACCATGTGGCGTCGGGGGGCATGAGGTCCAGAAAGTGGAGAAATGCCTTGGGCGTTGCAGGCGCCCCGGATGGGGTTCCGAGGACAAACTGGAAGTGAAGGGGGTCATCGAGTTTACCCTCGTCACGCATGCGCAGCGCCGTCATGATCATGCCCAGGTCGAACGCTTCTATCTCCGGCTTCACTCCATATTTCCGCATCATAGCGGCGGCGGTGTCCAGGAATTCATAGGTATTGATAAACGGTTTTCCGCCAAGGTTAATCGAGCCGGCGTCAAAGGATGCCAGCTCCGGTTTCAAGGCCAGTGGGGCAAGTCGTTCTTCCGTGGGAAGGTTCAGGCCGGGGACTCCGCTTGTGGTCAGGCAGATCACGAGGTCGGTATGGGCACGCAATGGCTCGACGACCCGGCGAAAGGTGTCTATATCCTGTGTGCCCATGCCCGTGTCGGGGTCGCGTACGTGAATATGAACGATTGCTGCGCCCGCTTCCCAGCTCTCGATGGCGGACCGGGTGATTTCCTCGGGTGTAATCGGGATATGCGGGGCCACATCGCGCTGCATGCGGCTTCCTGTAATGGCGGCGGTGATGATCACTTTTTTCATAATGTATCCTCTCCGGTTGGACAGTGGCACTGCCGGTTCACGTGAAAGCAGGCGGGATCATCGTGATCCGGTTAGAGATTATGGTCCCTGGTGATTTCGGCAATGGTGTCGTGCAGGATCGCCATGATGGCATCGATTTGCTCCTCCGTGATGATAAACGGTGGGGCAAGCAGTATATGATCGCCCCGTACACCGTCTGCGCCACCACTGCCCGGGTAACATATCAGGCCCTTTTCAAAGGCCCGGTTCGAGACCAGCGTGTTTAGCTTCAACCCGGGGTCGAACGGTTCTCTGGTATCCCTGTTCCTGACGAACTCTACTCCTAAAAACAGCCCCAGTCCCCGCACATCGCCCACAATGGAATGATCATATAATTCGGCCAGTTTTGCAAGAAAGTATTTTCCCATCAGGCAGGAACGCCGGACAAGATCGTGGTGCGCAATGTAATCGAGCACGGCGTGTGCGACCGCACATGAAAGGGGATTCTGGCTGTACGTATGACCATGGACGAATGCGCCGTTTCCCTCTTCGATTGCCTGTTTGATCATTTCCTTCACCACGACGCAGTAGATTGGTGTATACCCGCTCGCGAGCCCCTTGGCACACACAAGCATGTCGGGAACGACATTCCAGTGGTCGACGGCAAAATTTTTGCCTGTTCTGCCGACGCCGGACATGACCTCATCGACGATGAAGAGCACATCGTAGGTGTCACAGATTTCGCGGATGCGTTGAAAATAGCCGTCTTTGGGTACCAGGGCGCCGGCGGTAGCACCCACCACCGGCTCGGCGATGAAGGCGGATACGGAATCGGGGCCTTCGTACAGAATGGCCTTCTCGAGGTCGTCGGCACATTCCAGGCCGCATGTATCGGGTTCCAGGCCGAAGGGACACCGATAACAATATGCAGGTGCGATATGTGGTGTGTGCTGGATGAGGGGCTGGTAGTATTTCCTGCGCCCCGTGTGTCCGCTCAATGCCAGAGCACCCATGGTATTCCCGTGATAACTTGTCCACCGCGATATCACCTTGTATTTGGACGGCATGCCGCGATCGACCTGGTATTGGCGAGCCATTTTGACGGCCGTTTCAATTGCTTCCGAACCACCCGAAAGGTAATATACACGATCCAGGCCGGGTGGTGATATGGCGACAATTTTTTCTGCCAGTTCGATTGCCTGCCTGGTGGTGAACTGTGATCCATGGGTAAACGATACGCACTGGGCCTGGGCGAGCATGGCATTACGGATTTCTTTGACCCCGTGGCCGATGGATACGACAACGGCACCTCCGGAACCGTCGATGTATTGTCTGCCATCAGTGTCGTATATGTAGATGCCCTCCGCCTTTTCGGCGGTGGGGTAAAATTTTGTCGGGTTTCTGTAGAACACATGGTCTTCATTTTTTTTCTTTTTCATGAGTGTGCCTCCTTATGAATGCACGGTCACCGGCATCTTCCTGCGTCGCATCCATTGCAGGGCGAACACAAGGGTGAAAAGGCCGAAGCCGACGCTGTCGGTGATTATGCCGGGTTTAATCATCAAAAATGCCACGGCTAGCAGGATGGGTATTTCATACCATGTCGTTTTGATCAGAAAACATGCCTGTACACCCGCGGCGAGGCATACAATACCGACACTTGCCGTGATAAAGGCCGTTATGATTTTCAAAGGACTGCCGATGAGGAGCAGCTCCGGTGCATACACGAACATGAATGGAATAATGAATCCGGCAATGCCCAGCTGAAAGGCGCTGATTCCCGTTTTCCATGGATCTGATTTCGCAATTCCCGCGCCCGCATATGCGGCGAGAGCGACAGGAGGCGTAATGTCCGCCCTGGTACCGAAATACAAGATAAACAGGTGCGCGGCAATCGGTATGACTCCCATATGGGCCAGGGCCGGTGCCACCAGGGATGAAATAATCACATACTGTGCCGTGGTTGGGACGCCCATCCCTAGGAAAATACAGGCAATCATAGTGAAGGGCAGGGCAAGATACAGCTTGCCCATGGATACGTCGACGACCAGCGAAGAGAATTCAATCCCGAGGCCTGTCATTGTAATACAGCCGATTATGATACCGGCGGCAGCGCAGGCCGCCGCCACTTCGACGGCTCCGATGGCCCCTTCCTGCAAGCCCTGGATGATCAGTATGAAGAATGCCCGTGGCGACTCTCTTTTAATCATGCTCATGATGAACGATGACGCAATCGTCGCAATGATAGCCCAGAAGACCGCCCGTTCGGGTGAAAAATTTCTCATGAGAAAATAGATCAAGAGAAAGATGGAAAAAATATGGTGCCAGCCGCGGGCGAACGCCGTTCGTATCTTCGGAAGGTCGGCGCGCGGCAGTCCGCTCAGCCCGAGGGAGACGGCCCTGAAGTGGACCTGCATGAAGGTCGAGAAAAAAGCGAGGGAAGCCGGGATTGCCGCCGCAATGCAGACCTTGTAGTAGGGTGTCGATAGAAATTCCGCCATGATGAAGGCTGCGGCCCCCATGATCGGGGGCATGATCTGTCCCATTGTCGATGCGGATGCCTCAACCCCCGCGGAAAAATATCCGGGATACCCCGTACGCTTCATCAGGGGAATAGTGAAAGAGCCGGTTGTCACCGTGTTGGCAACCGAACTTCCCGAAATCATGCCGAAGAAAGTACTTGAGGCCACGGCGGCCTTCGCCGGCCCGCCGCGTGTCCAGCCGGTCAGGGAAAAGGCGACATCCGTGAAAAACTGGCCGGCACCGGTCTTTCTGAGGAGGGCCCCGTAGAGGATGAACAGCAGGATGAAATTGGCCGAGACACCTATGGGGACACCGAAAATACCGTCCGTTGAGAGGGCAAGATAAGTCGAAATACGTTTAATGCTATAGCCGCGGTGGGCCAGGATATCGGGCAGATAGGGGCCAAAGAGTGCGTAGCATATAAAGATGATGGCGATAATGGGGACGGCGGGTCCCGTTGAACGTCGCGAGGCTTCAAGAACCAGAAGCACCATGGCGGTTCCCATGGTGACATCGAGTGGCTGGAACGATCCGGCTCTGTTCAGGATGGGAGTTGAAAAAATAAAAATCCATATGCATATGGAGGCACAGGCAACAAGAAAACAGGCGTCGAAAATCGACATTCGAGTACGTGGCGATTTCTTTTTTGCGAAGGGATACAGGGAAAAAATCAGCACGGCCATGAACAACCAGTGAAGAGCCCGGTGATCAAGAGCGAAAAAGGGGTGAAAGTAGGCATAAAAAAGATGGTAACACGATGTGGCGATGGCAATGAGTGCGATTATGGTGCCCGGCATGCCGGTATAGTTACGTTTCCTTTCAAACTGTTCCAGGACCTCCCGTGCGGCACGTTCGGCTTCTTCATCGACTTTCTGTAAATCGAGTGTTTCGTCCTGCTTCACATCCGTTTCCGACATTTGGACCGATCCTTCCTGGGTACGTTTATTGTTGAATTATCCGAATTCGAATCAGGCTGCCCCCCTGCGCAAGTGTCTTTAGCGATATGACAGTGTTTCTGTACGAGATTTTCTGATCGGCGATTCTGCCCACCCGCAACAGAAAATTCGGGAAAATACGGTGGAGACGGACTTGTGTGCCTTCATCAGCGAAGGTGATATCGGCCTGAGGGTGAAATTCGAGTCCGGCACCATACCATCTGAAGTCTTCTTCGATCAGGATAATCTCACCGTGGCGGCCGACTTCGAATACGTCGTGAATCGGCGTGTGATCCGACGAATGGACATAATCGAGGTAAAAGCGGTCTCCCGTGCTGACTGTAAACTCCGACAGCACGCTATTATCCGAGACCAACACGATCTGCAACACAAGACGATTGCCCCCGGTGGCAGCACTCGGCATCAGGTATAATAAGATCAAAAAGGTGAATATGAAGGTCCGTTTCATCGTACCAGATTATTTCTCCCGGGTTTACTGCAGTCAGTGAGGTGCCCGGCCACCGATATTGTCGGCCGGGCACAGGCGACACAATCCATGATTCTATTTGACCTTGAAATATCTCATGGCACCCGGATGAAGCGCAATCGGACTGTTAACGGCATTTTCAACAGTCAGCTGCGCGGCGATCGGATGAATGTTGGTCAGTGCATATTGACCTGTCGAGACATTTTCGAAAATTGCCTTGGTGACCTTGTGGGCAACATTGAAGTTCATGTTCTTGTGGGCCACCAGGACATTCGAATCGCCGAGGCACAGCACATCTTCGTCCACATCGCTGTATGTGCCGCCCGGGATCGTAATCGACACGTAGTAGGGGTATTTGGCAATCAGCTTTTTCGCCATGTCAGCTTCCATGGGAATGAGGACGATATCACGTGTTGCGGCAAGGTCCATGACGGCGGAGCCGGGGAATGCGAAATTGAAGAAGACGGCGTCGACGATGCCGTCTTTGAGGGCCTGTACCGATTCCGTCTGGGAGAGATTGGCGATGGTGAGATCTTTTTCGAGGTCAAACCCATACTCCTGAAGGATGACTTTGGCCATAGTCGAACAGCCACTTCCGGGAACATCTATGGAAACCTTTTTGCCCTTAAGATCTGCAATTGATTTTATTTCTGACTGTGCTGTCGTCACGATGTGCTCCGGGGCAGGATACATCTGAAACAGTGCCACGAGATTCAGCTTTCGTTTAAAAGGTTCCAAACCCTGGGTGGCTTTATAGGCCACACTGCCCATGACCATACCCATGTCGGATTCTCTGAGACCGACAAGACGGCAGTTTTCGACTGATGCCCCGGTCGATTCTGCGGCACACCGCAGACCGTCTACCGTCTTTTCAATTACAACCGCCATTCCCCCTCCGAGGGGATAATAGACCCCGCCCGGGCTGCCGGTTGCCAGTGTCAGAAACATACGCTTTTTCGCGATGGCCTGTCCGGCGAAAATCAGGGTAATAGCCACACCTATTACCAGAAGTACGTACAGTGTCCGTTTCATATTGACCTCCTTTTTTGGTTTTCTTGATTATGGGTCATATCCCGCAACAAGAACTGCACTCGTTTTCCTTTCACCCCCTTCCCCATGGTTTTCTTATAATGTCGCTATGATGTGCGCGTCACGAATCCCCGTTTCCGAGTGGACCGAAAATGCTCGGTGGCGGGTTTTACCCGGCTGCATGTGGACACAGATCCATCGTAGCGGGGTAAAGCCGGGATGACGTTTCAAGGCGTGTAATCGCTGTACATGAAGGCGTGGCGTGGTGGAGTGCGGAAAAAGCGCGTAGGTATCCAGGTTCAGTGGCACCGGATGCTGTAACCCAATCCCTTTTCATCATATATAGACGTATCTGTCGCGGTTATGTGCGGTGACGGATTAATTTTCTGGAAGACGAGTGATACCTGTAAATTGCCGAACTTCCTGATCACTATACTGAAAAGATACAGGGGGGGTCAAGCGAAAAAACAGCTTACGTTCCGACGTGCGCCGCGTGCCGGGTGTCGGCCTGTGCATCAGTGAAGAGCATGGAGGCGTAGGTCACGGCACTCTGGGTTGCCGTTTCGTCGTATGCGTCGTATGAAAGCAGGGACCCTGTTCTGCCTTGCATGAGCCGCGAAAAGATCAGTATGGAGGGCAGACCGCACACATTGAATTTATCCCCCGTTTCGAGGGCGTTTTCGAAGATAGCCTCGGGATTACCTTCCTCCAGCCATGACAAAACCTTACGGTCATTCGCGGATGCGTCCGGAAGGATGGCGTCCGCCGGCATGCCGCTGCCGAATTTGAGGCCGACATGTGAAAAATCGACGCCCGAAACAAAGAGAACGCGGCGATTTCCGGCGGTGATCAGCTCTTCAATGGTGTTCACCATGCCGGTAAACCGTTCATCTTCGAAAATCGATTTCTTTCCATAGATGAATTCATGAATGCTGCCGCAGAGGATCGGTACGATCGGCGTGGGACTCGCAAGGTAATGGTGCAGAAATACAGTCTGGAACTCGATCGAATGTTCCATTTTATGGCCGAAATCGTTGGTTGCAAGAGTCCCCGTCGGAACCCGGCGTGTGAGGTCGTGGATGAACTTGCGGTCCGTCTCCATCGGGCCGAAGGGTGTGATGTAATGCTTCTCCGTCACACAGTACAGGCCGTCCTGCCACTGGTGGTTGATTCCGAAGATTATGATAAGATCGTAGACACTGTTTTTAATCTGTCGGTAGAGGTTGACATAGCGGGTTCCGGCAACCTGTATGTCGATGTGAGGTGCCAGGAGCCCCGTCACCATGGCATCCCGGTGTGCGGATTCATCGATGGCCAGCCCCTTTTCAAGGTTTTCGATATACTGTGTCAGTGCGCGCGGATCCGCGTCATACGACCGTCCGGCATGGGAGGGCTGTCGATCCTGGTTCTGGGCAAAGGCATCGTACAGGGACTTCATTTTACTGCGAAAACGATCACTGTTCAGGAGAAAGGCCATGTCAAGCCCGTTAATGAAAGACTCCAGGTCGGCAAGAGGGGGGATCTGCCCATTGTGCTGCCGCATCAGTATCATCTGAATGTCCTGCACATCGTGGCGTCCGTCCAACAGCTCCAGGAGTGGAACCAGGGAAATATCAACGGCCACCTTCTGGTCGGTAATGCCGAGGGGATCAATAAACACCACCAGCTGTTGTCCCTCGACCTCTGCCGGCACAAGTTGGATATCCATCCTCAGTTGCGGTTTGTCCATACGGTGTATCTCCTTGGTAACGGTTGCACGAAGCATGCGGGTTTAAAATTATGTTCATCCGTTTAGTCGAGAAAAAATCGATATTTGTCAAGGATAAAAATGATGCTGTCGGCTTTTTACATCTTCTTTACATCTATTTTACGTTGTCATGACAACTGCCGGAAATGTTCATGCTACTCAGTGCATCAGGAAACACATCAGAAATCGGTGAGCCCGCGCGCAGTGAATCAACATTTTATACGCACCATGTACACCTGGCGCGGAGGTGGCAAACATGATAATCGTACGGTGCGGGAAACAGTGAGGTGAACCATGAAAAAGGAGTATGCGGCATATGTATGGAAGTGGGTTGCGGTTGCAGGTATTATCCTTGCGGGGTGGTACGGACTCAATACCGCGCAGGCGGATGCGAGAGATACGGTCGCGACTGGGGAGGTGCAGTGCCGTGTTGAGCTCGACCGGGCAGTACTGCCCGCGGGGGGGACGCAGAGGGCCATCGTCAAGGTAACTCTTGACCCGCCGCTGCCCCCCGAGAGCATCGGACGCCCCCCCGTGAATCTTGCCATCGTGCTGGATCGGTCGGGGTCCATGGCGGGCGACAAACTCCGCAAGGCAAAGGAGGCGGCGATTGAGGCTCTGCGCCGGCTGGGCCCCGAGGATCTCTTTTCCGTTGTCGTGTATGATCATAATGCTGCCACCATCGTTCCTGCGCAGCGGGCAAAAAATATTGAGTGGATCGAAGGCCGCATCAGGAGTATTCGGGCAGGAGGCAACACGGCGCTTTTCAGCGGCGTCAGCCAGGGGGCATCCGAAGTACGAAAACATCTCGACAGCGACTATGTCCATCGCATCATTCTTCTTTCAGACGGCCGGGCCAATGTGGGTCCCAGTTCGCCGGCGGATCTCGGTCGCCTGGGGGCAGCGCTTTCCAAGGAACATATCTCGGTCACGACGGTCGGCGTCGGCTACGATTATAACGAGGATCTCATGACGAGACTGTCCGGCAACAGTGATGGGAATGCCTATTTTGTCGAGTCCAGTCAGGATCTCCCGCATATTTTTGCCAAGGAGCTGGGTGATGTCCTGAATGTGGTTGCCCAGAGGGTGCGTGTGATAATCGAGTGTGCTGAGGGGATACGTCCTCTCAGGATTATCGGACGGGACGGCAGGATCAGAGACCGCGCGGTCGAACTGTCTCTGAACCAGCTCTATGGCGGCAAAGAGAAGTACGTTCTCGTCGAAGTAGAAATTCCCGGGCATGCAGGAGGACACACGGTGGATGTCGCACGTGCGACGGTGTATTATGCCGACCCGTTTACCAGGCGGAACGAGAGCGCGTCGGGGCATACCATGGTGCAATTCAGTGATGACAGCGACAAAATCCGGCAGTCCGTCAATATCGGTGTCACGCGGGAATATCATCTGAATCTCAATGCCATCGCTCAGGAAAAAGCTATCTCGCTGTCGGACAAGGGCAAAAAAGATGAGGCGATCAGGGAATTGAAAAAATCCGGTAGTGAATTGCGTCGGCTGGGCAAAGAATACAAGGACAAAACCCTGCTTCATGAGGCGGAAAAGATAGAAGCGCAGGCCGCCCGGATCGATCAGGAGGGTATGACTTCCAAGTATCGCAAGTCCTTGCGCACTGACTCGTACCAGAAGAAAACTCAGCAGTAACTTGGCGCAGATGAATGCGCATCGGGTGCAGGACCTGCGCCCGGTGCGCCCTGCCTTGTGCGGGTAAGACCGCAGGAATGCAACGACAATTGCGATGACCGGGTGTTTATGCTATCCTCGCGGATACAAAATTCATGAGGGCCCCATGTGCGGCACAACGATGCGGGCAGCGATGGTGATGAAAAAACATTCCATTTTTTTGTACTGGCTTCTCCTCTGTATCCCGACACTCATAATAGGCATGTTTGCCTTTCAATTGCTCCGACACGAAGGCGATCGCATCCGGGAGGAGGCCCGGTCCTCGGCATTCGAAAGGGTGCGGACAATCGCGGAAACCCTCCAGATCACGGTGGAGACCGTCGAAGAGGAACTCACGGCATCATTGACGC
>Ga0272442_10002263_pt1 | contig 28199 bp, 25 predicted proteins | sample SSMForm2O_FD_200262 | JGI IMG/M metagenome (GOLD analysis project Ga0272442, IMG submission 200262) | Marine sediment archaeal communities from Little Sippewissett salt marsh, Falmouth, MA, United States - SSM-Form-2O | ecosystem: Environmental > Aquatic > Marine > Wetlands > Sediment ...
TCAGGATTTTGTATCGCTACTTAACCCTTCGGAGGAAACAGTGGCTCCTTTTACTTATCTAAATTGCGAACTTTTTTGGACGTGATCACCACTAAAAACATCTGTATTCAAGTGATTCCTTTTCCAAAGATCAATTATTCTATTTTGTCTAATAGTAAACTCTGTATTGTTGGCACTGCCGCTCTTGCACGAATTACTTGATAAGATAAGATCAATTCCATTTTCAAAAATAGACACTCTCACACATAGGGCAATCCCTTCATCTTTTCTTCTATTCACCTGCTGGTTAATCCACCTTTCATCGATTTCATTATCGATTTTTTCTGTGCCATCAATACTTACTTTAATCATCTTTTTCTCTCCTTCTAATTTAATAATGAAAATTAAAACCTACATTCCAAACAAACCCCTCACCTTTCCCTGTCCCAGAAGGCTTCTAAATACACCGAAATTATTTCTTTCTTTCTGTATCCTGCCAGCGACAATTGCAGGTGAGATTCTAAGTTTCTGGGCGAATTGTTTTACATCTTCCTCGGTGATATACAGCGAGTAAAAGGCTTTCCACGCCTTCCTCGGAATCAAGGCTTCTTCTCCAAACCGGTCGGCTTCTTGCTCTATCTTGCTCAGGTTTTTGGTGCTTTTCAAATCATCGAAGAAAAGGTCATTTTTATCCTTAAGATGCAGTTTCAAGTGCGACAACTCGTGAAACAGAGTAAACCAAAAATTATCAACTCGATCATAGCGTAAAGTCAGGGCAATAATGGGGATCCCTTCATAATTGAAAAAGGAGGCCCCATCAAGGTAGGTCCCTTCCAAATGCGGCACTATCACCAGCTTGATACCGAGCTTCGAAAGAAACTCCCGGACCAGCAGCGGTCCTTCATTGAAGAAACTGAGCCGTTTCAATTCGGAAAAAAAATCATCATCCACAACCGAAGCATCATACCCGGTTTCGGTACGTACCTCTTCCTGTTCTATCAAAGCCTTGGCGTACCATGCCGTCAGGGCATATTCATCAACACTTTTATCGCTTCTAAAACTCTTTCTAAACAGTACAGGGCTTGCCTGCATATCCAACTGAGCCCTTTCAAAGAACAATCTGATAATCTCCTCGCTCCGTTCCTTTGCCGCCATGACAGAGCCTGAAAAGTCAATCCAGCCCCTTTTGTTCATCTCCGCCAGCGGAAACCTGATCCATTCAACACCTTCTATCTCTTCCGGCAAATCTTTCTTTGGATCGGTAATCAGCACCTCTGCCGGAATACCCAAGTCGCGGTGCAGAGCTCGAATCATAGAAAGAGTAAGACCCCTCTTTCTATTCAATACCTCCGACACCCGGCTTTTACTACCGAAAAAAGGCACCATATCTTTATACTTCAATCCCTGCTGCTCCATCCTGAACTTGATAGCATCTACAGGATCAGGCATATCAACAGGGTACATCTCATCTTCGTAGGTATTGATAAGCAGGCTCAACAGTTCCAGCTCCTCGGCCTCGGGAGTACTATCTGCAGGATCGAGGTCGACCAGCTCTTCAACTCGGGCCAAAGCCTGGCTATAATCTGCATCGTTTTTGATGATTTTCAAATCTATCTTCATAGACCCTCCAAAGGCCTCGAATTGGCCTTTAGGGAAACTCCTTCTTATCGTACTCGGCATGAGTACCCAGCCATTTGATATACACAAGCCCGGACTTATAGGCAATCTTGGTGACTAATCGATAGCTGTTTCCCTTGATGTTGAAAACTACATAGTTCTTTGCCAAAAAGCTCGCCGACGCATACCGCTGTTTGATATCCATACTGGTCTTCCAGGACGAATTCAGGGCTTCATAATACCAGGATTCAATAGAACTTTTCCCATCCGGATGCGTTCTTATGAACTCGTCAACGCACTTTCTGGCTACAACCTTCATTGATAGTATACCTTGTTACCATAAAAAAGTCAAAATATTTGTTACCAATTTGGGAACTATTCATGATTTATACAATGATTAGCCTCTTACTTTTCAATATAAAAACTGTTTCGAAGCTCTTTCACAATATCTCTGATCATCCTTGCTTTTTCAGTTTCGTTCCCGCCATCCACCAGCCGCAGGAATCCTCCCCTGTAATCCGGCTTATGCCCCTTTTCAATAACAAAGGCTGTGGTGGATACCACTTCCCCCCCGATGCTGTCAAAAGCCCTTGCTCCCAGGTTGCCATTGAAAGAATATATTTATCTGTACTAAATCTAAAATCATTTTTCACAATACAATAATCTATAACTATTTTTTTGCTGCAAGATTTCTCTTGTTAAGCGGAGGAAATTCTCTTGGTTTTTTATCCTCACCAATATCTTCATATTCAACATAACAAAAGGCACCTCGGTATAATGGTTTAAGTTCTTTTTTCCATACTGTAGCAGCAGTTCCAAATGCTATACCCATAACCATATTTGCCATATGAACCATGCATTCTATTGTAACAGTGCTTAACAACTTAATACGTAATTTTTCATACGATGAGAGAAACATCCAGCTTTGCATAGTAACCATAGAGGAATATCCTTTTTTTTGTACTAATTCAAATCCTCGCTCAATAAACATGGCAAAGAGGTCGCTTTTGCTTTCCGGATACTCCTTCTTGGCCCATGTTGAAAGCTCCGGATTCATCCCCTTGCCGCCCATGTAGGGGGGATTGGCGATTACGACGTGGTAGGTTTCGGCCAGGGCTTCCGCCTGCTTCAGAGCTGCGGCGCATCGGGCCAGGAGCTCTGTCTCTTCGAGTCCCGGCGAAGCGAGAGAAGCAGTGAAGCTCTTAAGCCGCTCGAGGACGGTGCGGAGCTGCGGTGCGTCAAGCCGCGGCCGCAGGAGCGAACCGAAATTGTCCGCCTGTGCAAAAAGCTCGAGGTCGTACTGCAGGTCCTTGGCGTTGATATCCCCTCCCGCCAGTTCGCGGACTATTATATTGAGGGATGAAAAACCCGACACATCCACCCGCTGCAGGACCTGTACGTGCGGCTGCACCCCCCTGCGGAAGAACCTGCGGTCCCGCTCCCGGGCCTTCATCGCCAGAGCGAAAGCTGCCAGCTCACCCGCCCGTTCATCGATCTCTATCCCGAACAAGTTGTTCCTGAGAATCTGTTCCGGTATCTCGGAAGGATCATAGCCTTCCTCCGCGTACATCTCGTAGAGCAGGTCGAAAGCGTAGACCAGCATATGTCCGCTGCCGCAGGCCGGATCGCACACCCGTATCTCCTCGGGCCCCTGTATACTCAGAAACTCCGTCTCCAGCTCCTCAGGCGGAATATAATACTCCATCTTATCAACCAGCCCCGACTCCGGCCGGTTCAGCAGCCACAGCCGGCCGAGACTGTTCTCCGTCATGTAGCGTACGATCCAGTGCGGGGTGAACAGCTGTGTCGCCGCCGGGATATTCTCAGGCGCTATTTTCCTATTTTTCCGCAGCCCTTCGAAGACCAGATCCTTCTTCTCGGAAATGTAGAACTGGTAGAGCCAGCCGATGATCTCGACATTGCCGCAATCTTCAGGCCGAACGCCCATCTGTATATACGCGATGAAGGATTCGGCAGAAATCAGGTCCGTCGGCAGCAGGAGGGCCGCCCAGTCCTCCACTTTTTTAAACAGAAAAGGCATCACGCCGCCGAGATGGTTGCACCATCCGAGCAACGCCGTCTTGTAGACCTCCCGGTCAGGCTGGTCTGTCTTCACCCGTCCGTCGAGCAGGGCGAAGATCTCCTCCCGCTGTGCTTCGAGCCCCTCCGGTACCATTCCCCGCTTGATGGAACTCAACAGCTCGATCTGGCTCTGTCCCTCCGCCGGGGAAACTATCCGCACCGGGTTCATGTTCCGGTTGTCCATGTACCGCAAAGCAGCCACCCGGTTGAACCAGGTATAGGCCACCTCCTCCACCAGCCTTTCCCTGCCGATGAGCTCAAGCCGCTCCAGGATGGCATCTTTTTCAGAAGCATGAGCGCGAATATAACCGTCATCGTGTGAAAGCACCCAGTCGAGTCGCGAGCCGACCTGGCGTATCAGTTTTACCCTGGTTTCCCGGGCGAATTTTTTCAGTTTTCCAAGCTCCATCTTATACTCCTATTCGCTTCCCCTTGCGGACCAGCCTGAGATAGTGCTCCTCCAGCCTGCGCGCATATTCGCGCACATCGCTCTCGCTCATCAGGTCATGGGTGGCGACTGTAAAAGAGAGCTCCTCTTTGGAGGCGTACACGATCTTTTCCTCCGGCGAAGCGCTCCTCATTATCTGCTGCTTCAACTCCTCTATCTTCCCGGGTGCGTAAGTGGAAGCGCGGTCACGAACCACCGAAAAGGTCTCAGCCGAATCGATCCGGCTGTAGATATCCCGGCGGGCCGCTTCCACCAGGCGCTCCGCCTCATCGCCGTCGATCATCTGAAACTCGGGAATGGTTGACAAGGAATCGAGCCTGCGGTTCACCTCGGCCTTCTTGTCTGTCTTCAGACTCGCAAGACATTCCTCCTCCGCCTTTCTCAGATTGTCAACGATCCGTTTCGCCTTCTTGACCGTGCCGCCCTTGTAGGGCTCGGGAGCATGCACGAAACCGTCCAGCTCCTCCAGTTCACTGGTCTTCTCCATTTCGGATATGTTTTCACGGTGGGCTTCGAAGTATTCGGTGATATCCGCCCAGATGCTGTGCTGTTCTCCCTGCATAAACGCGGCAATAGGATCCTCCACCCGCTCCTTCCGGTCCAGGAGTTCCTCCTCTCTGTCCAGAAGGTCCCGGAACGACTCGCTCCAGTCTTTTTCGATCAGCTCACGGTAATCCCTGACCGAGTCTTCGAGCGCCGCGAGAAAGGGGAAGCGTGCCTCTCTCGCCTTGAGGGCTTCAAGGCAGTGGATATACTCAAGCAGGGCGTTCCTGAAGGCAATGACAATCTCCTTGGCCACCGCGGACTCAGTCGGCTTGTGAAAAAACTCGTGGTACATGGTCTTGAACCGTTCCAGTTCCCGGGTGTCAATCACCGGTGCCGGCTTCACCACGTACTTCTTGTAATCGCGGTTTTTAGACAGAATGGAATACAGCTCGTTCGTGTTCTTGAGGGCCCCGCCCTCGCGAACCTCCACGGAGTTCCGCATGAACAGCTTGGCCAGAACACAGACGATGGCTATCGGGTACCATCCGTACTGCCCCCCGCTGAAGGTCTCCTGCAGCGTGGCAAGGTTTACCAGCTCCGAATTCCCGTCCCTGCGCATGATGTAGTTGAGCATCTCCTGCTCGTCTTCCCCCATCGGACTTCCCCCGGACGAGAACAGACGAGACCCGTCATCCGGGAAGAATATTTTCTTCAGGCTTGCCTCGGTATACTGGACCTTCAGCATGCGCAGATGGGGATACGCCTTGGTCAATAGCATCTCGAAGCCCCGGGTGATACGGTCGGCGGGAACGCTGGTGCTCACATCCAGAGGATGATCGAAGACGTACAGGTCGGCGCCTCCGGCGATCGCTGTAAGCTGTTCCACCAGCCGCTTTTTCCGCTCGCTGTTCTGCCGCTGTTTTTCCGAGAGGATCCGCTCTATCTGGGGAGACCCGGCGGTGCTGATATTCTGCCTCGTGTACACATCCGTGCGGAAATAGGTCAGAAGGTCGGTGTAAAACCGGCGGTCGCTGTCAAGGAATACCAGGAGCTCTTTCCTGCCGCTGGACTGATTTATAACCGAACTGCGGTCTCCGCTCTGGGGATGCAGCGGTGTTATGAGCCGTATCGTCACATCCGCAAAGCCCGTCCCCTTCGGCAGCTCATCATCCACCGCCTTTTTATACTGGTAGTCCTCATTGTTTTGGGAGTAGCGGATTTTACCGCTTTTCAGGATATGCTGGAAAACGACATCGGTATAAAAACTTCTGAGCTGCGAGTACTCGACCGAGGTGTTGCTGATCTCCTTTTCGATGTCCTTCTCTTCATTGGTCAGGTACTGAAAAAGCTCTCCGTTCCGCTCGATATAAAACTGATCGGAAAGTACTTCAAGGGCCTGTTCGACCTCCTGCTTCAGGGAAGGAACATCCGTATCGAGGTCCTCTATGAGCAGGACCGTCAGGTGGTCGATGGTCGACCTGAAATCGCGCACATACTTGACCATCAGCAGTATCTTCAGCAGCCTGACAGCCATGGCGCTTTCGAGGTGCTGCTCGGCGGTATTGATGGCCTCTAAAAGCTCTGTCTTGAGAGTGAACCTGATGCCCTCGAACATCCGGTCAAAGGTAGCCCAGCGGTAGAGGGACTCGTCTTTCATCGCCCTGGTCACGTCCTGGAATATCTCGAGCATCGAGCGTTCGCCCCTGGAGACATGCCGGCCCATGAAGGCGTTGTGTTCGGATAGACCGCGCAGAGATTGCTGCAGCAGGTAGTACTGGTAGGCCTGAAAGGGGTAGGAGTACACAAAGGCGGACCTTTCCTTGAAATATATATCCTTGCCCCCCTGCCTGAAGCTGAAAAGGGTGCGGAAGTTTTCTTTTTCCCTCCGATAAAGCTCTTCCAGGGGTTCTTTGCCCTCCTCCTTCTTCTCGAGGAGCCGCTTCTGAATAACCTCCTGCACCTCCGCGGAACTGAGAGATACCCGCTTCTTGAACCGTGCCTGGATTTTGCTGAAATCGTTCTTCCGTGCGGCATCGGGATCGCCGATCACCTTGTCCAGGTCCTCCTGGCTGGTCACGAAAATCCATGCCCGCCCTCCGCAGGTTGTCGCCAAAGTTTCGGCCATGGTCTGGAGATTGAGCATGAGCGATTCGTTTCCGGCGATAAACTGGCCGATCTCATCGATGAAGAAGTTCACCCGAAAGTTCGGATCACCCTGACGGTCGAGCCATGCACATACCCGCCTCGCAAAGCTCTCCACCGACAGCATTCCCTCGTTTTTATAATGGTCGATGAGGCCCCGCGCATCTTCTTCGCTCATCGATTTGAACCGGGTAAGGGCCATGATGAGTTTACTGCGCCCAAGACCGAAAACCTTCGATCGAGCCTCTCTCCAGGCGACACCGTTCACTTCGCGAAACACCTCCCGGAACCGCTCATACTCCCCCTCCTCCTCTAGGTGCCGCTCGAACTCGGCAATATACCGGTTCTCGTGGTAGAAACCCTGCAGCTTGTTCAGCGCTTTTTCGAAGATCATGAGGATCGTATTCCCATCCTTGCCCCGTGTGCCGTCCGACATCTGGTCGATGTTGAAGAGGATCGTCCGTGAAGGCACCCTGAACATCCGTTCGAGATTTCCTTTGAGGAACTGGTCCTCCACCTTCGTCAGGAAGCATTTCCGCAATTCGTCACCGTTTTCCCCGGAAGCTGTCCCTGCAGCCATTTTCTCATGCCCGCCGTTGGCCCTCACATCGAGCAGATAGGCCAGTATCTTGAGAAGGTGCGACTTTCCGGACCCGAAATATCCGCTGATCCACACCCCGTTCACCGGATACGGCTCCTTGCCCTTCGTCACCGCGTCAACCGATTCGAGGTACGCCCCAACCACCCGGTCGAGCTGTTTGGCTATGCTGTTGGTCAGAACGTACTCTTCCACCTCCTGCCGTATCCGCGATTCATCGTCGGCCTTTATCACGCCGTCGATTACCCGGTCGATATCCTTTTTTAAAATATCCTTTATTACCTGCATTATAAGTTCCCCCTGACGAGATAATCCTCGAGTTTGAATGCCCGGTAGTACGGCCCCTCGAACTTTCCGAAGAGGTTCAGCGTGAACCCGTGTTCGTAGCTGGTGATGTACTCACCCGGAAAGAAAACGACCAGCGGTATGGAGGTGACCACACTCTGCAGATGGTTCAGCAAATTGTGGGTCCTGATGTATGGAAAAACTTCCCCCACCTGGTAGATGAACAGGAGCTTGTACGGCTCATCTTCGAGCCTGGCCTGAAACCACGGTTTGATGACATCATCGTATGAGAGATAGCTCCTCATCTCCTTCAGGAACTCCGACTTCGGCACATCCCGCTCGTATGCGAACAGGTCCTCAAGTTCTCCGGCTTCCCTGAAATGATCGATCACCATATCGTACAAACCGGCCAGACATACCTCCACCCCCGAAGTCTTCAGCCTTTTGACCAGCCCCTTCACAAGATCGTATATCCGGCGCTGTTCGCTGATATCGTAGGTATGCACGAAAAAGGGTACCTCGTTCCCGAGCCCCTCCATCGCGAGAAAGCGCTTGTTCGTAAAGAGTTGAAACAGTCTGTCCGTATCCATCCGCTATTCTCCAATCGCTTTTTGTATTTCACTTCTGGTCAATAAAAACAAATCAAAGGCCTCGTAATTCCGGTTCCCCGCATAATAGCGCAGGATACTGTCGGGAACGGCAGGCTTCTGAATGATCGTCTTTCCTGCGGCTGCATCTATGAGACGGGCTTCCCTCAGTATCCTGATCGCCACCTGAACGAGCTTACGCTTCGTCGACGGCGACACACCGAGCAGTTCGGGGTGCTGCTCTCCCTTTTTCTCAAAGAATGCGTCGATCTCATAACGTTCAAGGAGCGTGTCCCGTCCGTGGAACTTCCATGCTGCAAGCTCCATCACCAGGTCTCGAATCAGACGGTAGTACCTGCACACGATCACGAGCAGGACCAGCCGGACCGTATCTTCATCTCCCTTCGCTATCATCTCGATCTCGTTCGGATCAGCAGTCTGCAGCCTATCCCTGATCTCCCGGAAATACCGGTAAGCCGTGCTCCGCCTTGTTTTCTGCAGGAGCTTCCGCTCCTCAATCTCCGCCCGCGCCGCCTCCCAGCTTCCGGACTTCAGATACTGCCGGGCTGCTATCCGCGATTCGGGAACCAGGAGCCCGCCGAAGGTGAACGACAGCCGGTATGTATGAGGTTGTTCTTTTTCCTGCATTTTACCTTGTTCATTTTTTCCGGAACCGAGGCTGGTTTCACTCATAAGTCACACATTCTCCAGGACATTTTGTTTGCTCTCTCAGTATACATGCTGAGTGCTTGCCGGACAAGGAGAACTCATTTAGTGGGCCCAATTCCCGTAAAGATGAAGATATTGAGACACGATCTCCTTCAGCGCTAAAAGCTGTTTCTCGGTCATATCGAATTCGATGCGGTACTTGCCATCAAACCGCACTTTGACTGATTTCGCCTCCGCCAGATTGAGGATTTTTTCATTATAGGAATCGGTCAGGTAGCTGTCGGACCACTCCCGTACGCCTCCAGCCGCAACCTCCGTCTCCTTTTCGCTGTATTCATCGGGTTGGATTTCTATTTTGATGCCGTTGTTTCCCAGGAGGGTAATTTTTTCATAAAAGATCCAGCTTTCTCCACTGTAGTCTGCGCGGAAACGAAAGTAGATTCTGTCGGTTTGTTTCGACTCGACTAGATAGAAGTCGATTGAAAACAAACCCCGATTTGTTCGTTTCGAGGTGTCTCTGCGGGACGAATGAAAAGTTACCTCCTGCATCTCATCGTAATGTGAACGGATATGCTCAGTTCTGTTTATCTCCGTTTGCAGTTCCTCTATTTCTTGCTCAGTCAGGCTCACAAGCTCATCTCCCAGATAGTTACTGTAACTGTCTAATGTAATTTGAATAGCCTGTAGCTTGGCTTGGGGAGAAAGTTCGCTTTCCGAAAGCACCCGCTTTAGTTCCATTTCAGTAGTTTTGACTAAAGCTGATAACTCTTCCTGCGCAGGTTCTTTGAAATCACTAAGTGGAAACTCGACGGTTATTTTACTTAGCAGTTCCATCGCCTGTTGCGGATCATCCTCCTTAAGTGATACCGCTTTTCTATACAGCACCTCCGGAGATTGATTGAGCAACTCTATCTCTTTCTTCAGCTGTTTATTATCCGCTTCGAGCTCGGCGATACGTTCCTGGGCTGATTGAAGCTCTTCGCTGGCCGCATATTTTTCAATGTCTGCATTATTCTTACCTGACTGCGCAGACGCCGGTGTCGATTGAGCCCGACTTATAGTTCCATTCTCAATCATTGATGTACAAGATATGAAAATAAAGCTGATAAAAATTGCCACTACTACATATTTCAATATATTCACTTTCATTTTTATTTCCTTTCACGTTGTATGCTCCTGAGATCTATTCAGCAACATTAGGTCTCTGCCGCAACTCACCGATCCTCCCGCTTTACATACTCTATCCGAATAACGGATATATCCGGGTTCGTGCACGTAATCCGGTAGTAGTCGCCGCGTCCCTGCTTCGAGAAGACCAATCCAAAATACGTCTCGCTTGGCCGCAGGTCCTTGGAATAGAAGAGGTTCTCCTCGAGGAGCTGCAGCCAGCCCTGTCCCTCCCGGGCATACTGGGAAACCATATTCGCGTTCCGTTGAGCAGCCAGCTCAGCAGCGGCGGGATCGTAGTAGGTTGTCGTGCCGCTGTACGAGCCCGAATAGGAGCCGTAGGGGGAGGAACCGTACACGCTTCCGGAGGTGGACGAACTGCCGTAACCTGCGGTGGCTGTGTCGGCAGTGGCGGAAAGCACAAGAAGTACTGCTCCTACGGTGTAGGCGGTCTTTTCCTTCGAGTAGTATTCTTCGGAGCTGTACATCTTCAGCTCCTCCCACGCAGATCCGTCGGTGCTGTTTTCCACCTTGAAGTCCGTATCCTTCAGGTACAGCTCCTCAGAACTATTGTTCCTCACCGTTACCTTGACCATGATTTCCGATTCCCTGAACTCCGGAGCGATGACCATCCCGACGTCATCATCTGAATACATCGGGTAGGTGCTTCCCCGGTCCCGCCTGATTTCGATGTGTTCGGCGGGAAGCGGATCGAGCCGGTATGAGACGCAGGAGGTGAACAGCGTCAGGGCCAGGAACATACATAGACCGGCGAGGGTGATAATTTTACGCTTCATCATTCCATCCTCCCCCACTCGATCGTCAGAGTGTACCCGCCGCGGACGATGGTTTCGGTTCCGCTGTCTGAGCGGCCGGCGGGCGAGGCGGGTTCTGAGTCAGATCCGGATGCCGAACCGTTTGTCTCGGCCGGTTCACCTGATTGATCCTCCCCGGCACTGCGCGGCTCGCTCCACTGATAGATCGAGGGACCGAAGGAATAGAGGGCGATTTCAAAGTAGGCGGGAAGGCCGTCCTGGAAAAATGCTTCTCCCGGGTTCGCAGTGATGGTGTAGATCATCCACCAGCTGCTGTCGTCCCAGGCGGTGTATTCCATGTAGTAGCTGCCCTCGTTCGTCTGGTAATAGGTCCCGTTGTATACCGTGGATGGTATCGACGGGTTCTCATCGTAGAGGTATAGCGGCATCGAGGTCCAGCTGTATGCCAGATAGACATCCCCCTTCGCGCCGGTGCACCCTCCGAGAAGTATGCCTGCAGCGAGAAGCAGTGGAACGACGCCTGATAAGAACTTGTGATTCATTTGCATTTTCATCCTCCTGGTAAGTATACTTGCCGGCACGGATCTGCGTGTTCCCAATATTCCGCGGCTCCGTTCACCGAGCCTGGCATGTAGTGCTATACTTTTGCTGCCTCTTATCTGTATGCAAATTGTGTGCCATGAAAAATACAGCCCGGAGGCGAAAGAGCGCCGAATCCGGTCTGTTTCAGGCCCCCGGGTCCAAAAGCTCCACGCAGTGGATACAAATTTTTTTATAAAACATAAATTTTCTTATTGCGCTTCAGCGAGATTGATAGAAGGAGGCGCCTGATATCCTCGATTCGGGCGAATTCCGGCCTGGCACGGTTCCTGCATATTCAAAGGTATGAAGATATGGATTATCAGGATATCCGGCAGCGCCGGCTCACTCCTCTCACTGGCTTCGCTATCCTATGCATCCGGCCTGGGGCCGGAACTGCCGTTGCAGGATCTTCCGGATTACATCACACCTGCTTCCGCGGCGGCAGCGGGGACCGTACTCCTCGATCTCTATCTCCTCCTGTCATCCGGATACAAGCGTCTGCCGTTCTGGTCCGCGCTGTTCACCGCCAATGTATTCATGATCTGGGCCCTCAGAGATACAGGCATCGCCTCCTTTTCTCCCGGCACGGCGGCCTTGATCGCCGGAGGCGGAGTGCTCTTCGCCGCTGCACGGACGGCGGAGGCAAATCCGGTGATCAGCACCCGCAGGTTTTTCCTGACCGCTCTGACAGCCGTGACGGTCGTATTCGGAACACTGTACATCCTGGAGATAGAGGGACACATCGTATCGCGTCCCCTCTTCTACCCCGCCGGTTTTCATCAGTTTCTCTCCCTGCTGCCCGATGAAGCGATGAAATATCGGGACGAACTGATCTCCTACTTCGAGCGTAAAGGAAAGGACAGATTGACCCGGGAGGAGGAGCATGCGCTGACCGAAGAACTCAGCCGCAGGATCGAAGACCTGGAGGCCGACAGAAAGAGGTTCGAAGAAGTACGCGCGAAAAACCTGGCCCTCGAACGTGAAATCGAACAGCTGCACATTCGGCTGCGGGATATGGATCTACCCGTCCTTTCCGAGGATGATCTGCAGAAGGTCGCCACCTACAATGAGGCGGTTCGACCGGATTCACCGCTGGTACGGGACTTCGCCGTGGGGATCGCTTCCGAATATCCGGGCCCATATTCCCACAACACCGGATCGCCGGTTCCCGGCCGGAACGGTATCCGTCAGATCCTGTCACTGCATCGTTACATCAGCGGCAGGTGGCGCTACGTAAACGACCCGCTCTTCATTGAGACCGACTACTATTCCCCCGCAGATAGAACCATAGCCGCGGGTCTTTCCGGAGACTGCGATGATTTTGCCATCCTGCTGACAGCCTGTGTCGAGGCAGTCGGGGGCGGCGCCCGCATCCTGCACGGCACCTGCGCGGACGGCGGACATGCCTGGTGCGAGGTCTACATCGGTAACGCCTCCGCATGGCGGGAGGCGCTCGCGGTCTGCGGCGAGCTCTATCCCGGGAGGACCATCAGCTGCCTCACCCCCCGGGGGGCCGACGACTACTGGCTCTCCCTGGACTGGCAGGCAGGCGCCTACTCCTGTGCAGAAGAGCCGGTGATCGCGTATCAATCAGGATGGAGAGATACCAGATGAATTATAAGTATTGTGTATACGGCAACCTCTTTTTTCTTCTCTTCTCGGCCGGCGGCTTCGGAGGGATCTTCTTCAATCACCTGATACCCTGGGAGTACTCGTTCAGTCTTCCCGTCGGAATGGTGGCACTGTATGCTGCGATCACGGGGCTGCTGATGAAGAAAATCAGCGACCCCGAGTGCGCCGATCACACTGCGGACTCGATCTACTTCCTCGGTTTTCTCTACACCCTTATCGCGCTGGTCAGTCTTTTTTTCCGGTTCTACCGCGCGGATGCGGCCGCTGCAGGTCCGGCAGGGACCGACACCGGGGCTCTGGTTGATGCGGTTTTCTTTTATCTCGGTATATCGGTCACGACTTCCATCGCGGGAGTTCTATTCAGAAGCATGATCAGAGGCGGCTGGCTGGGAAGACGATCCCGTACGCAAACGCCGGAGGACAGCCGGGAGCTGCTGCAGGCCATCGCCGACACTCTGGACCCGGTACGGCAGTATCTGGAAGAACGGAGCAGCCGGGCTGAAGAGATGGAAAGACGGGAAGAGCAATACCTCAATTCTCTCGGGAAGTTCATCCGCGCCACTGATGATTTCAGCTCGCAGCTGTCCCGGGCCAGGGAAGATCTTTCAGGACAGCTGGTCCAGTTCAGCGATGCAGTCGGACAGCACAGGGAGGGAATGAGAGAATTCAGCCGCCTGAGCAGCTCATTCACTGCCGCGGCCGATGAAATGGCGCGGTTCAGTCTCGGCAGCAGGGAGTTGAACAGTGTTCTGGACTCGCTCATAACTCTGCTCGAGTCAAAGGTTGAGAGGGTTCGCTGATGAAAGGTCGAAAGCCGTCTAGCGCGTTGTTCTACTCCCTCGCGGAATTTTCATGGATCCTCCTCTTTCTGTCGATCGGCGCCGCCGCGCTGCTCTTCGCCGAATACCGGCAGGCCTCGGAGCGGATCGTATTCATGAAGGCCGAGATCGAAGAGTTGACCCGGGAAGTGGATTTTCTGAACCAACAACTGGCCGAAAAAAAATACGGCGTAGTCCCCTGCTGGAGGCGTCCCGAAGGGCTGGTTCCCGAGATAGTCGGGACACTTTCCATTCACACCTACTTCAACCAGTCCGTCACCAGGACCGCGGACGGGAAAACAATCGAGCTGCAGCTCCGCAGCGGTCATCGCCGGGAGCAGATCGCGGATGCGCTTAAAAAACTCTTCGCTCATGAGATAGAGTATGCCGGCTGCAGGAATTGTTATCTGCGAATGAGGATTATCAATGCGACGAACAGCTTCGCACTGTACACGGAGGCTGCCGATGCGGCGGAAGCGGCAGGGATTGTCGTTGTTCATGAATAGATTGACCGCCAAGGTATCCGGTCAGGGCAGGCTTCAGCGGTGCGCGGCGTGTGCCTGTCTGCTCGCGGCGGTCATTGCCCTCGCCGTCCGTATGTTTCACAGTACATACCGGGACATCGTCACCATTGCGCGGATGATGAAGATCAGGGGTTCCGCTCTTTTGCCGCTCTTGTACCGCTCTGCAGGCCGCCTGGCGCTTCTCCTCCCGGGAAGCTTCGTTTTCCTCAAATCCATCTTCAGCGCGTTTTTTTTCGAAAAATATTATGCTACGTCCGGTCCGGGAAAGACCGGAACTGAAGACAGCGGCGAAGGGTTCTCAGGATACAAGATCCCCTCTTCCATCATCCATTCCGGACCCCATCGGGAACAGGGTTTCATTCTCGATGATCCCCGAGTGCGCAGGCTGCAGGGCGCAGCCGCCGTTTCTCTGTTCCGGCAGCACTTCCGCATCGACCTGTCAACGGAGGAACGTGAACTCCTGTCCAATTTCGGAGGTATCGGATGGGTCCTTTCCAACCTGCTCACCGCCGCCGGCGGTCTGGAAGCCCTCGCTTCTGGGACAGAGTTATCCCACCGGCTATCGGTAGTATTTCCGGTCTTCCTAAAGTCTTTGCGGCTGCATCTGGCATACGAACGCGCAGGGACAGGATCCCTGAGAAAACGAATGCATCGCATCTCGGCGCGCTTCAGGCGGAAGCACGCATCCGTCGGCCTGGACGGCAGCATCATCAGGAGCTTGTATCCGCGGGCCCTCGCCGAAGCGCGCATACAGGCCCGCCGGGAGTCCATACGGCTCTGCAGGGACGGTCTCTTGTTCAGGCTGCAGTTGAAAGGGGAGCTGCAGCGTTTTACGGGATACCTGGAAGGGATCCGCTGTATAGAGGAGCTGTATACGGAAGGCAGCGGCTCAGACGGTTCCGGCGGAAACGCCAAATGCGACAATCAGACCATCATCCGGACGGTCGAAACGCTGAGTTCGAAATATGAAGAATAAAAAACTGAGAACAAGGAGAAAACTATGGGAACATGGAAAAATGAGAAAGATGACTTCGATCAGGAACGGGCCCTTGAACGCTATGAACCGAAGGACCTGACGAACAGCAGGGAGTTCACCCGGGAGCTGCACTCCATCAACAGTAATCAGACGCTTTCCACTCTGGACAAGTACCGTTATAAAAAACAGCTGATGCGCTCGGTGTTTCTGGCAAAACAGAAGGAGATCTCCCACCATCTCGACTCCTTCGAGAATTATCTGCTTGCCCGTACGGACGTTGAGGCCAAGTCGATTACTCTCGAAGCACAGAAGGCCATCATGGTACTGGAAAAGGAACAACTTGAGATGATGAAAGCCATGGGGCTCTCCCATTCGGAGGAGATCTCCAATACCCTGATCAAGGCAGGTAATCTTCTCACCAGCAAGCTGAAGGATGTGGAGGACAGTGAGATGGACCCGGAGATCAAGATCATGACCACCAGGCACATCCGTCAGGTATGGGAGAAGACCAACAGCAGAATTCTGGAGAGTGTTGACACCTACATGGACGAGCTCTACGAAAAAGAACGGGGAAGGGGACGCTAATTTTCCTGGACCTTCTACCTACGCCCCTGATCACATCAGGATCGACACTGCATCTATGAGAATCAGAGTAATGGCGGCCAGGAGGACGTAGGAAAAGGAACGGCGGAAGCCGGTGTGGGACACCCTGTGGACCAAAAATATCCCGAACTGTACGCCGATGACGCTGGCGATCAGAAGGATGAGGGTCAGGGGGAGGCTCACTTTCGGAACGGTGGAGAATCCTTTTTTTATCACCGCCACGATGGAAGTGGCGAAGATGATGGCCAGGCTGGTGCCTGCGGCTTTTGTGTGGTTAAGGCCGAAGAGGCCGAGGAGAACGGGTACCAGAAGGACCCCGCCGCCGATGCCGAGGAGTCCGGTGAAGACGCCGATAACGGCGCCGACCAGGAAGGTGCCGGGTACGCTGAATCCGTGACGGCCCCACTCTTCGATGTGAAACTTCGGCGGAGGGCCGATCCGGGCAAGGAGCGGCAGCCTTGATGGTTCTTCGCGGCCGGCGGGGGTGCGCATGGATACAATGGTCCCGATCAGGACGAGGAGAAAGAGTCCGTGCATGATGAGGGTGAAGAGCTCCTGCCTCCCCCCGGCCAGGCCGTAGAGGATGAAGCCCTGGAGGTTGTCGCCGAGGACGGCCCCGATCACGCTGCCGGCGATGATGTACCCGGCGACTTCGAAATGAACATTTTTTTGTTCGTTCTGTTTTAGGAGACCGGCGAAGCTGGTCCCGATGATGAAGCTGAGACTGCTGCCGACAGCCAGCTCGTAGCTGATGTCGAGGACGATGTTCAGCAGAGGGACGATCAGGAAACCCCCTCCGACTCCGAAGAAGCCGGTTAATATTCCGATCCCCAGTCCGATTGTCAGCACAACGGCATAAAACGGCGCACCCGTCAGGGAGGCTTCAATGGGAGGCGCGACCAGGCGCAGTACTTCACTCCAAGCCACGCTCACCCCCGCCTCTTCAGTTTGACGCCGAACCAGCTGACGGCAAAGTGCATGCAGGCGCCTATACCGATCGGCAGCAGAATGGTCATGAGTATTGCGATGATTTTTTCCACAGGCGCTCCTTATCTCACCATCTGCTCGAGGAGGGAGGGGTCGACCTCATGGAAGTTGAGGTAGCGGTATATCCGATCACGGCTTCCGGGATTGATCTTCTGCGAAACGATACGGCGGTACTCATCGATGGACGGAATGCGTCCGAGGATGGCGGCTACGGCGGCTACTTCCGAGCTTCCGAGGTAGACTTTTGAGTCTTTGCCCATCCGGTTATCGAAGTTCCGGGTGCTGGTGGAGAAAACCACCGCCCCGTCCCGCACTCGGGCCTGGTTGCCCATGCAGAGGCTGCAGCCTGGAACTTCGATGCGTGCGCCGGCCTGGCCGAAGATCGCGTAGTAGCCTTCGGATATCAGCATACGGGCGTCCATCTTGGTGGGAGGGACCACCCAGAGTCTGGTCGCAACCTGCCCTTCGCCTTTCAGGACCTCTCCGAGGGCCCGGAAGAGCCCGATATTGGTCATACAGCTGCCGACGAAGACTTCGTCGATATCGTGGGGCCGCTGTGAATCGGCGAGTATCTCGCTGAGGGTGGCCACGTCGTCGGGATCGTTGGGACAGGCGAGGATCGGTTCGGTTATCCCGCCCATATCGATCACGATTTCGGCGGCGTATTCGGCGTCTTTATCAGCCTGAAGCAGTTCGGGCTGTTCGAGCCACGCCCGCATGGCGTCGATTCGTCGCTGCAGGGCAGACTGGTCCAGGTACCCCTGTTTTTTCATCTCCTCGAGAAGCTTGATGTTGGAGTTGAGGTATTCGATGACCGGTTCGGTATTGAGCTTGACGGTGCAGGCCGCCGCGGACCGTTCGGCCGAGGCGTCGCTCAGTTCGAAGGCCTGCTCGACTTTGAGATCTTCCAGTCCTTCGATCTCGATAATGCGGCCGGCGAAAACGTTCTTCTTGTTCTTTTTTTCCACCGTGAGAAGTCCCTGCTGTATTGCCGTGTAAGGTATGGCGTTGACCAGGTCCCGGAGGGTGATCCCCGGCTGCATCTCGCCGGTGAAGGTCACTTTCACGGACTCGGGCATGTTCAATGGCATGGTTCCCGTAACTGCGGCGAAGGCAACCAGCCCGCTTCCGGCGGGAAACGAGAGACCGATGGGAAAGCGGGTGTGGGAGTCCCCGCCGGTACCGATGGTGTCGGGCACACAGAAACGGTTGATCCAGGAGTGGATGACCCCGTCGCCGGGCCGCAGGCTCACGCCGCCGCGACTGGTGATGAATTCCGGGAGGCTCCGGTGCAGCCTGACGTCCGCCGGTTTGGGATAGGCGGCGGTATGGCAGAAGGTCTGCAGCACCAAGTCGGCGCTGAAACTGAGGGCCGCCAGCTCCTTGATCTCGTCCCTGGTCATGGCCCCGGTAGTGTCCTGACTGCCAACCGTCGCGGTGACCGGTTCGACGTACATGCCGGGCCGGACCCCTTCCCGCCCGCAGGCCTTGCCGACGATCTTCTGGGCCAGGGTGTATCCCCTGCCGGTGTCCGCCGGCTGAACCGGCTTTGAAAAGACCTCTTCCGGCCCCATGCCGAGGGCTTCCCGGGCCTGCGCGGTCAGGTTGCGTCCGATGATAAAGGGGATCCGTCCGCCGGCGCGGTACTCGTCGGCGATGGTGCCCGGGCTGAGCTCGAATTCGCTGACAGGCGCCCCCTCCTTGTAGATCCTGCCTTCGTATGCCTTGATCGTAATCACATCTCCGGTCTCGAGCTGATCGACGCCGGCTTCTATGGGAAGAGCGCCGCTATCCTCGGCGGTATTAAAAAAAATGGGAGCAATAGTGCCGCCGATGACGATGCCGCCGGTCTTTTTATTGGGTACTCCGGGAATCGATACCCCGAGGTGCCACTGTACCGAGTTGATGCCGGACTTGCGGCTCGATCCGGTACCGACTACATCGCCGACGTAGGCCAGGGGATAGTTTTTTTCCCTGAGCTTCGCGATGATCTCCAGGGGCCGCTCCATCTTGCTTGCCAGCATCGAGTTGGCGTGAAGCGGGATATCGCTGCGAGTGAAGGCCTCCGAGGCGGGGCTCAGATCGTCGGTGTTGGTCTCGCCGGGCACTTTGAAGACGGTGCACGTGAGTTCTTCAGGGAGGGTGGCGCGGTTGGTGAACCACTCGGCGGCGGCCCACGATTCGATCACCGCACGGGCATGGGAGTTGCCCTGCTTCATGAGCTCTTCCACCTGTCCGAAGGAGTCGTAGATCAGCAGGGTGTTTTTCAATTGCTCCGCCGCTGCGGCAGCTACCGCACTATCGGCATGCTCAAGGGCTTCGATCAGCGGCGCCACGTTGTAGCCGCCCAGCATGGTCCCGAGGATGGCGACCGCTTCAGGAGCTGAAATGATTTCGGAGGCTGCTTTTCCATGGATGAGGGCATCCAGGAACTCGGCCTTCACCTTCGCCGCTTCATCAACCCCCGGACTGATATGGTTCGTGAACAGGTCGAGCACGTATTCCGGTTCGGGGACGGGCTTCGCGGCGAGCAGCGACACCAGCTCCGCGGTCTGCTCAGCGTTCAGCGGAAGCGGCGGCACCCCCTGACCGGCCCTCTCCTCTGTGTGTTTCTTATACGCTTCGATCAATCCCATACGGCAGCTCCTTTTATTATTTTACATAGTCCTCCATAAAAAAAACTGAACACGGCGGGATTCGAACCCACGACTTCCACCTCCGGAGGGTGGCGCTCTATCCAGCTGAGCTACGTGTCCAGATTGCAGGTTTCAGGATATCGTCTTGGGTGAGGGATGTCAATATGGGGAGGTGTTTTTACAGGGCATGCCGGACCGGCCGGACATGTCTGACATGACGGTCAGGCCGCTGATGCCGGACGAGCCGAATCGGCTGCGCATGCCGGACCGGCTCTATAGCGGACCGGCCGGACACTGCGCTGATACGGCTTGACGTAAAGGCCCTTCGCGCCTAATCTCTCTGCATACAAGGAGGTTTCGAGCATGCGTATACGTTACAACGCCCCCATAACTCTCACTTTCGCGCTGACAGCCAGCACCGTGCTGCTGGTGGACCAGATCACCGGCGCCGGCCTGATACCTTCCTTCTTCGTCGTACCGGGCCGGGATACCTTCAGTTTCACCTCCGGACTCGATTACGTCAGAATTTTTACCCATATAATAGGTCATATCAGCTGGCAGCACCTGATCGGGAATTTTGCCATCATCCTGCTTATCGGTCCGATCCTCGAAGAAAAGTACGGTTCCGTTTCACTGCTGATCATGATCCTGCTGACGGCCCTTGTTACGGGTCTCCTGAACGCGTTGATTTTTCCCACGGGTCTGCTCGGCGCCAGCGGCGTGGCCTTCATGATGATCCTCCTGGCTTCTTTTACCAATATCCGCAACGGCGAGATTCCCCTGACCTTCATTCTGATCCTGATTCTCTATCTGGCCGGGGAGCTCATTTCCTCTTTCCAGCAGGACCAGATATCGCAGTTCGCCCACATAGCCGGTGGTCTCTGCGGCAGCATGTTCGGCTTCCTGCGCCCGCGGAGGGGATAGCATAGGGGATAGCGGCCGGCTGGAATCTCCGCAGCCCTGACACGAAGCCGCCCCGGCGCAGGACGTCTTCAGCCCCAGCGCAGGACGTCTTCAGCCCCGTCCGTGGCGAGACACAAGCTGCCCGCCGTCTCCGGCCTACATTGCACATGCCCCTGTTTTTTGGTATCATTTTTATATGCAGGTAAAGATAAACCATAGAGGAAACGGTGCCTGTCCGCTGTGTCACTACAACGGCAAATGCACCTATCAGAAAAAAATTCAAAAAACCATGGAAGACGTGAAGAGCAAAGAGGTCTTCGAGCTGGTAATCTACACATGTCCTTACTTCAAGGAGAAATTTTAAGCGAATGATAGACAAACTCGAGAGGATCGCCGAGCGCTGCCATGAAGTGGAGCGCCAGATCGCCGATCCGGACATCATGAAGGATATCAACCGATACAAGGAGCTCATGCAGGAACATTCCCAGCTGCGTGATACGGTGGATGAGTTCAACCGCTACAAGCAGATCGAGCAGGAAGTCGAGGACGCCCGGGCCCTGATGGAGGCGGAAAACGATCCTGATATGCTCGAAATGGCCCGGGAGGAACTGCAAAGCCTCGAGAGCAGGCGGGAAGAATCCATGCAGACCCTCCGGACCCTCCTTATTCCCAAGGACCCTCTGGACGGGAAAAACATCATCATGGAGATAAGGGCCGGCACGGGCGGAGAAGAAGCCGCCCTGTTCGCCTCCGACCTCTACCGGATGTACAGCCGCTACGCCGAGACGAACAGCTGGAAGATCGAGGTGATGAGTTCCAACGAGACCGGTATCGGCGGCTTCAAGGAGATAGCTTTTTCCATCTCCGGGAAAAACGTATACGGCAATCTGAGGTATGAAAGCGGGGTCCACCGGGTCCAGCGGATTCCCGCTACCGAGTCCGGAGGGAGGATCCACACCTCCGCGGTAACGGTGGCGGTACTTCCGGAGGCTGAAGAAGCCGACATCGAGATCAACCAGGAAGACCTCAAGATCGATGTGTACCGCTCATCGGGTCCCGGCGGCCAGAGCGTGAACACTACCGACTCGGCGGTCCGGATAACCCACCTGCCCACCGGCACCGTAGTCACCTGCCAGGATGAAAAATCCCAGCACAAGAACAAGGCCAAAGCCCTGCGGGTCCTGCGGGCCCGTCTCTACGAAGAGGAGGAGCGCAAACGACGGGAGGAGCGCGCCGAGGCACGCAAGAGCCAGGTCGGTTCCGGCGACCGTTCCGAGCGGATTCGCACCTACAACTACCCTCAGAACCGTGTTACCGACCATCGAATCAACCTCACCCTGCACAAGCTTGAGCAGGTGATGCAGGGCGAACTGAACGAAATCATCGAGAACCTGAAATATTCGGCCCGGCAGGAATATCTCAAAGAAGCAGAATGAACACGGTACGCGACGCCCTCGTAGAAGCCTCCCGGCTGCTTTCCGCCATGGAAACCCCTTTTCTCGATGCCACCCTCCTGCTTGCCCACACCCTCGGCGTCAGCAAGGAAAAAATACTGGCCTCATACCCGGAGGAACTGCCCCTTTCCGCGCAGAATGAATTCCGGGGGTATCTGAAAAAACGGCTCGAAGGCTATCCTGTGAGTTATATCCGACGCAAGAAAGAGTTCCTCGGCCTCCCCTTCTACGTGGACAAGCGGGTCCTCGTTCCCCGGCCCGAGACCGAGACCCTCGTGGAACTGGTGATGGAACACTCCGACACGCTGAATGCGGTGAGCTCTGGAGATACCGGAGATACCGTCGGTATCAGCAGGCCGGCCTTCAAAGTCCTCGACCTCGGAACGGGCAGCGGCTGCATAGCGATCAGCCTCAAGTACCTGCGCCCTGCTCTTCAGGTGACCGCCTCGGATGCATCCGCCGCCGCCCTGAAGGTCTGCGGAATGAACGCCCTTCATCTGCTCAACGATCCCCTGCCCCTGATCGAGTCCGACCTTTTTTCCGCAATCGATGATGCATACGATGTCATCGTCAGTAATCCCCCGTACCTCACCGAAAGCGAAGTGGCGGAGATGGAACGGAACCACTGGCCGGAACCGCGCATGGCGCTGGCCGGCGGGGATGACGGACTTGACATTATTCGTATACTTATTAATGAGGCTCCCGATTATCTGGAAGACGGCGGCACCCTCTTTATGGAGGCCCACATCAACCAGATCGAGACCATTAAAGCGCTCCTGCATGCGCGCGGATACACCAATGTTCGCGCATACAGTGACCTTACCGGCAGGGACAGGGTAGTAAGCGGGAAGAAACCATATGCTGAATCGCATTGAGAAGTTCAAACAGAAGCTCAACCGTTACACGCCGAAGGAACAGGACAACATCATCCAGGCCGCCCTCTGGGCAAAGGAGCTGCACCAGCAGCAGCTGAGGGCCAGCGGCGAACCCTACTTCATCCATCCCCTCAAGGTGGCCGAGATTCTGGTCGACATGCAGCTCGACTGCGAAGCGGTCATCGCCGCCCTTCTGCACGACGTACTCGAAGACACCAAGGCGGAAGAAGCCGAACTCAGAAAGAGGTTCGGCCGTCAGGTCACCAACCTCGTCGACGGAGTGACCAAGATCTCCATAGTCAAGGCCAAGAGCAAGAGCGTCCAGGAATCGGAGACCATCCGCAAGATGCTTTTCGCCATGACCAAGGACATCCGGGTCATCATCATCAAGCTGGCGGACAAGTACCACAACATGAGCACACTTCAGTACCTGCCGGTCGGCAAGCGCAAATCCATCGCCACCGAGTGCCTGGAGATATACGCTCCCCTCGCAGACCGGCTCGGTATCTCGTGGATGAAGAGCGAACTCGAGGACCTCGCCCTGAAGGAGCTGAATCCCGAGGCCTATAACTATATCAAGGAGTATCTCTCTTCGAGAAAAATCGAGCGCTCTTCGTTCCTGAAAAACGTTGAACGGCAGATCTACACCAACGCCAGGAAGGAAGGGCTGGATATTACCGTCTCCACCCGGGCCAAGCATTTCTATTCGATCTATCAGAAGATGAAACGCCGCGGAAAGGACATCGATGAGATCTTCGACCTCCTCGGGATCCGCATCCTTTGTACCGGTACCAATGAATGTTACACAGTGCTTGGAGTGGTCCACAAATTGTGGCCTCCCATCGAGGGACGGTTCAAGGACTACATCGCCATGCCCAAAGCCAACCACTACCAGAGTCTCCACACCACCGTCATGTCCAACGAAGGCCGGCTCCTTGAGATCCAGGTGCGGACCTTCGAGATGCACCAGACCGCCGAATACGGAGTCGCCGCCCACTGGTCCTACAAGCGGGAGTTCTCCGGTCCCCGGGTGAAGCCGGATGAACTGCCGATCATCAACAAGCTGAAGCAGTGGAACCGGCATTCCCAGCGCGAGACATTCCTGCAGGATATCCAGTCAGAACTCCTGCGGGACTCGATCTACGTGTTCACCCCCCGGGGTCACATCATCGAACTGGCGAAGAACTCAACCGCTATCGACTTCGCCTACCACATTCACACCGAGGTAGGGAACCACACTATCGGCGCCAAGGCCGACGGATCCATCATCCCCCTCAATCAGCCCCTGAAAAACACCCAGGTCATCGAAATCATGACCTCCAATAAGGCCAAACCCCATGTGAACTGGCTGAAATTCGCCCGTACCGCCCGGGCCCGTCAGAAGATCAGACACTGGCTCAACAAGAATGAGGAAAACCTCTTCATCGACAAGAGCATCATCGCCAAGAAGAAGCCTGCTCAGGCTGAAGCCAAAAAGGACGAAGCGGAAAAAACCGAAGCTGCCGGATCACCCCTCGAAGGGGCCGCTATCATCAAGCAGGTCGTCGACCGCGCCAAGGTTGCCTTCCGGATCGGCAATGAGAAAAACATGATGATCAGCATCGCTAAATGCTGCAACCCCACCACCGGGGACGACATCATCGGCTACGTCAGCCGCGGCCGGGGAATCATCGTGCACCGGAGAGACTGCCCCAACCTCAGGCACATTCAGGATTTTGAGAACCGGAGCATGGAAGTGGAGTGGGAGACCGCCTCACCCAAGGAGGTGCGTCATTTCCGCGTCACCAGCCGCATGACCAGCGATCTTTTCAGCGAAATAGAAGGAGCGGTACGCAAGTACCGCGGGCACCTCATAGAAGGACGTCTCGAGGAGGACGAACGGGGCAACTTGAGCGGACGTTTTTCCATGGAACTCGAGAAGAAGGACGACTTCAAAAAGGTTATGAAATCGATCCGGACGATTCCCTCGGTACTGAATATCCAGTCCATATAGCCGGCTTGATGCCCGGCCGGGCCGATCGCCGTGCCCAGGGTCTCTGGTTCACCACCGGGCCGATCATTTCAAGGGGGCGGCCCCGGACCGGATATCAGAGATGAAGCACCTTGTGGATATCAAGCCAGAGGGTCTCCCGGTCGATGGTTCCCTTCAGGTAGAGAGACAGGGCGTCCTTGATCTTCGGAGGAAATTTTTCCCAGTACTTCTTCTGCCAGTCAGGCATCTCCCGGCGGAGCTGTGCCTGTTCGCGCACCGGCATGTTCCCCTCGGAGTAGATCAGGAACTGCTCGATCATGGTGACCAGCATGTCCTTGGGAATCGCAGAATCGTAATCATCGTCCTCTTCTTCCCGTCTCTGTTCCGCAGCGGATTGCCGCAGAGCTCCCTCCGGATCGGGAATCCAGGCGTGAAGGAGCTCCCGCACCTGTTCGCCGCTGAGCTCCGGCGCTTCCTTCCGGATGATATCCACCGCGTAGCTGCGGATCATGTTGCGGATGGTCTCCTTCGAATAGCTGATCTGGTCGGCTACCGAATGGGCCACTGTATCGGCGAGCTTTTTTGGAGACACCCGGAGGAAACCGGGTTCTCCCTCGCCGCTTCTCCGCTCGAGGGCGGCTTGTATGACCGCCACATCATCGTTCGTAGCTTTGTTGAGGATGGCATCAACGATTTTGTACAGTTCATCCCTTTCCATAGGGCAGTCGCGGCTCCTTCCGGCCTGCTGGACATCCAGGGCTCATCCGTCCGTCCTGCCAGGCCATTCTCCCTTCAACCGGCCGTTTTTCAGACGTTGAATTTGAAGTGCATGACATCACCGTCCTGCACGGTATACTCTTTTCCTTCGATCCTGAGCCGGCCGGCTTCCTTCACCTTCTGTTCACTCCCCAGTTCGAAGAGATCGTCGCAGTGATAGACCTCAGCCTTTATGAAGCCCCGTTCGAAATCGGTGTGTATCACTCCGGCGGCCTTCGGAGCGGTATCGCCGGCGTGGAAGGTCCAGGCACGGTCCTCCTTGGGGCCGGCAGTGAAAAAGGTCCGCAGTCCGAGCATCTGATAGCCCGTGTGGATGAGCCGGTTCATGCCTGACTCCTGCAGGCCGGCGGACTCCAGGAATTCGAGCCGTTCCTCCTCGCTCTCGAGGGCGGATATCTCGGCCTCCAGCTTGCCGCAGATCGAAAGGACCTCTGAACCCTCCTCCGCGGCAAGAGCCCGGACCGCCTTCACATACTCATTATCCTCGAGAATACCCTCCTCGTCGACATTACAGACGTAGAGCTGGGGCTTCATCGTGATCAGGTGCAGGTCCTGGAGGAGCTTCTGCTGCTCGGGGCTGAATTCCAGGGAACGGGCGGGCTTTCCCTCCTGGAGAACTCCGTAGAGCTGCTCGAGCAGGGGCGCCTGGGCGGCGGCGATTTTGCCGGCATCGGTTTTTACCGCCTTGATGACCTTCTGGTTCTTTTCCTGCCGCTTCTGCACCGTCTCGAGGTCGGCCAGAGCCAGTTCGGTGTGGATGATTTCTATATCCCGCTGCGGATCGATACTTCCGCTCACGTGGACCACGTCGGGATCGTCGAAACACCTGACGATATGAATGATTACACCGACCTCGCGGATGTGGGAGAGGAAACGGTTGCCGAGGCCCTCCCCCTTGCTGGCACCCTCTACGAGTCCCGCGATGTCGACGAATTCGACGATGGCCGGTATCACTTTATCAGTTGGAATCAGTTCGCTGATCCTCTTCAGACGGGGATCGGGTACATTCACGATACCTACGTTCGGATCGATTGTACAGAAGGGATAGTTCGCCGCTTCCGCCGGAGCGGAGGAAAGCGCTGAAAACAGCGTTGATTTCCCTACGTTCGGTAATCCCACAATTCCGCAATTTAGTCCCATGTTCGTAACCTGCTTCAATAATAAGTTTGCATCGGATGATTCACGCTAAAACAAGATGGGGAAAAAATCAATCCTTCATCCGGGCGGGAGCGGCCTGACGGGCTGGTGGGCCTGACGGCCTGCGGCCCAGCGGCCTCGCGGCGTCCGAACACTGATTAATCCTTCACTCTCACAGAGCGTTCGAAAGCCGGGCACTGATGACCGGTGGAACGGTACACGGCTGTGCTCGGCAGCCCCCGTGTCTTCACTCCGAAGACCCTGCATCCCCGCGGAAAACGCGGATCCCAGGTAACGTAGAAGTGCCGGCACTTGAGACAGTTGGGCGCCCTCTCTGGCTCGGTCCCCTTCTTGATTTCCGGCCCCCTCACTAATCTTCCCTCTCTGTATAAATACTACACCCCGACGAGAATAATTGCCACCACTGGAAAGAGCTTCATCACGATGTCCATAGCTGGTCCCACCACATCCTTCAGAGAATCTCCGACTGTATCGCTGATGACAGCCGCATGGTGTGCGTCGGACCCCTTGCCGCCGAAGGCCCCGGATTCCACGTACTTCTTGGCGTTGTCCCACCCTCCGCCGGAGTGATTGGCCCAGAGCGCCAGCAGCGTCCCGGTGATCAGTATTCCCAGCATCACTCCTCCGAGCATCGCCGGGTCTCCGATCAGCCAGATACCCACGGGAAGACCAATCGCCGCCCCGGCGGTCCAGTACATGTGGACCTTCATTCGCGAACGGCAGGCGTCGATCACCTGCTCACGGCGGGAAGTAAGATCCGCTGACGACTCCCCGCGCAGCAGCTGTCGCACGATGTCCAGCGTATTCAACAGCACGCTGTTCACCCCATGCAGGAGATAGGAAGCGAAAAAGAAGGGAAAAGCGGCGCCGATCAGAATCCCCGCCAGGACATCTATCTCGGTCAGATCGATCACATCGATATGGGCAATTTTTTTAAATACGACGAAGAGTGCAATGGAAATGAAGGCGGCCGAACAGACCGTATACCCCTTCCCGACTGCGTTGAAGGCATTCCCCATCTCATCGAGTTTGTCGGTCCGCTCGCGGGAAGCCGGCGGGAACATGGCAAGCATCGCGAAAGCTCCCGCATTGTCGATGATTGTACCGGCGGCGTCCACTCCTGCGTGAACGGCGGCCCCGCTCATGAGCCCGAAAGCAGCTATGGTCACTCCGTAGAATCCGCTCAAGCGGTAGGCCGCCAGGAGCGTTCCTATCAGCGCCAGCACAGGCAGAACGGTGGAGCCCATTCCCGTTGCAAGCCCCTGGATAATCGACGGAGTGACGCCTCCGCGTGACGAGGATGCAATCGAAATCACCGGCCGGCGGGCACTCGCAGTGTAGTAGCCGGCGAGCAGGCTGACCAGGATGCCGCAGAGAATACCGGCAGCGTACGCCCCGGAAATGCCGTACGCCTCAGCAGGCCCCAGCATACACATTGATAAGGCTGCACCGGCAGCCGCCAGTAC